>Ga0247608_10000024_pt1 | contig 333096 bp, 276 predicted proteins | sample 176DNAGHGlowgp2_FD_193490 | JGI IMG/M metagenome (GOLD analysis project Ga0247608, IMG submission 193490) | Sheep rumen microbial communities from Palmerston North, Manawatu-Wanganui, New Zealand - 1766 DNA GHGlow gp2 | ecosystem: Host-associated > Mammals > Digestive system > Stomach > Rumen...
AAAGCGTTTATGTATGGACCTGCTGAAATGGTCAGCGTAGTGGTCTGAAGTGGTCAATTGAAGCTTACAGAGCACTGTTTAGCGGCGTTTGGGGGCCGGGTTCACAAATGGATTTATTTTGCGAAAAAGGGAGCGGACATTTATGCAGATAACAATGATAAAAGGAGAAAACAAGTATAGTGTGCTGCTTCCCGAAAAAGTTCAAGGGAAATATTGGGTCAAAAGTTATGAGGATGGAAAATCATATAAAATAATCAGTATTGAAGGAATTAGTGGAGACTGGTATCTTAACACCGAAAAATACTCGAACATTCTAATGAAAAACAGCATATGTTCAAAAACAAAACTGGATATCTATCAGATGTACAGGATTGTTTCATTGCATGACAATGAAGAGTGTCTTGTTTATGCTGAAATGCTTGATTCCGATATGACAGTTTTTACAAAATACCGCGTATTGAAAACCGGCGGGATTTCTTTGTCGATTGGACGAGAAGAATGCGATATATCGTATCACAGTAGTTATGTATCCGAGCCTCATGCTTCATTAATGTATTATGAAGGCAAATGGTCAATTACTGATTCGGACAGTACAAATGGTACCTTTGTAAATGATAAGTTAATATCCAGCTGTTCTCTTATGCCGGGAGACGTCATTTATATAATGGGTCTGGTTATTATTATCGGAAAAGAGTTTATAGCAATTAATCATTCTGAGGATGTTTCCATTAATAAAGAGGTCTTTAAAAGGATTTCCTTGCCAGCATTCACGAGAAACGAAAAATTGGATTTCTACGAAGAGGATCCATCATATTTCTATAGAATACCGCGTTTCAAAAGAAATATTGATACTCAGACAATAAAAGTTGATGCTGCGCCTAAGAGCCAACTGGGAAATGAAACACCTTTTATGCTTACGTTGGGGCCTTCAATTACAATGGGTGCAGCCTCTGTTGCAACAGGCGCATATTCGGTCACAAACGCGATTTCTACCGGTAATATAAAATCTGCTATACCATCAATGATCATGTCTACAAGTATGCTTTTGGGTACAATGGTATGGCCTTTTATTACAAAAACATATGAAAAAAAGAAAAATGAAAAACGAGAAGCAAAGCGAAAAGCAAAATACAACGAATACATTGACGAAAAAGAGAAAGAAATCAGTGCCGAAGCAACAAGACAAAAAGAGATACTTAACGAAAACGTACTTAATATATCTGATTGTATAAACGGAGTTTTTTCTTCGGATCAGACACTGTGGTACAGAAATATGTCACAGGATGACTTTTTGAAATTCAGAGTTGGCAGAGCTAATATTCCCTTAGATGCAGAAATCTCGCTTCCGGAAGAGAAATTTGAGCTTGATAACGATGAGCTTGATGAACGAACAGCTAAGCTGCGAAAAATGCCTAAGGAAATCAAGAATGCTCCCCTTGCAATCTCGCTGTTTGAAAATACGGTTACTTCTATATACGGAGAAAGAAATGCTCTTCTTTCGTTTGCTCGCGGAATTTTGGCACAGAATGCCTTTTTCTACGGATATGACGATGTAAAAATCGTTCTTATATTTGATAAATACGAGAACGAGCAGCTTGCTTATTTCAGATGGCTGCCTCATGTTTGGAACAATGACAAAACAGTAAGGTATTTTATGAATGATATTGATGATATCAGAGAATTGACATCATACTTCAAAGTCATCATAGAAAACCGTTCCAATATGGAGGACAATCAAAGAGAAAAAGAAACTCCTTATTATCTGTTTTACGTTTTCAGCAGAGATCTTTTTCTTCGTACTGATTTCATAAAAGACATTATGTCTTCGGACAAAAAGCTCAACATGAGCATTATTACATTTTTCAATGATTTCAGCGAAGTTCCGAAAGAGAGCTCACAGGTAATTGCTTTGTCTCATAGCAAAGGGAAACTGTTTGACAAGAACGATACGACAGGTAAGAGTTTGGATTTTGATGTTGATATTTATTATCATGAAGATCTGATCGATTTCTGTAAGGTGCTTTCCAACATCAAGCTTGATATAGGTAATAAATATGTACTTCCAAATGTTATCACATTTCTGGAATTGTTCAATTCAGGAAGAGTTGAGCATCTCAATGCGATCGAGCGCTGGAAGACAAATGATCCCACTCGAAGCCTGAAAACAGAGGTCGGACTTGATACGTTCGGAGACAAATTCTATATAGACCTTCATCAGGATTACCACGGCCCTCACGGTTTGATCGCCGGAATGACCGGATCCGGCAAAAGCGAATTTATTATGTCGTTCATTCTGTCGCTGGCTGTCAATTATCATCCTTATGAAGTTTCGTTCGTGCTGATCGATTACAAGGGCGGCGGTATGGCAAAGTCGTTTGAAAGGCTGCCTCATACTGCCGGGATAATAACAAATCTTGACGGGCCTTCTATCAAAAGATCGTTGATCTCCATTGAAAGTGAACTGAAACGCAGACAAGCTATATTCAGTGAGGCAGCAAAGAAACTTGGTATAAGCAATATTGATATTTATAAGTATCAGAAGGCTTACAGAAACGGTGATGTAGATCGGCCTCTTTCGCATGTTTTCATTATCGCAGATGAGTTTGCAGAACTCAGAAGCCAACAGCCCGATTTTATGGCACAGTTGATAAGTGCGGCTCGAATTGGCCGAAGTCTCGGAGTTCATCTTATCCTTGCAACACAGAAGCCAAACGGCGTCGTGGACGATCAGATATGGAGCAACAGTAAATTCAGAGTGTGCCTGAAAGTACAGGATCGTGCGGACAGTATGGATATGCTGAAGCGTCCCGATGCAGCTGCACTGAAAGAAACAGGAAGATTTTATTTCCAGGTCGGTTATAACGAACTGTTCGCGTTAGGGCAGTCGGCTTGGGCAGGAGCTCCGTATCTGCCCTCTGATAATACCGAAACTGATGAGGATCCTGAAATAGTTATCGTAAACAACACAGGCAAAGGTATCGTAAGGACTAAGTTGGATAGAAGCAATAAGAAATCTGACAGTCAGAAAAAGCAGCTTGATGCTATAACAGAATACTTATTTGAAACAGCCTGCGCAGAAAATATCCATGCAGAAATGCTCTCGCTTCCTCCTCTGCCAGAAATACTATACTATTCCGATGTGGTGAAAAAATATCCGAGAGATCCGCATAAGGAGAAAACTAATCTGTATGCTTTGGTCGGAGAAATCGACGATCCTGCATATCAGAGAAAACTTCCTTTGTACCTGAATTTCTCACAAGACGGTAATGTGATTATTTATGGCGTGTCCGGAAGTGGCAAGGAAGATCTTATTATATGTACACTTTACGATCTGATAAGCAATTACTCAACTGATGAATTCAATGCATATATTATTGATCTTGGATCCGAAGTCTTGAAATCATTCGGCAAAGCTCCTCATGTCGGAGGAGTTGCAATAGCCGACGAAGATGAAAAGGTTGAGAATCTGTTTAAGCTGCTCAAAGAAAAATTTAATGAGAGAAAGAAGAAATTTTCTGATCTTGGAGGCTCAATTGAAACCTATAATGCTCAGAGCGAAGCAACAGAGGCTTCAATCGTCATTGTAATAAACAATTATGAAGCATTTTCTGAATTGTATGACCGTTTCTCTGACGATCTTCAATTGCTGTCCAGAGAAGGAAAACGATACGGACTGCATTTTGTTCTCACTTGCACAGGTTCCGGTTCGGTTCGTTATAAGCTCCTTCAAAACTTTAAACAGTTTTATGTTCTGCAGCAGAATGACATCAGCGATTACAGCGGTATTCTCGGCAACACCGGCGGAGTGTATCCTGCTTTTGTCAAAGGAAGAGGTATTGTCAAGTACGAGGATACTTATGAGTTCCAAACTGCTGTTCCTTCTGATGAGAAACAGATCATAGGAAACATCACCGATCTTTGTGAAGCGCTGATGCAAACAGGAATGAAAAAGGCATCTATGATCCCTCTGCTTCCGGAAACAGTTAATGCTGAATATTTCAGCGATTATCCTATATCATTTAATGATCTTCCGTATGGCATATATAAGGACGATTTGATGATCGCTAAGGTTGACCTTTCTTCAAAACCTTATATCTGCATATCATCTGTAAATATTTTGTCGGCAAGTCAACTTACAAAATGCATCAGTGACCTTTTAGTTGATAAAGGAATAACAATACTCAGTCTGAATGATACAGAAAATCGTCTGGCAGCTGAACAATGCGAAGAATTTATTGTTGATATTTTCACCAAAGTTTCCCATAGACATAAAGTCAAAAAGCAGGATCAGGATGCAGCATTTGATGATCTGTTAATAATAATTGATGGTATATACTCAGTATACGAGAAGCTCAGCCTTGATGCAAAGGAAAAACTTGAAGTATTAATGGCTCAGAACATCAGCAATTACTCAACTGCTATGATAGTATCCGATGATATCAACAACCTTAAGCGAATCAATTCCAAGGGCTGGTACTCTAAGTCATTCGGAGATAAAGGCATTTGGGTCGGCGAAGGGGCTTCATCTCAGTATGTTTTCAATTCCACCAATCATTTAAGATCAGATAAGATTCCGGGAAATGATTATGGTTTTGATTATCTTGACACGTCATGTAAGATGGTTAAACTTTTGTCCGGAGGATAATAAATGGAAAAAGCACTCATAGAAGTATATGTTCCTGCTATCGAAGAGTCTTATGACATATTTGTTCCGCTTAACTGTATGGTAAATGAATTGCTTATACTCATTTCAGAAACCATATCGAATCTATCATTGCACAGATATGTACACAACAAGGATAGCATGCTCTGTTATCGCGATAACGGAGCGATAATCGATATCAATGCTACAGCTGAGGAAGCCGGAATAATAAACGGTTTGCAGCTTATGCTGATATAATAATTTATATTGGAGGTAAAAAGATGGGAACATTAATCAAAGTAGATCCTGCTAAGCTCGAAGCAGCTGCAGCAGAGATCACCAATCAGGCCGGAGATTATCAGAGAGCCTACGAGCAGCTTTACGCTGAGGTCGAAAATCTTGCGACTCACTGGCAGGGCAAGGATAATCTTGCGTTTACCAATCAGATCGATGGCTTCAAGGATGACTTTCTGAAAATGAAGCAGCTGATGATCGACTATGCAGATTACCTTAAGGTAACCGCCAAGAATTATCAGGACACTCAGGATGACAGAGTAGCTCAGGCTCAGAGACTGACAAACTAAGGAGGAAACAGTTATGGCAATTGACGGAATTAACATTACTCTTGAAGAGTTGACTAATGCTGCAAACAATATCCGCAGACGCAATGATGAGCTTAACGGAATACTTGCCAACATCAAAAATCAGATGAACAATCTGAGAAACACTTGGGAGAGTGAAGCGGCAAGAAATATTCTGGCGACTTTTTCAAGTGTCGAACCCAAGTTTCAGCAGTATTTCGATGTAATAGCTTCTTATGCTGACTTCCTGGACAAGACGGTTCTTAGCTATCAGAGCACAGAATCCACCAACGTTGCTAATGCTGCTGCTTTCCAGTGATGTTGTGTCTTTTGGAATAATTCTCTTTTGAGAGCAATAAACCGTGTAGACTGACCATGTTTTCGATTTGCTCCTCTTCTGTCGTAGAGGAGCAGGTCGATATTAGGAGTGATGAAAATGAGCAAAATCGATATAGATTATGCAGAAGTATATAAAGCTTCAATAGTTATTCATAGCTGTAATGAAGATTTGAATAATATCATTATGGACATAAGAAACCGTGTTAATGACCTTGATTCTTCGTGGGAGTGCAAAGCAGCCAGTAAACTCCATGAATACAGTAATAATCTCTATTCCAAATTTGAAAACTGCCGTGGTATTATTCATTCCTATGAGGACTATCTTAAAAAAACTGTCGAAAGCTATCGACAAACTGAAAGTAAGAATACTACAAATGCTTCGGCATTTGATTAATAATATTATCTGCACAAATTGATGACCTTTATATTATATACGGTCAAAAACTCTGTGATGCACCAAATGATTTCAAAAGGTGGTAGAAAAGAATGAGCATTATTAAAGCCGATATTAATAAAATGAATTCGATGATAAGCTATATTAATGATAAAGCAAATGAAAGTAACCGACTGTGCAATCAAATCAGCAATACTTACAATCAGGTGCCATGGAAAGGAATTGACAGAAGCTTTGTTGATCAGACTGCAGACCGTATGAGATTAGCGGAATTAAAAAAATCAATGGAAGATTTTAAGGATTATTCCGGAGAACTTCGGGATTGGATCAGATGCATTGAGATGTATCAGGATATAATGAAGGAGTTGATCGGCAGATTGCAGACAGATACATTGGTGTTCGTGCGCTGATGTGTCTGAGAACAAGTAATGAAAAATGCAAAGCCGGATATAATGCATAGGAAAACTATGAAGGAAACGACTGAAAGAACGGAGTATTAAAATGGAATATGAGCAGACTTATGCACGTCAAATCACTATATTGAATGAAATAATAGGATCATTAAATGATTACTATAGTTTTCTTGTAAACGATCTTATGAGCAGCTATGGATTGTGCTCAGTCTGGAAAGACAATGTCATCGGGGCTTTGGTTAGCAAAATAACAAATTACACTCACGACCTTGATTCATTGAACAGAAAGTTTTCCAAGCAAGCGGATATGGTTATTTCTTATTATGTAAAGAAAGGCTCAAGCAGAAGATACTGTCAGAACGTTACATCGAAGTGCTGTTATTTCAGTTCCTCTTATGATTCAAACACCATTTATGTAGATACAGATCGTGTAAAAGATTATGTTTCAAAGCTACAGAAAAAGTGTGAAAGAATGTCATTAGCCTATGACTTTTTTAAGAATGCAACCTCTGTGAATTACGATCCGGATTTCAGTAATATCTTTTCGAAATATTCTGATCTGCGTCGAGAGCTGCGTAGCTTTATCCAGAATCAGATTTATCTTCATAGGGTTATTCTAAGGTGTATGGAGCTTTATGAATTTGCGGATAATGGAATATCTTCGAGACATTATTCGATTAAAGCAATTCAGATATTGTCGGAGTATTTAAAGAGCAAAGGATATAATGGCGTTGAAGATATTAATGATTTATATAAGAGAATAACACAAAATGATATTGATCCGAATAAGAAAATGTCAAAAAAAGATTTTATAGAGATATATGAGTATTTTCATGAGGACGAAAAGAATGCTATTGATGAGTTCTTTAGAAGAAATGGCGCACCAAACGGTGACATAACCGAAGCAGATATTGAGAACATCAAATATCTTGCATATAGATCTGAGGGAGCGGCGCATAAGGCGTTCTTTGAAAACATTGATAAATGCACTGTAACTTCATGGAACTCTGCTGGCACAGCTTTTTACGGGAAGGAAAAAGGAGAAACAGAAAATGGTATTCATGTAAATATTTCAGATTGCAGAAAAGATAACTATAGATCTTTGTTTCATGAAATTGGGCATCATATAGATGATCTTATTATCCAAGGTGCTGATGGAAAAGATGCTACTGATGTTTTACATGAAGTGGTATTTCCAGCTTTGTATTCCGACTTAACTAAATATATAAGAAACCAAGTAATAGATTATAACCAAAGAAATGCAGTAGAAAAACTAAATAATGATAGTCTCGAACGAGTTATTGCAGCGTTGCTTGACGGAAGAAAGAAATACGAATATTATTTGAATCAGACTGAACAGGATTTTTTTAAAGAGGTATTACGTCATATAGAGAGTAAATTCGTTAATAACGGTGCATTGTCTGATGTTATAGGTGGATTAACGAACAATACTATCGGTGGAATAGATTCAGATGATTGGGGCGTAAAACTTAGTACAAGTGGACATTACAGAAGAAATAAGGATGGCAGGGAATATTGGTATAAAGGAAATGAATCTACAGGATTTCAGGAAAAAGAGTTTATTGCTCACTATATGAGTTATGCAATGAACGGAGATAAAGTTAAATTAGAAGAACTACGAAAAGTATTTCCTGAAGCCACTAAAATAGTTGATAATTTGTTAATGGAAGGCAATTTAACAATTAATGGTATAGAAGATATTCAAAAAGCTGATGAATGGTACAAATCAGTGACTAATACATAAATATAGGAGTTTTTATTCCACCTGCATATTTATTATTCAGAGGTGATATTATGTCCGCAATTATCGCAAACATTGAAAGAATAGAACGAACTGAGCATGACTTAAGAAACAAATACGATCAGTATTTAGCAATCTGCAAATTGATAGAAACCGATGTGACCTCTTTGCGCAGATGGCATGGGCTTGAAAAAACCTTTATGGATTATAAAGTGAAGTACGGCCTATATAAACTCAGAGACAAAGCACAAGTTATCAAGAACAATGCAGATTATTTGTATCGTTGGAGAATAAATATGATGTATGCTCAAGACACAATGTTGAACCGCATACGGTATTTGGGGTGATGTTTGATGTCTCACTGGCAAGTATTTAAAAATCAGATGAATAAAATAAACGATCTGGTTGCTGATGTCAATGACTTTTGGAACTTTTTAGCGGGCGATTGCCTCGCAGAAAACGGTATTACCAAATGCTGGCGTGACAGGGTTGTTAACAGTCTTATAGAGCGGCTATGTGATCTGGCATACGATCTGCGTAACCTCAGAAAAATGATGGCCAATCTCTTAATCAAGATGGCAGATGCATATGAGAAAGAGGATAATGAAAAGTATCCCAGAGATATCTATGCATACTATAACTATGTCAATTTTGATTGTTACTGGAGAGTAACAAACGAGAATGATATATTCGTGATCAGAGAGAGAGTCGATATATATGCCAATCTGATAACAAGATATGCTTCAAAACTTCTTCAAAACGCTTCAAGATTCAATACATACGGAGTTACAGTTTTTATTGAAGCTACATATTATTATGCTGTGGTAAGAAGGACAATAAACGAAATATACAATAAAGCTGTATCAATAGCTTCCGTAATGGTTGATTGTATGGATATTTATGAACTCGCTGATAAATCAAGTGCAACAGATTATGATTCTTATGTTGCAATTAACAGTTTGAATATTTATAATAACGGCTTAAAAAGAGGAAATGTAAATAGCATCAGAAATATCTACTCTATGAGTGTTATTAGCGCTTCATCTCAAGCAGAAGACTTAAAAAACAATGCAAAACCGATCAAATCATTGCTTTCACTAATTGGAGAATATTATGATAAAGCTAAATATGCCAAAGATGCAAAAAGTATCATCGGGTTTGCTGTTGATAATATTGATGCCTTTTCAAAACTGATTGAGGGTAAGGATTTTACTTTTTCTGATGGTACTTCATTGACAAAGACATGGTTGTCAACAATTGGATATGCTATGGGTAAAACAGGTAAGAAGTATTCAAACATTGCCGGATATTATCCTGAAAACCTGAATGCGTATTTAGACAATATGAAAAAAAGCGACAAGTATGGAACGATAAGCAAAGGCTTTAATTTTGCAGGTAATATTGTTGGGGCTATCGGAACAGCAGCTGACTATATGCAAGGCAACGGCAAGAATGCAAGTGATCTTGTCGAAGCTGGATTTGATGTAGCGGAAAGCGGGACTATGCTTTCATATCAGGCAACATGGGGGACGGCAGCAGCTAAAGAGTTTGCAAAATCGGCCGGCGGCTGGTTTACTTTAGGTAAAACGGTTACGGTTTTTGGAGTTACACTTGGAACTGAACTAAATAATTATAATCAAGACGGAGAGATAACAACTGTAGAAGGAGCTAAAGCAACAAACAGAGCAGCGATTACAAGTTTAACCTCTATGACTAACTCCTTAACATTCAATTTGTTCAATTTGGATGCACAGAAAATTGCAGACGGATATGAAACATTTGCAGATGATTCAAGCTATTTTGCGGCAGACAAATTGACAGAACAATCTGATGCAAGTTTTGGAGATAAATTCGGAATTGCTGTTGAGTCTATGTGGATCGGCATGAATGCTAAACACAACGATGAATTCGGAGATAAATTAGTATCGAACAATTCTGTGTATTACTCTATGAAGAATACATTGTTATATGACCAAAAAAGCACTAACATAAAAGATTTTAATTCAGCTGTAGAAGAGATCAAAAAGGTGGTTGCTTCTCCAATGACTGATAACAGCAGCATTTCAACCGAGGAAAAGTTACATAATTGGAACGAAAAGATGAAAGATGACTAATGAAAAGAGGGAAAGAAATGAAAGAATATCTTCCTATCGGGACTGTAGTAACAGTTAAGGATATTGAAAAAAAAGTTATGATTGTCGGTATTTCTCAAGTAAGAGAAACAGATGTATTGGAACGTTGGGATTATGTCGCTGTATTATATCCAACAGGAGTATATGCAGAAAACTCATTTTGTTTTTTTGACAATGATGATATAACTGAAATCGTTTTTAAAGGTTATGACGACGAAGAACGTCATGCTTTTCTAAAAATCGTAGATGAAGCGGAAAAAATGGTAAATGAAGCTGAAAAAACCGCAGAAGAAAAGAAAAAGAATTCCGCTCAGAGTGCATTTGAATAGGGAGTAGTTATGATAATTGATTTTGCAGCCTTTACCGACAGCGGTGATCGTGACCAAAACGAAGACAACTATGCACATACTGAAAGTCCTTTCGGTAATTGCTTTATTGTATGTGACGGTCTTGGAGGTCATGGCAAAGGAGAAGTGGCTTCTGCTTTTGTTTCACAATGCATTAAAGCATATTTTGAAGAATGCAGCAATCCTGATGAATTCTTTGAAGATTGTTTTGATAAAGCGCAGGATGGTTTGTTAGCAGAGCAAAAATCGTCTCACTCAACATTTGAAATGAAAACGACAGCAGTTGTGCTTTATATTGGTGAGGACAGATTCCGCTTCGGACATATCGGAGATTCACGGCTTTATCATTTCAGAAAGAATAAAGTTTTTGAACGCACAATGGATCACAGTGTCCCTCAGATGCTTGCCTTGGCTGGAGATATTAAAGAAAAACAAATCAGAAGTCATCCTGATCGCAATCGACTTTTGCGAGTAATGGGTGTCGAATGGGATACTTCGAAATATGAATTATCCGATTATCTAAATGTTCAAAGCGGAGATGCGTTTCTGCTTTGTTCTGACGGTTTTTGGGAACCTATTACGGAGAAAGAAATGTGTAAAGCCTTAAAAAAAAGCAGCAATGCCCAAGACTGGTTAGAAGAAATGAGCCGTATAGTTAAAGCTAACGGAGAAGGAACTAATATGGATAATTATACTGCAATAGCAGTAATATGTAAAGAATGAGTAATATGACAGATATAGCTTATGAAATCAGAACAGATATTGGTAATCGCACTGAACAGCAGGACTATGCCTTTGCAAGCAAAGAAAACGGCATAGTTTTTGCTGTTTTATGTGACGGAATGGGAGGACACAAAGGCGGTGCAATTGCATCAAAAACTGCTGTAGAAGAATTCTCAAAGAGAATGAAAAAAATAAACACAGAAAACATTCCCGGATATCTTATTGAAACTATAGAGGATATTAACAGCATTGTATATAATCTTCGTGATGATAGAAAACATCGCCTTAATGCCGGAACAACTATGGTTTCTGTGCTGATCAAAGGAAACAATCTATACTGGGTTTCTGCCGGGGACAGCAGATTGTATATCATCCGTTCCGGTTGCATTAAACAAATAACAAAGGATCATAACCTTTTTTTGACATTAGATCAGCTTTATAAAGATAATAAGATAACAGATGACGAATACTATGCCAAAAGTCAAAAAGGAAATGCTTTAATAAGCTATCTTGGTATTCCAAATATTGAATTGCTGGATGCAAATATCCAACCGTTCGCTTTGCTCCCCGGAGATCAAATATTGCTTGCTACAGATGGACTGTATAAGACCTTGGATGAAGAGAAAATAATGAGCTGCTTTAGCACCGATATAAAGTCGTTCGCAGATAAACTGCTGCAAAATGTCATGGATTCAGTCGCTGAAAACAAAGATAATACAACTTATATTTTATTAAAAATATTGGAGAGATAATTATGAGAATGACTAAATGTCCAAGAGTAGGAACTCACTTCTATGATGCAGACAGATATGACAGCTGCCCGCATTGTGCGAAATTAAGCGGCACTTCGCTTTCGCAGAATAACAGATCAATACATCCCGAGAGTTCTTCCAAATCTGGTGAACCTAAAGATAGAGACAGTGTGCCTCCTGCCAAAAAAGATTCTTCCAAATCTGATAAGGCAGAAGAACAATCTTCAAAAAAGCATGGCTTTTTTGGGCACCGCAAATCTAAACTCGTTAAAGATGATAGAACAAAGGCTGTATGGGATGAGGATGATGAACCGGATAGTTCGGAAATCATTGAAACGAATGAGGAGGAACCTGAAATTGCCGAAGAAGTACACGCAGCAACTCACAGTAACGAGAAAAGAAGATCAGAGATCCCTTTGGAAGAAACACTTGTTGAAACGGAATCAAAGGATGCCGAGCCCGAGCAGCCATCATTCAGTCAGCAAATAAGGAATGTTGCTATGTCAGGTAATGTGAAAGACCTGAAAACCGTAGCCTATTATAACTATGAAGATAACAATGAGCCAGTCGTAGGATGGGTGGTAGCGACTAATACAGATGAAAAAGGTAATTCTTTTGAATTAAAATGCGGCAAAAACACAATTGGGAGATCAGGAAACGGACAGCTGGTCGATATCAGTCTTGATCATGATACAACAATATCGAGAGGTACACAGGCAATTATTATTTACGAACCAAAGAAAAGACATTTCTTGGTTCAAAATGCAAACGGGTCTTCTTTAGTGTATTATAATGATGATCTGCTGATGGCATTCAATGAACTATCAGCTTATGACAGAATCACGATTGGAGAAACAGAACTTCTGTTTATTCCGTTGTGTTCTGACAGATTTACTTGGGAAAAATGAGGTAGCAATAAATGATAAGATGTGTTAATTGCTTTGAACAATACGATGGCGGTGACCAATGCCCTAACTGCGGGTATGTAAAGGGCTCTCCCCCGCAGGAGATATATCATCTTTTTCCCGGAACACTTTTAGCAAATCGATATATTATAGGTATGGTTCTGGGTTTCGGTGGATTCGGAATCACGTATAAAGCCTGGGATAATAAGCTTGAAACAGTAGTAGCAATAAAAGAATTCTACCTGACGGGCGTTGTAAATCGTATTCCCGGAACTAAAGAAGTAAAAATATATGCGAAAAAACGTAAAAACGAATTCTACAACGGCAAAGACAGATTTCTGGATGAAGCGCGAAACATGGCAAAGTTTAATTCAGAGCCTAATATTGTTAATGTCTATGAATTCTTTGAAGAAAACAATACCGCGTACATCGTAATGGAATTTTTGGACGGGATCTCCTTAAGTCAGCATCTTGAATTCTGCGAAGGAATACTTGACGTTGAATCCGGTCTCCAGGTTACAGAAGCAATTGCAAACGCATTGATAAAGATTCATTCCAAAGGTATTATACATAGAGATATAAGTCCCGATAATATTTTTCTGTGCGGAAATAATACGATCAAGCTCATTGATTTCGGTGCAGCAAGATTTTCTAATGAAGAGAACAAGCTGATGTCAATAATTCTGAAGCCAGGTTTTGCTCCGCCGGAACAATATGAACAAATTAACAAACAAGGGCCGTGGACTGATATCTATGCTCTCGGTGCGACTTTATATTATATAATTACAGGAGTTAAGCCCGAAGAATCCACAAACAGAAAAATTAACGATACTTTGCCTTATCCCCATGAGGTTAACAAAGAGATTCCCGAATATTTGAGTAATACGATCATGAAAGCTATGGCTATAGATGTTCATATGCGTTTTCAAAATGCTCAGGAATTCTTGCAGGGAATAAAACAAGAAAGAAAAGTCCTTCCTGTTGCTATAGAAAAAAAGAGAAGGAAGACCAAAAGGATAGCCGGAGTACTGGCCGCCTTTGCTGTAGTTGGAGCCGGAGCTTCGATTGCTGCAATAAATTGGGAAAAAGAGAAGGCAGAAGAAACATTACCGGATTCCACTATAAAAATGTGGTATTGCAAAAGCGGAGATGCGGAACTTGATGAAGCTGAGGCGAGTGCGTACCAAGCCATAATTGATGATTTTAAAACAAGTTTTCCGAATGTCACTATAGAGTTTGAGGGCTTTGACAGCACCGAGTATAAGGCAAAACTTCAGAGCAGTGATAATCAACCGAACATATATGAATATGTAAATGTTGAATCTACAGGAGAGCATTTGTCATTGAAAGATCTTTACAATTCAGAAACTATCAAACAGTGTTCAGTATTATCTAAGGCTGAAGAATACTATAACAGCACAGATTATCTGCCCTTAGGATTCAATGCACCGGTAGTATTTGTCGATAAGATATTGACCAATAGTGTAAAAAACAGCATTTCATCCGTTAGTGATTTCGCAGCATCATCTCCTGAAGTTGACAACTGCGTTATTGATTACGAAGCATATAAGGAAATGTTCCCCGGATCTGAAAAATATTTTGATCAATCTGCTTGTTCGGATTTCTGTGAAGAAAAGGCAGCTTTCTATGGAACCACAACAAATAATTACATGACAGTAGCAAAAGAACTTCCGGCAAGATATAAAGTATTATACTGTGATACAGATAATGTTTACTGCTCGTTCGACAATATTTGGACAGCTAACGATATAGAAAAAGATCAAAACAAAGCTGCTTTACGTTTTCTTGAATTTATGCTTAACAACAATGCTCAAGATCAGATACACATCAGAAATAAGAGTACCACTTTGCCAGTGAATGATGCAGTAATAGATGTGTTTAGAACTGTAAACGGAGAATTTAAAGACTTCTTTATTAATCAAGATAAATATATATTTAAAAAGTAGGAGTTGACCCAAATGAAACTCTGCCTCGGCTGCATGGAGCAGTATGACGATGAACTGACGAAATGCCCTCACTGCGGGTATGTTGAAGGCACAGAGCAGGAAAACGCAACACATATGGAACCCGGGTCGATCCTTGCTGACAGATATATAGTCGGCAAGGTCATCGGCTACGGCGGCTTTGGTGTGACATATATCGCTTGGGATCCCGTTCTTGAAACCAAAGTTGCGATCAAGGAGTATCTGCCCAGTGAGTTTTCTACCCGTGTAGTCGGACAGACTCAGGTCACTGTTTTCAACGGTGATAAACGTGAGCAGTTCAACGATGGAATGAAAAAGTTCATCGAGGAAGCCAAAAAGCTGGCAAAGTTTCATTCAACTCCGGGCATTGTCAAGATATTCGACAGCTTTGAATGCAACAATACTGCCTACATAATCATGGAGCTCCTCGAAGGAGAAACTCTTGCAGAGAAGCTCAAGCGAGAAAAGACGATCTCAGAGGGACAGACTATCGAAATGATGATCCCCGTGATCGAGTCATTGAATGAAGTTCATGCGGACGGTATCATCCACAGAGATATAGCTCCCGATAATATCTTTGTGACCAAAGACGGACAGGTCAAGCTGATAGATTTCGGAGCAGCAAGGTATGCCACAACTACCCACAGCCGAAGCCTTACGGTCGTTATCAAGCCGGGATATTCTCCCGAAGAACAGTACCGCAGCCGAGGAGATCAGGGTCCGCATACCGACGTCTATGCAGTAGCAGCTACGATGTACAGAATGCTGACCGGACAGACTCCTCCCGATGCACTTGAAAGACGTGCATATTTTGAAAGCAAGAAAAAGGATATACTTCCTACAATAAGCAAGTATTGCAAGGACATAGAGCCGAATCACGAAATAGCGATAATGAATGCGCTTAATGTCCGCATTGAGGACAGGACTCCGAATATGGATGCATTCATGGCGGAACTGACGAGTCCTGAGCCCGTAAAAAGAGTTGCAGGAAAGATAAAGAAGACCGACGTCCTTAAATGGCCGCTTTGGGCAAAGATAGCAGTGCCTGCTGCTTCTGTTGCCCTGATCGTATTTGCTGTGCTTTTTGCAACGGGAGTAATAGGTTTCAATGCGAATCTGAAAAAGGGTATCGTTATCCCCGAAGGGCAGACGAGAGTGCCTTCGGTCATAAGCAATGAATACACCGAAGGAGAACAGAAGCTGAAAGAATCCAAGTTGCTGATAGAGATCACGCGAAGTGAAGCATCGGAGAAGCTTGCTGAAAATCTGATCCTGTCACAAAATGTTTACGGCGGTTCAGTAGTTCAGGAAAACACTGTAGTAGGTGTTGTAGTCAGCGAAGGAATACGCCAACAGATAGTTCCTGATGTAACGGGAATGGAGATAGAAGAAGCCAAAGCTCAACTGGAAGCTATTGGCTTTAAAGTTGTATCTGAGGAGCAGTATGACGATACTATCGCAGAAGGATATATCATTTCTCAGAGTATAGCTCCGAATGAAAAAGTCGATGACGGCAGTGAGATCACGCTGACAGTTTCCAAGGGCAGAGATCCCTCTAAGAAGGTCGAAGAAAAAGAAGTAACTTTGCCTAACTTCATAGGAATGAAGTACACCGATGTGATAAAGGAAGCTCAAAAGCTCGGTCTGACCGTAAAGGTAACTGAAAGAAGATACAGCAAGGGCTATGAGAAGGACACTGTTATGGAACAGAGCCCTGCGGCTGAAAGAAAGATAAAGAACACCACAGTCGTTGAGGTGGTCGTATCGCTCGGCTACAGCAAGGTCGAAGTTCCGAGAGTACTGTTTATGGAAGAGGAAAAGGCAATAGCCCAGATCAAGGGGCGAGGTCTGCGTGAAAACGTGACCTATGAAGCCAGCGAGACAGTAGCCGCAGGAATAGTTATTACTCAGAGTCCGGATGAAGGAGCAGAGGTCGATCCCGAGAGCGTTGTTGATATCGTAGTCAGCACAGGTGCGCCTGCGTTTGCTATGCCGGATGTAGTGGGCGCTACAGAGGAGAGTGCTAAGGCTACGCTTGTGGGGAAGGGACTTTCAGTTTCTGTAAACTATGAGCAGGATGACAGCCGAACTGAGGGAGAAGTCCTCATGCAGAGCATAGATGCCGGTGCAGATGTTCACAGAGGCGATATCATTATCATAACTGTATGCACACACAGTGACGTTATCATTGTTCCTTATGTAGTCGGAATGGATCAGAGTGCAGCAGAGAAAGAAATTAAAAACAGCAATCTGAAATCAAACGTTGTCGGGGTGTACAGCAGCTCGGTTTCAAAGGGCTTAGTAATCTCTCAATCCCCTGTTGCCGGAAGCGGATTACATAAGAATGAGCTTGTAACGATCAATGTAAGTCTGGGTTCGGATCCCAATGTCAGCGATGACGATTCTAAGTCTGATATTGAATCTAAGCCGGATGTTCCGATAGATGAGCCTGAAGACAATCCTTCTATCTATATGTATGATAAGACCTACAGTCTTACCGAGGGTGAAAGAGGTTCACTTTCATTCTATTACGATCAATCTAAGTGGACTATGACTCTTTCTCAAAGTTGGTCTTCAAGCGATACAAACGTAGTATCTGTTGATGGAAGCGGCAATATCACAGCCAAAAAAGCCGGAACAGCCGTTATAACCGTAAAGGCTAAAGGCAAAACAGCAAAGGGAAAGACTGTAGAATCGTCCGATACTTGTACAGTAACAGTTAAGGCGATAATAGTACCAACAAAGATTGAACTTTCTGACAGTAACCTGACAATGGAGATCAGCGAGACAAGATATCTCACAGCGACGGTTTCTCCGTATGATGCTGTGGATAAATCTGTTACATGGACAAGCAGCAACAGTTCAATTGTTACTGTTGATAACGGATTTATTGAGGCAATAAGTGACGGAACTGCAACTATTACTGCTAAGACTTCAAACGGTGTCAAGGCTGAGTGCAAGATCAAGGTCAATGAGATAGTGCCAAGAGGCTTGGCTCTTTATCCCTCTGCTTTTACTTTAACAGAAGGATCAAGTAAACAGATAGAAGCTGATATCTCGCCTACAAATGCAAAGAATAAAACAATTACTTGGTCAAGCAGCGATGAATCTGTTGCGAAGGTAGATAATTCGGGTAATGTTACCGGAGTCGAAGAAGGTATTGCGACAATTACTGCTAAAACTTCTAATGGTATAGCCAAAACTTGTACGGTTACCGTTGAGCCGGTTGTCCCTGATTCTGTAACACTTAATTCAACATCCAAAAAGGTATATATAGGCGATTCCTTTAAGCTGAAAGCAACTGTTTCTCCGAGTAATGCCAAGGATAAATCTGTGACATGGTCGAGCAGTAATTCAGCGGTGGCCAAGGTTAGCGGAGGAACCGTAACTGCACTTAGCGAAGGCTCCGCTTATATCACAGTTAAGACCTTCAACGGTAAATCAAATGATTGCTATGTGAATGTAGTTAAACCAAGTTTGACTCTTTCAAAAACATATGCTGATATGTATATATCCGATTCCCTTACATTAACTGCTACGACAGACCCGACAGGACAATCAGTTTCGTGGAAATCCTCTGATAAAAATATTGCGACTGTAAGTAACGGTAAGATCACAGCTGTTAGTGAGGGGTCTGCGACTATTACTGCAAGCTTTGTATATAATGAAACAACGTACAGCCAGAAATGCTCGGTAACAGTCAATGCTCCAAGAGTAAGTCTTGATTATTCCGGTCAGTATATGTATATTGGAGATACCTTTAAGTTTAGCGGAACTACATTCCCGAACGGTCAATCTATAACCTGGTCAAGTTCCGACAGTTCGGTTGCCTCTGTAAGCAGCGGAGAAGTTACAGCAAAATCGGCAGGCGAGGTAACTATCACTGCGTCAATGACTTATGGTGAAAAAACATATAAAGCAACCGCTAAGATAACAGTTAAAAAGCCAAGCATTTCATTGACTCCTTATAGTGAAACAGTTGCTATTGATGATACGGTAAAGATAAGTTCATCTGTAGATCCTTACGGACAAGCTTTGACTTGGTCATCAGATAATACCGGTGTCGCAACCGTAAATAACGGAACGGTGACCGGAAAAGGAATAGGAACAGCAAAGATCACTGCAAAATTCACTTATAAAGACGTTACATATTCCGACAGCTGTTCTATAACCGTAAAACCTGGAAGCATTTCTGTATATCCAACGAGTAAGACAATGTATATCGGAGATACTGCGACAATTACTGCTGATACTTCACCAAGCGGAAAAACAGTAAGCTGGTCGTCAAGCAATTCAAGTGTTGCAACAGTCAGCAACGGTACGGTAACTGCAAAGGCTTCGGGTTCGGCTACTATCACTGCAAGTTTCACCTACGGTGGAAATACTTATAAAGAAACTTGCAGTATTACGGTCAATACTCCGAGCATTTCGCTCTCATCGACAAGCAAATCAGTGTATATTGGTGATACGTTCTCCCTGTCAACTACAACATATCCTAACGGCAAGACTGTCAACTGGTCGTCGAGCAACACAAGCGTTGCAACTGTTAGCAATGGAAATGTTACGGCCAAAGGCGCAGGAAGTGCTACTATTACTGCAAGTTTTACTCAGGAAGGGAGTACTTATAAGGCGACTTGTTCTGTGACTGTGACAAAACCATCGGTAACTCTAAAAAGTCATGAAGGTACTTTGGCTTATGGCCGTGAGGGAACATTATCATATGAAACAGTACCAGGAAATCAAAGCGTTACTTGGAAGAGTTCAGATACTTCATTAGCTACAGTCGATTCCAAAGGTACGATATATCTGAAGGAGAAAACAGGAAAAGTTGTAATTACAGTTCAACTTTCATATAAAGGATATACCTACTCAGATTCCTGTACATTGACTCTTATTGAACCTTATGTATCGTTGGATAAGACAAGTTTGACACTATACAAAGGGCAATCAAGCACATTGACAGCTAAAACAGCACCTAAGAATCAAACAATAACTTGGACTTCATCAAATACTAATGTTGCAAAAGTAAGTAACGGAAACGTTACTGCTCAAGGTAACACGGGAACTGCTACAATTACTGCTAAGTTTATGCAAAACGGGAAAACATATTCTGCGACTTGTAAGGTAACAGTCAAAAGCATTTCCATTAAATTAAATGAATCAAGTGATTCATTTACCGTTGATGCTTTTGATGTTGATTATAATTCCAATACAGGTAAGTTTGATTGGGACTATGGCTATACCGGATGGTCGCTGGATGGCGCAAACAATGATGATGTTAAATGGAGTATAGTCAGCGGTCCAGGATATTTGAACGGTTGGAGAATTCATATTACTCAACCCGGAACAGTACGCGCAAGAGCTTCAATCACAAAATATGGCTATACTGTTACCGCCGATTATACTGTTACATTAAAGATGACTTGGACTGTAACAGGTAGGTCTTCTGTAGGATCCTATTACTTTGCTAAAGGGCCAGGTTATTCATATGGGTCTGTCGGGATTGCAATTCCATATGGTGCAAATATAGAAATAAAAGAAACAAGTATCGGATATGGTTCTGATAATCAAAAGAGAATATATGGAAAAACCACTTACAACGGATATACAGGATGGATAGGATTTGCAATGGCGTAGTAATGATTTTTATGTTTATAATGAGGAACGGTTTATGAAACTTTGCTTAGGCTGCATGGAACAGTATGATGACGATCTAAATAAATGCCCTCACTGCGGGTATGTTGAAGGCACAGAACAGGAAAACGCAACACATATGGAACCCGGGTCGATTCTTGCCGACAGATATATAGTCGGCAAGGTCATCGGCTACGGTGGCTTTGGTGTGACATATATCGCTTGGGATCCCGTTCTTGAAACCAAAGTTGCGATCAAGGAGTATCTGCCCAGTGAGTTTTCTACCCGTGTAGTCGGACAGACTCAGGTCACTGTTTTCAACGGTGATAAACGTGAGCAGTTCAACGATGGAATGAAAAAGTTCATCGAGGAAGCCAAAAAGCTGGCAAAGTTTCATTCAACTCCGGGCATTGTCAAGATATTCGACAGCTTTGAATGCAACAATACTGCCTACATAATCATGGAGCTCCTCGAAGGAGAAACTCTTGCAGAGAAGCTCAAGCGAGAAAAGACGATCTCAGAGGGACAGACTATCGAAATGATGATCCCCGTGATCGAGTCATTGAATGAAGTTCATGCGGACGGTATCATCCACAGAGATATAGCTCCCGATAATATCTTTGTGACCAAAGACGGACAGGTCAAGCTGATAGATTTCGGAGCAGCAAGGTATGCCACAACTACCCACAGCCGAAGCCTTACGGTCGTTATCAAGCCGGGATATTCTCCCGAAGAACAGTACCGCAGCCGAGGAGATCAGGGTCCGCATACCGACGTCTATGCAGTAGCAGCTACGATGTACAGAATGCTGACCGGACAGACTCCTCCCGATGCACTTGAAAGACGTGCATATTTTGAAAGCAAGAAAAAGGATATACTTCCTACAATAAGCAAGTATTGCAAGGACATAGAGCCGAATCACGAAATAGCGATAATGAATGCGCTTAATGTCCGCATTGAGGACAGGACTCCGAATATGGATGCATTCATGGCGGAACTGACGAGTCCTGAGCCCGTAAAAAGAGTTGCAGGAAAGATAAAGAAGACCGACGTCCTTAAATGGCCGCTTTGGGCAAAGATAGCAGTGCCTGCTGCTTCTGTTGCCCTGATCGTATTTGCTGTGCTTTTTGCAACGGGAGTAATAGGTTTCAATGCGAATCTGAAAAAGGGTATCGTTATCCCCGAAGGGCAGACGAGAGTGCCTTCGGTCATAAGCAATGAATACACCGAAGGAGAACAGAAGCTGAAAGAATCCAAGTTGCTGATAGAGATCACGCGAAGTGAAGCATCGGAGAAGCTTGCTGAAAATCTGATCCTGTCACAAAATGTTTACGGCGGTTCAGTAGTTCAGGAAAACACTGTAGTAGGTGTTGTAGTCAGCGAAGGAATACGCCAACAGATAGTTCCTGATGTAACGGGAATGGAGATAGAAGAAGCCAAAGCTCAACTGGAAGCTATTGGCTTTAAAGTTGTATCTGAGGAGCAGTATGACGATACTATCGCAGAAGGATATATCATTTCTCAGAGTATAGCTCCGAATGAAAAAGTCGATGACGGCAGTGAGATCACGCTGACAGTTTCCAAGGGCAGAGATCCCTCTAAGAAGGTCGAAGAAAAAGAAGTAACTTTGCCTAACTTCATAGGAATGAAGTACACCGATGTGATAAAGGAAGCTCAAAAGCTCGGTCTGACCGTAAAGGTAACTGAAAGAAGATACAGCAAGGGCTATGAGAAGGACACTGTTATGGAACAGAGCCCTGCGGCTGAAAGAAAGATAAAGAACACCACAGTCGTTGAGGTGGTCGTATCGCTCGGCTACAGCAAGGTCGAAGTTCCGAGAGTACTGTTTATGGAAGAGGAAAAGGCAATAGCCCAGATCAAGGGGCGAGGTCTGCGTGAAAACGTGACCTATGAAGCCAGCGAGACAGTAGCCGCAGGAATAGTTATTACTCAGAGTCCGGATGAAGGAGCAGAGGTCGATCCCGAGAGCGTTGTTGATATCGTAGTCAGCACAGGTGCGCCTGCGTTTGCTATGCCGGATGTGGTGGGAACAATGGAGGCAGACGCCAAAGCAACGCTGATCGGCAAGGGGCTTGCTGTGACAGTGGTCTATCAGAAGGATAACAGCAGGACAGAAGGCTCTGTTATCTCGCAAAGCATATCCTCAGGCAGTGATGTCAAGCGCGGAGATGTTGTCACAATAACAGTCTGCACTCACGATGAAACGGTAACCGTTCCGAATGTTGTGGGAAAGACTCAGTCAGTTGCCGAAAGCGAGATCAGAAACGCAGGACTGACAGCTATAGTTAATGAGGTCGAAAGCGATCTTGCAAAAGGCATTGTTATCAGTCAGAATCCTTCAAACGGAAGCCTGAAAAAGGGCGACAGCGTTGTTATCAATGTGAGCAAGGGGAAGAATCAGTCTGGTTCGGATGACAGTTCAAAACAATCTGTTGAAATCAAGGAACCAAAGATTTCGCTTAGTGAATCTTCAAAGACAATAAAGGTTGGGGAATCATTTACAATTGTTTGCTATGGATCAAATTTTACGACTTTTCATGTAGAATATACCATAGGCGATGAGTCAATTGTTCAAGTTTTTGGACCTTCATCTCAAAGCAATACTCCCCAAACCGGATATTGTGAAAAGAGCGTAAGCTTTAAGGCAAGCAGTCCTGGAACGACCAAAATAACATATACTTATTTTGATTATTTAGGAGGAAAATATATAGCTTCGTGTTCTGCTTCTTGTAATATAATAGTTATCGGAGAAGAAATAGAATCTATATCACTGAATAAGACTTTACTTGAAATGAACGTAGGGGATACTTATCAATTGACAGCAATCGTTTCTCCGAGTAATGCTACGGATAAATCTGTTACCTGGTCGAGCAGCAATGCCAGTGTTGCGACGGTAAGTGGCGGCAAGATCACTGCGAATTCTGCCGGCAGCGCAACGATCAACGTCAAGACCTCTAATGGGAAGACGGCGAAATGTTCTGTTACTGTCATGCCCGCAGCTAAGATAGTTAAATCTGGCAAATGCGGGGATAATGTTAATTATACTCTTGATTCAACTGGTCTGCTGACAATAAGCGGAAACGGGAAGATGTACGATGGAAATGGAGAATGGGGGGCTTTTTTAGGAAATACATCTATTATAAAGGTCGTAGTTTCAAGCGGAGTTACAAGCATTGGCGTGTGTGCATTTGAGTCCTGCACAAGCCTTACAAGCATAACTATTCCAAATAGCGTTACAAGCATTGGCGTGCGTGCATTTGAGTTCTGCACAAGCCTTACAAGCATAACTATCCCAAACAGCGTAACAAGTATAGATAAATATGCATTCTTTGGCTGCACAAGCCTTAAAAACATAAATGTTGAAAATGGAAATCAATACTATTCTTCTATAGAGGGTTTCCTTTTCGATAAAGAGAAAACAACACTGTTGCTCTGCCCTGAAGGGAAGGATAGTATTGTTATTCCAAACAGCGTTACATGCATAGGAGATTCTGCATTTGCTGGTTGTGAATACCTTACCAGTATATTTATTCCAAACAGCGTTTCAAATATAGGAGATTATGCATTTAGTGGCTGTAAAAACCTTACCAGTATATTTATTCCAAACAGCGTTTCAAATATAGGAGATTATGCATTTGGTGGCTGTAAAAACCTTACGAGTATAACTTTACCAAAAAGTGTTACAAGTATCGATAAAGGTTCTTTTTACCATTGCTCAAGTCTAAAGAATATTACTATTCCTAACAGCGTTACAAGCATTGGTGTGTGTGCATTTGATTCCTGCACAAGCCTCACAAGCATAACAATCCCTAACAGCGTTACAAGCATTGGCAACGCAGCATTTATAGACTGCACAAGCCTTAAAAGCATAACCATTCCTGAGAGTGTTACAAGCATCGGACAGGAAGCGTTTTATGGCTGCACAAGTCTTACAAGTATAATGATCTCAAATGGTGTTAAAAGTATAGGAGATTATGCATTCATGGGCTGCACAAGCCTTAATAGCATAAATGTTGAAAAAAGCAACTCGAACTATTGTTCTGAGGGTGGCGTCTTATATAACAAACGAAAGACCGAACTTGTGTGTTGTCCGAGAACCATAAATAATATTATTATTCCAAACACGGTTACAATAATTAGCGCAACAGCATTTTGTGATTGTTCAAATCTTACTAGTATAACCATTCCGAACAGCGTTAAGAGTATAGGTGGCCAAGCATTTCAAGGTTGCATTAACATTACCAGCATTGAAATACCGAAAAGCGTTACAAGTATTGGAAGCAGTGCGTTAGGTTTTTACGATGTAGGATTTGGATATGAAGATAAAAGAATCGACGGCTTTATTATCAAATGCTATTCCGGCTCAGCAGCCGAGACCTATGCCAAGAACAATAACATCAAATACGAGATAATCGGATAGGAGTATATCTATGAAAAGAGCATTTATTACTGTCATTTCTCTTCTTCTTCTCAGCAGCTGCGGAGATGTATCATCAAACAGTTCTTCATCAAGCGGAACTGTTCAGAAAGGGTCTGAAACATCGTCTGTCACTGATACGGAATCTACGGCTTCAGCAGCGACAGAGACCATAGAATCTGTTGCTGAAAAGGAACCTGCATCAAATTCTTCTGATGAACCACAGATCGCAGATGCCGAAAAATACGCCCAGATCGTCCTTGACAACGAATCGGTATGGCATGATCCGTGGGAGAAGAAGGCTGCAAATTCCTATTTGTCCGTCACGTCACTTGCCTGGTTCCAGGATCTCGATTTTGACGGGACACCCGAATTTGTCGTGGGAACAATGAATATTCCTGCACAGGCAACGGCTTACGGGTTTGATGTGTTCAGATTTACCGATGACGGAAAAATGAAGAAGCTGACCTCAGACACTCCTTTTGAAGATTATTCTATCAGCTTCACGCCTCATTTCAGGGGCGTCTTTGAGGGAATGAACGGCTACGTTTATAAAAACGGTGCAGGAGAATATATCTATGTATGCGATGAGGTCAACAACTCTGTTGCTTCACATGGCTGCAACGTAATACAGTGCAGGTTCGGCAAAGAAAAGATAGAGACTCAAACTCTCTGTGACTATCTGTATCAGGATCTTCCCGATTTCCATGAGGAATTCTATGAATATCTTGGCAGCAAAACGGATAAAGATAAGTTTGAAAAAACGATAAAGAGATAGACGACAGCACTTTCTATACCGTAAAGATAGGCACCGTTCCGTTCACATCAGCTATGTCTTGGATCAGAGCTGATGATGAAACTCTCAGCGATGGACTGGGCTCGGTGGTCAGCAATTGCTATGAGAGCCTATCCGACAAAGAGAAAAAACAGGCAATGATAGATTCATATAACGCTTACTCATTAGAGGTCAACGCCGACAAATGGAGCTGTATGTCAATGATAAGCTATGATCTTACAACGTTTGAATCTAAAAGCAGTTCAGGATCAAAGGAGAATAAAGGCAAATCCGATCCTGAAAGAGGAGAGACCGTAACCGACTTTAAATCGGCAAATTCCGAAGCAAAGCTGATATATACTACGCTGGTAAGTAAATGCGCCGATCTTATTGCAGACGGGAAGCAGTCTCAGATCAGTTACGGAGCATTTTTTGGACCGACATTGATATCCAAGCTGGACAGCTCTGATGCTCTGCAGAGAGCTGTATATCAAGCTATGACAGACGACGGATGTTATTCGGGCTATGTTTCATGGGAGATAGGCCCTCATTATAAGGTGTCGTTTGCAAGATATTATACTGATGACCGTAAAATAATCGGTCAGTATCCTGATCCGATCACTTCTGAAGATCAGATTGAATACACTAATATCCCTAATTTTGTCGGCTTGGAATTTGTTGCAGTTAAGAATGCGTATGGCCGATATCTGATTTTCAACGTTAAAGAAGAATGGAGCTCTACTGTTCAAAAGGGATTTATTATAGAACAGTCTGTTGTAAACAAAAAAGTCAAATCCGGATTTATTCTTGATGTGGTAGTAAGTAAGGGCGAGAGAACAGTAAAAGTGCCTGATATGACACAGAAAACATTATCTGTAGCATTGAGCGAGCTTAAAGATTCGGGATTCATTCCAATCACAGTTGAACAAACAGATCCTTCGGGGCAGATCTCAGAGGGGATGGTTATCAGAACAGCTCCTGAGGCCGGATCAGTCATCGCTGCAGGAAGTCAAGTGACTGTATATGTAAGCAAGGGAAATGATGCAGCATCAGTCAAAGTGCCGAATGTTATAGGTATGACTCAGGAAAAAGCTATCAAGCTTCTCAAGGAAAACAAACTGAATGCAGCCATTGTCGAAGTAAAACAGAAAGACAATAAAGGGAAGGTAATTGAACAAAATTATCCCGAAGGAGCATTTGTTGACAAAGGTACAGAGATCACCATTTATGTTTCAACGGGTTGACCTGATACTGCCAAGCAATGAGCGATAACGGTACTTCTGTCGGAAGAGTTTGCTATGAGATAGATGACAATTACAAGGTAGTGTTTGCTCAATGGGCTGATATGAACAATTCGGTTGTAGGGCAGTATCCGGACCCGAACTCCAATCTAAACAAGAGCTATAGCTTCGGATATAAAAACTGATAATTGGAAAGAAGGTAAAAAATGAAAAGAAAACTGCTACTTTGTCTTTCTGTATGCCTGCTGTTATCAGCCTGCGGAAACAGCGATAGTTCTTCGGAGAAAGATCCTGAAGCAACATCCGCTGCTTCAGGATCAACAGAAACAACATCTAAAGAAGAAATCACTTCGACAACAACAAAGGCCACTACAACGGCTGCAACAACTGTTGAGACTACAACAACTACAGCTGTTCCTGAGATTACTGATGCTGAAAAGTATGCAAAGATTGTTCTTGACAATGAAAAGGTCTGGTTCGACAGCTTGGACTTTACAGCACCAGTAGATGTAGATGGCTTTGGTATTGAAAGCACGCAGATAGATTGCTGGTTTCAGGATCTTGACTTCGATATCATTCCCGAATTTATTGTCGGGCCGGTAAAAATCTCTCATGGATTGGTGACTTCCTATGAGTTTAATATTTTCCGAATAAACGGTAACAGTCTTTCGCAAATCTGGTCTAAATACGAAGGGTATGAGGATAAATATCCTTATAGATCTGAACACCTTTACTCATCCGATGGCGTTAAAAATGCTTTTATTGACAGTATTTATAAGGATCAAAATGACAAGTATCATTTTATTTATGAAGGATTCAATACATATGAAGGAACATTCGCATTCAACATAGTTGAGACCTCTTTTGGTAAAGAGGAGATAACGGGTAAAACATTATATTTGTTCGATTGTTTTTATTTAGCTGATGAAAACACTTATCAAATTAACGGTAAGGACGTTTCTATGGAAGAGTTGTATTCTGCGGTAAAGTCTGTTACAGAGAATTCCATTGGATATCAAGTTCAAACCAAAAAGATCCCTCTGACTGATGAGAATACAAAAGAAACAGAAAACTGCTACGGCAAAATGGACAAGTCTCAGAAGCTCAAAGCGCTGGAAGAATCCTGGGATGCATATTCATTGAAATCAACTAATAAATCTCCTGAGCTTTTTGTGAAAATGGAGAATATGATATCTCCGTATGTAAAAAGGAATGAAGCTATTAACAGCGTTGACTGGAAAAAAGCATTTTCAGATATAGTCAAAACCAGAGGAACCAATGAAAAAACGGCTTATCAGCTGATAAAGCTTGACAATGACGATATACCGGAACTGCTTATTGATGAACCGATGGTAGCCGATAAGTTCCCAATTTACTCCTACAGCAACGGAAAAATCATTACTCCCGATATAGATTACACAGTGAACCGAGAAGTCGAATATATCGAAGGGAGTGGGCGCATACTGATCTCGGATTATGTCGGAATCACATCTCAGACAATTAGTATCTTTGAGTATAAAAGCGGTAAATTTATTTTGCTTGGAACAGGAACAAGATTTATGAACAGAATAGATTATATCGAAGTATTTACTTGGAACTGAACTAAAGTTTCAGAAGAAGAATATCACTCTGAAATGGATAAGATATTTGATAACAGCAAAGCTGTAAAACCAGGAGATAGAACATCATATAACAAAGAGGATATAATTGATATTATAGCGAAATACTGACAGGAGGGATTAATATGATAAAGAGATTAACAGCAGCCGTAGTTACGATCATGTTGTTCGGTGCAGCAGCTACGATTCCGGTCAATTACAACTCATCTTCCGAATTAGGCATTGTTATTTCTGCCGATGCTGCAAGCTATGACATTTCGTCATATACCGCGTCTATTCCCTACAGTTCCTACACCTACCGGGGAAGAGGCATCAAGCCGACCGTCACAGTCAAGGATAAGTCGGGAAATAAACTCACAAAAGATACAGATTTTACCGTTTCATATTCCAACAACACGAATGTCGGAACGGCAACTATCACGATCAAGGGCAAGGGGAAATATACAGGGACGTTAAAAAAAGACTTTCAAGGTCAAGCCGCTTGATCTGTCTTCGAGCTATGCAAAGGTGACTATTCCATACAGTTCCTATACCTACTCGGGCAGTGCGATAAAGCCGGAGGTGAAGGTGAAATTCAAGGACGGCGACCTTATCCCAGCGACACAGTATACGCTTTCGTATTCCAACAATGTCAAAGTCGGAACAGCGACGATCACCGTCAAAGGAAAGGGCAGCAACGTGACCGGGACGTACAAGAAGACTTTTGTGGTGAAACCAGCGAAAAATGCGATCAAGAGTATCACGGCAGGTGTGGGTTCGTTCAAGCTGACATGGACTAAGGCAACTGCCGGTGCGACAGGTTATCAGGTGCTTTACTCGACTGACAAGAATTTTGAGAGTAATGTTCACAGCTACACCTCCACTGACCTGAACGATCTTTCCGAAAATTTTTCTAAGATGCCGAACGAAGGCGAGACATGGTATATGAAAGTTAGGTCATTTGTTACCAAGGACGGAAAAGTGACTTCGACAAGATACGGGAATTATAGTGCGGTCAAGTCGGTGAATATCCCTTACGGTGAAAAAAAGCTGAAAGAAATTATGATAAATTCAACATCTCAAAAAATGACCGATTGGTTCTATGGCGATTTTGACGGAGACGGAGACAAAGAAGCCTTTGCCGGATTCAGTGAAATATACTATGTTGTTGGACTTCGTTTTATTGACTCGAACGGAAAGATAACCGAACTTAGTGGTTTGATCGGTAAAGGCAGTGTTAACGTAATAGATTTCAAGGGCAAAAAGTTTATAACAGTATACTATGGAGCATATCAGGTCTGGAGATATAGAACTCTGGTTTTTGGAGTAAAGAATGATATGCTGTATGAACTTGAGATATCTAACAAAATCTCAGATTTGTATATTAGAAACGGAGTGCCTTACACGCATGAATATACCGTAAGAGATATGTTGGATTTTGATGAAAAAGAGAGAAAACTCGGTTATGATTCAAACAATCAAGAATTCATTTATTAGTATTTTCAGATTGACATAGGAACAACATTATGTAGTAATACGTGAGAAATGGGAAATAGGAAGGTATCCTTATCCTGAGATCAATTCAAAGAAACTGCATTTTATCGGCTCATTATATTGCTGATATTGATCATATTATTGCAAACAAGTAAAACATTGATTCTACAAATAATTTCCCAGTTCATCACAAAAGGTGTAACAAATCCGATGTATCCGTCCCGGTAATAGTTTTCACGAAGTTTTCACGCCAAAGGCGGAAACCACGCATTTACAGGGTCTTCTTTAGTTGGCTTATTCTTCAAATCTCTCAATCCGCGCCAATAATCAAAGCTCTGAAATGACGTAAATACGCTGTTTCAGAGTTTTTTGTTTTGTCCGATTTTCGGTTTTGGGTACTATTTGGGAACTATGGGTCAAAAAAGAGCAGACTTGGAAGAATTTCCGAGCCTGCTTTTTTGTTGTCCTGGCGTTTTATAATGCAGGGGAGGGGAGAGATGTCTATCTCCTTCTCCCTCTCTTACATCACAGAGAAAAGATAAGGTATCGCATCCTTGTTCGGCAGCACGACCTTCCGCAGCAGGTTGTCCATGATACCCTGCGCACGAGCCTCGGCATCTCTGACTCCGGCTCCGCAGAGCAGCACTGTGTTGAAGGCGAAGATCAGCCCCAGCTTGTCGAAATATGCTTTCAGTTCCTCCGGGTCGGTGATCCCGGTGTATTTTACAAAGAACAACTGCCCCGTCTTCTCTATCATATCGACAGGCATACCTACCGACTGCTGCGAAAGCTCCGTATTTACCCGGGCTCCTACTATCATGTCTCTGTATATCGACGCAAGATCAAATACCTTTGGCCCCAGCGTTACTTCTGCAAGATCAATGAGCAGCAGCTCGCCGTCCTGCATCATTATGTTACCGGGGTGAAGATCGCCGTGTATGACAGTATCGCAGGCCGGTATCTTCCCGATGATGCCGAGAAGTGCGTCTATCTCCTCCTGAGAGCACCACCGGTCAAGCCTTGCAGCCCGCCCGCGCATCAGATCTCTGGCATCCGGGACAGCTCCGTCCTTGATGTGTGTCGAGTGCAGCGATCTTGCCAGCGCGACATACTGATCTGTCAGCTCGTCCAGACGCTGCGGCTCCCTGCTGATGATATGCCCCAGAGTATCGGAGCGCAGCAGCTCGAAAACTACACCGTACTTGTCTCCGCATCGCACCGTATCGTACGGAATGACGGTAGGTATGTCGTTGATGAGCGCAGTGCGGGCAAACTGCTGCTCCTGCTTTACCAGTTCCGGGCCCTGATTGAAGTAGAGCTTTACGATCTTGTCCTCGTCCAGCCTGTAAACTATTCCGTTGCCGCCCCGGCCTATGATCTCGCAGCCCTCGACAGATATTTCCCGCAGAGCTTTCTGAACATCCAGCAGCTCGGTAAATCCTGTGGTCTCCAGTATTTCGTATACATCCCGGGATACGTTCAGCATCGTTACAGGACTGCCCAGCTTTTTGCACAGCTTCATAAGCACCCTCAATCCTGCCGAGGAAATGTATTCCAGCTTCTCCGCGTCGATGACCACTCTTTCAGGAGCTCCTTCAAGCGCCCCGAAGATCTCGCTCTCGGTCTGCGGTGCGTTGTTGATGTCTATCCTTCCTTCAAGAAAGAGTGTGACCGTGCCGTTTTCAAGGACTGTTCTCATGGTTTTCTCTCCTTTTTCAGCTGTTATTTCAGGTCAGTCGGCAGTTCCGCCGGATATATTCACAGCTCTTCTTCGTTCACAAGAAACTTCTTCCTTAGCTGTTCTATCTCTTCCTCCGAGATGCCCAGCTCTTTTATGATGTAATCCCTGACCGAGCCGCAGCGCTCCCTGATGTGAGCGATAAGGCTGGCCATTGTGCTCTCACTGACACTGTCCATTACCATAAGACAGCTGTCAATAAGCTCGGGAGGGACTCTCCCCGAGCGCTCCAGCATCGCCCGCTCTCCGGCAATCCTCTCGCTGTTGAACTGATTTGTCAGCATATAGTCAGAGATAACAGTGCCCTCGTCCGCACCCAGCGCCGAGAGTATCAGCATCGCCGCAACGCCTGTCCTGTCCTTTCCCTGGGAGCAGTGGAAGAGCAGAGCCCTGCCTTCCTCCAGAGAGAGCAGCTCCCGGAATAGCCGGGCATAATTGCTTCTCCCGGGCTCTTCATCAAGGAACCGGAAATACAGTGTGTCGCTGAGTATGCCTGACTTGATGAAAAGCTCCATCATTTTGATATTGTCCATATCCGCAGCCAGAGCAGCGGTATCCGGATCGCTCAATATCTGTGCTGTCAGCTTCTGCATATCCAGTATCGGGAGATGCAGATACCCCGCTCCATCGGGCAGAAGGTCCTTGTCCGCTGAGGCTGCCCCGATAAACATCGTTACCTCCGGCGCACCGTTTATCTCTTCCTCGGAGCGCAGATCTATTACCATCGCTGTCCTGAATGTCTCGCTGAGCCTGCGGAGGTCGCTTTCCGTCGCAGTGGAGAGTTTCGCTGTCCGCAGCAGGACGCCGCGCTTTACAGTCTTTCCGTCTTTAGTCCTGTATCCTCCCAGCTCTCTGGCGTTGCCTACGCCTGAAAGCCCGATGCTCTGCTCCAAGCAGCCGGTATCCATATCTCCTGCCTCCCGATGTTATACATTGTATACAAATCCAACATATTTATTGTACCATGTTTTTGATAATTTGTCAAGCACGATTAACTTATGAATAGTTCGTTTTCAATTTTAACAATATATAGAAACCCCTCTGGGGGTCTCCCGTCAAAGCGGGGAGAGCATTTTCTACCTGCTGTATTTACTTTTCAGCAAAATCATGTTATAATACAAGAAATGCAGGGCTGCCGCCCCGCTGTGATCTCTGAACGGAGGGATGTCAATGAAACCTATGCCCGATAGCAGCGACCCGAACATCATCCGCCTTATCCCCAGGCAGCGTAAGGGTATCCTCAGGCTCATATTCAGCCGAGCCGGATTGGCCGCTATACTGATACTCATACAGATCGTAGTCATAAACTCGGTGTTCAATTATTTCGTCGAGATAACCAACTGGCTGCTGCTGGTGCAGGTCGTCTTTACTGTGATAATGATCCTCTATCTGTTCAACTGCGAGATGGATTCCTCGCCTAAGCTGACCTGGATGGTGCTTATCACATTCTTCCCTGTCCCGACCTCGATCATGCTCTGGCTTTCGCAGCACGATATCGGCCACAAAAGACTGAAAGAGCGCTCTCTGCAAATGGTGCGTGAGTCAAAGAAAAAGCTGAGGCAGGATCCTTTTACCATAATCAACGAAGAAATCATCAGCTCCGGTACCGACGATCTGGTGCATTACCTCAACCGCTCCGGCTGCTTCCCGGTCTATGAGAACACCGAGGTCAGGTTCTTCCCTCTGGGGGATAACAAATTCACAGCCCTTATGGCAGAGCTGAAAAAAGCCGAGAGCTTTATCTTTATGGAATATTTTATAATCGACGAGGGCTATATGTGGGGCAGTATCCTCAAGGTCCTGGCAGAAAAGGCTGCTGCCGGAGTCGATGTAAGAGTTCTCTACGACGGGATGTGCGAGATGTCTACCCTTACCGCCGACTATCCTCAGAGGATGGCCAAGCTGGGTATAAAGTGCAAGCCTTTCTCTCCCATACGTCCCTTTATCTCGACTCACTATAATTACCGCGACCACCGCAAGATACTTGTCATTGACGGAAAAGTCGGCTTCAACGGCGGAGTTAATCTTGCAGACGAATACATCAACCGCATCGAGCGTTTCGGCCATTGGAAAGACACCGCAGTTATGCTCAAGGGTGAGGCTGTTCAGAGCTTCACGCTGATGTTTCTGCAAATGTGGAACATGACCGAGACCGAGCTGGGGTGGTCTGAATGTGAGAAAGCCTATCCTGCTCCTCATTCAGACGGCTTTGTTATCCCCTTCTGCGATTCTCCTCTGGACGGCAACAAGGTCGGAGAATGTGTTTACATGGACATTCTTTATCGCTCCAAGAGCTATGTTCACATAATGACCCCGTATCTTATCCTCGACAACGAAATTGAAGCGGCGCTGAAATACACCGCTGAGAGGGGAGTAGATGTACGGATAATCCTTCCGGGGATACCTGACAAGAAGGGAGCCTACGCGCTTGCCAAGAAGCACTATCGTTCCTTGCTGAAAGCAGGTGTCAAGATCTACGAATACACGCCGGGTTTTGTTCATGCGAAGATTTTTGTCAGCGATGATGAAAAGGCAGTTGTGGGGACGATAAATCTGGATTACCGCAGTCTTTACCATCATTTCGAGTGCGGAACATACCTTTTCAAGACCTCATGTGTATCAGATATCGAAGAAGATTTTCAGGCGACAATGGAGAAATGTTTTGAGGTAACTCTGGAGAACTACCGCAGCCGAGACCGGGGTCTTCGCATCCTTGGCGGTCTCCTTAAACTTATCGCCCCCCTCATGTAATTTTTTTAGCGCCGAACCGCGTTTTTTAACGCCGAAACGCGGCGCTCCCGGTGGTCGCTTGCTGTCTTTGGTTAGTCGTCTGTACGGCCTGCGACGCTGCCGGAAGGTTCAGTGGCGTCTTTCCTTTAGAGGGGCGGGACGTTGTGTAAATGGGGCTGCCCCGCCCGATCAAATGCGGGAACTTCACAATAGCTCACGCCTGATTTCGGGGGCTTTCCGGTCGCCCCCGAGCCCCTTCGGTCGTTTTTTAACTCCGAAACGCGGCGCTCCCTTTGGTCGCTTGCTGTCGTTGCGGGGTCGTCATTACGCCCTGCGACGCTGCCGGAAGGTTCAGCGTCGTCTCACCTTTAGAGGGGCGGGACGTTTTGAAAAGGGTGTTACCCCGCCCATACCAAATGTGGAAACTTCACATCAGCTCACGCCTGAATTCGGGGGCTTTCCGGTCGCCCCCGAGTTTTTTAACGCCGAAACGCGGCGCTCCCGTTGGTCGCTTGCTGTCGGTGGTGGGTCGTCATTACGCCCTGCGACGATGCCGGAAGGTTCAGCGGCGTCTCTCCTTTAGAGGGGCGGGACGTGGTGTAAGGGGTGCTGCCCCGCCCGATCAAATGCGGGAACTTCACAATAGTTCACGCCTGATTTCGGGGGCTTTCCGGTCGCCTCCTAGCCCCTTCGGCTGCCGGTACTGACTCTCTGCGTAAGCTATTTGTTGGCTCACGCCCAATTTTCGGGGCGTTTTTGGCAAAATGATCCTCTTGAAACTGATCTTTAGAAAAAAACAAAGGCCGGAAAGCTGTTTCCGGCCTTTGTTTTATATCGGATTTGTTTCTGCCGCGGATGGGGTATCATTCGCCCTCGAATAGAGGTGTCGAGAAGTATCTCTCCGCAGTGTCGGGAAGTACGGTAACTACTGTCTTGCCGGGACCCAGCTTTTCGGCCAGCTTCAGTGCCGCCGCTACATTTGTCCCGCTGGAGATACCGCACATGATACCTTCCATGCTGGCCAGAGCCTTAGAGGTGTTTATCGCTTCTTCGTCCGTTACAATGTAGATGTCGTCATAGATCTTCAGATTAAGGTTGCCCGGGATGAGTCCGTCGCCTATGCCCATCTGCAAATGAGTCCCGATAGTGCCTCCGGCAAGTATCGCTGCATTTTCAGGCTCTACCGCCCAGATGACCATATCCGGGTTCACCTTTTTCAGAGTCTCGCCTATGCCGCTGATGGTCCCGCCTGTGCCGAAGCCGGAGCAGAAACCGTCGATAGGACAGTTGGCCTGCTCAAGTATCTCAAGCCCCGTATGCTCGCGGTGTACCTGCGGGTTGGCGGGGTTTTCAAATTGCTGCGGGATGTATACGTTAGGGTCATCTCTCTGCATCTGCTCTGCGATTCGCAGACATTCGTCCATACATTTGCCGATGTCACCGTCGTCGTGAACGAGCTTTACCTCTGCGCCGTAATGATGCACCAGCATCCGCCTTTCGCGGCTGACAGAGTCCGGCATTATTATTATGGTCTTATAGCCCTTGACAGCTCCGATAAGCGCCAGCCCTATGCCCTGATTTCCGCTGGTTGGCTCGACGATGACAGTGTCTTTACCGATGAGGCCGTCTCTTTCGGCTGCAAGTATCATATTGTAAGCTGTCCTGGTCTTTATCGAGCCGCCGACGTTCAGCCCCTCGAATTTGACCAGTACCTGCGCTGAATTCTCGCCTACCATCCTGCCAAGCCTTATGAGGGGAGTATTCCCCATTGCTTCGAGGATATTGTTATATATCATAAAGTCGCCTCCATAGTTTGTCAAATGCAGTCTAAATATTATTATAACATATTTCCGTATGCTTAGTCAAGTATTATTTTCTGCGCCTTCTCCGTTCACGCGGCAGGGCAAAGGCAGCGCTGAAACAAACCGGGATATAATTATTCGGAAAGATCTCCCATGAGTTGCATTATCGCGTGCAACAAAAGGGGCTTTTTCAGATATTAGTGAAGGGGGCCGAAGGCAGAGCCCCGAAGAAAGGAGAACCCAATGAACGTTATAGACATAAAGGATTTCATCCTTGCCTTTGTGAAGGGCGGAAGCGCCGAGGAAGCGGCGATATGCGCGGGAGTCTCTCCGCTGAGAGCAAGGCTCGAAGGGCTCAGGCTGCTTTCCAGGCGCAGTGTCCGCCGAAGGATAGAGCGGTATCGCCGGGAAATGTCACAGACATCCGACGATGCCCGCGCCGGCCTTTCCCGTCTTGCATACGGCCGTGCCAACGACGCTGTAGCTCTTGCTTTTGCAGACGAGATCACTCCTGCGATGCTGGCGGCTGCCGATCTTTACAATGTCAGCGAGATCAAGCGTGTAAAGGGCGGGGGAGTCGAGATCAAATTCTTTGACAGGCAGAAGGCGCTGGAGCGTCTTGCTGAGATGAACGAGAGCGACCGCAGCGAGCAGAAGGCAAGGCGTCTTGTGGATGCGATCTACGGCAGCGAGCCCTCCGCCGCAGCCGCTCCCGGGGATGAGCCGGAGGAGGCCTCCGATGATACGCTGCACTACTGATGTGCCGCCCTGCGGTCTTTCGAGAAAGCAGAGGATAGTTTTTGACTGGTGGCGCTCTCCCGGGACACGGCAGTTGGACGGCATCATCTGCGACGGTGCGGTAAGGTCGGGCAAGACCTTTTCGATGAGCATATCCTTTGTTATCTGGGCATCTGCGGTATTTTCCGGGCGGGACTTTGCCTTCTGCGGAAAGACGATAACGTCGGTCCGCCGCAATCTTCTGACGCCGCTTATCCGCTCTGCATCACAGTGGGGGCTGACGGTGAAGGATAATCTCTCCAAGAATTACGCAGAGATAACCTTTGCAGGCAGGACGAACCGATTTTACATATTCGGCGGCCGGGACGAGAGTTCCGCCTCTCTGATACAGGGCATGACCTTGTCGGGGCTGCTCCTGGACGAGGCTGTGCTCATGCCCCGCAGTTTTGTGGAGCAGGCGGTTGCCAGGTGCTCTGTGGAGGGATCGAAGCTATGGTTCAACTGCAATCCGGAGGGCAAGCAGCACTGGTTCAAGCGGGAGTGGATAGACAAGGCAAGGGATAAGGGGCTGCTGTATCTGCATTTCACCCTGCGGGACAATCCCTCGCTGTCCGAGAGGATGATCGAGCGCTATTCCAAGCTCTACTCAGGTGTGTTCTACGAGCGGTTCGTACTTGGAAAATGGGTCAGCACAGAGGGGCTGGTCTATCCGATGTTCGATGAAAAGCGCCACATTGCAGAGCAGCTCCCGGCTGAATTTTCCCGTTATATCGTAAGCTGCGATTACGGCACTGTGAATCCTTCCAGCTTCGGGCTCTGGGGCGAGAGCGGAGGCAAATGGTACCGGATCCGTGAATACTACTACGATTCCCGCCGGGAAGGTCAGCAGCGCACCGACGAGGAGCATTACACCGGTCTTGAAGAGCTGTGCTCCGGCCTCACTGTTGACAGTGTAGTCTGCGATCCCTCTGCGGCGTCGTTCATTGAGTGTATCCGCCGTCACGGGAGATACAGGGTAGTCCCGGCAAAGAACGATGTGCTTTCCGGGATACGCCGTGTTGCTGACGCGCTTTCTCAGGGGACGATAATGTTTTCCTCTTCATGCCGGGACTGCATCCGGGAATTCGGCCTTTACCGCTGGGACAGCAGCGGCAGCGATTCACCTCTCAAAGAGAACGATCACGCTATGGATGATGTGCGTTACTTCGTTTCCCGCCTTGCCTGCGAGAACGCACCGCCTGACGGCTTTTATGTAGTTTCTCTTCGCCGGAGGTGATCCGGTCTGGGCGGCTAATAGCCGCCCAAACGCCCCCCTCTATCAAAGAAAGGACAACAAAAATGCTATCAAGAAAGAAACACCCCCAAAGCTCCCCCCGCCGCACCCAAATGCCCGAAAGGACCGTATTCAAGCTGGCCCCCACATACAGCGGCCTTGAGAGCAGCTTCTATGAGGAACTCCGGGCAAGAGTTCCGATACTGGACGCCTGCATCGGCAAGATCATCAGATTGACCAACGATTTCCGCCTCGTCTGCGAAGACCCGGCAGCCCAGAGCACTCTGGATGATCTTGTCCGAAGCGTTCCTGTCGGAGTGTCCGGAAGCTCTCTCAGTACCTTTGCCGACCTCTATCTCGATACTCTGCTGACCTACGGAAGAGCGCTTGCCTTCGTCCGGGTAGACCGCAAGCGTGCCTGCGTAAAAGGGCTGGCAATAGCAGACCCTGCGGCATTCCGCGCAGAGCATGGCAAGGACCCCTTGGATGTCCGCTTCTGTGTCTGCGGAAGCGAAAGAAGGATAAAGCTCCCGCCAAAGGAGCTCTGGGCGTATACAACCCTCAATCCTTCCGTTAAGCATCCCGAGGGAGTCTCCATACTCCGCGGAGTGCCCGCACTCGCAGATGTGCTTATGCGTATCTATGAGTGCGTGGGGCAGAATTTCGACAGAGTCGGCAACGTCCGCTACGCTGTGACCTATAAGCCCGAAAGCGAGGCCGACCGCGCCTATGCCGGAGAGAGAGCCGCCCGTATCGCCGAAGAGTGGTCGGACGGTATGGCAAGCGCCCGGAACGGCACCGTCAAGGATTTCGTCGCAGTCGGCGATGTTGACATCAAAGTAATCGGAGCCGATAACCAAACGCTGGATACCAATATCCCGGTGCGCCAGTTGCTTGAACAGATGATCTCCAAGCTGTCAATCCCCCCCTTCCTCTTGGGTCTCAATTGGTCAAGCACAGAACGTATGAGCTCCCAGCAGGCCGATATACTTACCAGCGAGCTGGAGTATTACCGCCGCCTTATCGCTCCTGTCCTCAGAAAGATCGGCTGCGCCTTTCTGAGACTGTCCGGCTTCTCCTGCTCCTGCGAGGTGGAGTGGAACAATATCAACCTCCAGGATGAGGAAGCTCTCGCCCAGGCAAGACTCTGTAATGCCCGTGCCGCAGCCATTGAAAACCAGCTTTGAACAAAGAAAGGAGTGATCTGATGCCAAACGACCTTATACTGGATGAAGCAGAGCTCGGAAAGATCGACCGCTTCACCAGAAGACCTGTGACCGCCGACGAGGTCTATGCCTTCCCGCTCGTGCTCTGCGACAATGCACCCGACCGCGACGGTGAACGTTTCTCGGTCAGAGCGCTTGAACGCCTGGCTGAGCTCTTTGTCGGAAAGACCGGGATCTTCGACCATGACCCCAAAGGCGAGAACCAGACCGCCCGTATATACGAATGTGAGGTCAGATCGGACGAGACCGAACATACCGCCTGCGGTGAGCCCTATACTTATTTATATGCCAAAGCCTATATGATGCGTACCGAGCGCAGCCGTGACCTCATAACCGAGATCGAGGGCGGCATAAAAAAAGAGGTCTCTGTCTCCTGCTCAATAGGGAAGAGGATCTGCTCGATCTGCGGCAGCGACAGGGAGGAGCATCCCTGCGGTCATGTCAAGGGCCGCAGATATGAAGGCAAACTCTGCTGCGATATCCTCGACGAGCCCGGTGATGCCTATGAATGGTCATTTGTCGCTGTCCCGGCGCAGCCCGGTGCCGGAGTAGTCAAGCACTATGGCTCCGCCCCGACCCCCGAGACAGAAGCCGAGGCGCTGAAAAAAAGCCTCGCCGAAGAGCGCGCCCTCAACGACCGCGCCTGCGACCTCCTGCGCCGTGAGATAATCGCCCTCAGCTTTATTACCCGACCGATAATGGCAGTCGAAGCTGTAAAGGCTCTCACCGACCGTATGAGCTTCGACGAGCTCGCCGCACTGCGCGGAAAGCTCCTCGAAATGACCCGCACCGTACCCGATGAGCTTCCCGACGAGCAGCAGCTTTTCCATACCGCTCAGAGCTCACCTGATCCCGACCCAAGCTATAAGATCTGACCCGCCCCGTCCTTGCTGCGCGGCCCTACCTCAATTAACAATAAAAAGATAATAATTCTGGATCGTCGAGCAGCACCCCTTACACAACGTCCTGCCCCTCTAAAGTATAGACGCCGCTGAACCTATCGGCATCGTCGCAGGGCGTACAGACGACAAATAAACGACAGCAAGCACCCGAAGGGGTTCGGGGGCGACCGGAAAGCCCCCGAAATCAGGCGTGAGCTGATGTGAAGTTCCCGCATTTGATCGGGCGGAGGAGCCCCTCTAAAGGAAAGACGCCACTGAACCTATCGGCATCGTCGCAGGGCGTAACGACGACCCCGCAACGACAGCAAGCGACCACCGGGAGCGCCGCCGCAAACAACGTCCCGCCCCTCTAAAGGAAAGACGCCGCTGAACCTATCGGCATCGTCGCAGGTCGTAATGACGACCCACCACCGACAGCAAGCGACCAACGGGAGCGCCGCGTTTCGGCGTTAAAAAGCCCCCGGAATCAGGCGTGAGCTATTGTGAAGCTTCTGCTCTTAGGTCTGGGCGGAGCAGCACCCCTTACACAACGTCCCGCCCCTCTAAAGGAAAGACGCCGCTGAACCTCCCGGCATCGTCGCAGGCCGTACAGACGACCCACCAGCGACAGCAAGCGACCAACGGGAGCGTCGCGTTTCGGAGCTAAAAAACGGAAAATCGCTTCGCTCTTTCCTGTGTCAGCGGGATAAAAATGGTTTGACGGCGCGGCATTTTTGTTTGTTCTCGCTGCGTTGTGTGGAAGGAAGACTTTGTTGCCCTTTTATTCGGTGTGCCGCGCCTGGCCGGAACTGCGTTCCGGTATGGGGTTCTACCCCATGCCCCGCTTAGGGCTCTGCCCTAAGAACCTGCCAAGGGCTGGCGCGCCCTTGGATGGGCGCAATATTGCCCGCTTTGTGCGGTGCAGTACTTGTTCTGTGACCCCGCCGCAAACAACGTCCCGCCCCTCTAAAGGAAAGACGCCGCTGAACCTATCGGCAGCGTCGCAGGGCGTACAGACGACCCACCCACGACAGCAAGCGACCGAAGGGAGCGCCGCGTCCCGGCGTTAAAAAAAAAGGAGAGATAATATATGTATAATAATGTTAAACTTGATAAGTCACTGTATTCGATCACCGGTAAGAGCTTCACCGAAGCCCTCGCCGAGCTTGACCCTGATGCCAATTATTCCGGCACAGACCTCGCCGGCCTCGATGCCTTTGAGAGACAGCTCAAGCGTTTCAATATCAAAGTCTCCGGCGAGAATTCCGATAGGGTAGAAAAGTTCTTTGCCTCTTCTGAGTCCGCAGTCCTCTTCCCCGAGTATTGCAGAAGAATGATAAAGCAGGGCATGAATGAAGCCTCCCTTGTCCCCGATATCGCCGCCGCCATAACATATACCGATCAGATCGACTTCCGAGGCCTTACAGTTACCGTTAACGGTACCGATGCAGCCGTCGATCAGGCCGGAGATATCCCCGTGACCTCAGTCCTGCTGGCTTCTGAGGCCAAGCCCCTTAAAAAGTTCGCCAGAAAGCTCTCCTGCTCTTATGAGTCTATCAGAAAGCAGCGCCTCGGCGCTTTCGGCGTTATCCTCAAAAACCTCGGCGCCCAGATCTCGCAGGCTGTCAATAAGCTGGCTATGGACGAGCTTACAGAGGATGTCGTCCCCAGCACTATCGCCGGAGATTCTGTTACCTATGCCGACCTCGCAGAGTTCTGGTCTTCTATGGGCGGAAAGAATATGACCGCTATGGTCTGCTCGCCCACTGTAATGGCGCAGATCCTTGCCCTCAATGAGATGAAATTCTGCGTTTCCGATTTCATGACCAGCGGAAGAGTAAAGACTCCCTACGGCGTTACTCTCATCAAGAGCTCCGCTGTAGATCCCGATACAGTTGTCGGTATCGACGGAAGCTGCGCTGCCGAAATGGTCTTCGGGACAGATATCATCGTCGATTTCGATAAGCTCATCTCCTGCCAGTGTGATGAGATCGCCGCTTCTGTAACTGTGGGATTTTCTGTCCTGACCGACGGCGCCGTAAAGGTGCTGGCTGTCTGACCTGAAGATCTCGCCGCTTCGGAGCGAGGCTCCGTTTGAAAGAGGAGTGATTATATTGGCTGAGATCAGCTTTGAGAGAATTAAAACGATATTTCTGCGTATCGCCGGAGAGGGCGAGACAGATGACTATGACGATCTTATCGGCCGCGCAGAGGCAAAGATCATATCCCTGCTCTCCGACGATGACCCGGATGAGGACACAGTTTCCCGCTGCGAGTATGCCGCCGCCGCTGAGGCCGCCTATGAACACGCCTGCGAGCTCTGCGCCTCCGAGCAGCTTGTTATGAGCGAGTCGGGAGCTGTACGCAGAGGCAGCCCGCAGAGCAGCACAGTTGCAGCGGCAGCCCGTCTCCGCGACCACGCATTTGCAGAGCTGGCGGATGTCGTCGGAGACAGAGGCTTTGTCTTCAACACAGTAGGAGGCTGAGAAATGGAAGAGCTTTTAACCAGGATCGCAGCGGCCTTCACCGCAGCCGGTTTTACTGTGACCGATCAGGAGCACGCTACCGTCCCCGCGAAGGAGCCAGAGGTGCGCTATGCTGTCCCCAAGCTCAAAAAGCATGAGACATCAAAGCGTGTCCGTGCTGACGGCGACGAATATGCGGTCTGCCATACCTTTACCTGTGCGGTGCGCTGCTTCGGAAAACGCTGCGGCTTTTCCGACAGCGAGGGGCTTCCGGCAGCGGTCTCCCTGGCGGCCAACGAGCTCCGGGGCGAGGACGGCCTCAGCCTGCTCTCCCTGGAGACAGGCGAGCTTGTCCGCGACGCTGCCACGGACCGCCTCACCTGCGATCTGATCCTCAGAGCAGCAGGCTATGAGGTATATGATGGGTGGTGGGGCGAATGATCTTTGAAAACTCCTTCATAACCGTAAGATGCGATAGCTGGGAGTTTGCTGCTGACAGCGCTGAGGTCAGCTACGAGAACAAGGTCAACACCATCCCGATCTACGGCGGAGGTTCAGACCGCCGTATCATAGCGACAGACAAGGTGATAACCCTCAAAGGCCGCTATGTCCGCGCTGAAAAGTCGGCTTATTTCCACGGTATGCTCAGCTACTATCTCGGCAGGGGAGCCGCAAGGCTGGAAATCGGCACAGAGGTCTTCACCCGGCTCTACCTCCGCAAAGGCGCCCTCACCGAGACCGAAGGCGACCCATTCGGAACCTTTGAGATCGTCCTGAGCAGTGGGGTCGGCTGATCCAAGCCGGAACTGCGTCCCGGTATGGGGCGCTGCCCAGCTTTTTTCCGAGTCCTGCCGAGGATTAAAGTTCGCCCCGCAATAGACGCTGTCCCTTGGCAAGGCGCAATTTTGCCCGCTTTGTGCGGTGCAGTACTTGTTCTGTGACCCCGCCACAAACGACGTCCCGCCACTCTAAGGGAAAGACGCCGCTGAACCTATCGGCAGCGTTGCAGGGCGTAACGACGACCCACCAACGACAGCAAGCGACCAACGGGAGCGCCGCGTTTCGGCGCTAAAAAACGAAAATCGCTTCGCTCTTTCCTGTGTCAGCGGGCTAATAGGTTTTTGTCGGCGCGGCTTTTTTGTTTGTTCACGCTGCTCTGTTTGGAAGGAAGACTTTGATGTCCTTTTATTCGGTGTGCCGCGCCTGGCCGGAACTGCGTTCCGGACGAGACTCTGTCTCGTGCTCTGCAAAGGGGACGCTGTCCCCCTTGACCCCCTGCCAAGGGCTGGCGCGCCCTTGGATTGGCGCAATGTTGCCCGCTTTGTGCGGTGCAGTACTTGTTCTGTGACCCACCACAAACAACGTCCTGCCCCTCTAAGGGAAAGACGCCGCTGAACCTATCGGCATCGTCGCAGGCCGTACAGACGACCCCGCAACGACAGCAAGCGACCACCGGGAGCGCCGCCACTAACAACGTCCCGCCCCTCTAAAGGAAAGACGACAGCCTAACCTATCGGCAGCGTCGCAGAGCGTACAGACGACCCACCAACGACAGCAAGCGACCAACGGGAGCGCCGCGTTTCGGCGTTAAAAAAGGAGATATTATGAGTTTGGAATTGAGATTGTATTATACGAATGGCAGCTCTGAGGTCTGTCAGTATATTACTAAACTGTTGTTCAAAAAGGATTGCTTTTCCCCCGGAACAGAGCTCAGAGGCAGATTTATAAGGAAGACCGACCTGTTTTCTGTCTCACGAATGACTCTTACGGTAGAAGGGCATCTCGTCCATGACGGGTATATCGAGTATATCGAGAACGAGTGGCAGCGCGGCGCGTTTTTTATCTCATTCGTTTCACGAAGCTGGAGCTCGCTGCTCTCCCAGAACGAGCCTGTCCCCGGTATGAATTACCATATGACCCTTGACCGGCTTCTCAGGGTCAATACTCCGATCCCCCACGTTACCTGCGAGAGCGGCACCTCGGAGGTCAATTATATCAGCGTCAAGGAACATTCAACTATCTGGGACGCTGTCAGCGCTTACGCTATGAAAGCATACAGTACGCAGCCCTATATCAGCGGAACAAACTGCGTCTCTGTAACAAGAACCGCCGGGACAGCGAGAGAGTACACCCGCGATCTGATCGTTACCTACGGGCAGTCCTGCGACAGAAGGTCGATGCTCTCCAAGGTCTATATGGAGGACGTTGACGGGCATTACAGTATCTCTGTCGTCAACCCCGCTGCGGCTCCGCTTGAGATCGTCCGGGAGAAGTATTTTGCACTGGACAGGCAGTGGCTGGCTTCCCCGGAGACAGGCCTGCAAATGCGTATCGACCGCGCCGAGCGCCGCGCAAAGGTGGACTATGCCCGCGTTCTGGGATACAGAGGAGAGGAGCTTTTCGACAGCTTCTCGCTCATCCTTCCCGGCCAGACGATCACAGGATCCGTCGGCGGCATAGAGCTGGAGATCGAATATGACAGGATAGTAACGAAGCTGCTTTGCATGAGGCAGTAAACGTCTGCCGGAACTGATACAAAAAAGCCCCTGAGCGTTTTATGATGCTCAGGGGTTTGGTGTTTATACGGGTCTGTGACCGGAGGGACATCCTCCCGGCCTGCCTTATCTGTCTCTGAACGAGGATAAGGGCTGATGTTTTGAGAAAACGCGGCCTTTCAGGTAGCGGCTGCCTGCTCTTTCACGCCGGGCTGGTTCTCTTTGGCTGCCTGCTTGGAGATAAGCTCGATGAATTCGGATTTCGGGATAGGCTTTGAGAAGAAATATCCCTGGAGATAATCTACCGAGAGTTTGTTGAGCATTTCAAGCTGCTGCTTGGTCTCGACACCCTCGACGAGTATCTCTCTGCGCATCTGCTTTATCATACGGACACTGTTTTCCAGGATTATCTTTCCGAGCTCGCTTTCCTCGGCGCTCCAGAGTATGCTCTTGTCGATCTTGACGACATCGAAATCCAGCATAAAGATAGAGCGGATATTTGAATAGCCTGTGCCGTAATCGTCCATAGAGAAGCGGAAGCCGTCGGCTTTGAGAGCGGCGACAACATTGCTCAGCGTGTCGTAGTCGTTGGCGGCGATGGATTCGGTTATCTCAAAGTTGATGCTGGACTTGTCAATATCGTATTCTTCTGTTATGAGGTTTATATGCTTGATGAAATCGAGCTGCATACATTCGATCACAGAGAGATTGATATTTATGCTCTCGATGCCGTATTTTTTAGGTATGCCGCTTTTGATGAAGGAGCAGACCTCTCTTATAACGAAATCGTCGATAGCGTCGATCATACCGATCTGTTCGGCTATGGGAATGAACTCATCGGGGAAGAGATTTCCGAGGACACCGTCGTGGAGGCGGATAAGGGCCTCTGCTCCGTGGAGCTTCAGATCTGCCAGGGAGAAGGTCGGCTGGTAGTAGACCTCGAAATTGCCTTCCTCAAGCCCGCGGTTCACTGCGCTCTCGACGGCGGCGCGGCGCATAAGGAAGTCCAGATCTTTGCCGGAGAGTATTTTCTTATCCAGACCGTTTGGTACGGGGCTGTCGGCCATATAGAGGGCATCGGAGGCAGAGGAGATCTTTCCGGGAACGTCGGCTGTCAGGACAACGCAGCTCAGCATGAGCTCGGTCTCACCGATCACCCAGGGCTTATCGAAGCGATCGACTATCTCAATGGCGAGGGCAGCCGAGGCGGCATCGTTAGGGTCCATTACAGTTATCATGAATGTGCCGGGGTTGGTGCGGTAGATATAGTATCTGGGGCAGAGGGTCTTCAGAAAATCAGCGATGCAGACCGAGAGTGTGTCGCTGTTATCAGCGCCCTTTGCGCGCTCGGCTATATCCGCATTCGTGACCTTGAGGCAGATGATATTCAGATGCCTTCTGTTGACGAGATAGCTGGAGATATCCATTTGCAGGGCTTTGCGGTTGTATATCCCGGAATCGGAGTCCATCCGGTCGTCTTCGCTCTCGATAGCTGTCATCGCTCCGAGAAGAGCCAGCGCCTCAGCGAAGAGCTCTGTGCGGACGTTCATATAGATCAACTGGATCACGACTCCGGCGATGACCAGCAGGAAGAAGTAGATCAGGGCTACTTTTCTTTTGGCTGTCAGGGCGTTCCAGGTAAAGAGCAGCATAAACACCGAGAGGGCGAAATAGAAGGCTGCCGCCACATAGATCAGCACCTCCAGCTTTTCCCGGACAAAGGTGCGGCTGCTGTCATAGGTATAGATAAGGCCGGTAAGTGGATTTGTAAGTACCAGCAGCTCTGTCAGCACAAAGGGGGAGCTGTAGAGCAGGTTCTTGACTATCGGCATATCGTCCCGCCCGCCGCAGACAGAGGCGACATACAGGCAGAACACCGGGCAGACGGCGGTGTGCAGGGCAAAATAAAGGTAATCGCAGATCTGTGTCGAAAGATAATAGGCGTCTGATGTGGTCTTGAAAGGCTGCCCCATCTCGCTGATTATCTGGCAGACGGCATTGAGCGCCACCAGCGAGACTGTTACGATATACAGCTTGTTTTGCAGCTTATCTGTCCGCTGCTGGGCAAATGTGAATATCAGGGCTGTTATGCAGAGCACCAGCGAGCCCGCGTAAAATGCCAGATGGAAAAGATTGTTTGTCGTCAACGGGCTCACCTCCATGTCTTTGATATATTAAGCCATAATAATTATACCACAAAAATGCCTTTCCGTCAATAGTTCCTTGATCAGATTTAATTGTTCTGGCCGAATTATCCCCTCCGCTTTTGTGCACCCTGCACAGGTCTTGGGGCAGACGGCCCAATCCGCAGAACAGTTTATCGGGGCAGTGGGTTCTGGTGCCCGGTAACTTTCCGTTCAGCGGGCTGGGGGTTGTGTGAACCTTGGAGCAGACGGCCCGATCCGCAGAGCAGTTTATCGGGGCAGATGGTTCTCTGAACTGAGAGCGGAGCAGCCGGGGTTTACATTTGCGGGGAGATATGGTATAATGTCAGCAGACAGGACACCAGTCCGGTTCAGCCGGGTGGGAGCGTTATGATATCTTTTGACAGAGGGAGAGCTTATGGATAAGAATACCAGAAACAGAATCGGCATCATCGGGACGCTGGCACTTGCTATTGTAGCGGCCGCTCTGGTGCTGGTGGGTCTCAGCACCAAGGGGGGCAAGGATGATAGTTCAAGAGGAGGTATTGTGACCCACACAGACAGTTCGGCGGTATCTGCGCAGGCTCCGGCGGAGGTCTCCGGGACAGAGATAATTACGGAAGCGACAACGGCTGAGTCTGTGGCAGAGACATCGGGAAAGGTCACAAAGCAGACTAAGAAGACGGAAAAGAAGACTTCTGCGGTCACAGAGGCACCGTCGGAGTATATCGAATACAGTTTCCGCTCCAAGAAGCTGTTTGATGACCACTACAAGAAGCACGGCAAGGAATTCGGAAACATAACTCAGGAAGAATATCTGAAGCTGGCAAACGATCTTCTGAACTCCGAGTCGGACACGATCCTGCACAAGACGGAAAAAGAGGACGGCGACGATGTATATTTCGACACAGAGACAGGTTATTTCCTGGTTCTGTCGAAGGACGGATACATCAGGACATTCTTCATACCAAGCCAGGGCAAGGCATATTTTGACAGGCAGTAGGGGGGGCAATATATGTCAGAGAAATGTGATTGCTGCGGTGCGCACACTGTAGCTGAGAAATACGACATTTGTCCTTTCTGCGGCTGGGAGGCTGACCCATATCAGAAAAAGAACCCTGAAGAGCCGGGAGCAAACAGGGTATCGCTTAGGGAAGCGAAGGAAAATTTCAAGAGATACGGCAAATGCGAGCGGCCTGAAGGGGCTTTTTTTAAGTAATCATTATTCGTTGTAGCTGCGCCCCCGGATTCAGGCATGAGCTATTATGAAGTTCCCGCACTCGGTTTGGGCGGGGCAACACACCTTACACAACGTCCCGCCCCTCTAAGGTAAAGACGCCGCTGAAACTATATGCAGCGTCGCAGGGCGTACAGACGACTCCGCAACGACAGCAAGCGACCGAAGGGAGCGACGCGTTTCGGCGTTAAAAAACTCGGGGGCGACCGGAAAGCCCCCGAAACTAAGCGGGAGCTATTATGAAGTCTCCGCACTTGGTCTGGGCGGGGCAACACCCTTTACAAAACGTCCCGCCCCTCTAAAGGAAAGACGCCGCTGAACCTATCGGCATCGTCGCAGGCCGTAACGACGACCCACCACCGACAGCAAGCGACCACCGGGAGCGCCGCGTTTCGGAGTTAAAAAACGGAAAATCGTTCGCTGCGCTCACTGTTTCCTGTGCCAGCGGGCTAAAAGGTTTTGTCGGCGCGGCATTTTTTTGTTTGTCCACATAAAAATGTAGGGAGACCATTCTTTGGTCTCCCTTTGTTTTCGTTGTGCCGCGCCTTGGCCGGAACTGCGTTCCGGTATGGGGCGCTGCCCCATGCCCCGCTTAGGGCTCTGCCCTAAGAACCTGCCAAGGGCTGGCGCGCCCTTGGATGGGCGCAATATTGCCCGCTTTTTGCGGTGCAGTACTTGTTCTGTGACCCCGCCGCAAACAACGTCCCGCCCCTCTAAAGGAAAGACGCCGCTGAACCTTCCGGCATCGTCGCAGGCCGTACAGACGACCCACCACTGACAGCAAGCGACCAAAGGGAGCGACGCGCCCCGGCGTTAAGAAAAGACTTTGTGGAATACTTTTTTGCCCTTCTTTACGATCACAGGCTGGGTCAGGTCTACCATGCCCTTCGGATCGGTGAACTTTGCATCGTTGACAGAAATGCCGTTCTGTGTCACAAGACGACGGGCTTCACTGGTCGAGGGTGCAAGCCCTGTCTTTACAAGCAGATCAAGGATCCCGATCCTTCCGTCGGTCAGCTCCGCTGCCGGGATCACGGTCGAAGGCATATCTGCGCTGTCAGAGCCTGCGCCGAAGAGCGCCTTTGCTGCTTCGAGCGCCTTGTCAGCTTCCTCCTTGCCGTGTACCAGCTTGGTCAGCTCGTATGCCAGCAGCTCCTTGGCTTTGTTGAACTGTGCGCCTTCCATTGTCTTTTCCATTTCCTCGATCTCTTCGATAGGAACAAAGGTAAGCATTTTCAGGCACTTGATAACATCAGCGTCGTTGACATTTCTCCAGTACTGGAAGAAATCGTATGGCGAGGTCTTTTCAGGGTCGAGCCATACAGCACCCTTTTCGGTCTTGCCCATCTTCTTGCCCTCGGAGTTCAGCAGGAGAGTGATGGTCATAGCGTAAGCATCCTTGCCCAGCTTTTTGCGGATAAGCTCGGTGCCGCCCAGCATATTAGCCCACTGGTCGTCGCCGCCGAATTGCATATTGCAGCCGTAATCGGTGTAGAGCTTGTAGAAATCGTAGCTCTGCATTATCATGTAGTTGAATTCAAGGAAGGTGAGGCCGCGCTCCATACGCTGCTTGTAGCACTCAAAGGTCAGCATCTTGTTTACCGAGAAATGCGCTCCGACCTCTCTGAGGACATCTACATAGTTGAGGTTGAGCAGCCAGTCGGCATTGTTGACTACCATTGCCTTGCCGTCCGAGAAGTCGATGAAGCGGCTCATCTGTTTTTTGAAGCAGGCGACATTATGCTCGATAGTTTCCCTGGTCAGCATTTTTCTCATATCGGTCTTGCCGGAGGGGTCTCCGATCATACCTGTGCCGCCGCCGAGGAGGGCGATAGGCTTGTTTCCTGCCATTTGGAGCCTTTTCATAAGGCAGAGCGCCATAAAGTGGCCTACATGGAGGCTGTCGGCTGTCGGGTCAAAGCCGATGTAGAAGGTAGCCTTGCCGTTGTTTACCAGCTCCTCGATCTCTTTTTCGTCTGTCAACTGGGCGATGAGCCCGCGTCTTTTGAGTTCTTCAAATACTGTCATTTTTCTTTCCTCCGTATATTATTATTGTTTCTGATCTTGTTTTGCAGTTACTGTGAGGCACTCGCCGCACTTCACAAAACCCAGCTTTTCCGCCAGCCGGCGGGAGGCCTCGTTTTCCGATGAGCAAGCCCACACCGGGCGCTTGTTCCTGCCAAGCGTATAGCGTATCATCGCTTCGGCAGCCAGAGCTGCCAGCCCCCGGCGGCGGTATCCCGGGGCAGTTTCAACGCCTATGTCGATCTCTTCGCTGCTCACAGCAGCAGTGAAAGCCCAGGCGGCAGGGGTGTCGCCGTCCATGATGCAGTAGCCGTGGCCGAAGGTCATGAACTGTGTAGCGTTATCCCACGAGAAAGGCGGGGTTATCCTGCCGGGGAGGCTGTCAAAAAGCAAGCCGTCGATCTCACGAAGGTGCATACCCTTGGGCAGCAGACGGTAGGCCGGTTCCTCGCTGCGGAACTCGAAGAAATATCTTGTCCCGATAACCAGATCTTTCTTTTTTTCAAAGAAGGACCGGGCCTTTTCGTCAGTGACAAAAAGCAGGAACCGTCTTTCGGGCTGTGCCTCCGGGGAGAGAAACTGCTTGTGTATCTTTTTTAAGGCCCCCATTTTTGCATCTCCGAAAGTATAGGCGAAGCCGCATTCATGCCAGAGGAGGGCGTTATCACCGCAGATGAAGCAGTCTCCTTGCTGGAAGCCCCCGACAATTGAGAGGGGGTAGACGGCGCCGCAGCTTTTGCGGTCGATGAAGGGCAGGGCTTGCTGCGGCGAGGCAGGTCTCAGCTCCATATTATTATCTCCTTATCTTATCTCGATGGTGCTGTCGGCGGGGAGGCCGGAGCGTTCGAGGAGGTCAAAGGCATACTGGGTATTGAACTTGCTCATATGGATAAAATAGGCTGCGCCGGAGGCGGTATAGACTCTGATGAAGAAGACATCTCCGTCTGTCAAGGCTGCGCCGGAGCACTGATCTTTGAGAAGCTGTGCGCGGCAGACTCTTGAGACCTCGCTCCTCGGGACGGCGACGGCATATTTCGGGGTCATGAGTATCAGGTAACGTCCGCCGAGGCTCAGCCATTCAGCGGGCTGCCCGATGATCTCGCTGCGCATATAATCCTGTTCGATGAGCCGGAAATCCGGGCGGTCTGTAAAGCAGAGGTAAAACCTTCTTGCCTTGACTCCGAAGATCTCGGCTGCGGCGAGGCATACGAGGAGTATCATCCCTCCGATGACTATGTAGATCACGCCGGGCTCTTCCTTGCCCTCGCTTCTTTCCTTGAAGAGTATCAGCAGGACCGGCACAAGGGCGAAGGCTCCGAAGAGCTCGGCAGCTATACGCGGCCTGCGGAATCTGGCGATAAGGTCGGACTTCATATTCTTTCCCGGGAACTGCGGTTTACGGCGCTCCAGCCATTTCTCATAGCGGAGGCTTTCTTTTTCAGATGTAAAGATCCTGCCGTCTTTCAGGCGCTGGGCGTCGGTGAAGGACTTTTTATCCTTCCGCTGCTGGATAATAGTGATAATGGTCATTATCACGGCGAATGCACCGATAGCAGCGATGATGATCTGAACAGGGGTCCCCTCCATTTTCAGCAGGAACGCTGCAAAGACAGCAGCGACAGCATAGCAGCCGATCTTGACAAATAAATTCATATACCCCTCCGAAAAAATCCCCGTTAAAAAAGCCCTCCGGCGCAGAAAGCGTCAGAGGGCGAATATATCGCGGTACCACCTCGGTTCGCAGAGCGAAGCTCTGCCTTGAAGCGTCATAACGGCCGCCGCCGGGCTGCTTTTGCTCGCTTTAGGCGGCTTTCTCGGCAGCCAGCTCTCCCGGTGTATTCATCCGCACGCTTCCTCGCCCTTTCACCGACCGGGCGCTCTCTTTGCTCTGCTTTACGGGTTACTTTTCCGGTGTCTGTGCATTTTTCTTATTTTTCGTATTATAACACGTCTCCTGCGATTTGTCAAGTCTTTGATCTTCTGACGATATCGCAGATGATATTAGCGCAGGTCTCTGTCCCGAGGGCGGAGCTGTTGAGGCAGAGGTCATAGGTCAGCATTGAAGACCAGTTCATGCGGGTATTGACATTGAAATAATCGCCCCGCTTTTTATCATAATGCTTGAGGCGGTTATCTATCTCCTTATATGGGATATTATGCTCGTTGGCTGCGCGGGCTGCGCGGGACTCATGGTCGGCGCAGATATACACCCGGAGGGTCGGAGTAACGTTTTTAAGGATATACCCGGCGCATCTCCCGACGATCACGCAGGGACCTTTCCGAACCAGCTCTGCGATGATCTCTGTTTCGGCGGCAAAGACCTTTTCAAAGAGGTCGAGGTCTTTTTCGCGGCGGAAGGTAAGGGTGCTTCTGAGAGGATTTATGACAGATTCCTCGAACTTAGCGATCTCCTCGGGGGATATGCCGATCCTTTCGGCGGCCATATCGACGATCTCGTGGTCATAGCAGGGGACACCCAGCAGCTCGGCGGTGCGTTTACCGATCTCGCTGCCTCCGCTGCAATACTGACGTTCTATTGCAACTGCATTTATCTTTGCCATAAATATTCCTCCTTTTATCTATTCATGCTGCCCTCCCGCCGACCGCATTGCCGGACTTATGTGCATGATCAGCCCGCCCGGGCAAGGTGCGGGAGCTGAACATCCGATGACGCCTGATCCCGGGGGCTTTCCGATCGTCCCGGACCCCTTCGGGAGCCGCCGGGGATCAGCAATGAATAATATACAGGTAGCGCTTCTGGCGTGCATTGCCGGACTTATGTGCATGATCAGCCCACCCGGGCAAGGTGCGGGAGCTGAACATCCGATGACGCCTGATCCCGGGGGCTTTCCGGTCGCCTCCGGACCCCTTCGGGAGCCGCCGGGGATCAGCATTTATAGATCAAATAGGGGTCGCTCGGTTCCTGTTGTTATTATAATTATAATCCTGATTTGCGGGCAAGTCAATTACAGTAATATTACAAAAAGCAAAAAGCCCGGGGCTTTGGGCTCCCGGGCAAATAATTCGATTTCAGTCTATCTCGACGCGGATCTTCTGACCGGTGCGGGCGCAGCCGGCTCTCATGACAGTTCTTATCGCTTTAGCGATGCGACCCTGCTTGCCGATAACTCTGCCCATATCGTCGGGGGCGACATGAAGGTGATAAACGACCTCGCCCTCTTCGTTGACATCGTCGACTGTGATCTCGATAGCGGAAGGGTCGTCAACGAGCTCGCTGACGATAGTTCTTAATAGCTGTTCCATTTAGTCTGTCCTCCTTAGTAATCCCACAGTTACCCGGCAAGGCAGCGCCTCGCCGGATCATCGGCAGGGAAGAGGTGGGATAGGCCTGCCGATCTGACACGGAGATCAGAGAGTACCGTTCTTTTTCAGCAGAGCCTTGACGGTATCGGTAGGCTGTGCGCCCTTAGCGATCCAGCTCTTAGCCTTCTCGTCATCTACCTTGAGAACGACCGGGTCCTTAGTAGGATCGTAATAACCGATCTCCTCGATGAAGCGACCGTCTCTGGGATATCTCGAGTCTGCTACGATAACTCTGTAAAAAGGAGCCTTCTTGGCGCCCATTCTTCTGAGTCTGATCTTAACTGCCATTTGATTTCACCTCGCTTGCGCGGCGCTGCGTTTGCTGCGCCTGATTTGTTGTATGTTCAGGCTTTTGGCCTAAGCATCATTCCTGCGGGGGCATTCCGCCCGGCATCCCGCCGCCGAACTCCTTGAGGAGGGCTGCGCGGTTACGTCTTGCCTTTTTGCCGTGGAGGGCACCTCCGAGGCCAAAGGACTTCATCATTTTCTGCATCTGCTCGAACTGTTTGAGCAGGTTATTGATATCCGAGACCTGTGTGCCGCTTCCGGCGGCGATACGTCTCTTGCGCTTTGGGTCTATGATCTGAGGCTTTTCGCGCTCGGCTTTTGTCATCGAGTTGATTATAGCCTCGGTCTTTTTGAGCTGTATCTCGCTCTGCTCGAGCTGCTCGTCGGTTATCTTGGCTGCGCCGGGGATGAGCCTCATAATGGAGCGCATAGAGCCCATTTTATGGATCGATTTCATCTGATCCAGGAGGTCGTTGAGGTCGAAGCCTTTATCCTTGACCTTTCTGGCCAGCTTTTCGGCTTCTTTCTCATCGACTGTCTGCTGGGCTTTTTCGATAAGGGTCAGCATATCGCCCATTCCGAGGATACGGGAGGCCATACGCTCCGGGTGGAAGGGCTCGAACTCATCCAGCTTTTCGCCCATGCCGACGAACTTGATAGGCTTACCTGTTACAGAGAGCACCGACAGGGCGGCACCGCCTCTGGTATCGGAATCCAGCTTGGTAAGGATAACGCTGTCGATGCCGAGGGCTTCATCGAAGCTGGAGGCGACTTTAACGGCATCCTGACCGATCATAGCGTCTACTACCAGCATGATCTCATGGGGCTCGGCGATCTTTTTGATATCCTTGAGCTCATTCATAAGCTCTTCGTCTATATGGAGACGGCCTGCGGTATCGAGGATGACGATATCGTTGCCGTAATCCTTGGCGTGTTTGATAGCTTCGGTAGCGATCTTGCGGGGGTCGATCTGGCCCATTTCAAAAACAGCGACCTCAGCTTTTCCACCGACGATCTTGAGCTGTTCGATAGCGGCAGGTCTGTAAACGTCGCAGGCGACCAGCAGAGGCCTGTGCCCCTGGGCTTTGAAATGCTTGGCCAGCTTAGCGGCGTGGGTAGTTTTACCGGAGCCCTGGAGGCCGCACATCATTATGATGCAGGGGGGCTTATTGGGGAAATTGATCTTGGAATTCGCTTCGCCCATGAGCTTTATCAGCTCATCGTTGACTATCTTTATTACCTGCTGGCCCGGGGTAAGGCTTTTGAGCACTTCCTCGCCGACGGCTCTTTCGGTAACATTTGCGATAAATTCTTTTACAACTTTATAGCTGACATCCGCTTCGAGCAGGGCCATTCTGACCTCGCGCATTGCCTCCTTGACATCTGACTCGGAGAGTTTGCCTCGGGATCTGAGCTTTTTGAAAACGGCACCGAGCTTTTCGGAAAGTCCTTCAAATGCCATAGCGCACCTCTTCCTGGTTTATTCGAGATATTTTGAATTATCAAAGGCTTCGAGCTTTTCGTCCAGTGTTTCCAGGAGGGTTATCGTTTTCTCGGCGATATTCCTTCCGAAGGAAACCTTCTTGCACTCTTCAAAAACAGCCAGCGCGAGCTCTTTATAATGGAGGAGCTCCTGCCTGTAATTTTCCTGCTGGGCTCTCAGCCCCAGCACTCTCTCGTACTCTTCGAGAGCCTCTTCGCCGCGCTTGATCGAGTCATGGACGCCCTGGCGGGAGATCTCGTAATGCTCGGCGATCTCAGCAAGCGAGAGATCGTCGTTATAATAAAGCTCCAGCATATCACGCTGCTTATCGGTCAGCAGCTCGCCGTAAAGATCGAGAAGATCGCTCATTGCAAGGTTCTTATTCAACGTTATCCCTCCGTACTGTCTGATTTTTTGGACAACTGTAAAGCTATCGCACTTTACGCTGCTCTTATATTATATATCAAGTCTCTTTACTTGTCAAGCACTTCCCAAAAATTTAACAAATGGGGTTGAGTGGCGGATTACCGGGTCGGGGCATAGGATATGGAGGAGGGGGTTCTGAGAATAAAAAAAGGCAACACCTTGCGGTATTGCCTCAGAGGTCAGCATGGGCGCACATTATGCCTTTGGGTGTGATGTCGATGAAGGCGAAGCAGGGGGGCTTTCCGTCCCGGGGGAAGGCGGCGCTGCCGGGGTTAAGGATATGGACATCGTCGGAATACTCATAGAAGCGCTTATGGGTATGGGCAAAGAGGGCGATGGAGGCATCGATCTCCTTGGCCTTATAGAAAAGCCTGTCAACGGAATACTTCACGCCCCAGTTATGGCCGTGAGTAAAGAAGATCTTGGTATCTTCGGCGGTATAGACGGCGGCTTCGGGGCTCTGGGAGGAATAGTCGCAGTTCCCGGCGACGCTGAGTATAGTTTTTTCGGGATAGGCTTTGCGCATCCGGGAGAGGTCGTTCTCCCCGTCTCCGAGGAAAATGAACACTGAGGCGTCCTCATTACGTTTAAAGACCTCTCTTACGGCTCTTGTACTGCCGTGTGTGTCAGCAAAGACGATGATACGCAAGGGCTCACCTCCTGATTACAAGTTCTATCATAATCAATTATAACATAAAAATAAATATATGCAATAGAAAAAAGGAGAATTTTTTATGAGCAAAAACGAAAAGCCGGATCCGAGGCTTCTGGCGGCGCTTCTGAAGGCGGCGTCGGCTAAGCTGGGGACAACACCGGAGGCGCTCAGCGAAGAGCTGAAGAGCGGGAAGCTGGACAGTGCGCTTGGAAAGCTGCCGGAGGACAGGGCGGCGCAGCTCAGAGCGGCGGCAGCCGATCCGAAGAGAGCGGAGCAGCTTTTGAGATCTCCGCAGGCGAGGGCAATAATCGGGAAGCTCTCGGGAAAGGGCGGGGGCTGAGGGCTCCCGCAGGGCAGGGAGGTGAAATGTTGTGGATGAGCTTATGGAGAAGCTGCAAGGCGTTCTGAACGACAAGGAGAGCTTATCGCAGCTCAGGGAGCTGGCGGAGATGCTGACCGGACAGCCGGCGGGTGAAGAGCCGCAGGCTGCATCGCAGCCATCTTCCGGCGGGGGAGAGATGCCTGACATCGCGAAGCTGATACAGCTCAGCGGAGCTCTGAGAAATGCCGGCAAGGAGGACAAGAATGTTGCGCTGCTGATGGCTCTGCGGCCTCTCCTCAAGGATGAGAACAAGCAAAAGCTCGACCGTGCTGTAAAGCTGCTGAGGCTGGTGTCTCTTTGGCCGATGATCAGGGAGAGCGGGCTGCTGGGAGGCGATCTGTTTGGCATCCTATAACAAAGACGAGCTTGACTCCATGCGGCAGGATGCTCTCCGGAGGATGCGGGAGATGCAGAAGAGGGCCATGCCGTCCGGCGAAGATACCGGTGGAGGCAGGCCCTCTTCTGGCCCGCAGGGCGTTTCCGGGAGCCGTCAGAACGGCCCCGGCTCGCTGCTGCGGGGGATATTGCCCTCTGCGGCGGGCGGAGGGCTGGGTACAGCGGGGATCGAGCTTGATGAAGAGAAAGCTATGATCCTTATGCTGATCTACATACTTTTCAAGCAGGGTGCAGACATCAAGCTCTTACTGGCTCTCGGCTATCTGCTGCTCTGACCCGGCGGTCTCCTCACTCGGCGGGGGAGCAGGATCGGGGGCAGGGTCTTCCTCATCATCGCTGCTGAAAACGGCGGCCCGGAGAGCTTTTTTGTGTTTCTTACGCTCCTCGGCGTAGGAGATAAACTCTCTTATGAGGAAATAGAAGATCGAGCAGGCGGGGACAGCGACGAACATACCGAGGATACCGCCCATAGACCCGCCGACGACGATAGAGAAGAGCACCCACAGCGAGGGGAGCCCGATGGTCTTGCCGACGACCTTGGGGTAGATGAGGTTATCCTCGAGCTGCTGGAGGACGACGATGAACAGCAGGAACAGGAGGGCCTGTTTGAAGCTGGTGAACATAATAAAGAATGCACCGACTGCGGCGCCGATGAATGCGCCGACGATAGGGATATAGGCTGTAACCATTACGAGGACGCCTATTTCGAGGGCATTTGGGAAGCCGAAGATCTGCATACCCAGGCAGCAGAGCAGCCCGAGGATGAAGGCCTCGATGGTCTGGCCGGTGATGAACTTATTGAAGGTCTCCTTACTGAGTCTTGCGACATAGCAGAGCCTTCTTGCGATGTCGTCGCGGAAGAAGGCGTAGGTCACGCGGTAGACCTGAGCCTTGAGTTTTTCCTTTTGCAGGAGCATATAGACCGCGAAGAAGAGTGCCAGCACAAGGTCGAGAAGGCCGGAGAAGACGGTAGTTGCGAAGCTGACTGTGCCAGAGATAGTCTTGAAGACGACCTCGCTGTTTTCGATCATACCGCTGATCTTAGCGTTGATCTTTTCCGGGGTCCAGTTATCGGGGTTGATGAATTTAGCCAGCAGGGGCGACCCGGTTATTGTGCTGGAGAGCTCCTCTGCGAGATCCGGCACCTTATCATACATTTTCTCGATAGTATTGAGAAATTCGGGAAGGACGAGGACGATGACCAGAGCCACCATACCCAGGACCAGCAGAAGGGTTATGAGAAGGGAGACGGGGCGTTTGATCTTGGCCTTGATCTTGCTGTATTCGTTATTCTTATTCGGGCGGAAGAGGGTCCGCTCGATGGCGCTCATAGGGACATTGAAGATCAGCGCGAAGAGTATTCCCAGCAATACCGGGAAGATCAGTTCGAGGACCGAGCTGACATGGCCGACTATGGATTTAAGGTTGAAGAGCGCCCAGAACAGTATTACACCGAAAGCTATCAGCTTCAGTTCTTTTGAAAAAGAGAACCGTCTGTTCTTCACCTTGAGAACACTTCCTTCCTCGATGGCCGTGGGGAGTTATCTCACGGCTGTTTCTCTGCTGCGGCCTGTATCTGCCGCTGCGGTCGGGATGATTATTGGCTGCCGGCTGCCGATTATTCGGCTCCGAGCAAAAAAGCGCAGCCTGCGGAGCATTTTCCGCAGGCAGTCGGGTCAATGGGTCAAGTCGATATCCATTATCGGCTCGAGGACATCCTTGCCGGCGGGCACCATCGGGAGGACATTGACATCCTTATTGATGATGCAGTCGATGAGGCACGGTCTGCCGCAGGAGAGGGCTTTTTCGAGAGCGGGCTTTATCTCGCTCTTTTTTGTTATACGGACTCCTTCGATGCCGAAGGCATCTGCCAGCTTCATAAGGTCTGTTCCGCGGTCGATATCTGTCTGGGAGAAGCGCTTGCCGTAGAAGAGCCTTTGCCACTGGCGGACCATACCGAGGACATTATTCTCGAATACCAGCTCGATGACGGGGATATTATGCTTAGCGAGGCTGGAGAGCTCATTGCAGTTCATAAAGAAGCTGCCGTCGCCTGCGATATTGATGACAGTTCTGTCGGGGTTGCCGATCTTGGAGCCGATGGCGGCGCCGAGGCCGTAGCCCATAGTGCCGAGCCCGCCGGAGGAGGCGAAGGAGCGCTGCTCTCTGAAATTATAGAACTGAGCAGCCCACATCTGGTGCTGGCCGACTTCGGTAGTAATGACAGCCTTGCCTTCTGTCAGCTTATCCAGCTCTTCGATGACATCCTGGGGGAGGACTTCGTCCTCAGACTGGATCGGGAGCATTCTGAGGGCATATTTTTCCTTCCACTCTGCGATCTGTTTCATCCAAAGGGGGTGTTTCATATCGGGGAGGATGGAATTGAGCTTACCGACGATATATTCGATATCGCCGTTGACATGGACATCGACGCTTATATTCTTATCTATCTCGGCAGGGTCGATCTCGATATGGATGATCTTGGTATCCTTGGCGAATGTCTTGGCGTTGCAGATGACTCTGTCGGAGAATCTGGAGCCGATGACGATCATGAGGTCGCAATCGCCGAGGGCGAGGGCGGAGGTTTTTGTCCCGTGCATACCAAGCATACCGGTATAGGCGGGTTTAGTATTATCGAAAGCGCACTGACCCATAAGAGAGAGGGAGACGGGAGCATCGACCTTATCTGCGAAAACAGCCAGCTCCTCGACAGCGTTGCAGCTCACGACACCGCCGCCGGCGTAGATGAAGGGCTTTTCGGAGTTCCTGATGAGCTCTGCGGCGGCTTCGATCTCGGCGTTCACGGTCTCGGGGTTATGGTTGACGATCTTTTTGGGCTCTGTGCGGGTATATTCGGTCTTAGCGGCGGTTATATCCTTGGGGACGTCGATAAGGACGGGGCCTTTTCTGCCCTCGTTGGCGATATAGAAGGCTTCGCGGATAGTCTCTGCCAGCTTTGTGACATCCTTTACGATATAGTTATGCTTTGTTACGGGCATAGTGATACCGCAGATATCGACTTCCTGGAAGGAATCGAGGCCGAGGAGGTTAGTGGTAACGTTGCCGGTTATGGCGACGAGAGGGATCGAGTCCATATAGGCGGTAGCGATACCGGTAACGAGGTTGGTAGCGCCGGGGCCGCTGGTAGCGATAACGACGCCTGTACGTCCTGTTGTTCTGGAATAGCCGTCGGCGGCATGGCACGCGGCCTGTTCATGGGCTGTAATAATATGGCGGATCTTATCGGAATACATATAGAGTGAGTCATAGATATTGAGTACAGCGCCGCCGGGGTAACCGAACACCGTATCGACGCCTTGTTCAAGCAGACATTCCGCGATTATATCCGCGCCGCTTAATAACATAAAGGGATTCCTCCGTTTCAAGTAGTCTTTCCCTTTATTATAATATATTCTGAATCTTTTGTCAATGCTCCGACAGTTTTCTTTTCAAACTGAAAAGGAGCAGGCACGCGCCTGCTCCCTGTATATCGATATTCAATTGTACTAACTGCTTAGTGCATTGGTTTTCACTCCAATAGTTATTTGTCGTATGCTGCCGGAATAAGATCTCTGTCGCAGCGAAGCTCAATTTTCGGGTGGACTCACTCCATTCGCTATATTATCGAGCTGAGAAAAAACGTATCAAGCCATTGGATTTCTTACCTTTCGTTAGATTGGCGCGGAACGCGCCCAAGTCGAGTTCAAGCTAAATAAACCTTCGGACTCACTCCAATCTGTTAGATTTTTAAGCGCTGTGTGCAAACTCTGATCATATTGCACCACTCCTTATTGATAATGCTCTACGCTTAAAATGTCCGTGTTCAAGCTAAATAAACCTTTGGACTCACCCCTGTCTGTTCAGATATCCGGTCTATAGATGATGCACATTTTCATAACGCATCACTCCTTATGATCTGGCATATACAGAATTGTGGCAAAGCAGTCAGTTTTAAATTCTAGGTTCTCATCGGACTCACTCTCTCATAAGATCTTGTCAATAAGAAAAGCCTCGATTGTGCATTGGAAACACTCCATTCTAAATGATATTCAGTCTCGTGATAAGGATCCTCATAACGGACCACATCCTTTATCATAAAATTGAATTTTCATCTTCCAGCGTGCCGCAAGCCTCGAAGCTCGGATCAGTCTTTATTTAATTAACCTGTCGGTTTGAGTTTATCAGTCTATACACCTGAGTTGTAACTCTTTCAGAAGACCTCTCGAGCCTCTTGGCGAAGCTGCGTGATCTCTATTGCGCCCATGGGACTCGACTCCTTTCAAGTCTGATTAGATCCGGGGGGGACTGCCCCGCGATCTCTGACTGTGTATATTAAGGTAGCTCAAAAGCGCCGCCGTTGACTTTTCTCCGGTTGCTGCCGATCCCTCCGTCTGCCGAAGCACCGTCTTGATGGCTCTTTCTGTTTCCTTGAATATACTATACCACACTTTTTAGTGATTGTCAATAGTTTTCTTCAACTTTTTTATAATTTTTATATTTAACATTACTTTTAGAATATTTGTCTTGACTTTGCAGCCGAAGAGTGGTATAATGAATATGCTGCGGCGGTTCAAAAAGGCCGCCCGGCTGTATTTTTTATGGCGGGAGGTCAATGCAATGAAAGACGAATACACACCCGATCTTTATACGCTTGAAGACGAAGAGGGCCACGAGCAGGTCTTTGAGCTTCTGGATGTTATGGAATTTGAAGGAGAGAAGTATTTTGCGCTGACTCCCTACTATGAGGATCCCGAGCAGATGCTGGAGGATCAGGGCGAGGTAGTCATCCTCAAATCGGAATTCGAGGGAGACGAAGAGATGATGGTCTCCATTGATGACGATGCCGAGTACGACCGTGTCGGCGAGGTATTCATGAAGCGCATCGAGGAGATGTTCGATTTTGACGAAGAGGATGAAGAGGGCGGCACGCTGCCTTCATGACCTCTGAACGGCTGAAACAAAAGCCGGGTGCAAAGAAAGATCACAGAGCCGCAGCCTCCGCTCCGCCTGTTCAAGGGCAGAGAAGCGTAAGGCTGCGTTTTTTTGCATGATATACATGACATACATGACACACGGTCATCCTTTGATATGGATACCGCATTTGCTGCGGAGCTCCAATCACTGTCAATCGGTAAACTGTACAATTTTTGGGGCTCTAAATTGCGCAAATTTACCTATTGAAAATGTACCGGTTTTGTGATATAATAAGAGCAAGAAAAAATACTGCCTTGTGCGAGCAAGTATGGTTTAATATGATCCAACACTTTTTTTAAGGGAGTCCTGTCTCCGAAAGCGGATTGCAGACCTCCCGTCCCGGACCGCTTCGGCTGCTTCGGGCAACGGACGAAGGGAGCGTGAACCCAAGGGGGGACACCCACCTGCTGAGAGCGGGTTTTATTCCACCATACGACGGCAAGGCGGTTTTTTGGTTCTGATACAATGATACACTGGCCCGGGAGGGCTTTTTTTATTGCATAAAAAAGGAGCTGTTGCAGAAACAGCTCCTTTTTGGATATCAGAGTATATTTTCGAGAAATGCTGCGGTCTTGGGGTCGTAGCGGAGATCCTGAGCTTTCATATCCTCTTCGAGCTGCCAGAGCTTTGTAGCGGCAAATACCGAGGATACGAAGAACTGCTGGCTGTTGAGGTAGCCCAGAGGGACTACTGCGGGGGGAACGCCGGTCTCTTCGCTGATCTTTTTGACTCTTGCGAGCCTTGCCAGGTTTGCTGTCGAGGTGAACTGGCCGTCAACCGGGATGGTGGCGTCGCCCTTGGCGAAGCGTGCGAAGAAGCCTTTTGCCTGGGGGGAGAAGGCCATTACGGGGATATCGTGCTTACGGTACCAGTTATACTCCCACATATTCATACAGACGAGAGTCGGGTCTCCGAAGGTGTCTGTTGAGGAATGGGCGAGGCTGTAATATATCTGGCTGAAGCGGAAGGGCTCGGCGCCGTGCTGTTCCGCCCAGCGGTTGGCCTGCTCGATGCGGGCGGTAGTCCAGTTGGAGGCTCCGATGAAGTTCACCTTGCCGCTCTTCACAAACTCGTTGAGGGTAGGCATTATCTCGCTTACGGGTATATTTTCGTCGTCTCTGTGGAGGAAGTAGATATCAATATAGTCGGTCCGGAGGCATTCGAGGCTGCGTTCAAGGTCGCTGTTCAGCGATACCGGGTCGAGGCGGGAGGTGCGGGCCTCGTCTCTGGCGGGATGTCCGCCCTTTGTTGCGATGATGATCTTTCCGCGGTTGCACCTTTGCTCCATCCATCTTCCGATGACAGACTCGCTGGTATCCTTGCCGTTTTCCAGCCATTCACAGTAGGCTCTTGCGGTATCGACACAGGTACCGCCCAGCTCAACGTATTTATCCAGCAGAGCGAAATAGGTCTCGTCGTTATCCTGGGTCTCGAAATTAGCTGTGCCGAAGGTAAGGCAGGGCAGCTCCAGCGCGTGCCTTTTGTTCTTGACTGTATACTTGAACATTTCATCTCACCTCGTATAGAATCAAAATCGTTTTCGATAGATCATATATATACATATTAGCACAAAAAGATGCCTGATTTCAAGCCCAATTTATTAAAATTCTAAAAATTTTGGGAGGGCATCAGCCGACTATCTCGAAGCCATGCTCTCCGCAGAGGGGGATCACCCTGACTTCGGTATCGGTTATATCGACGAAGCGGCCCTGCGCGACCTGCATCACGGCCTCGTCGATCATACGCGGCTCGCCCTCCAGCTCTGCGACGACAGAGCCGTCCCATTCATTCTTTACCCAGCCTGCGAGGCCGCAGTTCCGGGCGGCGTAATACATCCTGTATCTGAAGCCGACTCCCTGGACCTCGCCCCGGAAGACATAATGTCTGCGCTCTTGTTTTCTTTCGGTCTCCATATTTTCCTCATTCAAAAAGCTCCCGGAGAGCTGTGTAGCCCTCCGGGTATCGGTATTATGATCTGATCTCAGGCCCAGGGGTTGGTGCTCTCGGGGGGTCTGATACCCACGAGGATGCCCTGCTCCCAGAGATACCACTTGCCGTCCTTGGCCTTGCGCATAACGCAGTATCTTTCGGAATCGGCGCCGCCGGAGCGGAGCCATACCTTAGCATAGCCCTCGTTGTCATAGGAATACTGGTTTGTGAACATCTTGATGGAATAGGGCTCAGAGGGGAGGTAGTCGTTGGCGGGAGTAGCGCCTACGAAATAGGATCTGGGGACATAATCCTGATCGGAGAAACGGTCTCTGAGGAAGGATATCTCCTGATTGCTCAGGGGGCGGGGGCCTCTGAGGTAGTTGAGCATCTGAATTGCGAGATCCTTATTGTCAGGATAATTGCACAAAGCTATGACTGTCATAGCGGCAGTTTCAAACTCTGTTGCGAGGCCTGCCTGGGGAAGAGCGATGAACCCTTCATAGGTATCGGGCACCTGGGGGAAGGTGATAGTTTCATTCTTGCTTGCAGCAACGCTTTTTACAGCGTTTGTAATAGCGCCGGGGGCAGCGTTTTTCAGCTTGTCAAATAATCCCATAATGATTCTCCTCTGCATTTTATTTTTTGGGGGCACACATACCCTGAAACAATTATACTATTATTTCCTCTTCTTGTCAATAATTATACTGCAATTTAAACAAATCTTCACTTGCGGCAGGGGGGACAGGGCCGGGCGGTGTACTAATTATATAAAATTCAACAATCATCGGCTGCTTGTTTTTATATTCCGATTAAAAATAAATTTTTTTGATTTTCCCCTTGCAATTTGATGTAATATGTGGTATGATTATGAAAGATTACTATATATTGTGTAAAAATGTGCAGTCTTGACTATATAGCAAGTCTGCCGAAAGGAAAGGAATGGGATCCATGAGCACCAAAAAATGCCCCTACTGTCACGAAGAGATCTCTGAGGATGCTATCCTCTGCAAATATTGTCACAATCTCCTGACAGACGAGGAGGAAGAGGAGACAGTCGTATTCGACCCTGAGAAGGAGGACGATGAGCGCACGAGAGTATTCTCCGCGCAGGCTCCTGCCGCAGAGCAGGTGCCTTCCCGCCGCAGGCCTTCCTCTAACAATGAGGACGATAATGACGGCTACGACGATGATGATGACGATTACGATGATGAAGATTATGACGACGATGACGACGATTACGACGACAGCGCCGCTAAGAAGACCTTTATCACTGCTGCGATAATCACATTCGGTGTGCTTATCATCGTTATAATCGCTATCTTTGCCGGATACAAGATCTTCGGCAGCAAGAACGACGATTCCAAGGGCCCGGGGCTCAGCAGCAGCATGATAATCACCAATCCGACCCAGACATCTGCGCCGGATACCGCAAAGCCGGCAGACACTTCCGGCGACGACACCTCAAAGGATGAGCCCGCTGTTACCGAGAGCCAGCCTGAGGACAGCTCTGTTACTGACAGCAAGTCTGATTCCTCAGAGGAGGAGAGCAAGGTAGACCTGACGTCCGATCCTGATCTCAGCTCCAAGGATGACAGCAGCAAGCCTTCTCAGCAGGGCAGCGAAGACATCGTTCAGAAGATCTCCGAGCAGATCAGGCTCCAGAACGATTCCGGTGTAAGCTCCTATGAATACCGTGAAGATGCTTCGACACAGTATGCGCCTGTTGAGTTCTACTACTTCAAGATGAACGACGGCAAGTTCTACTCGGTAGCATATGATCCGAGAACAGACAAGTGCACCATCAGATAACAGGCTGAGGGCATACAAAGCAAGACAAAGGGAGACCTGAAAAGGTCTCCTTTTTTTATGGATCTGTCTGTGCCTGTACCTATGGAAGCAGGCGTGAGATGATGTGAAGAATCAGCACTTGGTCTGGGCGGGGCAGCACCCCTTACACAACGTTCCGCCCCTCTGAAGGAAAGACGGCGCTGAACCTCCCGGCATCGTCGCACGCCGTACAGACGACAAATAAACGACAGCAAGCACCCGAAGGGGTTCGGGGGCGACCGGAAAGCCCCCGAAACTAAGCGGGAGTGCAAGCAGTGTTTGCACTCCCGCTGTAGCGGCGCAGCACCCCTTACACAACGTCCCGCCCCTCTAAGGGAAAGACGCCGCTGAACCTCCCGGCAGCGTCGCAGGGCGTACAGACGACCCACCAACGACAGCAAGCGACCAACGGGAGCGCCGCGGTTCGGCGCTAAAAAAACGGAAAATCGTTCGCTGCGCTCACTGTTTCCTGTGCCAGCGGGCAAAAGGGTTTTGACGGCGCGGCATTTTTGTTTGTCCACATAAAAATGTAGGGAGACCTTGCTTTGGTCTCCCTTATTTTTCGTTATGCCGCGCCTTGCCGGAACTGCGTTCCGGTATGGGGTTCTACCCCATGCCCCGCTTAGGGCTCTGCCCTAAGAACCTGCCAAGGGCTAGCGCGCCCTTGGATGGGCGCAATTTTGCCCGCTTTGTGCGGTGCAGTACTTGTTCTGTGACCCCGCCACTAACAACGTCCCGCCCCTCTAAAGGAAAGACGCCGCTGAACCTATATGCAGCGTCGCAGGGCGTACAGACGACCCACTAACGACAGCTAGCGACCGAAGGGAGCGACGCGTCCCGGCGTTAAAAAGAATGTGTGAGGGGAGAAGTGTTGCGGGCAATGGTCAGGGATGGGAAAAGTGCCTTGAGGGAGTCTTCGTATTCCTCAGGGGTTCGCTCTGCCGGGCTGTAATGGGTCAGCCATAGCCGCTTGGCTCCTGCTTTGGCGGCAAGTCGGCAGGCGTCAGGCATGGTGGTGTGCTTTTTCTGCTCCATCGCTTCGCGTTTGTCGTCGCTGCCGTACATCCCCTCGCAGATGAATAGCTCCGAATCTCTCCCGAAGTCCGCTATCTCAGGGAGAGGGAGAGTGTCAGTAACGTAGGTTATCACTGTCGGGGAAGGGGGCGGCGCAGTAACGTCTTCCGGGAGTACCGTAACTCCGCTTGGGAGAGTTATGCTCCTGCCGTCGATAAGAGCCTTGTAATCTGTTACCGGGACAGCGAGAGCCCTGGCTTTCTCCGGGAGAAATCGCGGCCTTTTCCCAAAGCTGAGACGGTAGCCTATGCAGGGGACACTGTGCTGCAGCGGGAGAGTGGAGACCGTGAGAAAGGGGTCTGCTTCCGGGCAGGGGAAGGATATTGCCTGATCCGCCGGGAGAGGACGCAGTATGAGCTGATAAGGGAGCTCTCCGCAGACAGTCAGCAGGCCGCGTATCGCTTGCTCGGCGGGGGCCGGATAGCAGATCGTTACAGGCTCGGAACGGTTGGTGTTTCCGAGAGAGAGCAGCAGACCCGGCAGGCCGGTAACATGGTCGGCGTGGGCGTGGGTGATGAAGATGATATTTATACGGCTGAGCTTGAGCTCGGCTTGGGCAAGAGCGACCTGTGTACCCTCGCCGCAGTCGATGAGAAGGGCGTTGGCGCCGCTGCGGACGTAGAGAGTGGTAAGGAAACGCTCGGGCAGGGGAAGCATACCGCCTGTCCCGGCGAGGCATACTGTCGGCATTTCTGATCAGCTCCTTTCTGTGGCATGGAGTATGAGGTCTGTTTGGGGCTTTCACAGGGGTAAAACGGTATATCTCTCCGCTTGCGAGCCGGAAAGATATACCGTTCTGAGTTATTTTAGGCAATACCGCACAACCCCTGTGCGTCAGATGCGCAGTCAGATTTTTCGTCAGAGTGCATAAATTTGACGCAGGCGGGCTGACGCCCGGCAAGGAAAATTTGTGTGCTATGACGGAAAATATGCAAGCAGATGACGTGCAGAGGCGCAAGCTACGGGTTGTGCGGTGTTGCCTTTACTGTTGTGCGGGTAGGTCAGCGCATTCTGGTCAGGAACATCTCGAGGATGGATTTGCCCTGATCCTCCGGGTCGAGATCCACATCTCTTGCGGAGAGCTTCCAGGGAGAATCATCGGGGAGGATACTATAGGCCAGATTGTGCTGCTGCCATTCTACTGCCATATCTTCCGGGGTACGGTAGGAGACATAGTCTTTGCCGAGGACGGGATGTTCTGCTGAGAGAGCGGCGCAGATCTGCTCCATATCGCCGGTATCTGTTATCTTGTAGGAATACATTATCTTCCAGCAGCCGTTTTTGAAAATAGCGGAATACTCTTCGCCGTGATAGGTAAAGGTGTAATTTTCGCCGTCGCCGCTGTCGGTGAGGGCGACATCCTCCGGGGAAGAGGGAGGCGGTGCTGTCTCGGAGGGGGTGGATACGGGAGCCTCTGTCGCTTCGGGGGCTTTTGCTGTCGCTGCCTCTGTTACGGTCTTTTCGGGTGCCTTGGCAGGTTCAGAGGCAGTGGATCCGGGGGCTTTGGTCTCCTTCGGGACGGAAGCTGTAGCTGCTTCGGTCACTGTCTTTTCGGAGACTTTTGCTGTCCCGGTCTCTGAGGCAGCGGATAGGGCAGCCTCTGTCGTTTCGGGGGCGGAAGCGGTCGAGGCCCTGGTCACGGTCTTCTCTGGAGCCTTTGAGGGCCCGGAAGAGGATGAGGTCCCGGAAGAGGATACGGCCCCGGCTGCGGTCGTTTCAGTCACGGTCTGAGCCTGTGCGGCTGTCTGCGGGGAAGAGGACTGCTGAGAGCTGTCCGCTGCTCCGCAGCCTGTCAGCAGCAGAGCGGCCAGCGCTGCTATGATCTGAGGTTTAAGAGCGTTCATTTTTTGCACTCCCTGTAAGGTTGAGGCGCAGAAGCATCTTTTCTGCGTTATAGAGCAAGAAGGTAATGAATCTGATGAAGGTATCGGCCATAATGCCGAAGTTTATGCAGAGCAGGAGGGTCTTGGTCGAGAGCGGGGTAGTCCCGAACACCCAGCCGAGCAATCTGAAGGCAAAGATCAGCCCTGCGGTGCAGAGAAGGATGATAGCGCGTTTATAGTTGCTGAGGGGCTTGCTGATATACCGCAGCACCATTATCCCGACTACCGAGAGGAGGATAGTTGAGGCTGTGGTTATCTCCTCCTGCGAGACCTCAAAGATCTGTCCGAATACGACCATAGCGACGACGACAAAGACGTCTGTTATGGCGCCCGGCAGTGCTTTCATTATGACGTTCTTCATAAAGTGCCCGTTGATAAGGAAATGGTCGGGCACCTGAGAGAGCAGGAATGCGGGGATACCAATGGTAAAGAGGCTTATGAGGGTTATCTGCGAGGGGGTCAGCGGGTAAACGATGCCGAATGCCAGCGAAAGGACAGAGAGTATCAGCGAGAAGATATTTTTAACCAGGAAGAGGCTGCCGGAGCGCTCCATATTGTTGACTACCTGTCTGCCTTCCATAACGACTTCGGTCATGTGGGCGAAATCGGAGTCCAGGAGCACGAGCTGGGCTGCCTGCACGGCGGCTTCGCTTCCCGAGGCCATGGCAACGGAGCAATCGGCGTCTTTAAGGGCGAGGATATCGTTGACTCCGTCGCCTGTCATAGCGACGACCTTTTCCTGCTGCTGGAGGGCCTTTACGAACTTGCGCTTCTGGTCAGGGGTCACTCTGCCGAAGACGGTATAGTTCTTCATAGCCTCGCTGATAGCTTCGTCGGTGGTCAAGGTCGAGGCATCGACATAGCGCTCGGCGTTTTTGATCTGCGCCTGCTTTGCGACCTCGGATACGGTGATCGGGTTATCGCCGGAGATGACCTTGACCTCGACGCCCTCCTCCGCGAAGAAGCGGAAAGTAGCGGGGGCGGTCTCTCTTACGGGGTTGGTGATCAGTATCAGGGCTGTGGGGATACGCTTTTCTGTCAGCGCTTTGCCGTCTGGCTTGCCTTTATACTCAGCGAAGGCCAGGACACGGTAGCCCTTGCGGCTGTTCAGCTCGATCTCCTCGCGGTACTGCTCGTAATCCTCGCTGAGCACCCATTCCGGGGCGCCCAGGACATAGGCTGTCTTCTCGAAGGTCACGCTGGAATACTTGAACTCGGAGGAGAAATCGGTATGGGAGACGATCTTTGCGCCTGTCGGGGCGGTGAAATACTGTTTCATGGCGGCCATAGTGATATTATCGGCCGACTGCTCGGCGGCGTAATCGCTGAGCAGGGCGCTGAGCGATTCGCGGCTGATATCTGTAAGGGGGATGAAATCCGTCACCTTCATGGTGTTCTCGGTTATGGTCCCTGTCTTATCGACGCAGAGGACATTTACCCGGGCGAGGGTCTCGATACATTTCATGTTATGCACGAGGACTTTCTGCCTTGCGAGGCGCATGGCGCTGATAGCCAGAGTAACGCTGGCAAGGAGGAAGAGGCCCTCGGGAATCATACCGATAACGGAGGCGATCATAGAGCGGACGCTCTGCGTAAAGTCGAGCCCCTTGACGATAAATGACTGATTGAACTGGAGGGCTCCGATGGGAATGATTATAAAGCCTGCGAGCTTGACGATCTTGTTCAGAGAGCGTATCATCTCGGACTGCTCGCCCTGTTTAACTTTCTTTGCCTGTAAAGTAAGCTGGGAGATATAGCTGTCGGCCCCGACTTTTGTAAGCCTTGCCTTGCAGGAGCCGGAGACGATATAGCTTCCGCTCATGAGCTCGGCGCCGTTCTCTTTCACGATCTCGTCTGCCTCACCTGTCAGCAGGGCTTCGTTGGCAGACACCTTGCCTTCGATGACGACGGCGTCGGCGGGGATCTGGTCGCCGGCCTTGAAGATGACGATATCGTCCAGCACCAGCTTATCGGAGACGACCTTCTGCTCGACACCGTCCCGGACTACCAGGGCGGAGGGAGAATTCAGCACGGTCAGCTTATCCAGCAGCGTTTTGGAGCGGAGCTCCTGGACGATACCGATAAGGGTATTGACGACAATGACGGGGAGGAAGGTCAGGTCACGGTAAGAACCTGCTATGACCAGCAGGATCGCCAGGATCGCAAATATGAAGTTGAAATAGGTGAAGATATTACCGGCGAGTATCTGCGCGACGGATTTGGAAGGCGGTTTTACGGGCTTGTTGGTCATCCCTGCGGCGATCCTCTCTTCGACCTGCGCCGAGGTCAGACCGGTATCGGCCCCGGGGGAGACTCTTTCTATGGGCACTCCCTGCTCATGCTTTTTCATTATTTTACAACTCCTTTTCGGCTGGCTTATAGGTATCGCACCCGGAAAAACGCCGGATCCTGGCTCCGGGCGGGCTCAATTCCGAAAGCACACCTTACATTATAACGCTTTATCGCTGCTTTTGCAAGAGGCGGGAAAGCATTTCAGCAAAAAAATTATGAGTATTTGTACTCATATTGCTGAATTTGTTGACAAATTTGGACAGAAGTATTGACAATGTCTTTATAAAGAGGTATAATCTAATATGGATGCTTATCTGTTCTATGGATGACCGACGGTAAGCAAATTTCTTATGAGAGGATGACGGATATGCTTAAAAGGCTTGGCAGCAGGATTCTGAGCGGCTTTGCAGCCATAGCTATGCTTTTAAGCGTGCCTGCGGGTGAGCTTTCCGCGTTTGCGCAGGGAGATCCTTCTTCGCCCAAGGCTCATACTGTACCTGTTTTCGATATAGATGTCAGATCCGGAGCAGAGTATTACGAGACTTATCAGCCCGATATCGGAGACCCTCTTGAGGGCGGAGTTTATGTCTGGAAAGCCGACAAGCCGACTGAAGGGCATAAGTTCGTATACAACATAAAGCTCTCTGTTTCCGGCGAGGGCGCTACCGACATCAAGCCCGATGATATGTCCGAAGGTGACTTCCAGAGATGCAAGGAGGCTGTCGCTGAGGAAGGGTTCATCAGGATAACCGTTCCGGCACATATCTTCAAGCTAAGAGGGCAGGATGCTCCCGGCATAGCCGATTCCGCAGGGGTATATCCTGACGATATCGAAATGCCTGTTCCGAAAAAGGACGAAGTTCCTTTCAAGGAAATTGACGGCAAGAAGGTATATTCCACAGACCATGATTTCGTTTACGAATACGATGCGGTCACTGACAGCTATGTTATCTACAACATCAGGCCGGTATCTTCCGGTGTCGTTTACGAACTGCCGATAGCTTACACTCTGAACAACAAGACCTGGGATTACCAGGACCTCGAGCCTTCCGAGGCCTGCCATGCTTCTGTATCCATAAAGAGCTGGCCCAAGAACGGCTCTCCCGATGTTGTTGAATATGTCGAGAAGGAAAGCCGCAGAATACCTCTTTACATTGACACCGGAGCCAAGCTCTCGGGCGTCACCAAGAGGGCAGAGAAGGCTCTGCTCTCTGCTGAGGAGACAGAGTCGGCCACCGGTCTTACCAGGCTCGACCCGAATTACAGCTACACTGTATGGTCGCTGACAACGGATATCAGCAACGTTACCCAAGCCTACACCCTCAAGGTGGCAGACAGACCTGAGCCTCTCACGGGTAAGGACAAGAACGAGAATGATTACAGTGTTGATGCAGAGGTAGTCGCAATCAAGTTCGGCAGCGGCGCCTACAAGCTGACCACAGAGACAGGCTACAATGTTTCGCCTTCTCTTACCGGCTCCGGAAAGAGGACGGATTATGTCCTTGTAAGATACCCCAACAGCGTTGAGGGCGAGAGGAACGACGTCAGCGAGATAATGGCCGCTCCCAGAGACGGTGTCTACAGAGCCAACAACGTGGCTGATATGACCCTTACTCCTGCGGACGGCAAGGATAATCCCCAGATCAAGCCGGATATCACCGCGGCTTTCGGTCTGGAGCTCCATGATCCCCGCTGGCATCCTGTCGAGACCAGCTATACATCCACCAAGTCCGGTCTTTACAACAGCGGCAAGTCCAAAGTCACCGGGCCTTCCAATGTCACCAGCTACGAGATGCAGAACATCATCGAGGGCAAGAGCATATCCGGGCTCAAGTTCCTCAGCGAGGTCACAGCTCACGCTTACGGCATGACTGTTGACAACCTCAACGATCTGCTGGAGGATATAGTCATCCTGGAGGACGGCAGCGATATCGTCACCATCCAGGCCGGCCCCAGCGATTATGTGTTCGATAAGAACGACCCTGCGCATTATACAGTAAACCATTATGACGCAGGCAGAGTGAATGTTACTGAATCGGTCGTAAAGGATACCCCGGAGCAGTTTGCAGGCCTTGACACTCTGGATACTGTAACCATGCAGAGGATCTTCGGTCTTGACGCGGCGGAAAACTATTTCGGACAGAAGAACCTGGATTATGTCTTTACAGACGACTCCCTGTCACTGACAGATAAGTTCAAGGACCAGCAGATAGAGGACTATATGCTGGAGGAAGATGATTACAGGATCGACACGGTAGCCTTTACCTACAATGTCAGAAACTGCAAATATATGGATCATGACGACATCGGCGGAGAGGATATGATCTTCGTCGAGAGCGAGCTCAATGAGGACCTTTCGGCTGATCCGGAAGACAACAGGATCTATTTCTATACCAGCAACGACGGCTATACCGATCCTGTCGCCTATTACGACCGCGCGGAGAACAAGACCTATAAGCTGAACGACAGCATCGTAAGAACAGTTACTCCGGAAGCCCTGTATTTCAGGCCCGATGCCGAAGTCAAGGGCTATCAGGTAAGGGCCAGCAACAAGTATTTCTTCATACAGCTCAACACCACCCCCAGCATCACTCTTTATCCTACCGAGAAGGTACACGGTTGGATGGACGGTATCGCCAGCAGGACCGATACAGAGGCTCAGGGGACGGCTCCCAAGACCGGCCTCAGGAATACCGCAAACTGGGAGGTCTATAACGGCGATACCAGGATATATGACAAGACCATCAGCGGAACAGATTATATCGCACAGATAGAGCGCAAATCCAAGAAATCCAAGGTAGCCCTCGGCGAGAGGACTTCCTTTACAGGCCGGGACGGTAACGTTTACAAGAGCATGAACGATCCGCTCCATTCCCAGTATCAGCTTGCCTGGAGGATAGATGTCTCGGAGACCGCCAGCGGTATCGAGGATGCCAACGGCCAGATAGGGACTAATGTCCCCGTTGCACAGCAATCGGGCGTATTTTACGATCTGCTGCCCACCAACAGCGATATCATTGAGGGAAGCGTAAATGTCTATGTCGATCTCGACGGAGAAGTCGGAGTCGGTGCGCCGCAGGCGCTGGCGCCCTCCGAGTTTGAAGTCCTCCCGAGAGAGGATGACCACGCAGGCTCCGGAAAGAAGCTGCTGACTATCAAGGTCAACGCTCCCTGCAAGAAGAAATATACTGTCACCTATGTAACAGTACATTCTCACGCGGATATCCAGGACTACGGCCCTATCGCTCTGAACAGTATGGCTTACCAGACCGGAAACGAGTCTATCGGCAACGGCTACCCCGACAACGGCGGAGACCACGCTATCTCCATGTCGGAGTTTATGACCGACCTCGACCCGGATAACAACGGCGCGAAGAGGTTTATCTATGCTGAGTGTACAGAAGATATCCTGGCGCTGTTCCCGAAGTCTTCGGGTATCTATAAAAAGGTATCTACCGCCAGCGACCCGACCTACGCCAAGAGCGCCGTCGTCCGCGGGACTACCGACAGCACCGGAGCTCCTGTCGGGGAGACCTATACCTACAGCATCAGGATGAAGAACGACTCTTCCACCAATGCCAGCGATATAGCGATCCTCGATTCCATTGAGAACTACCGCACACCGACAGGCCAGACAAAACCGATAAACTACGGTATCGACCGCGACCGCGATTGGCACGGTACTGTCAGGAGATTCGATCTCTCGACTGTTGAGGAGAAGATCGTCAAGGCGGGAAGACCTGCCAGCGACCTCAAGCTGATGCTCTATATCAGCGACGATGTGGACACCGATGTTGTCGATCTGTCAGCCGAGGCCTATTCCGACCCGGATGACAGACAGTATCTGCTCCGAAAGATACTGGGGCTGGATACCTCTGAGAGCGGGGCTCAGCTCACTCCGGAGGAGAAAGCCGAGTATGATGCTCTGGCACTTAAATGGGTAGTTGTCCCGGACTGGAGGAATCTGCCCGGCGACGATCTTGAAAAGGTAACAGCCTTTATCGTCTACACAGGAGAGCAGTTCATGCTCCCGAAGGACGACAGCATTTCCTTCAAGGTCAGTATGCAGGCTCCCGATTATGTCAACTACGACGAGGAGGCACTGAAGCCGGAAGAGGGCAAGTATCTTCTCAAGCCTACTACTTATAATAATGTATACCGTTCCTTCAGAACATCTCCCGCCGGCGCAGCAGGCGAAAATGTCAACAAGATCTATTTCTACACCCACTATGACTATACCCAGGTGAAATACACCACCGTCGGGACACTGAAATTCATTAAGACCGACCGTGTCTCCGGGGAGCCGATACCGGGAGTCAAGTTCAGCCTTTCCGGTATCTCCGATTTCGGAACAGCCTATGACGAGACTCTTATCTCCGATACGGCGGGCTATGTAACATTCTTCAACCTTGAGCGCGGCACCTATACTCTCACAGAGAGCATTGCCGATCCGGATCATATCGTCGATACCGAGCCCAAGACGGTCAAGGTCGATATGGTCGGCGGTGTAACTATCGTTACTATGGACGGAGCTCCTATGCCGACTGTCCAGAACGGCGATTATGATTTCCCCAACGAGAGAAGATATCACGGCGACCTTGTTTTCAGGAAAGCTGACAGCTTATCGGACAAGGGCGCAGGCGGAGCTGTGTTCAGATTGCAGGGGCTCTCTGACCACAACACAGAATACGACCTCACAGCGGAGAGCGCTCCGGACGGAACGGTCATATTCAGCGATATCGAAAAGGGAACATATACCCTTACGGAGATACAGTCGCCCGCGGGATATCTGCCGCCTTCGGAGAATGTGTATAATGTCACTTCTGTCGGCGAGCAGACGCTGATATTCAAGATCAGCGGCGAGAATGCAAGAACTGTTGACGGAGATATCACTATCGGCAACGAGCCTATGGGGACCATGTCCTTACAGAAGCAGGATTACATCACAGGAGATCATCTTAACGACGCCAAATTCGTTCTGACAGCGCCCGCAGATGTTGCAGAGAAGCTGGACAGATATGATGCCTATATGAGAGAGCTCTATCCCGAGCTTTCGGACGATGAGATCGAGGCACTTACCGGCTGGAAGAAGACAGGCGGAGCCTGGACTCAGACTGTTGACGGCATGAATACGGGAGTCGCCGGGATATACGAGCTGAAGAACCTTCCCTGCGGAAATTACACACTTACCGAGGAGAGGGCTCCGGAAGGCTTTGCCGAAAAACAGCAGAGCTTCAATATCAGTGTCGCTTACGACGGCACCGACGGCGTAAAGAAGATCGTTGCAGCTTTTGAAAACGGCAAGGAGCATCTCGATTACGACTACATACAGATCGTTAAATCGGAAGAGGAGCTCAGCGACGCCGCACACGCAAAATATCACCGCATCTACAACGACCGGACATTTGAGGACGATAAGCCTGTATACAAATCCTGGGTCGGAGATCTCAGTCAGGCTGTAAAGCCGCCCTTCTTCCCGTCGATGCACCTCAGCACCGAGAAGCCTCAGAGCGGCGGGATAGTTACCGTTACTATAGGCGACGGGCTGAAAACGCTCATACAGGCTCACCAGGGCGAGCTTCAGGGATTTGAGAGAGACAACACTATCATCGGAGCAGACGGGACTTTGGAATCCGAGGACGGTTCCTTCGGAGAGGAAGGGCGTTTCTTCTATAAGTGGGACAGCTCGACCAAGAAGATCTACTGGGCTACAGATGCGGCAATAGTTCATATGCCGCAGGATTGCAGCGGATTGTTCCAGGGCTGCACAGCTCTGCAAAACACCTTCAGCCTTGAAGCCTTTGATTTCAGCAGAGTCACCAACATGGACAATATGTTCAACGGCTGCACAAATCTCACCGAGATAAAGTTCCCGGAGGAGCTGGATACAGGCAATCTGACCTCTATGTCCGGGACATTCAATGGGTGTACGAAGCTGGCTGCTCTTGATCTGAGCAAATTCAACACATCAAACGTCACTAAGATGGACAGCCTGTTCAAGAATTGTACGGCAATGACGACGACTCTTGATCTCAGGAGCTTTGAGACAGGAAATGTTACAACATTCGAGAGTATGTTTGAAGGCATGAAAAATGTAAAGAACATACTGCTTGACCATACAAAGTTTACTGCTGCCGAGAATGTGACGACAGTAGCAGCGATGTTCAAGGGATGCGAGAATCTGAACGGCATTGATCTGAGAGGCTTCGGAAACTGCACCAATCTTGAGAGTATGGAAAACTGGTTCTATAACGGAAAACGTCTTACATACATTGACCTGAGTAATTTCAGCACAACTACTACTCTGCGTAATATCAAGGGTATGTTCTATTACAACGGTCAGGCTTTGTCCGGCAATCCGGGTACAAATACAGGTACAAGAGTCTTCGGAAAAGGCGTGTGGCTGTTTGCTGATGATGCTGCTTATAATTATGATGCTGTTAACTGGATGCGTGTAAACCTGTATGGAATAATGTATAAGAACGCTGCGGAGGACGGAAACCCCGGTAACCCGGTCTTCTCCCTCGAGCACGCCCGTATGCATTTTAGAGTTGAGTATGAAAATCCGCCTCATACCACAGGTTCTGGATCAAACCTGAGAACCACAGGAGGATATTTCAATCCCGCTTATGTTGAGGGAACAACAGACTATACCCCCAGTAATTATTCGGACGTCTACAGAACATGGGCGCTGTCAACCTACGGTTCGCTCCCGACAAACAGCACTCAGAATGTCAGTCCGAATGCAAATGCTCTGTTCGCACCTCTGAACTCTGTTCCCAAGGCAGCCACCCGCTCCACCCCCGGCTATACCGGATTTGAGGTCAGAGAGACCGTTGACTACGAGGACGATGAGACCTTCGCAGTCGAGAAAAATCTGGGCAAGAGCTCCTATTCCTTTGAGTATACCACCGATACAGCCGGCACCGATAACGGCGACGGCACCTATACCGTTCCCGAGACCCTTGTCCTGACGGTGAAGACCGTTGTGGAAAAGGAGGGCGGCGGCTATCAGCTGGAGGTCAGGAAGTACGATTACACCGCAGAGCCCGGGCTTACCGCCACCTGGAGCAAGGTGGGCGAGGGCGACAACCTCTGGCAGTGCGTCATGTCGGTAAACAACGCCGACGATAAGTTCTACTTCTGGGAGACCACCGTTTCCGGCTACACCAATTCCGCACCCGAGGATGACCCCATAGTGACCGAGGGCGCCGATGATAAGCCTGTGGTCACCAACTCCAATCCTGCAACACCTGTGGGCGACCTTAAGCTCACCAAGCTGGTCAGCAATATGGCCGGCGAGAAGTACGCTCAGGAGAAGTTCTGGTTCAAGGTGACTATAACCGATACCGATGACCAGCCCTATGACGTTCTGCCCTTCGAGGACGGCGTCGCCTACTTCGAGATAGAGCCTACCCTTACGGAGATCCAGGGCGGAGAGACTGTCATCACCGCTGACAGGAGCATCCTTATCAGGAGCATACCTATTGGCTACCATTACAGAGTCGAAGAGGTGGACGAGGCAGGTCACCCAATGCCCGAGGGCTATACGAAGGTAACGGCGTCTGCTGTTACCGGCGATATCGTCCAGAACACGGCTACAGTGCCTCCCGCATCTGCCGAGATCAAGAACAAGCTGGAAAGATGCGATCTTACCGTCCGCAAGAAGGTATCGCTGTTAAGGAAGAACGAGCTGGATGAGATCAGATTTTCCGGCTCCAGCGATTCAACTGATCCTGCTGTGCTTGCAGATTACGATATGAAGAAGTGGATGAACGAGAGCTTCGATCTCTACTTCACCTTCACCAACCTTGAAAAGGAAAAGGAGTACACCATCGAAAAGAACGGTGTCGCTCTGGAGAATAAGCTCGTAGGAAGCAAGAACACCGCGACCACAACGATCATCCTCTCTGTCAAGGCGAATGACAAGATCGTCATAAAAGGGCTGCCGAAGTCTACGGCCTATACGGTAACGGAAGTCAAGGCGCACAATGACGACGAGACCACGACCTATGATGTCGAGTACACGCAGAACAGCAGCACGACAGCAGGTAGCTATGAAGTCCCGGAGAAGGCGCTGGAGGCCAACGACACGCTGGAATTCCACAACAAGAAGACCACCGTTAAGCCGGACACCGTAAATATCTCGGTAAAGAAAGAATGGTACGATGAGAACGGGAATAAAGTCACCGTTACGGAAGACAGTATCACCACAGGCGGCGTTACCGTGCCGAACTCTGAGTATCCTTCCTTCCTGAAGGTCTATCTCGGAAGAGCTCTCAAATATGAGGCCGACGGCATAGTTTACTATCTCGACCCGGACACCGCATACTCAAGCTGCAGCCTTAATGAGAACAGCATCGATGAGGACGGAGACTGGGTATACACCTTTGAGGATCTTCCCAAATCCGGAACTGTCATGACCGACCACGGTATGCAGATCTGCGAATATGTTTACTACCTCCGCGAGGTGCTCCCCATCGGATTTGAAAACATCAACTCGGCTGCGGATCTCCAGAATATCGGAGAGGACAGCTACTATGTCGCCAGCCTCAAGGAGAACAGCACCACAGAGTTCGCGTTCACCTTCAAGAACAAGAGAGAACCTTCCTACACGCTCTCTGTCGGCAAGAAGGTAGTCGGGAATATGGCGAATATGACCCAGAGCTTTGTCTTTGACATCACCTTACTTAACCCTGACGGCACTCCTCTTCGCGGCACCGGCCTTGATATAGTCTTTACGGACTGGACAGAAGAAGAGCAGGGCATCAGCGCTGCTGACGGCGGCTACTGGCGTAAGAGAACTTACACCATCGAGAACGGAACTGTCAGCATCAGCCTGCCGCACGGCAAGAAGGCCACTTTCCTGAGCCTGCCCAGCGAGATCAGCTATACCATACGCGAAAGGCAGGAAGGCAGCGAGAACTATACCGTCAGATCCGGAGTATATACCGGACAGATCTCGGAAGTCGATCATGATGATCTGACAGTCGGCAGGAATGTTGAAGGCTACCTCACAGCAAATACGGATTGCCTGTATATCAACGACTGCTCGGTAACACTGCCGACAGGAGTCGAGATACCGGCAGCGGCTCCGGTCGGAGCTGCAATAGGATGCCTTATCGCACTGGCCGCACTCTACTATGTAAGAAGCAGGCGCAGAGACGAGGCAGAAGAACAATAAGACCGGGCCCGGGGAGCGGAGCAGCTTCCCGGGCCTTTTCGGGCGGAATTTCTAATTCAGGCAGCGCTGCACAGCAAATGTGCGGTATTGCCTTTACGGAGGATACTATATGAAGATCATGGCGGTTGATTACGGAGATGTACGCACAGGGCTGGCTGTCTGCGACAGGACAGAATTTCTCGCATCTCCTATCGGGACGATCGAGGAGCGGAATATGCAGTTCCTGGCAATGAAGGTCGCACACATGGCGGAGCAGTATGAGGTCGGAGAGATCGTAGTCGGGCTGCCGCTGAATATGAACGGCTCAAAGGGGCCGAGAGCGGAAAAGTGCGAAGCCTTCGTTGGGCTGCTCTCGAACTTTACAGAGCTGCCTGTGAATATGTGGGATGAACGCTCGACAACGGTCTCGGCCCACAATATCCTGAACGAGACCAATGTAAGGGGCAAGAAGCGCAAGGAGGTAGTCGATACCGTCGCGGCGACAGTAATACTGGAGGCTTATCTTGAATACAGAAGAAAGAATAAACAGTGAGGAAATGTATCCCGAAAGCCCGGAAAACAGGACGGGCTATGAGATCAACCCCGGCGGCCTTACCGGAGAGAAGAAGCGGAGCCGCAGAAAGCGTGTGTTTATAATACTTACTGTTCTGCTCCTGCTTACAGTCGGAGAGCTGATACGCTCAAACAATTACATACAGGCCGAGGAATTCACCTTTTTCTCCAACGATCTGCCAAAGAGCTTCGACGGCTTCAGGATAGTTCAGGTCTCGGATATACATAACCGGAGCATCGGCGGGCTCGTTGACAAGATCAGAGATCAGAAGCCGGATATCATCGTGATCACCGGGGATGTGGCAGATGCTATCAGGACGGACACCGACCGCGCCGACGAGCTGCTGATAGCTGTCTCGGAGGTGGCGCCCTGCTATCTTGTCTGGGGGAACCATGATATGGATATCTCCGGAGAGGAAAGGACAAAGATGCGCGAATGCTGTGTCAGGCACGGGATAAGAGTGCTGGAAAACAGCTTTGTAAGGCTGGAAAAGGGCGGAGAGAGCATACTGATCGCCGGTACAGATTCTGACCCGGACAGCAGGAAATTCACCAGCATGATGGAGAGCTTCCCTAAGGGCGAAGAGTTCGTCATCTGGCTGCACCATTACCCTGAGGATTTTGAAAGGATAATCGAGAGCTCGGAGAGCGCCGGCTCCAGAGCAGACCTTGTCTTTGCCGGGCACGCTCACGGAGGGCTCATAAGGCCGCCTTTCATCGGAGGGCTATATGCTCCCGGGCAGGGGATATTCCCGAAATACACCTCCGGGCAGTATAATGAGGGAGAAAGCACTATGTTTGTCAGCAGGGGAGTCGGCAACAGCGGCTATACTCTGCGCTTTCTCGACACCTTCCACCTTGTCGTCTGCGAGCTGAAAAGCGGGAAGATGTAAGCCGCAATACTTGACAAATCGCCGTTTTTGTGATAGAGTTATTTATGTTATATCCCGGCCGGATGCGCGAAAAGAGAGGAGGCGGCGTTATGGATAACGAATTGGTCAAGCTGCTGCTGAAGCTGATACTCGGCAGCGCGGTCATAATGACATTTATAGCGCTGGCCTGCATACTGACTCCGAAGATCGCAAAGCTGATCTCAAAGCGGCACCCGGAATGGAACGCTCCGCCTCCCGAAAGGGTGCAGGAGGATGATGAGTCTGAGACAGCGCCCTCGGTCAAGGGAGCTTACGACGCTCAGAAAGAGGAATATGACCTGAATTACAAGATCTATAATAAAGATATATATGGAGTTGATTTTAAGCATGGCAAAGAAAAGCGAAAAAATGGTTGACGCGATAACCTCTATGGAGGAGGATTTCGCTAAGTGGTATACCGATATCTGCAAGAAGGCAGAGCTGGTCGAGTATACCAGCGTAAAGGGATGCATGGTCATCAGACCTTACGGCTACGCTATCTGGGAGAATATCCAGAGGATACTTGACGGAATGTTCAAGGATCTGGGGCATGAGAATGTTTGTATGCCTATGTTCATTCCTGAGAGCCTGCTGAACAAGGAAAAGGATCATGTCGAGGGCTTTGCTCCGGAGGTCGCCTGGGTAACTCACGGCGGCAGCGAGAAGCTGGAGGAGAGGCTTTGTGTCCGCCCTACATCCGAGACCCTTTTCTGTGAGCACTATGCCAATATAGTACACAGCTACCGCGATCTGCCGAAGCTCTACAATCAGTGGGTGTCGGTAGTGCGCTGGGAGAAGACTACAAGACCTTTCCTGCGCTCGAGAGAGTTCCTCTGGCAGGAGGGGCATACCATCCATGCGACCGCTGAGGAGGCCGTTGAGGAGACAGAGCGTATGCTGAACTGCTACGCTGAATTCTGCGAGAAGAGCCTGGCTATGCCTGTTGTAAAGGGCAAGAAGACAGAGAGCGACAAGTTTGCCGGAGCTGTCTCGACTTACGCTATCGAGGCGCTTATGCACGACGGAAAGGCGCTGCAGGCCGGCACCTCCCACTATTTCGGAGACGGCTTTGCCAAGGCCTTCAATATCCAGTTCACAGGGAAGGACAACAAGCTGGCATATCCGCACCAGACCTCCTGGGGAATGACCACCCGTCTTATCGGAGCTATCATCATGACTCACGGCGATAACAACGGGCTTGTCCTGCCGCCGGCGGTTGCGCCTGTTCAGGCAGTTATCGTGCCGATCGCGCAGTTCAAGGAGGGCGTTCTCGAAAAAGCGGGCGAGATCCTTGCAAAGCTCAAGGCTCTCGGCATCAGAGCCAAGCTGGACGATTCTGACAACTCTCCGGGCTGGAAGTTCGCAGAGTATGAGATGCGCGGAGTCCCTGTTCGTATCGAGATCGGGCCCAAGGACATCGAGGCGGGCCAGTGCATAGTTGCTGCAAGATACAACGGCGAGAAGCAGACAGTATCGCTGGAGAATATGCTGGAGACTCTCGGCGCAAAGGTAAAGGACCTGCTGGAGAACGAGATACCCGCCGGGATGTATAACAATGCTCTTGAAAACAGAAAGAACCGCACCTATCAGTGCCTGAGCACCGACGAGATCGTAAAGGTGCTGGAAGAGAAGGGCGACGGCTTTGTTGAGGCAATGTGGTGCGGCGAGGAAGCCTGCGAGGATAAGGTCAAGGAGCTGACAGGAGTCGGCTCGCGCTGCATACCCTTTGAGCAGCATGAGCTCTCGGATAAGTGCGTATGCTGCGGCAAACCTGCAAAGTGCATGGTGCTTTGGGGTAAGGCTTATTGAGAAACTGAACTGAGAATAACAGCCGGGCTGATGCGCAGCACGGCAAAGAACGATAAATGGGTAGTCCCCCGAAAGGGGAACTACCCATTTTGTATCGGGGTTGTTCGGGCAGCCCCTTTTCGGGTTTTCCGCCGAGCCACAGAGCTGCTCAGCGGAGAGTGTGTAGAAAGGTAAACTGTGGTTTGGTGCGCCGGCGCTTTTCCGCGAGGTCAGAGACTCAGGAACAAGCGCCACATCTCATAATACACGTTTTTGTTTGTTCCATCCAGATCGAAAACAATATTTGACTTGACGGTCTTGATATTCTTTACCGAGATACCCGCGCTGCTCAGGCCGAACAGACGAATACGGCATTTGCCCTTTTCTCTGGGGCCGAGGCTCTTGGGTGTGATATCGGCGCTGATCTGTTTGCCGTTTATATCCACTGTGAATGGATGAAAATTGATCCCGGTGCCCCGTATGTTCTCTACATCAAATACAAGCTCGGGCTCGGATTTTGTGCCGTAGATCCCGAGGAACCTTACGGTAAGGGTGGAGAATGAATCTGTGGAGATACCCTTGTATTCCGGCGATGTCGGGTCGTCCCGGCTGATCTCCTTTGTGAAATCTAATGTCTGGCGGGTATCGCCATAGGTGAGGCTGAATCTTTCTCCGCCCAGCCAGGCGATCTCGGTCATGAATTGGTTTACGACACTTTTTACGTTTTGAAGATTGGGCTCGTTGGCATAAAAGCTGAGAAGATAGCTCTGCTTGTCCGAATTGATGCCGAGGATCACCGAGCAGGCGGAGCTGTCGCTCGTAATGAATAGCTGGGCTTTTGTCAGGTTAAGATAAACATTGCAATTATACACGTTGAGGTTTGCGTAGGAATCCAGAAGGAATTGATACTCGGATTTCTTGAACCAATCCCGTTTCTCACCGCAGGCGCCGATCATAAAAAAGCCGTCCTTCAGGAAATAAGCTGTCGAGTTTGACCGCTGCTCTCTCAGAGTTCCTTCCGGGAGCTCCAGAACGATATTATCGTAGTTTACGATAACGCTGTTGCTGCTGTCAGCGGGCTGCTGTGTGTTTTCTGCATCGAAATACCAGCAATCTGAGCCGTTTATTGCTTTGAATCCGGATGAACAGATCCTGAGAGTCGCAGTATCGCCGGTTTTGAAGTTCTCATAGCCCGGGAGCTTAAAGCACAGCTTTTTTCCCCAGAAAAGCATCAGATTGCTGTCGGATTTACTGTGATCGGTGATGACAAACGAGACAGTTTTCCCGACGAGGGTATTGCCGTCGGCGTTCATCTCGGCAAGCAGCGAGTCGGCGTCGGTAAAATCAGCCGCAGGGAGAGCCGGACGCTCTGTAATTGCGGTCTTGTCCTTTTCGGAGGCAGCCGGACTGCCGTTGTCTCCGCACCCGCAGAGCAGGAAAAGGGCTGCCAGAATGATACAAAAAAGTCTTTTCATAAGTAATACCTCCTTTATGTTTTGTCTTCGGTTCATTCTTATCATAGCACAGCTCCGGGGCGGCAAATAAAAATGGATTCCAGACCGGCCGCAGCAGAAGGAGAGGCCGAAAAAGCCGGTATATCTCTGCCCGGAGGAGAGATATACCGGCTTTTTGTTATTCTCTGCGGTGAGTATAGCCGTAGACCAGCATCAGGTAGATGACCGCTGCTGCGAGATTGGCTGTCAGCATTCCTGCTCACCGCCCGGGCGAAGCTCCCAGAGGCTTTCCTTAGCTCTTATCGCCCAGCCCTGGGGCTGTCCGCAGACAGGGCAGGTCTCGGGAGCGGTGCGGGCTTCGCTGAGGTATCCGCAGTTCAGGCAGAGCCAGCATTCGCTCTCATCGCAGGAGAAGAGCTTTCCCTGAGAGAGCAGATCGGAGAAGCGTTTGAAGCGTTCTCCGTGGCTGCGCTCGATGGCTGCGATATTTTCAAAATCCTGTGCGATCCTGCCGAAGCCCTCGCTGCGGGCTGTCTCTGCGAAAGAGGGGTAGAGGCGGGAGGCCTCATAGTCCTCGTTGCCGGAGGCGCCGGAAAGCAGATCGGCAGGGGAGCCGGAAGGGGCTGTCGGGAAGGCAGCCTTACAGATCTCGATCTTTTCTTCAATGCACTCTTTGAGATGCCCGGCAAAGATCTCGGCGTGGACGGCCTCCTGAGCTGAGGTGAATTTGAAAAGATTTGCTGCGACAAAGAGCTTGGCAGCGCGGCATTGTTCTTCGGCGGCCTTATAGCGGCTGCAGGTCAGAGCTTCGCCGGCATAGGCACGCATAAGGTTTTCCTTGGTCTTGCTGTTCATAAGATCGGTCGGCATAAAATGTTCCTCGCTTTCATATATTATATCGGGGCTTGTCTACATTGCAAGTGTCCCGCTCTCGCTCTCAAAGAGGATGAGTATCTGTTCTTCTTTGCCGGTATAGGCGTTGAAATACACGATGACATGGGTGCCGTCAGAGGTCTCGCATTTGAATTCATAGCAGAGCAGCTCTTCCTGACCTTCTCCGGGTATGAGTGCCAGGCCGCGGGATTGCTCAGTAAGCTTTGGGCTGAGCTTTTTGGCGGCATCAAGAACAGAGATGCGTTTTTTCGAGAGGTCGCGGCGGTGATGGTTGACCAGATAGCCTCGGGCATCAAAGCCGATGATCTCACCGGAATCCATAGCGACAGAGATCTTGATAAGATCGGTATAGCAGCAGACCTTATCCTGTCGGCAGGCGTAGTTTACAGTCATAATATGGTCGATATTCTCGGAGTAGGTGCGCTGCATATTGTTTAGCCCGAGACGTTCAAGGCAGGCGTCTCCGGCGGCAAGAGCTTCGGCGGGGGTCAGGTTCTCTGTCGGGACGAGCCTGCTTTTAAGGAAATATGAGATATACCCGCCTTGCTTGGTGACAGCGCAGCAGGCTGAACCGTCCCCGGATGCAAAGACATAGGAGGGCATCTTGCCGCCTTCTTCGTAAGCGGAGGTGAGTGCAGCCTGGTCGGTCTGCATGGCAAGGGAGGCACGCTCCAGGGCTGTTTCCCGGGAAATTTCCGGCTTGCCACGGGTCATAAGCGGCTCTTTCTGCATTATATGGTCGGAGAAGGGGCCGTCGTAGATCAGGGTCGGGTAGGAATCGAAGCCCTCCTCAAAATCTGTGAAGCCCTCTGTGACAGACGGGGCGGAGGTGTCGTCCTTGGCAGGGGCAGCCTTAGTGAAAGACAGGCTGCCGGAAGAGACCTTGTCTTCAAGCTGCCACATCTCGTTCTGAAGGCGTCTGGAGAAGCGAAGAAGAGCCTCCAGGTTTTCGTATTCTTTAGCTGCCAGGCTGCCGCCGGAGCGGAGCTTCTCGCTCACGGAGAGGGAATAGTTGCCGACCTGCGAGAGAAATTTGTTGGTGTTTTCCAGAGGCAGCTTGTCTGTCGGAAGCTGGGAAAGTGCGGCCTTTGCAGCGGAAGAATCCCGCCAGAGCTGCTGCGAGAGCTTCAGGTGCATATCCGGAGTGCCGGCGTAAAGCTCCTTTTGCAGGGTGTTGGCGATATTGTCAGCAGAGGTCGAAAGCTCTTCGAGAGCCCGGACATAGCCATTTTCCAGCGCCCCCAGAGCATCTGAAGCACGGTGCTGCCATATAAGGCTGCGGGCAAGGAATATAGCTGCAGCGACAGCCGAGAATGAAAATATCCTGATAAGAGAACGTCTCTTCATAGTTCCTCCAAGTGTGTAAATAATCGTACTGCAAATTTAGCAGTACACATTTATGTACTTTAATACAATAAGTCAGGAGTCCCGGAAACAGGACTTAAATAATTTGAGTACAAAAATATGTATTGTAATCCGAAACAGATACAGTCCGTCAGAACGTACTCATGCGTTCAAGTGTACTGAAATTGACACAGCGCCGCGAAAAGATACAAGGGAATATTATTGTACTGATATGTATTGCAGTACATAAATGCGGACAGGAGTCATAGCAAATATCTGTCCGGTATTTAGGACTTATACGATCCGGGCTTTTCTTTTGCTTTTAGTATGCTTAATTTTCCTGTCATTATTCGTTTAGTTTTGGATGTTGCAAAAAAATCTATTATGTGTTATAATATAAATTGGATTTTTATGACCATACCCAAAAAGGAGCGATAGATTTGATATATTTTGACAATGCCGCCACCACCGCACCGTCGGAGCGGGTCATTGAGGCGGTAACGGAGGGGCTCCGCAATTTCGGCAATCCCTCCTCTCTTCACGGCCTCGGGCTGGAGGCGGAAAAAAGGCGGGAGGCGGCAAGAGAGTCCGTCGCCGCGGCACTGGGGGCCCTCCCGGAGGAGATATACTTCACCTCCTGCGCTACCGAGAGCAGCAATACAGCCATATTCGGAGTGTCGAAAACTGTCGGCAAACGCAAGAAAAGGATAGTTACCACATCTGTCGAGCATCCCTCTGTCGAGAGATGCTGCGCGGCGCTGGAGGAGCAGGGATTTGAGATCATCAGGGTCAGACCTGATAGCTCCGGCAGCATCTCCGCTGAGAGCATAGTTTCTGCGGTCAATGACGACACTTGCCTTGTTACTGCAATGCTGGTCAACAACGAGAACGGCAGGATCGTCCCTGTCGGAGAGGCCTTTGCCGGGATCAGAAAAAAATATCCTCAGGCAGTTCTGCACTGTGATTGTGTTCAGGGATTTATGAAGCTCCCGGTCAAGGCCAAAAAGCTGGGTGCTGATCTGATCTCTCTCAGCGCACACAAGATTCACGGCCCAAAGGGCATCGGGGCGCTTTACATACGCAAGGGCCTGCATATCCCGGCTTTTATCGTCGGGGGCGGGCAGGAGAGGGGCTTCCGCTCCGGGACAGAATCGCTCCCGCTGATAATGGGCTTCGGAGCTGCCTGCGATGAGCTTTCCGGGACGATAGACCAGCGCTTTGCCAGAGTCTCGGCTCTGAGGGACAGGCTTTTCGCTCTCTGCCGCGAGACCGAGGGCATTAGCCTGAACTCTGACTCCGAATGTTCGCCATACATAACCAGCCTTGCGGTCAGCGGTCTGAAATCTGAGGTGATGCTGCATTTTCTGGAGCAGAGGGGGATATACGTTTCCAGCGGGTCGGCCTGCTCAAAGGGGAAAAAGAGCTCGGTGATCGCTGAGTTCGGTATCAGCGGGGAGCTTTCGGACTCGGTCCTGCGGATCAGTTTTTCGGCTGAGAACACTGAAGAAGAGGTCGCTGCGCTGATCGAAGCTCTGAAGGAAGCCCAGAGATCTCTTGCTCATATCCGCTGAACAGATCCGGGAACAAATATTCTATACCTTTATAATAAGAGAGCTGTTTTAGTGGGCCTTGCAGAGGCTCTCCGACCATCGGGAAAACAGACCGGAACAAATATTCTATACCTTTATTATATAAAGGGCAGCGGTTTCGCTGAAAGATCATGAAAGACGAGGAAGAAAAAATGAAGGAACTTATACTTTGCAAGTACGGCGAGATAGCCCTCAAGGGGCTCAACAAGAGCAATTTTGAGAGCGTTCTCCAGAAAAATGTCAAGAGAAGGCTGGCGAGTCTCGGGAAATTTGAAGTAACCCGAGCTCAGTCTACGATCTATGTCGAGCCGCTGGAGGAGGACATTGATATGGACGAGGCGGTGTCCAGGCTGCAAAAGGTCTTCGGCATCGCCAAGCTGACCAGAGCTCTTGAGGTCGGGAAGTCTATGGATGCCATACTTAACGACACTATGGATTATCTGGCGGAGGCCTTCGACGGGAGCAGGACTTTCAAGGTCAATGCCAAGAGAGCAGACAAGAAGTTCCCGGTCAAGTCCCCGGAGATTTGCTCCGAGCTGGGGCATAAGATACTGGAGCAGTTCCCGGATATGAAGGTCGATGTCCACGAGCCGGATGTCACAGTAACGGTCGAGATCAGAGAGAAGCACGCTTTCATCAATGCTCTTCGGATCGACGGAGCCGGAGGGATACCTGTAGGGACAGGCGGAAGAGGTCTGCTGCTGCTGTCCGGCGGGATAGATTCGCCCGTCGCCGGATACATGATCGCCAAGAGGGGAGTCGTCGTTCAGGCGATACATTTTGAGGCTCCGCCTTACACCTCCGAGAGAGCAAGGCTGAAAGTCGAGAAGCTGGCCTCCGAGATCGCAGCCTACTGCGGAGATGTAAATTTCCACTGTGTCCCCTTTACCGAGATACAGGAGACTATCCGCGATAAGTGCCCCGAGGAGCTGTTCACCATAATCATGCGCAGACTGATGATGGAAATTGCACAAAGGATAGCAGCCAGGGAGGATTGCTCCTGCCTCATAACAGGGGAGAGTCTTGGACAGGTAGCGAGCCAGACAATGTACGCTATGGTCTGCACAGATGCCGCTTGCAGGATCCCTGTACTGCGTCCGTGCATTGGATTGGACAAATCTGAGATAGTTGAGATATCCAGAAAGATAGGTACTTTTGACACTTCTATCCTTCCTTACGAGGATTGCTGCACAGTGTTCACTCCCAAGCATCCGAAGACAAGGCCTGTGCTTGATGAAGTCGAAAAAGCCCAGAAATTATTTGATTTTGAGCCAATGATCGAGAAGGCGGTAAACGAGACGACAGTTAAGCTGATTAAAAATTTTTCATAGTTTTTGAGGCTGATTTTTAACAAACCCCGCAATTGCGCGGGATTTATCTGTCAAGAGAAAGACCTTTCTAAAAAGATATTAGCTAACTTTTTATGCTAAAAATGGCAAAACATTACATATTACTGAAATGTGTCCAAATCTTTGAAAATATCATGTGTAAAGGTTTTGACCTTTTAAAAATGCAATTATACGAAAAATTGTACCTGATCTGAGCAGGATTTCAAGCCAAAAAGCGGTAAAAATGGAAAAATATTGCAGTAAAAACGAGGGTGAAAATTTTTGGACAGTTCAAAAAGTTACACCGAGGTTAAGGCTGTAACCCGGCTGTTGCCTTTTGTCCAAAGAATAGGACTAATCCAAAAGACATCTGATTTGTGCATTTTACCCAATGCCTATTTTTCGCGGTTTGTCGCCCCGAAACGCTTTAAATCGACAAGATCCGGAACTCCCGGTCAGTTTGAAATCAGCCGGAAAATGGTCAGAAACAGGCCGAAATAATGGTTTTATGATTTAATTATATCTACATTTCATTCAAAAATCAGGAGGATTTTATGTGCAATATGAAAAATAATCAGGAGCTCGCCTCGTTTAATTTTGCCAAAGATAACAAATCGGTTACAAAAAGGCTTGACATTGTTACAGTTCGTGTTGTAAAATATATGATAGCAAGGCACATAAGTCTCTCTGCGGCCGAAAGCTGCACAGGCGGGCTGATAAGCGCAGCCGTTACAAGCGTACCCGGAGCTTCTGCTATATATAAGGGCGGCGTTTGCAGCTATGCGGAGGAAGTCAAGATAAATGTTCTTGGAGTCAGCCGCGAGACTATTGAGAAGACTACGGTCTATTCCGCCGAAACAGCCTCGGAAATGAGCGCCGGTGTAATGAAGCTGATGCAGACCGATGCGGCGGTCGCCGTAACAGGGATCGCAGGGCCTGGGGGCGGTTCTCCCGAGAAACCGGTCGGGACAGTATTCGTCTCGGTAAGATATAAAGATAAAGAGCGGGTCGAAGACCTCGCTGTCTATAAAGAATATGAAAATGCGGACAGAGAGTTCATCCGGAACATTGCTGCGGCAAGAGCCCTTGAGATGCTCGAGAGCATCCTGCCGGACGAAAGTGAGGGAAACTGATGTCTATGGCAAATGAAGTCAAAAACTTATCCCAACAGGATAATTCAAATTTCTTTTTAAGATTCATAAAATACTTCATCCCCTGGAAGGGCGACAGTATCTCTGAGATATTCAGGAAGATCGTCTTCATCGGCTCGATCGTCCTCTTCGCTCTTTCGCTCAACGAGCTGACGGATTTCCTGAAGACCAGCGAAGCTGAGCTTACACTGACTCAGGATATAGTAAGCAAGTATGAGCCGAAATGGGATGACGACCTTAACCTCGACGATGTCGATTCCGACCTGAGCGCCCCGGATGCGGACTCCCAGCCGGAAAGCAGCGCTCCCGACAGCTTGTCGCCTTCGGGGCAGGAGGGAAAGGTCAAGGAGAGAAAGATCCAGGATTGGGCAAAGGCACTGAAAGCTCAGTATTCCGATGCCGTCGGCTGGATCAAGATCCCCGGCTTCTGCAACGATAACGGAGAAGAGTATATAAACTTCCCCGTTCTGCAAAGGCCTTTCAACGGCAGCATCGAGGAGGGCAACAATTATTACCTTACTCGTGACATAAACGGCAACTACTACGAATCGGGAAGCATCTTCGCTGACTGCCTCTACCCGATCAACGAACAGGGCCAGCCGGATAACATAGTGATCTACGGGCACCACATGAGAAGGCTCGGGACCTCATTCACACATCTTGCCGAATATAAGGACGGTGTGAATATGGTCAAGAAATATCCGATGATCCAGTTCTATACCGTTTATGAGAAAATGCAGAGATATGTCATCATCGGCTGCTTCGTCGCAGCGGCTGACGACTCACAGGACGATGTCGCGATCTTCGATTACTGGAGATACAGAAACTTCGACGACGATAAGTATTCCTTCGATAAGTGGATAGACAACGTCAGAAAGCAGAGCTGGTATTCCTGCGATGTTGAATGCACCAAGGATGACGACTATATCACACTCTCTACCTGCTCAAACGAAGTCGCTGAGATGAGATGGGTGATCGTCGCCAAGAAAATGACAGCAAACGATAACCTCGACCTGATCGTCGAGTCCTATAAGGAACGCCCCGATCAGGAAATATATTTCCCGAAGGTCTGGAGAAATGTATGGGGCAATAATAAGAAATACCTCGGTTGGTCCTGGTGACCTCCGGGAGCGCCGGGAAGGCGCATGAAAGGAACAAGGTAATCAGTCATGGATAACAGTCAGAAGGCAGAAAAACAAGCAGCAAAGTTTTCCGCAGCTAAAACAGCTATCGCCCTCAGCGCCGCGATCCTTGCGGCCGTAGGCGGGACGGTCGCAGTTTACGGCAGCTCCGGGAGCAAGATAGGCAAGACGGATGTCAGCGCCGAGGATATCAGCGCAGCTCCCCAGGCCGCTGAAGTCAGAACTGTCGAGGCCAATACCGATGCAGCGCGCAGCGCAGTTGAGCTCGGAAGGGGCTCGGCAATAATCGAATGGAAAAAGGCTGACGTAAATGCTTATGTCAACTCCTATACCTCGGAAGAGGCCGATAAGGCAACTACCGCCTCTGCCGCATCTCCCGAAACAGAGACGGATACCGAGCCGACAACGACTACCACAAAGGCTCCCGAGACTACCGCTGCTCCCGAGACCACCACTACCCCGGCTCCCACAACAACTACCGCAAGGACGACCACTAAGGCTCCCGTAACATTCAAAAATATCACACCCAAGACTCTTTATGTCGCAGTTCCTGTCTATTACAGAACAGGCCCGACACAGAATGATCCGATAATGCTCATTCTTATGGAGGACGAAGCCGTTAAGGTAACAAAGCAGAGTTCAGACGGAAAATGGTACGCCGCCGAAGCACATGGCCTTACAGGATATGTGCTGGCCGAGTCCCTGACAGATAAAAAGCCCGCAGTCGTTACAACAACTACCCCCGCACCCGTAACAACTACCAAAGCTCCTGTCACTACCACCAAGCCAGTTACCACTACCAAGCCTGTAACAACAACTGCTCCTGTGAGCAGCGGCAATAAAGGTAAGCCGGTGATAAGCTATACCGATGTCGATTTCGATATGATGTGCTGCGTCGTAATGAGCGAGGTCGGCTACTGCGATGAGACTTGTATGCTTTGTGTCTCAAACGTTATCATCAACCGTGTAAAATCTCAGTATTTCCCCAACACCATCCACGAAGTACTGCTCCAGCCCAATCAGTTTACGGCTGTAAGCAACTACTACAACAGAAGGCTCCAGCCGACAGCAAAGGTCATCGATGTCTGCCGCAGAGCTCTGAACGGAGAAGGTGCGGAGCTTATAAAAGGCGCTGAGTTTTATTACGACCCCAAGCTTTGCAGCCCGTCTGTATGCGCTTGGTTCGAGAGCCTGACGTTCTGTGTAGAGATCCAGGGCGGAAGATTCTTCAAGGTTGAGAAATAGCGAAACTGACAGTTATTAACGCAGTAAATTGTGTTATTTGACGAAATGTCAAGACGTTTATATACGATGTCTTGACATTTTGCTTTAAGTATGCAAAAATAAACTTAGGTGCGGTCCCCACGGAACGCGCCGCGTCCGCGGCTTTGAGCCGCACGAAGGGAAGGATTATGGAACCTTTACGTCGAAAGACTCTCGCAGGAAGAGCTACGATCGCAGCCAGCGTCGCAGCGACACTTATCGTCGGGACTCTGTTCCCCTCCGGGAATTCGAGCCGCTCCGCAAGTGAGAGCGTAAGGGCCGAGGCTTCTGCAGCAGTTGCTGCTTCGGTCAAGTCCGATGAAAGCGAAATGGTAGAGTTCATCGAATACCGCAAGGCCGGTATCGACGAATACGAAATGCCTGCCGCAGTTACTTCTGTCCCCGTAAAGAAAGCCGCAGTAGAAGCTACTGCCGGAAACAAGACCGAGCAGAAGGCCCAGGCTCCCGCTGCAAATATATCCGATCAGACAGCATCTCAGCCGTCCTACAGCGGCAATTTCACCGTCTCCAATCCCGGCGGCACCGGCTCGTCTCTCGACCCGCAGCCTGTTAAGCTCACCTACGGCAAGATCAGATCTGTTGCCAATGAGTATTATACCGTCAAGGATCTCCGCGTCGGCGGCGCTCTTGTTACTATGGATGCCCACAGGCTTGTCTGCATGATGGTCTGCAACGAGATCGGCGATAAGTGGAACGAAGAAGCTATCAAGGCTCAGGCTGTAGCTGCATATTCCAACCTCAGATTCTGCGAGGCCATCGGCGCAACACCGACTGTCGGTCTCTATCGCAACTATACCCCCATAATCGAAAAGTGCGTATCTGCCGTCGAAGGGCAGTGCGTGTACTATAACGGCGGCATCGCAAATACCGCTTACTCCGCATCTTCCGCAGGCTATTCCTGCGACAGCAAGAGCGTTTTCGGCGTAGATTACCCCTACCTCAAGTCTGTTGTCAGCGCCTATGATGCAGAGGATCCCAACTATGGCGTAGTTACCAAATTCACCGAGTCCTATATCAGAAATACCCTCCAGAGCAGGCTCGGTATCGTTCTCTCGGGCAACGTGCAGAATTGGTTCAGCATCGCTTCGGTCTCCAGCGGGAAGTATGTCAATACCCTGGTCATCGACGGCGGCAAGGCCAAGATGTCCGGCCCGGCAGCAAGAAAGCTCTTCGGGCTCAAATCCGCTGCCTTCGAGATCTCTTATTCCAACGGAATGTTCTATTTCAAGACCTATGGCTTTGGTCACGGTGTCGGTATGTCCCAGTGGGGCGCTAAGCTCTATGCGGATCACGGCTATTCCTATGACCAGATCCTGAGGCATTACTATGTAAATACGACAGTTCAGGTCTCTGAGCCAAGTATCACCGCGCTCCGCCGCGGCGGTATGTCAACAGCACAGCTCGAGACTCAGATAAAGCAGTCCTCTGTCGCCCTCGCACAGAGCACAGGCGCCGACCCTTCCAACGATATAACCGTTGATAAGTCCTCCGGCCAGACCGCTTCCGCTCCGCAGCAGGCTGCTGCCGCTAACACAGAGCCGGAGCAGCAGACACCTGTTGATCCCGCCGAGCCCGCAGTAACTGCTGATAACACCACAGTAGCAGGCAGCGACGCTGCCTCGGCTGAAACTGCTGAACAGAGCTCCCTGACTGTCGAATAATATTATTTGTCAGGGGGATTTCTAATGGAAAGATTTGTCAGGACAGGCAACAAACGCGCAGACATCAATAAGGTCAATAAGCTGATCGAGACCGATCTTGCGGATATCAACAAGAAATATACCGAGATCGGCCGTATCGTAAAGCTGAGATGTCTCGATCAGGTGTCAAATCCCGAAGTAAAGGGGCTGGCCGCTGAGATCGACGCTTTGCTCGCAGACCTGGTAAGCCTGAAGGATGAGCTCAACGTTATCAACGGGATCAAGCTCTGCCCGAATTGCGGCGCTCAGATCGACATCAATGTTGCATTCTGCCCGAATTGCGGTGCTAAACAGATGATAACACAGGCAGCTCCCGCAGCCCAGCCTGTATATCAGCAGCCCGCACCTCAGGTAAACCCGTATCAGGCTGCTCCTGCTAATCCCTATCAGCCTGCACCGGCTAACCCTTATCAGCCTGCACCGGCTAACCCTTATCAGCCTGCACCGGCTAACCCTTATCAGCCTGCACCGGCTAACCCTTATATGCCTAATCCGGCTGCTCCCGTGAACCCGTATCAGCAGCCTGTACCGCCTGTGACTCCCGCACCCGCACCGGTCTTCACACAGCCTGTTCCTCCGATGCCCGAGCCGACACCAGCTCCCGCTCCGGAGCCTGTACCGATGGCCGAGCCTGTTCCGGAGCCTGTTGAGATACCCGAGGCTGCAGAAGAGCCTGTGGCTGTTCCTGCTGTAGAGATCGAGGAAAGTGTCGAGAAAGCAGTTGAGGAGACAGAGAAGCTGGCAGAGACTGTTGAGGAAACTGTCGAGAAAGTTGAAGAAGAAGCCGCTCAGGAAGCTCCTGCAACAGTTCCTGCACCGTCTATCCCCGAGCCCGCAAAGGTAGCTCCTTTTGAGATGCCTTCGCCCGTTCAGGTGTCTGCACCTACACCTGCTGCGCCTTCGGTCCGTCTGCCGAGTGCGCCCGCTCCCGGACAGTCTGTGATATTCTGCACACAGTGCGGCAGCAAGGAGCCTGCCGGCTCACGCTTCTGCTCGCAGTGCGGCAGCCTTATGGAATAAGAGAATAAAAAACCAACGGGTCAGCCGGGCGCTGACCCGTTTTTTGCGAGGTAAATGCTTATGATATTCGAGCTTGATAAAATGCTGGGGAGCAGCAGGGTAGTCCTGGCTTCGGCTTCTCCCAGAAGGCAGGAGCTGCTGAAGCTGATCTTCGGGGATTTCATCATCGAGCCTGCAAAGGGAGAGGAGATAATTCCCGAGGTCGAAGAGACAGAGGATGTACCAAGACTGCTGGCTGTGCAGAAGTGCAGGGAAGTCTCGGAGAAGCATCCTGAGGAGCTGGTCATCGGCTGCGATACAACTGTCATGGTCGGGGGCGAGATACTCGGAAAGCCCAAGGATGAAAAGGACGCCGCCCGTATGCTGAGGATGCTCTCCGGCAGCACACACCAGGTCGTCAGCGGAGTCTGCCTGCGTATGAAGGGCAGAGAGCACAGCTTCCGCCAGAGCACCACAGTAGTGTTCCGTCAGCTTACAGAAGAAGAGATCGCTGCTTATATCGCAACAGGCGAGCCGATGGACAAGGCCGGAGCCTATGGCATACAGGAGAAGGGCTGCCTGCTGGTCAGAGGCATCAGCGGGGATTTTCTCAATGTTGTAGGGCTGCCTGTGGAGATGCTGGCGCTGGAGCTGGAGAGATTTCTCGGAGGTGAGTGCTGATGCTTTTCGGAAAGAAGAAGCAGAAGGGGACTCCCGAAGCAGAGCTCCGGGCTCTCCACGGCAAGAGACTCTCCTATGCCGTCGAGAGGGACGGTGCCGGAGAGCAGGTGCTGGGCAGGAACGGCGGCATTTCGGTGAACCGCACCGAGCTCATCATCGTCTGCGACGGGCACGAGATCTTCCGGTGCCTGTTGGAAGGCTGTATAGCGGCAGAGCTCATGAGCCGCAACGGGGTCGATATCAAAGGCGATGACTCCCTTTCGGGGAAGAGAAGGCATATCGTAGCCTATTATTCCAATCTGAGGCAGTAAGCTGCTGCAATAATGCCTGAGAGTGAACAAAGGCTTTTGTTATGACCCTGCACGGGCTTAATAAAAAGTTTATTAAATTCTGTTTGACAAATCAGACACGCTATGGTATAATATAATCTGTCAAAGAGGTGCTTTAAAGCATTAAAACTTAAAAGCACGAAACAAGGAAGGAATGATATTATGAAAGAGATATCCAAGCTGCTGAGCTACCGTCCTGATATCAAGGTCGTAGATGCGACTCTCAGAGACGGCGGCCTTGTAAACGACTTTTTCTTCAGCGACGATTTTGTAAAAGCGCTTTATAACGCTAACCTGCGTTCCGGAGTAGATTATATGGAATTCGGCTATAAGGCCGACAGAGAAATGTTTGACGAAAACAAGTTCGGCAAATGCAAGTTCTGCGATGATGACTATATCCGTTCTATCGTCGGCGAGAACAATACCGATCTGAAGATCGCTGTCATGGCTGATGTCGGCAGATGCAATTACAAGCAGGATATCATCGAGCGCAAGGACAGCCCCATAGATCTTATCAGAGTCGCCACCTATCTGCATACTATCCCTACGGCCGTCGATATGATCGAGGATGCAAAACGCAAGGGCTATGAGGTAAGCTGCAATATCATGGCTATCTCCAACACACAGGAGGGAGATCTCAGAGTCGCTCTCGACATCCTCGGGCAGTCGCCTGTTGATGTTTTCTATATCGTTGACAGCTTCGGAGCGCTCTACCCCGAGCAGATCCAGCGTATCGTCAGCATCTTTGAGGAAGCAGCGACCAAGTATAACAAGAAGATCGGTATCCACGCTCATAACAACCAGCAGCTCGCTTTTGCGAACACTATCGAAGCTGTCGGAGACGGAGTAGACTGGCTGGATGCGACCTATTCCTCTATGGGCAGAGGCGCCGGGAACTGCGCTATGGAGCTGCTGCTCAGCTTCCTGAAAAACCCGAAGTACAATGCTTTCCCTGTTATAAAGTTCATTGAGGAGCATATGCTGCCGCTGAGAGAGCAGGGAGTCGTATGGGGCTACGATCTCCAGTATATGATGACCGGCATCCTTAACCGCCATCCGAGAAGTGCCATTGCCTTCACCAAAGAAAAGCGCAAGGATTATTCCGAGTTTTACAAAGAGATAATCGCTCTGGACTAAATATCGTATTGACAGGAAAACGTATATCCTCTCTCTGCTAGGAAAGGGGATATACGTTTTATTATGTATGTATAATTATGCAGCTGTCCTGATTTTTGTACTATTGATGAATAGCCATGCAGGCTGGGGATGCGGTGCTACATCCCCTTGTATCTTCTGAGGAACTGTTTTGTGCGCTCGTTCTGAGTGTTGCCGAACAGCTCTGCCGGGTCGCCCTCCTCGACGATATAGCCCCCGTCCATAAAGATGACATGATTTGAAACATCTTTGGCGAATTCCATTTCGTGAGTTACGATGACCATTGTCATCTTCTCTTTTGCCAGCTCCTTGATGACCAGCAGTATCTCGCCTGTAAGCTCAGGGTCCAGCGCGGAGGTGGGCTCGTCGAAGAACAGCACATCAGGCTTGAGAGCCAGCGCTCTCGCAATGGAGACTCTCTGCTGCTGGCCGCCGGAAAGCTCGCAGGGGTAGTTGTTCTCTTTAGTCATGAGACCCATTTTGCGGATAAGCTCAGCGGCTTCTTCTTTCGCCTGCTCCTTGCTCTTCTTGAGCACATGGACAGGCGCCTCGATGATGTTCTCCATAACCGACTTATGGGGGAAGAGGTTAAAATTCTGGAACACCAGCCCGATCTTCAGCCTTATTTCCCGGAGGGTCTTTTTCGGAGCATAGACAGCCTTTCCGTTCTCTGTATGCATCATATTGACTCCGCAGACATTGATCTCGCCGCCGTCTGCCCGCTCAAGCTGATTGACACAGCGCAGCAGGGTGGATTTTCCCGAGCCTGAGGGCCCGATGACAGAAAGCACCTGCCCCTGCTCGACATTGAAGGAAATCTCTTTCAGGACCTTCAGCTCTCCGAAGCTCTTGGAGAGGCTCTTGACTTCAAGAATAGACATAGATATATCTCCCGTTTATCTGTAATAGGAATAATGCCTTTCCAGCAGCATGAATACCAGCGTTACTATCGCGTTCATAATGAAATAGAAGAGGCCTGCGATAAACAGCGGGACTATGGAGCTGTAGGTGTTCATCTGCTGCTTTGCGATGAGCATTATCTCGGCATAGGCGATAGTCGTCGCCAGCGAGGTATCTTTGACAAGGGTCATGACCTCGTTGGAGACTGCGGGGATAACTCGTTTGAACACCTGCGGAAGGATTATCCTGAAAAAGGTCTGGGGCTTGGTCATACCCAGCATCTGGGCGGCTTCATACTGCCCGACGGGTATCGACTCCAGACCGCCTCTGAATATCTCGGCAAAGTAGGCCGCATAGTTCAGCGAGAAAGCGACGATCAGGGTGACGAACATATAGTTCTCCGAGAGCATGAGCTCCCGCAGCCAGTCGATGAAATCGCTCTCATTCCCGGAATTCTTGGCGTTGCTGACGATCATCGGGATAGCATAGTGGACTACGACGATCTGAAGTATCAGCGGCGTTCCTCTCATAACGAGGATATACAGCTTTGTCAGCCAGGAGACAGGCTTGAAGCGGCATTTTTTCAGCCACATGACTACCATCCCTAAAGGGATCGAAAACAGGAGCGTAAAGAAAAACAGCTTCAAGGTTGCCGGGACATATTCCAGCAGCAGCTTTGTTACACTCAAAGCATCATTAAAATTCAAACGAAAGACCTCCGTTTCAGCGTGCTAATATGATTATACACTAAAAGGCTGCTTACGTCAAGAGGCTGAACCGCTGACATTCCAATACTGTGGCTGCGTTCCTTTTCCGGGGGAAGGGGCTGCACAAACAGCCTTAATCGGGTATTCCGCTGTTTGGGTAGATTTCCCGGTTTTACGCAATTTCGCCGCGCAGCAAAGCAGCGCGGCGAACAATAAGAAGGAATAAACAATAACGGCCGAACGGCCTTTGATCTCATGCTATTTTACAGCTCCGATGATGAGCTCTGCTGCGAATGCCGCTGCGCTGGCGGAGAGGGCGACAACTATCAGCGACTTGCCGAAGAAGGCCAGCACAAATGCTGCTGCCAGCCCGACGCTGGCTGAGACGACACTGCCTGTCGCATAAAAAACGGCGGGTATCGTCATCGCTCCGAGCACCGCATAGGGGACATAATAAAGAAAACTCTGAACATAACGCGACCTGATCTTCCTGCGGAACACCATAAGAGGGAGCATCCTGACCAGATAGGTGACTCCCGCCATTACAAGGATGTAGACAAGGAGCTTTGCTGTCATTTCTCGCCGCCCCCCTCTTCATCGTGTTTTACGGGGAAGAAGAAAGCCCCGGCTGCTGCTGCGATAACTGTGCAGATTATGATCCGGAAGCCCTCGGAGATCCCTGAGAAGACGGGTATGTATCTCATGCAGCAGGCTCCGCCGACAGCTATGGCTACGACAGTCAGCACGCCTATCGCTTTTCTCGCCGCCGGGACGAATATAGCGACGAACATACCGTAGATCGCTATGCCGAGAGCAGCTTTGAGCTTTTCGGGGAGTATCTCACCCGCAGCTCCTCCAAGGAGAGTGCCTGCCGCCCAGCCGACCCAGGGCAGAGATATGAGCCCTGCCATATACTGCTTGGAGACCTCTTCGCTCTTGCCCGAAGCGACAGCGAAGATCTCGTCGGTTATCCCGAAGGAGACCCCAAGCCTTGAGAGCCAGGTGAATTTACTGTCCAGCTTCTGCGAAAGGGAAAGGCTCATGAGAGAGTATCTGAGGTTTATGACGAGCTGCGCTATGGCCATCTCGATAAGCCCTCCGTCGGAGGCGATGACAGTAAGCCCCGCCACTTGCCCTGCGGATGTCAGGTTCGTCATAGAGATGAGGACCGCCGCAAATACCGAGAGCCCGTTGGAAACTGCCATTATCCCGAAGCCGAAGGATACCGAAAGATATCCCAGAGCTATGGGGATGCTGTCTTTGAGCCCTCCGAGAAAGCCCCGGCTTTTTGCTCTGTCCATTTCTGACCCTCCTGACCTGCGTTTAGGGCAACACCGCACGACCCGCGGCTAACGCCTCTGCACATCATCTGCTTGCCAGCTCTCCGTCATATTACCCAAATTCTCCTTGACTTGCGTCAGCAAGCCTGCGTCGAATTTAGGCAATCTGACGAAAATCTGGACGGCGCATCTGATGCACAGGGGTCGTGCGGTGTTGCCCTAGTGCATATTTCTTCCCGAAGCGCGTTTAGAACGCATTTTTCCCGAGCATACTTATAAAGTATAGCACATACTTTTAAATAATGCAAAACGTGTATGTTAATAAAGATTGTCTAAATGTAACCGTTTTTTCATTGACTTAAAGGACATAATCGGATATAATTATTATGTATCCCGCAAAAACACCTATTATCCGACTTGAGGAAGGAGAACGAAATGAGTAAGCGACAGAACATTCGTGAAGGATACGACGAAGCTCCCGCGCAGAACTGGTCGTCTCTTGTAAAAGGACTTATAGCTATCATGATTACGGCTCTTTTGGTCGTTATGATCACCTTGCTCTTTGCAAAGAGCCTCTTTGTCTCCAATGCGACTTCTACCCGAGAGACCGGCAGGCTGACAGCGCCTCCCAACTATACCACTATCTCCACGACTACTACTTCTATGACCACTACTACTACGACGACTACCACCACCAAGGCCTTCAACGACGATCCTTATAAGCAGGAAGAGCCGGAGCAGACCGGACAGACTCAGATGATCGTCAAGAGCGCTGTATGGCTCCACCCGCAGCCCAACTCCAGCTCGGAGAATATCCTCGTTATCCCGAAGGATGCACAGGTAACTGCTTTCTCCATAACCAACGGAAACTGGATCGAGGTCGAGTATAACGGGCACAGAGGCTATGCCTACGGCGATTTCTTCACCGGCGACAGACCTACGAATATAACCTGATAACAGGACGGCGGAGCTCCCGCCGTATTTTTTTCAAAGCGTGTTTTATTTCTTTTTTCTTGCATTTCTTATTGACACATACTTTCAGAAGTGCTATAATAACTTTAGGGCAACATCGCACGACCCCTGTGCATCAGATGCGCCGTCCAGAATTTCGTCAGATTGCCTAAATTCGACGCAGGCTTGCTGACGCAAGTCAAGGAGATTTTGGGTAATATGACGGAAAGCTGGCAAGCAGATGATGTGCAGAGGCGTTAGCCGCGGGTCGTGCGGTGTTGCCCTAGGTGGATATGACCTTTTCAGAACGATCAAAAGTGAGGTGAGGGCTATGCCGGGCGGCGACAGTTGCAGTAGTAGTACCGGGCGACGGTGTTACGGTCTTATGATATGCAACACGAGGTGCTGCCTTGGTCCGAGGCTCAGCCCTCTTGTTTGTGTTTTATAAAACCCGATGCCCCCGCCCCCTTTGAGAGCGGGCTTTTTTATGCCCGCATAAAGTCCGAATGGGGTGATATGATATGGGTGAGAATAGTACCGTAAGGCAGGATTATGCCGAGGAGATACTGAGGCTCATCAGAGGCAACGATTCTCCGAAAATGCTCGGAGAAAAACTCAGCGATTATCACGGCAGCGATATTGCTCAGGCTATGGAGCAGTTCAATGCTTCAGACCGCAAAAAGCTCTTCCGGGTCTGCCTTACAGACCTGCTCTCGGAGGTCTTTGAATACCTGGACGAGGATGTCGCAGGCAATTATATCGCTGAGATGGATATAAAAAAGGCTGCGGAGGTAGTCGCAAGCCTTGAGACCGATACCGCAGCAGGAGTCCTGCATGAGGTCGAAAAGGAAAAGCGGGCGCTCATCATCGAGGAGCTGCCCCAGGAGATAAGAAACGAGATCAAGCTCATCGCTTCCTTTGACGAGGATGAGATCGGAAGCCGTACAACGACAAATATGATCGTCATCCGGGAGAACCTCTCTATCAAGGAGGCTATGAACGAGCTCGTTCGCCAGGCCGAGGAGAACGACAATATCTCGACTATATTCGTCACAGACGAAAGGGGAGAGTTCTACGGAGCGATAGATCTTAAAGATCTGATAACCGCCCGCAGCAAAGTCTCTCTCTCCGATCTGATAGCTACCAGCTTCCCCTATGTCTATGCCCACGAGAGCGTTGACGAATGTATCGAGAAGCTGAAGGACTATTCCGAGGATTCAATACCTGTGCTTGACGACAACAGCCGCCTGCTGGGCGTCATAACCGCCAAGAGCGTCATCGAAGCGGTAGACGACGAGATGGGCGAGGATTACGCCATGCTCGCAGGTCTGACCGCAGAGGAAGATCTGAACGAACCTCTGAAAGCAAGTATGAAAAAGCGCCTGCCCTGGCTGCTGATACTTCTGGGGCTGGGTATGCTGGTCTCCAGTGTAGTCGGAGTGTTCGAGAAGGTCATCGCAGAGCTGACTGTGATCATGGCCTTCCAGTCGCTGATACTGGATATGGCCGGTAACGTCGGGACACAGTCGCTGGCTGTGACCATCCGTGTCCTTATGGACGAGAACCTGACCTTCCGACAGAAAGGAAAGCTGGTGCTCAAAGAGATGAGGGTCGGCTTCTCCAACGGTATCCTGCTGGGGGCTATCTCATTTATCTTTGTCGGGCTGTATATCATGATATTCAAGCATAAGACCGCTGCCTTTGCCTTTGCGGTCTCGGGCTGTATCGGGGTCTCCATGCTGCTGGCAATGCTGATATCCAGCGCCGTCGGGACGCTTATACCGCTCTTCTTCAAGCGAATAGGCGTTGACCCGGCAGTTGCTTCCGGCCCGCTGATAACCACCGTCAACGACCTTGTCGCGGTAGTGACCTACTACGGCATGAGCTGGCTCTTCCTTCTCCAGATACTGAAGTTCTGAAATAATAAGCTGAAAAAAAGGATATTCCTCACAATGGGGAATATCCTTTCTGTGTACTATAAGGTGATCATGCCGCCTCCGGCATATCAGAGAGCTGCCAGCTTGGCGAACTCTGCCTTGAGAGCGGGATAGATCTCTCTGTATAGCTGATAGTATTTCTCGTATTCGGGGACATTGGCTTCGTTGGGAGCCTGTGTCTTGTCAACCTTGCAGACTGCCTTGCAGGCCTCGGGAACGCTGGAATAGATCCCTGCGCCGGTGAGAGCCAGCAGAGCAACACCGAGAGCCGGGCCTTCCTTGGAGGATGCGGTCTTAACGGGGCAGTTGTAGAGGTCTGCCAGCATAGAGCGCCACAGCGGAGAGCTTCCGCCGCCGCCGCAGGCCATCATATCGGAAACATTGATCTTCATCTCTCTGAATACCTCGACACAGTCGCGGAGGCTGTAGCTTACGCCCTCCATAACGGCGCGGAGCATTTCTTTCTTGGTGTGCATAGCCGAAAGGCCGAAGAATACGCCTCTTGCATTTGGGTCAAGGTGCGGGGTGCGCTCGCCCATAAGGTAGGGAAGATAGAGCAGCCTGTTCGCGCCGACGGGAACTGTCTCTGCCTGCTTGTCCATAAGGTAGTATTCGTCAACGCCCATATATTTTGCAGTTTCCTTCTCGGAGCCGCAGAAGTTATCTCTGAACCATTTGAGAGAGAGGCCTGCGCCCTGGGTAACGCCCATAACGTGCCAACTGCCCGGAACTGCCGCGCAGCAGGTATGTACTCTGCCCTTGGGGTCGATAGCTATGCCGGAGGTGTGTGCGAACACAACGCCGGAGGTGCCGATAGTCGTAAAGGCCTTGCCGTCCTCGCAGACGCCTGTGCCGATAGCTGCGGCTGCATTGTCGCCGGCTCCGCCGACAACGATAGTGCCCTCGTTAAGACCCAGCTCGGCAGCCATTTCCTTGGTCAGCTTGCCTGTGATTTCGCAGCTTTCATAGACCTTGCCGAACCAGCTCTTATCCAGACCGAAAGCAGAGATCAGCTCATCCGACCACTTCCTGTTGGGGACATCCAGGAGCTGCATACCGGAAGCATCGGAAACTTCCGTTGCATACTCGTGGGTCAGCACGAAACGCAGGAAGTCCTTGGGCAGCAGGATGTGAGCGATCTTGGCGAAATTCTCAGGCTCGTTGTTCTTTACCCAGAGGATCTTGGCGGCAGTCCAGCCGGTGAGGGCGGGGTTGGCTGTGATCTCGATGAGCTTCTTCTCTCCGACATTCTCGTTCATCCACTCGACCTCTTTGGCGGTACGCTGGTCGCACCAGATGATCGAGGGGCGGATAACGTTGTTGTCCTTATCAAGCATTACAAGACCGTGCATCTGGCCGGAGATACCGATACCCTTTACATCGTCCTTGTTCACACCGCTCTGAGCCTTAACGGCCTTGATGGTGTTTATCATAGCCAAAGCCCAATCGCCGGGCATCTGCTCGGCATAGCCGTTCTTGGGCTGATACATAGGATACTCGATCGTCTTGGAGGCGATAACAGTACCCTTCTCGTCGAACAGAACGGTCTTGGTGCCGCTCGTTCCGCAGTCTACTCCGATTACATAAGCCATAAACAAAACTCCTTTGATTTAAGATAGGATATATGCCAAATTCATCAATACAATTATACTATATTTCCGCATTAACGTCAATAGCCGCGCTTATCAAAAATTGCGGAGTTTAGGGCAGAAAACGGCTCCCGCAGGCGATGCTCTCCCTTGAAAATGATTTTTATCCCGCCAGCATAAACCCCTTGCAAAAAATCTGACTATGTGCTATAATTACTGTGTATCTGTGATATCATCCGAAAGGAAGTATAAGAATGGCAAAAAACAATGATAACAGAAGCTTTGAGATCCCACGCCCCGAATTTCCCAGGAGGGCAGTAATAACCGGAGGTATGCCTTACGGCAACAAGGAACTGCATTTCGGGCACGTCGGAGGGATGCTCGTCTTTGCGGACACCTTCGCCCGCTTTATGAGAGACCGCATCGGCAGCGAAAATGTCATTTTCGTTACCGGAACGGACTGCTACGGCTCGCCTATCGCTGAGGGCTGGAGGCAGAAATGCGAGAAGGGCGAATTTGAGGGGAGCCTTGAGGATTTCGTCCGCTCCAACCATAATAAGCAGAAAGCGACTCTGGATAAATACGGCATCGCGCCCAACCTCTATGCCGCTTCCGGCCTTGACCGCTCCAAGGAGATACACGCCGAGGTAACAGACCTTTTCCTGCGCTCTCTCTATGAGAAAGGTCAGCTTGAAAAGATCTCGACAATGCAGTTCTATGACGAGAAGGCAGGGATGTTCCTGAACGGACGCCAGGTCATCGGCAAATGCCCTGTTGAAGGATGTCAATCCGAGAAGGGTTACGCCGATGAGTGTGATCTGGGGCATCAGTATATGCCGGAGGATCTCGTTGACCCGATCTCGACCCTGACAGGCGAGAAGCCGACTATGAAGCCTGTCACCAACTGGTATTTCAAGCTCTGCGATTATGAAAAGCTCCTTCAGGACTGGGTCGCTGATATGCAGAAGCGCAAGGATATCCGGCCTGTGGTCTGGAAGACTATCTCCGAGTTCCTGAAGCCGCCTGTGATCTATGTCAAGAGAGAGTTCGAGGAGAAATACAACGAGCTCAGAGATCAGCTCCCCAAGCATGAATATATCGAGGAGCGCGGAAAGCCCTCCTTTACCATCGGTTTTGAAAAGCTGGCAGATTCCGAGCAGGCCAGCCGTATCCTTGCTTCTGCGGGGATACGTTTCCGCACAGGCAAGAAGCTGGTGCCTTTCCGGCTGACAGGCAATATTGAATGGGGCGTGCCTGCTCCCGACCTTGAAAACAGCGGCGAGAAGCTGACTGTCTGGGTATGGCCGGAATCTCTGTGGGCGCCTATCTCTTTCACAGAGACCTATCTGGAAAGCATCGGGCACGACAGAGCCGAATGGAAGGATTACTGGTGCAGCAAGGATGCGACGGTATATCAGTTCATCGGGCAGGACAATATCTATTTCTACGGAGTAGCCGAGCCGGCTATGTGGATGGCTCAGCAGGCTTCGGAGGAGAAGACGGCGGCTGTCCCCGAAGGCGAACTGACCATGCCTGTTATCGTCGCCAATCACCATATCCTTTTCCTTGACAAAAAGGCCTCCAGCTCCGGCGCGGTAAAGCCCCCGATGGCAGACGAGCTGCTGAACTGGTACACTCCCGAGCAGCTCAGGATGCACTGGCTGGGCCTTGGCCTTGGTCAGCGCTCGGTCAGCTTTATGCCCAAGCCTTTCAACCCCGAAGCCAAGCCCGAAGATGCCGATCCTGTCGTAAAGGAAGGCTTCCTGCTCTCCAATGTATACAACCGCATCATTCGCACAGCGTTCTACACGCTGCAAAAGGAATTCGACGGAGTCCTGCCTGATGCTGCCCCCGAGGAGCAGATCATGGCTGATGCAAAGAAGGCTGTTCTCGAATACGAAAGGCATATGTCCAAATTCAATTTCCACCAGTGCACCTATGTGCTGGACAGCTATATCCGCAACGGCTCCAAGTATATGTCAAGAGCTATGAACGGTGAAGGGAAGTCTCCCGAAGAGATGAAGCAGGCGCTGGCCAATGTGTTCCATATCGTCAGGACGGCAGCGGTGCTGCTGCATCCTATGGCTCCCTTCGGGACAGAGAAGCTCCGCGAGTATCTCTGTGTCGATGAGAGGATATGGTCCTGGGAGACTGTCTTCGAGCCTCTGACCTATTTCGTCGGGAAGGGGCATAAGCTGAAATTCCTCCCTCCGAGGACAGATTTCTTCACCCGCCACGAGAGCCAGTTCTCCGCTGAGGAATAAGGACCCCGGCAGGCTGCTGCGGCCTGACAGGATATCCAGACGCTTCCCGGCGCATCGAAAATAATAAAGACCGTATATCCTTTCCGCTTCCGGCGGAGGGTATACGGTCTTTTTCTGTATCTGCTTTTTCGGCATCGCAGAGCAGCAGAAAACGGAGGCCCAAGCTGAAGGCCTCCGTTTGATCTCAGTATCTGTCGAGTATATCTCTTATGTACTGCTGGGCTTCCTTTACCACATCGTAGGGCTCAAGGATCCTGACCTTTGTGCCGAACTGGAAGAGCCAGCCCCAAAATGTAGGTGCAAGCTGCACCTCACAGCGTATAACAAAGGTGTTTTCGGAGTTCTTCATACACTCGACATTCTCGCCGAAGCGGTCGATGACAACATCCATAAGGGAATTGTCGAACTGTATGCGAAGCTCTCTCTTTTCGCCGCCGTACATGGAGTAGAGAGATTTGAAGCTGTCCAGCTCACGCTTCTCTTCGTCGGTAAAGGCGGAGATCCTTGTGTCCATCATAGTGACTTCCGTCATACGGTCTACTCTGTAGCGGCAGACCTGGCCGTGATTATGGCAGACACAGGTCAGGTAATAGTTATCGTTTTCCCAAACGAGCTCACAGGGCGAAACGAGATAGGGCTCGCCGCCGTGTTTCAACTGGCGCTTCTTCATAGTATTGTAGGTGTAATACTTGAAGGTCAGTTTACGCTTTTTGAGGATAGCGTTCTGTATGGTATTGATGCTGTAATATATCGTTTCGTTGACGGATTTATTTCTCGAACGCTGAGCGATATAGATCTGCCTGCCGAGCTGAGCCGCTGTGAACTTATTGGTTATCCTTTGCAGCTTGGTTATCAGCTCGTTGGATTTCTTTGTCGTCAGGAAACGGCAGGATGCCACAGCGCTGGCGAGTATGAACAGCTCCTCGCCTGTGAAATCCTCGTTGTTCGAGTAAAAATATGCGTTTGAATGACCCTTCTTGACTGTCTCGATAGTAACGCCGCTGTCGCAGAGAGTAGCTATATCATCGTATATCGTCTTTCTCTCGGCCTTGATGCCTTCCTTTTCGAGAATATCGATGAGCTCGTTGCCGGTAATGACATTGTTCTCATCGGTCTGGGTCTTGAAGATCTGCTCCATGCGAAGCAGCTTCTGCTTCTGCTTAGACGCGCCTGCCATTAGTTTTCCTCCCCGCATCGTTTCATATCCGAAACTTTGATTTTCGAGCCGTCGGGCTCCACGATCGTCATGCTTTCGAGCTGAGAGCGCAGATTACCTGTGACCAAAGAGCGGTACTCATTCCTGAGCGCCGTCCGCTCGGCCTGCTCATCAGCCGTCAGCTCTCTGCTGCGAGAGATCGCAGTCAGCTCTGACAATCTGTCAAGTTTATACTTCTCCAAAATTTTTCCTCCTCGCATCCGATGAAACGGTATGCTCCCGAAGCAGCTTACACAATACTGCACGATACCGTAAACGCTCACGAGTGGACCCTATGCTCTCTGTTTTTATATTATTTATCGGCATTTTAAGTCCACAAAAACGCCCACAATATGTCGGTAAAACATATTATAACACATCTTTTCGCATATTTCAACAAGTAAATTGCACAAACTGTCCGTTAAAAATCCCTCATATTACACAAAATTTTTAATTTTCCTGTTTCTATTGACAATTCGCCGGCCAGGGTGTATTATTATATATGAGAGCAGAACATTTGTTCTATAAGTGATACAAAAGCAAACGTCATCCCCGTTGGCGATCTGCTTTGTGAATGAAGGAAGGATGGGCGCTCTCATACCTGAGAATAGAAAACTTAAGGCAACACCGCACGACCCGCGGCTAACGCCTCTGCACATCATCTGCTTGCCAGCTTTCCGTCATGATTACCGACGTCATCAAAGATGACGTCAATTCTCCTTGACGTTGCGTAAAGCGAAGTAAACTTCGCTTGCAAGCCTGCGTCGAATTTAGGCAATCTGACGAAAATCTGTGTCTCAACGCCAGTTGAGGTTGCGCATACTGATGCACAGGGGTCGTGCGGTGTTGCCTTAAAAGAAACAGCAAACATGGCGGGAGACCGGCGCCACAAGCAGCGATGAGTATCCTGCCAATGCGGAGCAGCAGCATCACACAATGTCCCGCCCCTCTAAGGGAAAGACGCCGCTGAACCTATCGGCATCGTCGCAGGGCGTACAGGAGACTAACCAACGACAGCAAGCACCCGAAGGGGTTCGGGGGCGACCGGAAAGCCCCCGAGATTAGGCGTGAGCTATTGTTAAGTTTTTGTTCTTAGGTCGGGCGGGGCAGACAGTTCACTCATAGTCCATGGACTATTGCCTTGTGCGGAGCCATACGGAAAATCGTTCGCTGCGCTCACTCTTTCTTGTGTCAGCGGGCTAATAGGTTTTTGTCGGCGCGGCATTTTTGTTTGTCCACACTGCGTTGTGTGGAAGGATGTCGTTGTTGGCCTTTGGTTTTGTTGTGCCGCGCCTTGCCGGAACTGCGTTCCGGACGAGACTCTGTCTCGTGCTCTGCAAAGGGGACGCTGTCCCCCTTGACCCCCTGCCAAGGGCTGGCGCGCCCTTGGATGGGCGCAATTTTGCCCGCTTTGTGCGGTGCAGTACTTGTTCTGTGACCCCGCCGCAACAACGTCCCGCCCCTCTAAAGGAAAGACGACAGCCTAACCTATCGGCAGCGTCGCAGGGCGTAACGACGACCCACCACCGACAGCAAGCGACCAACGGGAGCGCCACGGTTCGGCGCTAAAAAACGCGTTTCGGAGTTAAAAAAAGGAGGAGAGATCTGTGAAGGAAATGATAATTGAATATGAGCGTGAGCTTGCTAAAATTACAAGACGTGCAGAGGAGCTTCGTGCCCTCTCGCATAAATATATGCCTACCGATGAACTTAATCTGTTGAGGAAAAGACTCGATGTGCTCATCTCCGAGAAGCATGAGCTTATGAGCGCATTGGCCCAGATGCGTAAGACAGTCGGCCCTAAACCGCCGCACCCAAGCATTATAAGATCAGGGAGCAATGCCTTATGCTGAGAGTCAGCTTCAATGACCTGATCTCCCCCGATAACTGCGAACTCGACGGCGCCGACCGCAGACTCTTCGGGGATTATAGCAGGCTTGTCGCAAAAGTCATAGCAGGCAGATTGACTAAAACGCAGAAATGTTATATAATGTTGTATTATAAGGACGGCCTGACTATGGAGGAGATCGCTCAACGCTTCGGAGTCTGCCGCTCAACAGTATCCAGAACGATAGGCCGCGCAAGAAATAATATAGCCGAAGCTATCGCCGCAGAGATACTAAAAAAAGCATTGAGAAAAAGATCACAGAGAGAAAGGGAATCCTGTAAGGATGAGCAGAACACCGATAATTGATTTTATAAATGAGTACAACAGGAGCGGAACTGTCCGCCTGCATATCCCCGGCCATAAGGGCAGAGACCTCACCGGGGCGGAAATGCTGGATATAACCGAGATAAAGGGCGCCGACAGTTTGTTTGAGGCAGACGGTGTCATCGCTGAGAGCGAGAGGAATATGTCTGCACTCTACGGCTCCGCCAGAACTGTCTATTCCACAGAGGGCTCCTCGCTCTCCATAAGGGCTATGCTTGCTGCCGCAAGAGAATATAAGGGAGAACTGAAAGTCGCGGCGGCAAGAGGCTGCCATAAGGCTTTCCTTGACAGCTGTATACTGCTGGGGCTCGACCCTGTCTGGATAAGACCCGAGGGGGAGACCAAAGGGATATGTTCCGCTAAGGTCACAGCGGAGGATGTCCGCAGGGTGCTGGATGAAGCCCCGGAGATAAACGCCGTATATCTTACTTCGCCGGATTATTACGGCAATATGGCTGATATCCCGGGGATAAGCAGGGTCTGCCATAGCAGAGGGGCTCTGCTGCTGGTGGATAATGCTCACGGAGCATATCTTAAATTCGCTGGTTCACAGCATCCTCTGGATAACGGTGCGGATATCTGCTGCGATTCCGCCCACAAAACTCTACCGGCTCTTACCGGGACATCGCTTCTGCATATCTCGGCATCGGCACCGAAGGAGCTGGCGGCCTGCGCTAAGGAGGCTATGGCGCTCTTCGCTTCGACCAGCCCCAGCTATGTGCTGCTCTGTTCACTGGACCGCTGTGTATCTGAGCTGGAAAGGGACTATGCACAGAGAGTCAGGGAGATGTGCGCCGAGCTGGAAATTATAAAGGAACAGCTCTCTGCTGCCGGCTGGGAGCTTATCGGGGACGAGCCCATGAAGCTGACCGTCTCGGCTCTTGCGAAGGGGCTTTCAGGCAGGGATACAGCGGAGGAGCTGCGCCGCCGGGGGATAGAGCCGGAATACGCCGACGAGCTCTGCTGCGTTATGATGCCGACCCCGTGTCTTGCTGCGGGAGAGCTGCAAAGGACAGCATCTGCGCTTACAGATATAATCCGCAGCGCAGAAGGGAACGCTCCTGCCGAGCCTCTGCCGCCCCTGCCCAGGCCGGAGAAAGCCCTTTCTCCGAGGGAGGCATATATGCGCCCCCACCGCCGTATACCAATAGACGAGGCCGCAGGGCGTATCTGTGCAAGGGGGGCGCTATCCTGCCAGCCTTCGGTTCCGATAATAGTCGGAGGAGAGATATTTGACGAAGAAACGGTAAAAATTTTAAAAAGGTATAGCTTTTTTGAAGCAGATGTGGTAGAATAGAAATGGTATGATCGTCCGGCCGGGACGACAGACTATTGATGATCCGGAGTTGATCGTTAATAATTCATAGCTGATAATTGATGCTGAACGGGGGTCAGAAAATGAAACTTGTATATGCGATAGTCAATGATGACGATACATATTCTGTCTCGAAGGAGCTGAGAGCCAATGGGCTGAGAGCTACAAAGCTGGCTTCCTCCGGGAGCTTTCTTTCCAGAGGGAACACGACTTTTATGATCTGCTGCAAGGATGAAGAGGTCGAGACAGTCATCGAGGCTTGCAGGAAAACTTCAAAGAAGAGAAGACAGTATGTCTCATCTTCGGAGATCAACGAGGGCGCTATCTCCGAGGCCTCGCCTGTCGAGGTCACTATCGGCGGAGCCACGATCTTCGTTACCGATATAGAAAGATTTGAGCAGGTATGACAAAGCTGTATTCAAACACCGCCAATAAGCAGCTTATCGCTTCTATGATACAAAAGGGCAGAGAGCCCCATTCCGTCCTGATAACCGGAGAGCCGGGGGGCGGGAAAAAGGCGCTGGCACGCTATCTCGCAGCGGCGCTGCTCTGCGAGGAGCATACCGGCGAGCCCTGCGGGAAATGCCGGAGCTGCAGGATGATAAACGACGACGTCCATCCGGACCTTATAACAGCCAAGTCCAACGAGAACGGTAACTACCGGCTGGATGATATCCGTGCGCTGGTCTCGGATACTGTCGTAAAGCCCAACGAGGGGCGGCTGAAGGTCTATCTCATCCCGGACTTCGACCGCTCTGTAAGCACGGCTCAGGCTGTGCAGAACGTGCTGCTGAAAGCCATAGAGGAGCCCCCGGCGCACTGCGTTATGATACTAACGGCAGCGACAAAAGAGGTCTTTCTCCCGACGATAATCTCCCGTGTTGTAAAATTCGCAGCGGAGCCCTGTTCGAGACACGATGCCGAGGAATGGCTGACACTTCTCGGAAGGTTCGAGCAGACGGATGTTATCCGGGCAGTAGGCTGCTGCGGGGGGAATTTCGGAAGATGTCTGGAATTCCTTGAGGGAGGAGAGCTCCGGAAGGCGTACGATTGCGCCAGAGCCGCCGTCGAGCAGATCGCTGAGGGCAGCGAATACGGCCTGGTAAAGGTCTTCGCGCAGGCCGATGCCAAGGGCGCATTACTGAAGCAGGCCTTGCAGTTCCTCTGCGAGACCGCAAGGAGCGGCTGCCTTCTCTCGGCGGGAGCTGTTTCAGAGGACGAGCTCCGGAGCCGCGAGGCAGGGCTGCTCTCTAAGAAACTGGGGCAGAACGGCTGCGAGAGGCTCTATACTCTTGCGGCGAACACCAAGGACAGGCTGGAACGCAGCGCCAACCAATCCCTGGCTATGAACGATTTTACCGCGAAATGCTCCGGGCTGTTAAGATAAACTGCCCCGGCTTCCGATCAAAGGGCGGCCGGTGCTGAGAGCGCGGAAAAATACAGGAGGTTATTTATGTTGAAGATAATAGGTGTCAGGTTCAAGTCTATCGGGAAGATCTATTATTTCGATCCCGCCGGACATGATGTAAAACAGAACGATAAGGTCATCGTCGAGACGGCCAGAGGAGTCGAGTGCGGAGAGGTCGCGCTGACAGACAAGGAGATCGACGAGACTAAATTCACTACTCCGCTGAAGCCGATAATCCGTATCGCTAATCAGCAGGATATGGCTGCTATCGAGCGGAACAAGAAAAAAGAGGCCGAGGCCTTCGAGATCTGTAAGCAGAAGATCGAAGCCCATAAGCTGAAAATGAATCTTATCGAGGCTGAAACGACCTTTGACAACAGCAAGCTGCTTTTTTATTTCACCGCTGAGAACAGAGTCGATTTCAGAGAGCTGGTAAAAGACCTGGCTTCTGTGTTCCGCACAAGGATCGAGCTCCGTCAGATCGGTGTCAGAGATGAGGCAAGGATGCTGGGAGGCCTCGGCATCTGCGGGCAGCCCTTCTGCTGCTCCAGATTCCTGGGAGAGTTCCACCCTGTTTCTATCAAAATGGCAAAGGAGCAGTCCCTGTCTCTCAACCCGACAAAGATCTCCGGCACCTGCGGCAGGCTCATGTGCTGCCTCAAATATGAGCAGGACAGCTATGAGCAGCTCTTCAAGACTACCCCGAAGGTCGGTGCTATCGTCAAGACTGCCGATGGCCGCGGTATAGTCCAGGAGACCAATCTCCTGACAGGAAAGCTGCACGTCAAGATCGACAAGACGGATAATGTAGTAGTTGTCGATAAGAACGATGTTGAGGTCATCAAGGACGGCTCCGCCAGAATGAACAAGAACGAGCTGAACGCTCTTAAGGAGCTTGAAGACGACTGAACGGGAAAACAAACGATGACCCCGCCGCATGACGGGGCATATCTTTCCGGACAATGATCCGGATATGAGAAGGAGAGGTAATATGATACGCTTTAAAAACGGAAAAGTCATCACTTTTGCCGGGGCAGGCTGCGAGGCCGAGGATATCGAGGTCTGGACTGATAAGGATAAGATATCATTCGTCGGGAAGCCTTCGGACGAGCAACTGAAAAACACAGCCTTTGAAAGAGAGATCGACCTTGACGGCGACCTGCTGATCCCCTCCTTCAAGAATGCGCATACTCATTCCGCTATGACCTTCCTGCGATCCTATGCCGACGATCTCCCTTTGCAGGACTGGCTCTTTACTCAGGTCTTCCCTATGGAGGCCAAGCTGACAGGGGAGGATGTTTACTGGTATTCAAAGCTGGCGATCCTGGAATATCTGACCAGCGGCGTTTCGGCTTCCTTCGATATGTATTTCGAGCTGGACGATTATGTCAGAGCCAATGTGGAGAGCGGTTTCAGAAGCGTCCTGTGCGGAGCTGTCAGCGGGGAGAGAGCTAATGCAAAGGTGCTGGAAGAGCGCTATCTGAAATACAATGGGATAGATCCACTCATATCCTTCCGGCTGGGTTTCCATGCCGAATATACTGCGGAATACGGTCTGCTGGAAGATATCGGAGCGCTGGCTGAGAAGTATAAGGCTCCTGTCTCGACCCATAACAGCGAGACAGCAAAGGAAGTCGCAGAGTGCATCGGGCGGTACGGCAAGACCCCGACCGGGCTCTTTGAGGAGCTGGGTATATATAAATACGGCGGAGCGGGCTTCCATTGTGTGCATCTCAGCGAAGAGGATATGGATATCTTTGCTGAGAGGGGAGTCTATGCGGTATCCTGCCCGGGCTCCAACTCCAAGCTGGCCAGCGGCATAGCAGCCGTTACCGATTGGGTCGCCAAGGGAATAAATCTCGGCCTCGGGACAGACGGCCCCGCTTCCAACAACGCTCTTGATATGTTCAGAGAGATGTTCCTGCTGACATCCCTGCAGAAGCTCAGGCTTGGGGATGCGGCGGCTCTGCCTGCGGATGTCGTCCTGAGAGCGGCCTGCAGCGGTTCGGCTCTGGCTATGGGTCTTAACGACTGTGATTCTGTCGCTGTCGGAAAGCAGGCGGATCTGACTGTCATCGGGCTGAAAGCTCCGAATATGCAGCCGATACATAATCTTGCAAAGAATCTTGTATACAGCGGCTCCAAGCAGAATGTCAGGATGACAGTCTGCGCCGGGAAGATCCTTTACGAGGACGGGAAATTCTTTATCGGAGAAGACGAGAAGAGGATATATGCAAGGGTCGGGGAGTGCTTTGAAGCGCTTAAAGCCCGCTGAATTATATCCGGTCAAAAAGCTCTCGCTGCCGTAGGCAGCGGGAGCTTTTTCAGTATCGTGCGGCAAAAAAAGATCTGCCCGGGAAAGGCAGATCTTTAAGACGGATCCTATTTTACTGAGGCGGCTCAGACAGCGATCTCTTCGCTCCATTCGCCGTAGAATCTTGCACCGCTGACTTCTTTGTAAGCGCGGATGCTGATGGAATGTTCGCCGTTTATACCGGTAAGGAAGCAGCAGCTCAGAACGGAAGGTGTCCCGATAGCTATGATCTGCTCTTGGCCGTCTTTATCGGTAAGTCTGGCCTCGTATCCGGTAACGCCCTGCTGCTTGTCCCAGAAGATGCTGAGGCAGTTGCCGCAGCGGTCAGCGGAAAGGCCTTCGGTGCGCTTTGCTGCTGTTGCGGTTGTGAGGGAAGCGCTCTCGGATATGAATTCCTTGTCGCCCTGCTTGATATAAGCTGCGACCCTGAAGCTCTGCTCGGAGGCTGCGGAAAGGCCTTCTGCTTTGAATTCTGCGGAGGAAACTCTTGCAAGCTCCTTGGTCTCGCCCTTCTGCTGGCTGTAAACGATATAGCCGTCTGCAAGGGGAGATTCGTCCCAACTGAGGGAAATGCTCTCGGAGGTGTTCTCTGTCGAGACAAGACCCGATGCGGGGGCGGGGATGATATTGAAGCTCAGGCTGCGGCTGCCCTTATAGAAGCCCTTGCCTGTCAGCTTGACTGTCGCTTTGCCCAGCTCTTTGTTGCCGCTGTAAGATACAGTATAGTCAACGCCTTCGGAGAGCAGTTTGGAGCCGTCCCATACATTGAGGGCAGGAGTGATCTCCATTCCGGAGTAGATCTCGTCGGCAAGACGGTCAACTGTCAGCTTATCGACGTTCTTGGTGACTGTGATCTCGCAGACGGCGGTCTTTCCGGCGGAGGTCTCGACCTCAACTGTCGCCTTGCCGACCTCATCGGCGCTGATCTTTCCGCCGATAACGGAAACTGTCGAATCGTCGGAGCTTGTCCATGTCAGCTCGTCTGTGACCTTGCCCTTACCGGAGCTTTCCAGCTCGGGATTCAGCTTTTCGGAGGAGCCAGCCTCGATGGTGATCTCGGTCTTATCCAGAGTTACTGCTGCTGCGGGATTGATAACAGCTTTGATGTCTGCCTTGGCGACATTTCCTGCTGCATCGTAGGCATAGACTGTGGTATTGTATTCACCGTATTCACTGTTGTGATATGCAGTAAGGACGGTGTATTCGGAATAGCCGTTGTAAAGGGTGCCGTTGGAGTAGGTGTTGCCTTCCCAGTTGTAGGGAATATCGTCGGTGCCGTTGGCTGTTGTCCAGCTAGGATATTTGACAGCTACGACGCCGTTGTTATCGCTGACCTGGCAGCTTACCTTATAGCCTTCAGCGGTGATATTGCTTACCTTGAGGTCTGTGATGACGGGAGAGGTGCGGTCAACGTAGGTCTCCAGCCTGGTATAGCTGCTGCTGCCGTTCTTATTGACAGCCTCGACGAGAGTGATATAGGTATCGCTCATCTCGGCAGGGTCTGTGATCTGGTAATAGCTGCTGACGGGGATATTGTTGCCTGCGGGGGTAAGAGTAGTCCAGGTTATGCCGCTCATGCCTCTGTGGCTGGGATAAGTCCCCACACGGATAGCTGTCAGCGGGCTTTTCTCGGAGAATGCCGAGGCTGTAACTGTAAAGCCCTTTGAACTAACATTGGTGACTGCCGCTGTTGAAACGGAAGGCATATCGTAAGGGATGCGGCTGTCCTTGCCGTCGAGGAAAAGCCTGTAAACGTGGACATTGTTCTTATTGACCTTGCGGTTTACGGTGCAGATGACCTTTCCGTCCTGATCTGTCCATTTCCAGTTCTGCTCGATGAGGGTCAGGATATCGCCGTCAACAGCCTTGACTATTGCAACATGGCTGTATTTGAAATCCTGAACTACATCTCCGGGAACAGGGTAATTGGTCTCGATCAGCTCGCCCTTATGGCCGGGATAGTAGATATGGGGCTTGCCCTGATAGCTGTTGATGTCATACATTATCATGCCATCGTAGAATTTCTCATAAAAATCTCCTACGAATCCGGCGCAGCTGAACGGGCCTGACCACTGGTAATATGTGTTATAAACGGCGTCCATCCCCATAAAGGAATCGACTACCTGACCGTTATGAGTAATCTCGATGTTATATTGCTTGAGATCATCGCTGCTGTCGGCTGCGGATACCGGCAGGGTGCCGAGAGAGCTTATGAGCATGGTGCAGGCGGAGAGCAATGCGGCGATCTTTTTGTGCAGCTTTCTCATAACGTAACTTCCTTTCCTTGAGTCTGATATCTGCTTTTCGCCCTAAAAGTACATCCCTTGGGACAGTTATGTTCCGGGCGAGTGATTATACTATACCACAAAGGTTACAAAATGGCAACAGGTTGACGACATTTTCTCCGATATGCACAAAAAAGTTACCCGACTTTTGTTCAAAAAATTACCCTGCACCGTCGCATGATGCTGAAAAAACGCCTGTTCTGCCGTAATTTTTGCGTTTGTAACGTTTTGTATACAATTTGTAACCTTTTGCCCGCCTTGACAATACAGCGGTTTTCGTGTAAAATTATCTTGGAAATACCATAGGCAACACCGCACGACCCGCGGCTAACGCCTCTGCACATCATCTGCTTGCCAGCTTTCCGTCATATTACCCAAATTCTCCTTGACTTGCGTCAGCAAGCCTGCGTCGAATTTAGGCAATCTGACGAAAATCTGGACGGCGCATCTGATGCACAGGGGTCGTGCGGTGTTGCCTATATGAAAATGCAGGGAGGTTCGAGCATGGATCCAAAAGGTAATAAGCCCCGCGCCCGTGAAAAACATGTGACCGATCAGGGCGGAGGCAACGCATTCATACACGGTGAGGGGCTCGGCGGAGGGCCTGTCGGTTCAGCCGACGGCTATGAGAGCCGTAAGAAGAAACGCCCCAGCGGGCAGAGCAGCCCCAACGATATCAGCATGGAGGGCGGCGGCGCTTTCGCAAACCCCAACGTCAAGCGCGCTGCTATCGGCGGCGCTCTGCTGATACCCATCATCATCGTCGCGGTCATACTGCTGGTCAAGTTCTCCGGCTCTTCGGGAGGCGGCCTGGCATCTCTCCTCGGCGGGAGCACTCCCCCAAGCGGCCTGGGCGGAGGCGCTCAGCAGCAGGGCGGCTATTCACAGAATTCCGATATCCCCGTAGACAATACCGTCGCTTCCGGCTCCCGCGCCAAAAGGACACAGATCCTGGGCGGCGGCAAGGATAAGATCACAATAATGGTCTTTATGTGCGGGACCGACCTGGAATCCAAACACGGTATGGCGACAAACGACCTCTCCGAGATGGCTAAGTCCGACCTCGGAGACAATGTAAATATCATCGTCTATACCGGAGGCTGCAACAACTGGAAGACAAACGGCATCAGCACCAGAGTCAATCAGATCTATCAGGTCCAGAAGGGCGGGCTCAAGCTGCTGGTGGAGGACGACGGCAGCAAGCCTATGGTGCAGCCGGACACCCTCTCGAATTTCATCAGATACTGCGCCAAGAATTTCCCGGCCAACCGCAATGAGCTCATTTTCTGGGATCACGGCGGCGGGTCTGTAACAGGCTACGGCTATGACGAGAAATATAAGTCCGGCGGCTCTATGGATCTCAGCGAGATCAATAAGGCTCTCAAGGACGGCGGAGTTAAATTCGATTTCGTGGGCTTCGATGCCTGCCTTATGGCAACTGCCGAGACAGCTCTGATGCTCAACGAGCACGCCGACTATATGATCGCCTCTGAAGAGACCGAGCCCGGCATCGGCTGGTACTATACCAACTGGCTCACCAAGCTCAGCAAGGATACCTCTATGCCGACTGTCGATATCGGAAAGAATATAGTCGATGATTTCATCACGACCTGCGCTTCCCAGTGCCGCGGGCAGCAGACGACCCTCTCTGTCATAGACCTGGCGGAGTTCGCAAATACTGTCCCCTCCAAGATCTCCGGGTTCTCTAAGTCTGTCAGCAAGCTGATAAGCGACAAGGAATACAAGACTGTCTCCGATGCAAGATACGCTACAAGAGAATTTGCCGGCGGCTCCCGCATCGACCAGGTCGATTTTGTCCATCTGGCTGAGAACCTCAAGACCGAAGAGGGCAAGGAGCTTGCCAAGGCTCTCAAGGGCGCTGTCAAGTATAACCGCACCTCTTCCAATATGACCAACGCTTACGGTGTCTCCATCTATTTCCCCTATCAGAGAACATCTATGGTAGACAGCGCTGTTTCGACTTATAACGCCATCGGCATGGATTCCGAATACTCCAAGTGCATCAGAGAGTTCGCCAGCCTCGAGACCGGAGGACAGATCGCTGCACAGGGCGCATCTAACCCGCTGGCATCCCTGCTGGGCGGCTTCTCAGGCGGATCTTCCGGCGATTCCGGCGCCATCAGCTCTCTGCTCTCCAGCTTCCTCGGAGGCAGCGGAAAGAGCATACCCGAGCTTGACGGCAGCAACACCGACTTCATGAAGGATCTGGATCAGAGCTCCGCTGCGGACTATTACGCCGGAAATTACTTCAATACCGAGAACCTCAAATGGCAGAAGACCGAGGACGACCAGTATTATCTGGATATCCCCGACGAGCAGTGGGGCTATGTCCATAAGCTGGACCTCAATATGTTCCTCGATAACGGCCAGGGCTATATCGATCTCGGACTCGACAATGTTTATCAGTTCAGCGATAACAAGCTCATCGCAGATACTTCCCGCAACTGGCTCTCCGTTAACGGACAGATCGTTGCTTACTACCACACAGATTCCACCGAGGACGGCAGCAGATATACCCACAACGGCTATATCCCCGCTCTGCTCAACGGCGAGAGAGTCAAGCTGCTGGTAGTATTCGACAGCGAACACCCCGCAGGCTATATCACAGGAACGGTCAGCGACTATAAGGACGACAAAGAGATCAAGACCATCGCCAAGAGCACAGCCGGCCTCACAGTCGGTGATACCTTGCAGTTCATCTGCGATTATTACTCTTACGAGAAAGAGTATATCAATATCTTCAAGCTGGGCAATCCTGTAACTGTCTCTGAGAACATGACTCTTGCCAACGCTCCCATCGGCGACGGAAAGATCAAGATCACATACCGCTTCACAGATATCTACAACCAGGAATACTGGTCTGAAGCGATAGACAAGTAAGACCGCAGGAAACTGCCGGAGCAAAGCAGATAACAGAAAACCGTATACCCTTCGCTGCCCGCAGGGAAGGATATACGGTTTTTTTCATAGTTGCGCTTGACTAACCGCCGCAGCTTGTTATATGATTGTCTACGGTGCATAAAATATAATGACAAGCCTTTATGGGAGGTCTCGGAATGGACCTGATGTTTTTCCTTAACAGCATACTTCTGGGCTTCGGCCTGGCTATGGACGCTTTCTCCGTTTCTGTCGCCAACGGCCTGAACGAACCGTCGATGCGGCTGCGCAAGGCCTGGTATATCGCGGGAGCCTTTGCGCTTTTCCAGTTCGGGATGCCGCTGATCGGCTGGCTGTGCATACATACCATAGCGGAGAGATTTGAGGCCTTCCGCAGATATATCCCCTGGATATCCCTTGTTCTGCTGGTGTTCATCGGAGGGAAGATGCTGATCGAAGGGATACGCGGCGGGGACGACGAGGAGAGCTCACACAAGCATCTGACTCTCGGGACACTGCTCATCCAGGCGGTAGCTACCTCGATAGATGCTCTTTCTGTGGGCTTTACTATTGCGGATCACAGCATATTCAAGGCTCTGGCTGCCTGCCTGATGATCGGCGCGGTAACGCTGGCGGTCTGTATGGTCGGGCTGAAGCTGGGAAAATACTTTGCCTCGAAGCTGAAAGGCAAGGCAGAGATCCTTGGCGGAGCGATACTGATACTGATCGGTGTCGAGATATTCATAGGCTGAGAGCTCAGCCTTGCAGAAAAGAAGATACAGCAGAAAACCGTATATCCCCGCTGCAAGTGAGGATATACGGTTTTTTAAAACAGGGCAGGGCTCAAAGCCTGATAAAGCGGGGCTTTCTCTTTTCGTAGACCGCTGTATAGCGGAAGCCTGCTGCCGAGGCGATCTCCGCACACTCCGCCAGCCCCAGGCCGATGTCTTTGACAGAGTGGGCATCGGAGCCGAGAGTTATGATCTCGCCGCCGAGCTGCCTATAGAGCTTCAGCAGCTCCTGCGGAGGCATGGGCCTGCCGTATTTCGTTCTCAGCCCTTTGGTGTTGATCTCAAGCCCCAGGCCTCTGTCGATAAGAGCCCTGAATATCTCCTCGATGATCTCTCCGAAGGGGGCAAGATCGCACTTTATGCCGTAATCTCCCTCGATAAAGCGCAAAGGATATGTCAGGTGCGCCAGGACGTCAAAATCAGCGTTCCGGCAGCATTCCAGCTCTTCAAGGAAATAGTCGCTGAGCATACGCGAGATCTCGCTGCTGTCCATTTTATTGTACTCCATATAATAGAAATCGGGGAGGCCGGCGCTCATGTGCAGCGAGCCCAGAATGAAGTCAAGACGCTCATCTCCGGCGACAGCTGCCGCTATCCCGGGGGCCTGCATCATCTGGCCCAGCTCTGTCCCGACCCGCAGGACAGGGTATCTCTCTTTCAGCTCGAAGGTTTTTTCAATGCTGCGGATAGCGTAATCACGCGATCCGAACATTATGCTGTCTGATTTTCTGTACTCCGGATATTCTGTTTCGCTCTCCGGCAGCCAGTAGTTGCACTCGCAGTGGTCGGTAACTGTAAGGGCAGCCAGCCCCAGCTCTTCGGCTTTCTCTGCCATGAGGACGATCTCTGCCGCCCGGTCGGCGTCAGGGGAGGCGTTTGAGTGTGTGTGCATATCAGCAAGCATCGGTATCGCTCCTTTCATGCCGGTGTTTTCTGAAACAATAATAGCACAAAAGTTTCACGATGTAAAGTGTATTATGTAAAAAAATATTAACAATATCCTGAAATTTAATAATTAAGAGTCTTGAATTTTGGACAGTTATATGATATAATTAAAGAGGTAGGAAAATATTGCCCCGACCTTGACGTAAAGGAGGAGTTACTATGCAGAAGATATTTTATGTTTCCAGGAACAGCGACGGTATTTCTGCTCCGGATATGAACCGTTTTGCCAGGATTGAGCAGCTTAATCGCCTCCTTGCCTGCGGCTGGAGGATCAAGTCGTTTGTCAACGAAGACAATAATGAGTTTTTCGTCCTCGAAAAGAACTGAATCCGGAGGTAGAGCTATGGATATGTCCGCGATGAACAAGATAACTTACGGCCTCTATGTCCTTACTGCGCGCTGCGGCAGCTTTTCCAACGGCTGCATCATCAACACTCTTGCTCAGGTGACCAGTTCTCCGAACCGTGTCTCGATAACCGTAAACAAATCAAACTATACCTGCTATATGATCGCTCAGAGCGGCCGCTTCAATGTCTCCATGATAGACGAGAGCGCACCGTTCTCCCTCTTTACCCGCTTCGGGTTCTGCACAGGGCGCTGGGAGGATAAGTTCCTCGGGCATGAGATCGCCCGCTCCGGGAACGGTATCCCGTATATCCCGGAGAACACCTGCGCCTATCTTTCCGGCGAGGTGGTAAGCTCAGTCGATCTCGGGACACATATCATGTTCATAGCAGATGTTACCGACGCCGCTGTTCTTTCAGATAAGGCGCCGATGACCTATGCCTTCTATCACGCCAACGTAAAGCCAAAGCCGAAGCCCGCCCCGCAGGAGGATGCTCCCGCCGGCGAGCGCTGGATCTGCAATATCTGCGGATATATCTACGAGGGGCATCTCCCCGAAGATTTCATCTGCCCGCTCTGCAAGCACGGAGCCGCAGATTTCTCCCGCCTCGATCAGTCTGCCGCTGCGGAGGATAAGCCCGCCGGAGCTGCCGGGGATACGGCAGAAGAAAAGTGGGTGTGCAATGTCTGCGGATATATCTACGAGGGGGCTCTGCCGGAAGACTTTGTCTGTCCGATCTGCGGAGTCGGCGCCGATGAATTCAGCCGAATGTAAACGGCATAGATATCTCTGCGCAGAACAAATACAAGCTGTCCGGGGAAGCTCCCGGTGAAAACGGGTATCCTCCGATGCGGGGGATACCCGTTTTGCTTATTCAGCTCTTTGAGGAGCCGGCTCTGCTCTCCGCCTCCCTGAATGCGGAGATTATTGCTTCCTCCAGGGCTCTTCGGGGAGCTTCGCCTATGGGGTGGACTATATCGCGGAAATTGCCCTGCTCGTCCTTGCGGGAGGGCATTGCTGCGAAGAGGCGTTTGTCTCCTTCGACTATCTTGATATCGTGTACTGCCAGTATCCCGTCCAGCGTTACACTTACTATCCCTCTGAGCCTGCCCTCGTGCATGAGCTTGCGAACTTTTATATCTGTTATCTCCATATTGCCCCTCCTGTGAATAATGACCGATTTTAGGCGGTTCCATATAAAGATTTTGCCGCAAATCAAAAAAAATATGCAAAAGGGGTTTATTTTTTCAAACAAATGTACTATAATAGAAACAGATGTACGATTTTTACTCCGGCCGAGGCCGGGGCTCATAAAATAACAGAAATGAGGCTCACAGAATGATATCCGATGAGATACTGAAACATTCAAAGCACATACACTTTATCGGCATAGGCGGCTCGGGGATGTTCCCGCTGGTGCAGATACTGCACTCCCAGGGCTTTTTTATCACCGGCTCGGACAATAACGAGACAGAGACCCTTGAAGCTGTCCGCAGGATGGGGATAACCGTTTTTATGGGGCAGAGAGCCGAGAATATCCGGGGAGCGGATCTTATCGTTTATACCGCCGCTATCATGGAGGATAACCCGGAGCTTGTCGCTGCCAAGTCCTCCGGCGCTGTCTGCGCTGAGAGAGCCGAGATGCTGGGGCTGCTGACAGGGCGCTACGATAACGCTGTCTGTGTCTGCGGGACTCACGGAAAGACTACCGCGACCTCGATGATAACTCAGATAATGCTGGAGAGCGGCGCAGATATCTCATGTTTTATCGGAGGAAAGCTGCCGCTTATCGGAGGGTCGGGAAGATCCGGCAGCTCGGAGACTCTGGTCTGCGAGGCCTGCGAGTTCAAGGACCATTTCCTGCTGCTGCACCCGGATGTCGCTGTCATACTCAATGTCGATGCAGATCATCTGGACTATTTCGGTACTCTGGAGAATGTAATAAAGAGCTTTCGTGCCTTTGCGGAGAAGACTACCAGGCTGCTTATCGTCAACGGAGACGATGCCAACACCATGAAAGCTATCGAGGGTCTTGATAAGCCTGTCACCACCTTCGGCTTCGGGAGGGGCAACGACTATTCGGCTGTCATAACCGCCAGGAAAGGGCTTCGCACCGATTTCGAGCTTTTTGTCAGAGGAGAATCTAAGGGGACGCTGACGATAAATGTCCCCGGAGACCATAATGTCCTGAACGCTCTTGCCGCCATAGCTGCTGCGGAGTATTCCGGAGCGGGCTTTGAGGGGATAAAGAAGGGCCTCTTCGATTTCGCCGGAGCGCTGCGCCGTTTCCAGAAGATCGACGAGGTCGCAGGAGTTACCATAGTTGACGACTATGCTCATCATCCCGCCGAGCTGGCAGCTACTCTTACTGCCGCTAAAGGCCTGGGCTTTTCAAAGGTCTGGGCAGTGTTCCAGCCCTTCACATACACCAGGACATCCCTGCTGCTGGATGATTTCGTTAAGGCGCTCTCTATCGCTGATATCGCTGTCATAACCGACATCATGGGCGGCCGCGAGAAGAACGACCTCGGGATATACAGCGAGGATCTGGCCTCGAAGATCAAGGGAGCAGTATGGTTCGAGACGGACCACGCCCTTGCAGACAGGCAGACCGCCGAGCAGAAGGAATATAATTTCGGACAGTGCGTTGACTATATTGCGGAGCACTGCGGCGAGGGGGATCTTGTCATAACTCTTGGCTGCGGCGACGCATATAAGGCCGCGAAGATGCTGGCTGCAAAGCTCAGGAACAGGTAAGGGAAGCGAAAGGAGCGTAAAATATGAAGCTATCGGAGACCGAGAAGAAAGTATACGAATATATCAAATCCCGCATCGAGAACGGCTACGCCCCTACAGTCAGAGAGATCTGCGCTGAGTTCGGCTTCCATTCCACATCGACTGCACATAGATACATATACTCGCTGAAGGAAAAGGGGCTGCTGGAAAAGGGAGAGAACCGCCGCAACCGCGCCATCAGCATCGCCGGAGGCAGAGGAACTATGGTGCCTCTTATCGGTACTGTCACCGCCGGTATGCCAATAACCGCTTTTGAGGATATCACCGGGTATGTCAGCTTCATGCCCAACAAGAGCTATGATCACGAGCTCTTCGCCCTGAAGGTCAGAGGCGAGTCTATGATAAATGCAGCTATACTCGACGGGGATGTGGTCATCGCGGAACAGGTCCCGGTAGTCGAGAACGGCGAGATAGCTGTCTGCCTCGTTGACGGCGAGGATGCAACTGTCAAGCGCTTTTACAAGGAAAACGGCCATTACAGGCTCCAGCCCGAGAACGATAATATGGACCCGATCATTTCGGACGATGTCGCTATACTCGGGAAGGTAGTCGCTGTAGTAAGATACATCTGACAGGAAAGGCTCCCTGCCATCGGAGAAGAATGCTATGCAGAAACTTATATTTGTTTCCGGCCCCTGCGGCTGCGGAAAGACCACATTTGCCGAGGCTTACGCCAGACATCTCTGCGACAGCTCAGGGAAGACAGTTTATGTCATACACGGAGACAGCTTTCACGCAGGCTTTGTCGAGAGGGAGGATAAGGGAGATTTCTTCGCCGGCGGAGAGGCTTCGGATAAGATAACATGGGAGAAGATCCTCCGCTTCAACTGGGACTGCCTCACCGCTACGGCGGCAAGAGCTCTTGAGGACGGGCTCGATGTCATCATAGATTACGTTATAGAGGGGGAGTTCTCCCGGATAACGAAGCTGGCTGAGAGATACGGCGCTGAGTTTTATTATATTGTCCTTACTGCTGACGCTGCCGAGATAGAAAGGCGGATCAGGAGCAGGGGAGATACCGATCTGATCGGCAGAGCGCTGTTCCTGAAAAGCAAGCTGGAGGCGATGCCCGAAAACCAGGGGCATATTATAGATAATACAGATAAGACCCCGGAGGAGACCGTCTCGGAGATCAGGCTGGAGAGGTTCCTTGTCGGGGAAAAATCCGGCTGAAACATATCAATACAGGGAGAAAACGGGGAAGGATAGGAAATGTCAACGTTCTGGAAAAAGCTGTTCAAGATATTCTTTTCGCAGAGAACGACTATCATTTTGCTTCTGCTTCTGCAGATCTTTCTGATCGCGTCTATGGTCATAGGCCTTGTTTCCTATTCGATCTGGACATATTACCTGCTGACCTCGCTGGGGCTGATCGTTGCTGTATATATCTGCAATCAGGATGAGAACCCGGCCTATAAGCTCTCCTGGGTCATACCGCTGCTGGCGATACCGCTCTTTGCGACAGTGGCCTATTTCCTGCTCTCGAACCAGTATACGACCAAACGGGCAAGGCGGGTGCATATGGAAAAATGTATCGCTACCAAGCCTTATCTCAGGCAGAACGGAGAGGTCATCGGCAGGCTTGACAGGCAGGACAGAGCTGTCGGCGGGCTGGCAAGATATATCAGTGAGTTCGGCGGATACCCGACCTGCTCAAATTCGACTGTCGAGTATTTCTGCGACGGGATGAAAAAGTTTGAGGCTATGGTCGAGGAGCTGAATAAAGCCGAGCGGTTCATCTTTATGGAGTATTTCATCGTCGATCAGGGAGTCATGTGGGGCTCCATCGAGAAGATACTCATCAGGAAAGCCGCCGAGGGAGTCGATGTCCGGCTGATGTATGACGGCATGGGATCGCAGTCGCTGCTGCCTTTCAGATACGATAAAAAGCTGAGAGAAAAAGGGATCAAATGCCGGGTGTTCAACCCGTTCCGCCCGATGCTCTCCTCAATACAGAACAACCGCGATCACAGAAAGATCTGCGTTGTTGACGGGAACGTTGCCTTTACCGGAGGCATCAATCTAGCGGACGAGTACATAAACCGCCGCAAGCGCTTCGGATATTGGAAGGACACCGCAGTTATGGTCAGAGGAGAGGCTGTCTGGAATTTTACTATGATGTTTCTGCAGCTCTGGGAGGTCGTTGACAACGAACCCGACGAATACGATCTCTACCGCCCCGGCGATATCTCCGCCCAGCACGGTGCGCAGGGCTTTATCTGCCCCTACGGCGATTCCCCGCTGGACACGGAGAATGTCGGTGAGATGGTATATCTCGAAATGATAAACAGCGCAAAGGATTATATGTATATCACCACACCTTATCTCATCCCCAACAATGAGCTCGTCACTGCGCTGGAATATGCGGCGAAAAGGGGAGTCGATGTCAGGATCATAACTCCCGGTGTGCCGGATAAGTGGTACTGCCGCTCCATAGCCTGGTCATATTACAGAGACCTCCTGGAGCTGGGCGTCAGGATCTACGAATTCAACGGTTTTATCCATGCCAAGAACTTTGTCTCGGATGACGAAAAGGCCATAGTCGGGACGATAAATCTGGACTATCGCAGCCTGTACCTGCACTTTGAATGTGCGACCTTTATGTATAGGACAGGCACAGAGCGGGTAGTCCGGGAGGACTTTGATGAGACTCTCGGAAAGAGCCGGGAGATAACCCTTGCGGACTGCGATAAGAGATCGCTTTTAAGCTGCGCTGTCTCGGCTGTGCTGAGAATGTTCGCGCCGCTGCTTTGAACCTGACTAAAACGGTATCTTCCCCTTCCGGGAGGATACCGTCCTTTTTATTCCTGCGGCAATAGCGATGCCGCTTTTTTGATTAAGAGACAGCTCTCCCGGCAATACTTGTATCAGAAGTATTGTCCCGGCGTTCCTGTGTGCCGAGCCGGCGGGAAAAGGAGAGATGGATATGGATAAGAAAAAAAGAGACCGGGATGCCGGCGCTGCGATAACCGGGCGGCTCCCGGAGGATCTGGGCAGGCTATCGGTGCTGCTGGGAGGGACCGCCGATCTCAATGCTTCCAGAGGCTTTCTGGGAGGAGTCGGCTGGGCGGCGGCAACTATCGAGGGGATGGCTTCGACGCAGCTCCTTTCCGAGGCTGTGCTCAGGCCGATCTGCGCTATGGCTTCCGGGGAAGAGACCTCCGCCGGGCTTTTTTCTCTGATCTCGGAAAGAGCTGTGCTGACTACCGACAGAAAAACGGTCAGAGATCTGAATGAGGCAGCGGAGCTGATGTTTGCGGGCTTCGCTGTCATATTCGTTGACGGGGCGGCGGGAGCCGTTGCCTTCGGCGTTCAGGGCTATGATAAAAAGGCTGTTACCGAGCCCTCCAGCGAGCATAACGTTATGGGCTCTCAGGAGGGCTTCTGCGAGGCGCTGAGGACGAATATCTCTTTGGTGCGAAGGAGGATGAAGACCCCGCAGCTCCGCTTTGAGAGCCTGAAAGTCGGGAAGAGCGCCGGAACAGATGTCGCTCTCGCCTATCTTTTTGGACGGGCGGACAAGAGGCTGGTCTCCGGGCTGCGCAAGAGGATAGAAGAGGCGGATGTTGACACCCTGCTGGCATCGGGAGCCCTTCGGCCTTATCTTGAAGGCGGCAGAGATGTGCGGCTCTTTTCCGAGGTCTCAGCAACAGAGCGGCCGGATGTGGTCTGCGCAAGGCTCCTGGAGGGCAAGGCGGCTGTCCTCATCGACGGGACTCCGTTTGCGCTGATCTGCCCTTCAATGTTCTTTGAGAATTTTGCGACAGTTGACGATGCCTGCTCTAAGCCGTATTTTACTGCTCTTATGCGGATAGTCAGGCTGATAGCCTTCTTTTTTGCCGTCGTGTTCCCGGGGATGTATGTTGCTGTCGCCAACTATCATCCCGAGGTGCTGACTCTGAAGCTGCTGCTGAACCTTACTGCTTCGGAGCGCTCGACCCCTTATTCTCTCTTTGTCGAGATGCTGATAATCACTCTGCTTCTGGAGCTGATGAAGGAAGCCTCGGTGCGTATGCCCAAGGCGGTAGGCAGCGCTATTTCCATAGCCGGAGGGCTGGTCATCGGAGATGCGGCGGTAAAGAGCGGGATAATCTCCTCGCCGCTGCTGATAATCGTCGGGCTGACAGCGACTGCTTCCTTTGTCATACCCTCGCTGGCTCAGCAGACATCTGTCCTGCGGCTGGTGTATATCATAGCGGGAGGAGCAGCGGGCTTCTTTGGGATAGCTGTTGTTTCCGCCATGATAATGACCAATGCTGCCTCCTCGGGAGAGTTCGGCCTGCCTTACACCTCCCCGCTGATACCTTTCAAGAGAAAGGCAGCCGCCGACATCCTTTATGAGCACAAGGGAGGTGAAGGCTGATGCAGAGCGAATATCAGACAGCGGGGCTGATGCTCTGCTTCACTCTTTCCAGGCTGCCTGTCTTCAAAGCAGAGGGTGACAGTATGTCGGCAGCGATCTTCGGAGAGCTGGCGGCCTGCGCCATACTTTTCGGTCTGAGCGTTCTGCTCTGCAAGCTGCCCCGGAGGGAGAGAGGCGGCAGGATCGCTGCCGCGGTCTGCGCCGTATATTACACCGCTGCGCTGAGCCTTCTCCTATGCGAAACTGTCCGTTCGACACAATACAGCTTTCCGGGGTTCTATTCGACGGCTCCGATGGTGATCTCGCTGGCTGCGGCTGCTGCTTACTGCGCCTCTATGGGGCCTGAGGGCTGTTCGAGAGCTGCCTGCGCGGCGGTGGTGATGACACTCATAGCCTTTGTGCTGATGATCGCCGGGGTTGCGGGCGGTTTCGACGGGGAGCGCATCGAGTTTGCTGATGCCGACCGCTTTGAGCAGTTCGGGCGGGAGCTATGGAAGTCCCTCTCCCGAAGCTGTGAGCTGCCGCTGCTGGTGACGCTGATGCGCCGGAGGTCAAAGTCTCCGGTAAAGGCCTCGGCTATGTATTTTTTCGCCAGGGCTGCCCTCAGCGGGACGGCTTTCCTGATATGTATGGCTGTCCTCGGGGATCATTCCCGTACAGGCCAGCCGCTGTTCTCGCTGGCAGCTTATGCCAAGACCGCGCTTATCGAGCGCTTCGATGCGCTGGTGATACTCTTCCGGACGCTTTGTATGCTGATCTCGGCTGCGGCGCTGCTGACAGGGCTGCGTATCTGCCTCTCGGAGATACGGGAAAAGGCTGAGAGGGCTATGCCTCTGGGAGCGGCGGTCTCGGCGCTGTCGGCGCTTATACTGCTCGGAGCTGATCTTTCGCCGCTGCCGCTGTGGTCAACGGGCGCAGGGATAGCCCTTGCAGCCGGGATCTCTGCTGCAAGAAAAGGAAGGGGGAGCTCAGGGATATGAGCAGGATATGGTTTTTTCTGATAACGCTGACGCTGCTCTTTGCGGCTTTCGGCAGCAGAGATACTATCGCATCTCTGGACAGAGCGATGATACACGCTGTCGGCATAGACCGGGAGAATGAGGGCTACCGTGTCACTCTTCAGGTGTTCAGGCCGGACGGCACCGGCTCCGAGACCCAGCTCGACCCTGCAAAGGCAAATGTCTACACTGTGGATGCTGCGGCGCCCAGTGTCGAGCAGGCGATAGTGCTCTGCGAGGACAAGCTGGGGGAATATGTTTTCATCGGGCACTGTCAGGTCATGCTCCTGGGGGAGGGAGTCTCTCCCGAGGAGCCGGAGCGGCTTTTTGCCTATTTTCTGCGCAGCAAGGAAAGCTATCTTGGGGTCAGGCTGGCTGCTGCGGAGGGAAAGGCCTCGGAGCTGCTTTCCGCAGAGCTCTCGGAGGGGACTGTCGCCGCGCAGAACATCCTGAATGTCATCAAGAGGAGCGCAGAGAACGGTGCGACGGTAGAGTGCGACCTGCTCTCGGTGGTGAACTGCGGGAGCTGCCCGCCGATCCTTCCGCTGCTTAAAAAGACCGGGGCGCCCAAAGAGGAGCAGAGCAGCGATGAGGAGAGCTCCGGCCCGGAGGGAAGCTCCGTTCCCCAACTCATCTCGGTCGAGGGAGCGGTGGCCTTTCCCAAGGGGAAGGATCCTTTCCGGCTCGGGCGGGGAGAATGTGCAGCTATCAGTCTGGTAAAGGGTAAAGCGGAGCGCCTGATGCTCCCGGCGGAGGACGGAGAAAAGCCCTCCGCGGTGTCAGTCGAGTTTTCCTCCTGCCGGACAGATGCCCGGGAGAGCGGGGGGGTCATTACCGTCAGCAAGAGGCTGGAGACGGTGATCCGCCGAGACCACACTGTAGATGTGCTTTTCCGCGGAGAGGAACTGGAGCAGCGCTGTCAGGAGGAGCTGATCGCTCTCATATCCTCCGCCGAGAGGCTCTCCAGGGAAAAAGGCTGCGACCTTTTCGGCATAGGGACTACAGTAAGATCCCGGTTCCCGGAGGTGTGGCGGAGCTGCGGAGGCGACACCGAGGAGCTGCTCCGGCGCTGCGTGCTGAGCTTTGAGGCAGTGTGCAGGGTGAAATAGGCTCAACTGTCCTATAAATTGTACGCAAAAGTACTTGCTCGGGATAACTGTCCAAAAAAAAGACCTGACAAATCTGAGAAACGTGCTATAATGATCTCAGAGACAGGAAAGCTGTCGTGGTAAAACAAGAACACACGAAAGGCAGGTATCTGATATGGACAGGATAATCAAGATCATCGGAGGAGCTCTCATCGAGAAGGTCGAGCCCAGAGGGAGAGCGGAGGAAGACTGGAGCAGGCGTTCCCGCTTCGTCGGGTTTGCCGGGTATCTGGTCATCAAGGCCTCTGCGGACGGCAGGTGCTACGCTGTCATCGACGACGGCAGGCGCTGCATCAGCACGAGCTTCGGCGAGCTGGCATATACCGGGAGCGGGGCGACTTTCACTACCGGGAACAGTGTCTACACCTTCCGCCTTGCCGCAGCCGCACAGCGTTCAGCCTGATTGGCCGGAAGAGACTGCCGCGAAGAAGCGGATACAAGCAAAAAACCGTATATCCCGGGCTTCAGCAGGGGATATACGGTTTTCTCGTTTCTTATTGGGCAGGCCTTTGCGGGCAATGTCAGTTCTTGTTCTGAAGCCCTTTCATAGTCAGGGATATCCTCTTTTTCTTTACATCGACACTGAGGACTCTGACTTTTACGATGTCTCCGACCTTGACAACGTCCAGCGGATGCTTTACGAATCTGTCGGCAAGCTGGGAAACGTGAACGAGCCCGTCCTCATGTACGCCGATATCGACAAAGGCACCGAAATCTATGACATTACGGACAGTGCCCATAAGCTCCATGCCTTCCTGGAGATCTTTGAGCTCCATAACGTCGCCGGAGCGCATCAGGGGAGCGGGGAGCTCGTCTCTCGGGTCTCGCCCAGGCTTTTTTAGCTCGCCAATAATGTCGTTCAGGGTCGGGACCCCTGTTCCCAGCTCTTCAGCCAGCTTTGCTACACCGATCTTTCCGACACGGTCGCTGAGCTCGGAGAGCTTGCCGATATCAGACTCTTCGTAACCGCATTTTTTCAGCAGAGCCTTGGCTGCGGCATAGCTCTCGGGGTGTACGGCGGTGTTGTCCAGCGGCTCTCTGCCGTCCCGGACTCTGAGGAAGCCTGCGCACTGCTCAAAGGCTTTGGCTCCCAGCTTCGGGACTTTCAGGAGCTGCTTCCTGTCTGTGAAAGCGCCGTTCTCCTCACGGTAAGCGACGATATTCTTGGCGACGGTCGCATTTATGCCTGCGATATACGACAGCAGGGAGTAAGAGGCGGTGTTTATATCAACACCGACAGAGTTAACGCAGTCCTCGACTACTCCCGAGAGGGCTTCGTCCATACGCTTGGGGGGCATATCGTGCTGATACTGCCCGACACCTATGGCCTTGGGGTCGATCTTTACCAGCTCCGCCAGCGGGTCCTGCAAGCGCCTTGCTATGGAGACCGCCGAGCGCAGCGAGACATCATATTCCGGGAATTCCTCCGCAGCCAGCTTTGAAGCCGAGTATACCGAGGCGCCTGCTTCGGATACGACGATATAGCTGACCTTTTCCGGGATCTCGCGGACTATTTCTGCTGTCAGCGCTTCGCTCTCGCGCGAGGCTGTGCCGTTGCCTATGGAGACAGCATCCACTTTGTTCCGGCGTATCATGGCGATGAGCTTTTTCTTGGCCTCGGCAGCCTGTGCCTTGGTGTTTATGTAAACTATCCCGGTATCCAGCACCTTTCCGGTGTCATCAACGACTGCCAGCTTGCAGCCGTGGGCATAGCCGGGGTCAAGGCCAAGGGTTATCTTGCCCTTTACGGGAGGCTGCATGAGAAGCTGGTGCAGGTTTTCCTTAAAGACCTTGATAGCGCCCTCCTGCGCCTTTTCCGAGAGCTCGGCTCTTACCTCGCGCTCGACCGAGGGATAGATCAGTCTCTTGTAGCCGTCGGCGCAGGCAGCCTCGATATAGCTGCGGCAAGCTGTGTCGCCCTTGACATACCGTGATATGCAGGCTCTTTCGCCGGCGCCCTCGTTGATCTCGACGCTGACTTTCAGAGCGCCCTCCTTCTCGCCTCTGTCGATGGCGAGTATCCTGTGCCCGGCGATCCTGGATACAGGCTCGGAGAAATCGTAGTAGTTCTCGTATACTGTTTCTGTGTTTTCGTCGGCTGCTTTGGAGACGACCTTTCCGACCTGTGCGAAAAGAGTACGGAGATATTTTCTCAGTTCCGCATTGTCGGAGACATCCTCTGCGATTATATCGAGAGCGCCCTGCAAGGCATCCTCGGCGGTGGCAACACCCTTTTCTTCGTCGATGAAGCGAGGGGCCTCGGCGGCCGGGTCGGTATTCTTATCCTGCGCCAGTATGAGCTCTGCCAGAGGCTCGAGACCTTTCTCTCTGGCGACAGAGGCTCTGGTCTTGCGCTTGGGCTTGAAGGGGCGGTAGATATCCTCGACCTCTACGAGGACTGTGGCCTTGTCGATAGCTTCCATGATCTCGTCGGTCATCTTGCCCTGCTCGGTTATGCTGGCGATTATCTCCTGCTTGCGTTTCTCAAGATTTCTCAGATAGTTCAGCCTGTCAAAGATCAGACGCAGGGTCTGGTCGTCAAGGGAGCCTGTGACCTCCTTGCGGTAACGTGCGATAAAGGGGATGGTTTTGTCCTCATCGATGAGCGCAACAGTATTGTCGATCTGTTCGCGCCTGAGCCTGAATTCCTTGGCAAGCATTTCGTTTATGTCCATATCCGACATCCTTTCACTGGTATGGGGCGCGGCAGAGAGCCGGGCCCGCTCCCTATATTATAGCACATTTTCACAGAAAAGTAAAGAGACCCTCCGCAGAAGGGAGTCCGTCTCATGGAGCCGGCCTCAGAAGCTCCATGCGGTAGGGCTCCGGGAGATACAGACTGATAAAATGTAAATTTTTTTGAAACGCCCTTTATTCCTGCCCTGTTTTTTGCTATAATCATATTTGGAGCCCGGACATCGGGAAGATCAATGCGGGAGGTGTCGCAGAAAATGGAGAATAAGGTGCTGTTTGTCGGGGAAGAAGGCCTGGAGGAGCTGGAAAAGGCCTGCCGCGTCAAAGGCCTCGGTACCAGGACGGTCCGCCCGGAGCTGGGAGCTGTATTGCAGGCGGTAGTCCGCGAGAAATATGCAGCGGCCTGCTTCAATTCCCGTATAATGGAGCTTTCGGAGGCCGAGCATTATATCGAGATCTTTACCAACGCGAGATGCCGTCTTATCGTTATCTCTGCCGATACGGCAGACTGCGACAGTCTTGAGCCGGCGGCTTCCCGTTCAAAAAGAGTCTGCTTCCTTCCGCCGCCCTTCTTCCCGAAAGATGTGGCGGAGTATATCAGAAAGGTCACAGACCTTATCGGGGACAGGGATGCTGCCCTGCGTATCCTTCGTATCAGGACAAGCGAGCTTCTGCACATGGCGGGGTTTGAAAAGAAATTTGCAGGCTTCGGATATATGCTGGAGGCTGTTTCGATAGTTATCGAGAACGCCGGACGAAAGCTCTCGGCGGGAGAGGAGCTTTACGGGGAGATCGGCGCCCGCTGCGGCTGCTCCGCCGATGCCGCAGAGACAGCCATAAGGAGCGCCGCAAAAAGAGCTTTTCCCAGGATGCAGCCCGGAGTCAGGAATGAGCTCTTCGGCAGCACGGAGGCCAGGCCGCCCTGCCGGAAGATGATATATGCCTTTGCAGAGTATCTTGCGAAAAAGGAGAGAGACCTCTTCGAGGACGCTGCCGGCCTTTCGGAATGATACAAGCGGTCGGGAGCATATAATAGCCCCACAGGAGGTGCGGACTATGGTATGCAGCTTTTCGGCGCTCAGAAACAAAGAGGTCATCAATGTCAGAACAGGCGAGAAGATCGGGTATGTTGACGATCTGGAGCTGGACACTCAGGCGGGAAGGATAGTCTCGCTCATCATCTACGGGCGGAACCGCGCCTTCGGGCTCATGGGCAGAGATGAGGATATCATCGTCAACTGCCGGGATATCGAGCTCGTCGGAGAGGATACCGTCCTGGTGCGGTTTGAAAAGGATACAGTGTGCATAAAAACACAGCGGTATTCTGTCGAAAATTTGTTGAAATGACGGTTCGGATTTGTTTGACTTTTTCGGCGCGTTATGGTATAATATTAAAGCAATTCGCACGCCCTGCTTTTGCCGTGGTCCCCGGCGGAGCTTCCCGCAAGGGTTAAGGCAAGCCAGGCAGAGCGGAGGATATGACATCCGCGAGAGCGGAAATAAAACCAACAGGAGGTTACTACCATGGCAGTAGTATCAATGAAGCAGCTTCTTGAAGCAGGTGTTCACTTCGGACATCAGACAAGAAGATGGAACCCGAAAATGGCTCCGTACATTTTCACAGAAAGAAACGGCATCTACATCATCGACCTGCAGAAGACCGTAAAGAAGCTCGAAGAGGCATATATGTTTGTCAGAGAGCTTTCCGCTGAGGGCAAGGAAGTGCTCTTTGTAGGCACAAAGAAGCAGGCAAGCGATTCCATCAAGGAAGAGGCCGTAAGAGCTAATGCACACTATGTAAACGCAAGATGGCTCGGCGGTATGATGACAAACTTCAAGACCATCCAGAGACGTATCAAGAGACTTGAGCAGCTCAGAACTCTTGAGTCCGACGGCACATTCGACCGCCTGACCAAGAAGGAAGTCGCTAAGCTCAACCTCGAGATCGAGAAGCTCGAGAAATTCATGGGCGGTATCAAGAATATGAAGGATCTCCCCGGAGCTCTCTTCGTAGTTGACCCCCGCAAGGAGAAGATCGCTGTATCCGAGGCTAAGAAGCTCGGTATCCCTGTTGTCGCTATCGTTGACACCAACTGCGATCCTGACGACGTTGATTACGTTATCCCCGGCAACGACGACGCTATCAGAGCTGTAAAGCTCATCGCCGGCTGCATGGCAAACGCTATCATCGAAGGCAGACAGGGCGCTGACGCCGAGACCGCTGAGGAAGAGGCTGAGACCGAGAAGGTCGAGGAAGAGAGCGCTGAATAATCATTGAAATAACGGGCAGACCGAGGTCTGCCCTAGTTTCGGTATATATCAGAATTACAGGAGGTTTTTAATATGGGAAAGGTATCCGTAGCAGAGATCAAGGACCTTATGAAGGCTACAGGCGTCGGCATGATGGACTGCAAGAAGGCTCTCGAAGAAGCAGAGGGCGATACAGATAAGGCTATCCTTATCCTCAGAGAAAAGGGCCTTGCCAACCAGGCTAAGAAGAGCGGCAGAGTTGCAGCAGAGGGTATCGTTACCTCTGTGGTAGAGGGCAATGTCGGTGCCGTTGTTGAAGTAAATATCGAGACAGACTTCGCTGCAAACAACGATGAGTTCAAGGCTTTCGTTGCAGCAGTTGCAAAGACCGTTATCGAAAAGGCTCCTGCTGATGTTGAGGCTCTCAAGGCTACTGTTATCAGCGGCGGCGACAAGACTGTTGAGGAGACTCTTCAGGATCTCTTCATCAAGATCAGAGAGAATATGGTCATCAGACGTTTCAAGAGATTTGAAGGCGTCCTTGTCCCCTATGTTCACGGCGGCGGTTCTATCGGCGTTATGGTCAAGCTGGACACAGATCTTCCTGCTGACAAGGTTTTTGAGGTCGGCAAGAACTGCGCTCTCCAGGTAGCTGCTATGAACCCCGGCTATCTCAACAGAGAGGAAGTTCCCGCTGATGTCCTCGACGAAGAGAAGAAGATCCTTCTCGCTCAGATGGCTGAGGATCCTAAGATGGCCAGCAAGCCTGAGCAGGTAAGAGCCAAGATCGTTGAGGGTAAGGTCGGCAAGTTCTATTCCGAGAACTGCCTGCTGGATCAGACCTTCGTTAAGGCTGATGTCTTCGAGGGCACTGTCGGCAAGTATGTTGAGGATGCTGCCAAGAAGCTGGGCGGCTCTATCAAGGTCGTTGAGTTCGCACGTTTCGAGCGCGGCGAGGGCGTTGAGAAGAAGGAAGACAATTTCGCTGACGAAGTTGCCAATATGATCAAGAAATAAGACCCTTTTATAGAATTATGACAGAGAAGGCGGCTGCATCGCAGCCGCCTTTTTTGCGTCTCAGGAATAATGCAGGGGAGACGGGAATAGGATTAAGAGAAGAGAAAAACGCTCTCCCGGAGAGGGAAAGCGCTTGGATTTGATATTATGATCGGAGGCTCATTTCTGAGACTTGAGCTCATTCATGCAGGCTTGACAGATGTTCTTGCCCTTATAGTCAATAACATCCTCAGGACTGTTGCAGAAAACACAGGTCCTTTGAAATTTCTTGAGGATTATCATATCACTGTCGGTATAGATCTCGACAAAATCTCTGACATTGATATCGAATGTCCTTCTTAGCTCGATAGGAAGGACTATTCTTCCGAGCTTATCGACCTGTCTGACGATCCCTGTTGATTTCATGCCATATCCCCTTTTCTATACAAATTTAGTGTTTTTTTACTGTTTTTATTATACTCCCTTTGTTGAATTTTGTCAATACATTCAAATGAATAATAATGAAGGCACCCGAAAATTTACTTTTTGTTAATAAAATTTGTGACAATTTCTGCGAGGTGAGGGATCTGAATTATGTGATCGCGTTTATGCTGACAGCTTCAACAGTCTATGGAGCGGCCTCTGGGAACGGCGGAGAAGTGGCTTCAGCACTGACAGATTCGGCTTTTGAGGCTGCCGAGCTGGGTATGACCCTGGCGGCTGTTATGGCATTCTGGGGAGGAATGATGAGGGTAGCAGAAAAATGCTGTATCGTTGACAAAGTGTGCCAGATGATCAGGCCTGTCGTCAGGATACTTATGCCGGACATTTCTGACAGAGGGACACTGGATGCGGTCTCTATGAACGTAACGGCAAATCTGCTTGGGATGGGCAACGCGGCGACACCTCTGGGTATCAAGGCTATGAAACGTCTTGCGGCGGGGAAGACCTGCGGCCGGAGCATGGCGGTGTTCATACTGCTGAATACCGCATCAGTGCAGCTCCTCCCGACGACGGTCATAGCTCTGCGTTCTTCTGCCGGCAGCGCTGCCCCTTCTGACTGTGTCCTGCCGGTACTTGTCAACTCTGCTGCTGCACTGGCCTTCGGGCTCGCGGCGGTGTATATTCTATACGGAGGCGGAAAATGCAGGTCTTTACGCTGGCAGCACCGATATTCGCAGCTCTGATCTGCCTGACGGCGGCGGTAAAGAGAGTGGATATAATAGGGGAGTTCACAAAGGGAGCCGCCGAGGGTCTGCGGTCAGCGGCGGAGCTGCTGCCGACCCTGCTGCTGGTGGTAACAGCGGTATCCATGCTTTACCGCTCCGGAGCGCTGACATCCTTTGCGGAGCTGATAGCACCCGGGCTGGATGCGGCTGGCTATCCTGCGGAGATAGTCCCGCTGGGGCTGATAAGGCCGGTCTCTGGGAGCGGGGCGCTGGCGGTCTATGAGAATATCCTCTCGCAGGTCGGGGCGGACAGTGCTGCGGGAAGGGCGGCCGCCGTACTTATGGGCTCTACGGAGACGACCTTTTACACTATTGCGGTATACTACTCCGCTGTTCGGCTGAAAGCGGAGGCGAGGGTATTCATCTCCTCGCTGACGGCTGATCTTGCGGGGTTCGTTTTTTCGGCTCTGACGGTGAGGCTGTTCTGGTAGCCGGCGGCTGTATAATCAAAAAACGGTATATCTCTCCTGCCCGGGCAGGGGGATATACCGTTTTGTATGCTTCCGGAGCCGGGGAGCCAGCGAGCTCAATCTATAACAGTATAGTTCTCCGCGGCATTCTCCTTGGTCGCATATTCGCTGACACTCAGCACCTTTACCTTCAGGGGCTTCTGCCCCATATTGATAAGGATGATATCTCCGACTTTGACATCGTAGGATGCTCTGGCGACCTTGTCGTTAACGAGTATCCTGCCTGTATCGCAGGCTTCGTTGGCTACTGTCCTGCGTTTGATGAGCCGGGTCACTTTAAGGTATTTATCAAGTCTCATAAGCCCTCCCTGGAACAGCAAAGCCCGACCTTATTGCGGTCGGGCCGAGCTTTCTGCTTACTTATTAACAGCGTCTTTAAGCGCCTTGCCGGCCTTGAAGGCGGGTACCTTTTTGGCATCAACGTGGATCGGAGCCTTGGTAAGCGGATTGATAGCGTCCTTAGCAGCTCTCTCGCGAACTTCAAAGGTGCCGAAGCCGACGAGGGAAACCTTGCCGCCGTCTGTAAGTGCGTCAGTGATAACGCCGACTACTGCGGAAAGAGCCTTCTCAGCGTCCTTCTTGCTGCTGTAACCGCCTTTCTCAGCGATAGCATTGATAAGTTCTGCCTTTGTCATTTTTTTGACCTCCCTATACTTTTATAGTGCAAATGAACGATCTCTCATTCATTATACGGCTTGAATAATCCCTGAGCTCCCTCAGAGAGGGGGCTGCCGGAGGCCTCGAGAGCCTCAAAGCGTTCTGTGAAGCGGTCGCATTCATAGGCGAGAGCTTCTTCTGCGTCGTTATCGGTCTGTCTTGCCAGCTCTGCACAGAGCAGGAGCATATTGCCGAGATCCTCCGAAGAGACATTTTCCTCATTTTCGATAGTGCAGAGCCTGTCTTTTATCATCGAGATGACCTGCTGTTTATCTGAGAGGGATGCTCCCGCACGGGAGGCTCTTTTTGTCAGCTTCTGGGCTCTCATCAGCGAGGGGAACACCTTCGGCACGCTTTTGAGGGTGTCGGAATAGGTCTCCTGGCCTTTTTCCTGTTTTTTGATAGCATCCCAGTTGGTGAGGACCTTATCGACTGTATCGGCCTCCACGCTGCCGAAAACGTGGGGGTGTCTGATTATCAGCTTTTTGCAGACCTCGTCTGCTACGGCATCGAGATCGAAGGCTTGTTTCTCCTCTTCGATGCGGCAGTGAAAGACTACCTGAAGGAGAACGTCTCCCAGCTCCTCGCGGAGCATCTCGCTGCTGTCCTTATCTATGGCTTCCAGCACCTCATAGACCTCTTCGAGAAAATCCTTACGGATGCTCTGGTGGGTCTGGACTTTATCCCAGGGGCAGCCGTTCTCGCTGCGGAGTATCCTGACTATCTCAGCGAGATCGTAGACATTGTAGCTTTCTTTTTTCAGCAGTTCCTTTATAAGCTCCTGCAAGTCATCATATCCCTTCAAAGACGAAGACTGGACCCTAGAGGTCATCTTAATATATAATAACCCATATTACGGAAAAATTCAATAGGTTTTGCCAAATTTTTTTGAAAAATATGCGCGGACAGAGCTTTTGGGGATCATATCCATCATCCAGAGAGCTGTGAGGTATACGGCGGCGCAGCAGCAGAGCCCTGCGGCGCAGGCAAAACGGCTGTCCGGTGCTGTCAGAGCGCGGCAGCGGTCGGTAACGAGCCTTGCGGCTGAGGCAGACAGAAAAGCGGCGAAAAGGGGCGGAAAGACAGTTTTTCCCGGGCGCAGGGAGGTTTTCGTCCTGCGGAGGAGCATAGCGGCGGCGGAGATACAGATAATTCCCTGAGACATAAGAGTCGCCAGGGCCGCGCCTTTGAGACCCAGCTCCGGCCGGGGAATGAGCAGAAGGTTCAGGGCGAGCTTCACCCCGCCTCCGAGAAGCATCAGGACTATCGGAGCTGCCTTGCAGCCGAGAGTTTGCAGGGCTGTCAGGCAGGGAAGGGAGAAGGCCGAGAAGATGCAGGCAAAGGCAAGTATACCCATAGGCGCTGAGGCGGCCTCGATCTCGTTCGTCCTGCCGGAGAAAAGAAAGGAAAGCAGCTCTTTCGGCATCACTGCTGCCGCAGCTCCGCAGGGAAAGGCAGTCAGCGCCGTAACGCTCAGCAGCCGTGAGACCTGTGCGGACAGCGCTTTCTGGTCCCGCTTTGAGAGAGCTTCGGTCAGTGGGGCGGAGGAGGTCTTGCCGAACATAGCGGTAAAGGTCGGGACAAGAGAGGTCACCATCAGTGCCAGCCCGGTATAGGAGCCGTACATGAAATCCGGTAGGCGGTCAGCGGGGAGATCGGCGGCTGCGGGCATACCTGCTGCTATGGCACGGCTTATCCCACGGCTGACGGTCAGCAGGTCGATGGTGGAGGTCAGAGTCGTGATAACGGCCGCTCCGGCAATAGGCAGGGAGAAAGAGAAAAGCTGCTTCATTATGCGGGATGACTGATCGGTGACAGGGTCGGAGCGGAGCATGGCTTTGGTCATCCCGTCGCCGCAGCGTCTTCCGGAGATGACGGTATAGAGAAAAGCGCAGGCTGTCGCTGCGGAGCTTGCGAATATGGCTGCCGCCGCAGCGATAGGCAGGGCGGCGGCTCTGGCATCGTCTGAGGTCGGAAAGAAGCAGCCGAAGGCGCCGTGGGAGCTTTTAAAGGAGCTTTCGGCATATTTCAGTACAGATACAGCGCCGGCGAGCCCCAGTGCTGCGCGGATCACTGTCTCAAGTATCTCCGAGCGGGCTGTGGGGAGCATATTTCTCAGCCCTTCGTAATAGCCCCGCTCTGCGTTCAGCAGCGCCGAGAATACGATAGCTGGTGCCAGCGCGAGGACAGTCCAGACGGCGCGGGAGTCATGGAGGAAGCTCTCTGCCAGCGGCAGGGATGCGGCTGAAAGCACAACTGCTGCTGTGAGGCCTTCAAGAGAATAGACAAGCAATGCGCAGCGCCTGATCTTCCGGGCGTTGGCATATCTTCCCAGTGCGAAGCTCTCGGCGGTTAGCCTTGCGACGGCAGTGGTTATCCCTGATACTGCTGCGGCAAGCAGGGGAGTACACACGGCGAAAGCGCCGGAATAATAGGCCATACCGCTGCCGCCGAGGATACGAGTCAGCGGTATCTTATAGGCAAGGCCGATAGCCTTGGTCAGCAGCACCATCCCCAGCAGGATAGCGGAGCCCTTCAAAAAGCTCTGTTTTTTCATACTGCGCCTCCGAGTCTGATTATATTAGCGCTTTGCCGCCAATAATGAAATGGCGGAGAGCCTCTGAGACAGTTTATGAGCCCGGAGCGCGAATTAGTCCTTCGGAGGGTGTATGATCATGTTGGTGTCGGCCGCCGCAAAGGGCTGTATCAGGAAAGAACCGCCTCAACATGGAACAGCTTTTTGTGCCCGGTATCTTTTCCTTCGCGGAAAGTTGGAGCAGGAAACAGCTTTTTGTGCCCGGTATCTTTTCCTTCGCGGAAAGTTGGAGCAGGGAACAGCTTTTTGTGCCCGGTATCTTTTCCTTCGCGGAAAGCAGGAGCAGGGAACAGCTTTTTGTGCCCGGTATCTTTTCCTTCGCGGAAAGTTGGAGCAGGGAACAGCTTTTTGTGCCCGGTATCATTTCCTTCGCGGAAAGCAGGAGCAGGGAACAGCTTTTTGTGCCCGGTATCTTTTCTTTCGCGGAAAGCAGGAGCAGGAAACAGCTTTTTGTGCCCGGTATCTTTACTTTTTCCGGAATATGTGATATAATAAATAGGTTAGATATTATTTTGAAAGGAAGTATAACCATGCAATTCAAATTTTCCGAAAAAGTCGCTTATCTTCAGGCTTCGCAGATAAGAGAGATACTCAAATATTCGGCTGACCCTGAGGTCATCTCGCTGGCAGCCGGCTCTCCGGCACCCGAGGCTCTGCCTGCAAAGGAGCTGGAGGAGCTCTCAAAGCAGATACTCGAGGAAGAGCCCGGCATTGCCTTCCAGTACGGTGTCACCGAGGGCTACACCCCTCTGCGCGACGAAGTCAAGAAGATACTTCAGAAGCGCGGTATCTTTAACCCGGAGTATGATGATGTTGTCATCACCAGCGGCGCTCAGCAGGCCAACGAGCTCTCCGCAAAGGTGCTCTGCAACGAGGGCGATACCCTGATCGTCGAGAACCCCTGCTTCATCGGCTCCCTCAACGCTTTCAAATCCTACCATGTCGATCTCCAGGGAGTAACTCTTGAGGAGGACGGCATAAATATCGCTGAGCTGGAGGAAAAGCTCAAGGCAGGCGGCGTCAAGCTGGTATATCTTATCCCCAATTTCCAGAACCCGACAGGCAACACCATGTCGAGAGAGAAGAGAAAGCAGGCTTTTGACCTCTGCGGGAAGTACGGCGCTGTTATCCTTGAGGACAATCCCTACGGAGACCTTCGCTTCGCCGGTGAGGATATCGAGTGCATCAAGGAATACGACACCGAGGGAAGAGTCATTTATTCCGGGACATTCTCGAAGATCCTCTCTCCCGGGATCAGAGTCGGATATGTCTGCGCACACAAGGATATCATCCAGAAGATAGTTGTCTGCAAGCAGGTCGCTGACGTACATACTACTATGTGGTCGCAGATGCTCTGCTACCGTTTCCTGAAGAAATACGATCTCGATGAGCATCTTAGAAAGCTCCGCAGAGTATATGAGCACAAGACAGGCCTTATGCTCTCCGAGATCGAAAAGAATTTCTCCTCGAAGATAACATATACCAAGCCGCAGGGCGGTCTGTTCATCTGGTGCACTCTCCCGGAGGGAGTTTCCACAAAGCAGATGATAGACTTCTGCACAGTAGCTGTAAGAGACTATAAGGTAGCCATCGTTCCGGGCTCGGCCTTCTCCATCAAGGACACAGACGAGTGCCGCTCGTTCAGGCTCAATTTCTCGACCCCGACGGACGAGAAGATCGTCAGGGGCATCGAGATTCTCGGAAAGCTCTCAAAGGAAATGTTCGGAGACTGACCCGCCGGGAGACTCTTGACTGAGCGGGGGATTAGAGGAAGCAGCCTATGAAAAGTGCGATATTGAAAGATACCTTCCGTGAGATAAAGCGCTCTTTCGGGCGTTTCATATCCATATTTGCCATAATCGCACTGGGCTGCGGCTTCTTTTCGGGGATAAAGGCGACGATGCCCGATATGATCGACTCCGCTTACAAATACTTTGACGAGCAGAGCCTTATGGATCTGAGGCTCATGTCAAATATCGGCATACGCTCGGAGAATGTCTCGGCTGTAAGAAAGGCCGCAAATGTCTCCGCAGCCATACCCGGCTATTCCAAGGATGTTTTTTACAGATACAACAATCAGAACTGTGTTCTGAAAGTCATGTCTGTCCCCAACGAGATGAAGGGGAGCATGAACACTGTCGTCCTGCTGGAGGGAAGGCTGCCGGAGAAGAGCGGAGAGTGTGTCGTCGAGGTCAAGCTATCGTCGCCTTCCACCTTCAGGATCGGCAACGAGCTGACACTTACCTCTCCCTACGAGGATCAGAGCATAAACGAGATCTTCCGTACCGACACCTTCAAGATCGTCGGGATAGTCACCTCTCCCATGTATATCGGCTATCAGCGGGATGCCACCAATATCGGCAACGGTGAGGTGCTGTCCTATATGATGGTCCGGGAGGAGGATTTCTCGCTGGATTATTACAGCGAGCTGTTCGTGCGCTTCGATGGGCTCGAAGGCCTTGACCCATTCTCTGACGAATACAAGGAGAAGGTCAGCGAGCTGAAAGCTCCGGCTGTTGAGGCTTTCAAAAACAGCGTCGATCAGCGCTATGACGAGATGAAGGCCGCCGCAGAGGAAAAGCTCAGAAGAGGCAGAGAGCAGCTTGATTCTTTCAGGACCTATATTGAGCTTCCAGCCGAGAAGCTGGGGGAAGAGCTGGAGGCCAACGAGAAAAAGCTGGCGGAGGCTCAGAAACGATACGACGGCTTAGCCAACAAGCAGGGCATACAGGCTATGCTGCTGCGGTCGCAGATACTCAAGGGCGAGGAGCAGATGGAAAAGCTCCGCAGGCTCGCAGAGGCAGAAAAAGCCGGAGACAGCTCCGTAAAGGAAGAGTATCTGAAGGAGATCGAGAGGAACGAAGCGGCTCTGGCGGAGTCCGAGGCGGAGCTGGCTGAGGGCTTCGAGATAAAATACTATGAGAACGACCGCTTTTCCTGGACAGATTACGCCTCTTTTAAGGGAGATGCGGAAAAGATAGACGCTATCGCCAAGGTGTTCCCGGCGTTTTTCCTGCTGATCGTCGCGCTGGTCACACTTACCACCATGACGAGGATGATCGACGAGCAGAGAACTCAGATCGGCACATATAAGGCGCTGGGCTATTCTGTCGGCAGGATAATGTCGAAATACCTGATCTATGCCTTTATCGCCGCGATAGCGGGGAGCGTTATCGGTACTGTCATCGGTTTGCAGATCTTCCCTTCGATAATCTACGACAGCTACAAGATCATGTATAATATCCCGGAGATAATAACTCCCTTCCGCCCGCTGTATATGATACTCTGCATGGCGGCGGCGCTGGTCTGCACCGGCTCGGCTGTTGCCTACGCCAGCCTCAGGACACTGCGCTCTGCACCCTCTCAGCTAATGAGGCCGCGGCCGCCCGCAAAGGGACGGAGAGTCCTGCTGGAGAGAGTCGGATTTATTTGGAGCAGGCTGAGCTTTCTGATGAAGGTCACTGTCAGGAACCTTCTGAGATACAAAAAGAGATTCTTTATGACTGTCGCCGGAGTCGCGGGATGCACCGCGCTGATAATCACCGGCTTCGGATTGAAGCATTCGATCAAAGCCATAATTGACAAGCAGTTCGGTGAAGTCTGCCATTATGATGCGACTGTACTGACAAACGCTGCCGACAATAAGGCCGCCTATGCCGCCATGGATACTCTGCGGGGATACAGCAATGTAAAGAGCGCCGGGATCTTCTCGCAGATAACTACCGAAGCCAAAGCCAACGGCCAGATGCAGTCTGTCAGCTTAGTTATCCCGGAGGACTCTGAGCTCTTTTCCGAATATGTCGAGCTTGAGAATGTTGACGGCAGCGGTATCGCTGAGATCGCGGGCAGCAGCGCTGTCCTGACCGAGAAGCTGGCTCTGTTGCTGGATGTATCTGCCGGGGATAAGATAAAGATCAGCCCTGTCGGCCTGGAAGACAGAGAGATCACCGTCGGCGCGGTAGTAAAGAACTACGCTCTGCATTATATCTATATCCCAAAGAGCTATTACAGTGAGCTCTACGGCAGCGAGCCTGTCTATAAGACGGCCTTTGTCAAGTTTTCCGACGGAGCGGACAGTATAGCCTTCAAGGAGGATCTGATAAAGGACGAACAGTTCCTCGGAGTCAGCCTCAGTTCGGATTCGGGCAGGAATTTCCTGAATTCCGTTGACAGCCTGGATAAGATAGTCATCCTGCTGATAGTCTGCGCGGGGATGCTGGCTGTCATAGTGCTTTACAATCTCTCTAACATCAATATTACCGAAAGAGTCAGGGAGCTGGCGACCATAAAGGTGCTGGGCTTTTTTGACGGCGAGACTTCAGCTTATATCTACAGGGAGAATATAATCAGCTCTCTGATCGGCATACTGCTGGGGCTCGGAGTCGGGAAGATACTGCATTATTTTGTCGTCATAACCAGCGAGGTCGATATAGTCATGTTCGACCGCGGACTGGTATGGTGGGCTATGGTCATAGGAGTTGCGCTGACGATGGTGTTTTCCGCCCTTGTCAATGTCGCTCTGCATTTCAAGCTGAAAAGGATAGATATGGTCGAATCCCTGAAATCGGTGGAGTGATTGTTGTACAAAAAAACGGACAGCTTGACGTAAACGGCAGGACAGTCCGCTGTATAGACGCCGGATGATGATCCGATTAAAATAAAAGGAGGAATATATTATGGAAGAAAACAGATGCTGCAGGATGAACTGGTGGGCTATGCTGGCTTCGCTGCTGGCAGGAGTCATTCTCGGGACGCTCTCGACCCTCTTTGTCAGCAGGCTCATGCGCCCCCGAAAGAACAGCCACAACGAGAGAGAAGGAGTAGATCTCTGCGATTACGATTACGACGACTACTTCGATGACGATCTCCAGTTCCGCGATGACGACGACAACCGCCTCGACGACGAGACCGACGCACTCTCCTTCTGAACACGCAAAACAAAATGAAAGGTATGATCTGAGAAATGAAGTTAGGTATGGTAGGCCTGCCGAATGTCGGCAAATCGACGCTCTTCAATGCCCTTACTAACGCCGGCGCTGAGAGCGCGAATTATCCGTTCTGCACCATCGAGCCCAATGTCGGGATAGTATCTGTCCCCGATGAGAGGCTGGAAAAGCTGCGTGATATGTATGACCCTGTTAAATTCACCCCTGCGACACTGGAATTCGTCGATATAGCCGGGCTCGTAAAGGGCGCTTCAAACGGCGAAGGTCTTGGAAACAAGTTCCTCGCCAATATCCGCGATGTCGATGCCATAATCCATGTAGTCAGATGCTTCGAGGATGACAATATTGTCCATGTTGACGGTTCGATCAACCCCAGGCGCGATATCGAGACCATAGATCTCGAGCTGGTGTTCGCTGACATAGCTGTCATTGAGCGCAGACTTGACAGGGTCAAGAAGGCAATGAAGGGAGACAAGTCCCTCGCCGGTGAGGTCGATTTCCTTGAGAGGCTCAAGGATCATCTCTCTGAGGGCAAGACCGCAAGAGCCTTCGATATGACTGAAGAAGAGTTGGCCAGCCTTAAAGAGACACCTCTGCTTTCGCTGAAGCCTGTGATCTACGCCGCAAATCTCTCCGAGGCGGATTTTACCAATAATATCGAGAACAACGAGCATTACAAGGTTGTCTGTGAGATCGCAAAAGCCGAGGGCAGCGCTGTTTTCCCGATATGTGCGCAGATCGAAGCTGAGATCGCGGATATGTCTGAGGAGGACAAGGCTATGTTCCTGTCTGAGCTGGGGCTGGAGACCAGCGGCCTCGACCGCATCATAAAAGAGGGCTATTCGCTGCTGGGGCTCATTTCCTATCTTACCGCAGGTCAGCCGGAAGTAAGGGCATGGACGATAAAAAAGGGAACGAAGGCTCCGCAGGCAGCAGGAAAGATACATTCCGATTTCGAGAGAGGCTTTATCCGCGCCGAGGTAGTTTCCTTCGACGATCTGATGGCCTGCGGCTCTATGAATGCTGCCAAGGAGAAGGGGCTTGTCCGCTCCGAAGGCAAGGATTATGTTATGCAGGACGGAGATATAGTGCTGTTCCGCTTCAACGTCTGAGCCATGATGAGAGAGCTTGAGACTCAGCGTCTCCGTCTCAGATATGTGACAGCAGAGGATACCGCCCGTATCTACGATTGCTGGGCTTCAGACCCGGAGGTCACAAAATACCTGACATGGTATCCGCACAGCAGTATACATATCACGGAACGGTATGTGAACTACATACTGGAAGAGTACAAAAAACCGGACTGCTATCGCTGGGGCATAGTCCTTCGCGGGGCAGATGAGCTTATCGGTATGATAGATGTAGTAGGCTACCATAACGGCGCCCCTGTCATCGGCTACTGCTCCGGCAGGGCTTATTGGGGCAACGGCTATATGACCGAAGCGCTGAAAGCTGTTACAGCCGCCCTCTTTGAGGACGGATATGAGACTATCGTTATCGAGGCAGCGGATCTGAACATCGCCAGCAACAGGGTCATCGAAAAAGCGGGCTTTGAGAAAGTCGCTGACAGAGTCGCGCCTATGTCGGAGATGAAAAAGGATCAGCTTGTCAAGATCAATTCCTACAGGCTATATAAGTCCAAATAATTGGACATAAATAAAAGGGGCTGCCTCATAGACAGTCCCTTTTATTTTCCTGCCCGGATCGTGTCATGCTCCGGCCATCTCACAGCTTTGGCTGCATCCCTGAAGCTGATGAGTCTTGAAACGATGAATATGACAGCCAGCCCGGATAGTATCCCGACAGGCTTTATGACCCAGGGGATACCTGTCAGCGAAGCTATCCATCCCGCAGCGTTGTGGACTGTGTGCAGACCGATGGCAACAGCGATCCAACGTTTTCGGAAGTCCTCCTCGAAGAGCTTTTTGTAAATTAGCAGCGTCAGCGCGATATGGACACCGAAATTAGTGAAGTAATGCAGCGAATCCAACAGGCTTAGGATAAGGCCGTTGTCGGCAAAGCTCCTGAGCTCCCGGAGAACATTCTCGGCTTCGTCCGCTTTCTTGCCTGCGGTGAAATGACCTGTGCCTTCCTGCGAGAGTGTACGGCCGATGCTGATGATCTTTATTGTCTGCGCTCCCCGGATAAAACATTCCAACCCCGCGTGTCCGATGCCGAGACAGACGGCGGAGCAGGTCTTTTTAATGTTTGTCAGCGGGTATTTCATTGCCAGAAATCGGCCTGTCTCTTCAAATATACCTACAAGCTCGGCTGCTGCGACAGATTTCTGAGCCATCGGTGCGGTTGCCATAAGCATCCAGATGCTCAGATCGCAGGCGCGGGTAGACAGGAAACAGACCAGCGCTCCGGCCATTACAGGGAAGAGGGCAGCGGCTCTGTATCTCCTGAGCAGGAAAAAGGCCGATATCGGCAAAAGGAAGCATACCGATGCGCTGATGATATAACCCAGCATAGTGCTGTCTGAAAAGACGATATCTGCGCTCCCACCGGACACTGCTCTCCCTCCTTTACTTTCCTGCATTATACATCATTATCAGGCTTTTGTCAATCGTATATAAGAGTACAAGATTTCGTACAGATAATCAGCCGCCGCACTGTTTTGGAGTGCAGCGGCCGATAGGTCGGTTATCCTTGCTTTACTGTCTGATATAGATACCGTTCTCTTCGAGATAATCCTCAAGATCCTGCTTGTATTCAAAATCGAATGGGTCGAATGTCGCTTTCAGAGCTTTCTGCCCGATATCGCGGCGGAAATGGGCATTCTCGAAGGAAATCTTCTTTACGGCAGCATAAGCGTTGTTGATGGCCTCGTTGAGAGTATTTCCCTTGGCTGTGACTCCAAGTACACGCCCGCCGTTTGTGACGAGCTGCCCGTCCTTGAGCTTCGTTCCGGCGTGGAAGACTTCGGCACCCTCGACCTGCCCTTTCTCGTCAAGGCCGCTGATGGGGAGCCCCTTGGGATAAGAGAGGGGATAGCCGCCGCTGGCCATGACTACGCAGGCGCAGCTCCCGAAGCTCCAGTTTATCCTGACATCCTTTAGCTTGTGGTCGTAGATCGCCAGCATGATATCGACAAGGTCCCCCTCCAGCATGGGGAGGACTACCTGTGTTTCAGGGTCTCCGAAGCGGCAGTTGTACTCGATGACCTTGGGTCCCTTGGGGGTTATCATCAGCCCGAAGTAGAGGCAGCCTTCAAATGTTCTGCCCTCGGCCTTCATAGCTCTGATCGTCGGGAGAAAGATCTTTTCCATACATTCCTCAGCGACCTCGCGGGTGTAGTATGGGTTGGGGGCGATGGTGCCCATGCCTCCGGTATTGAGTCCCTCGTCGTTGTCGTAGGCTCTCTTGTGATCCATAGAGCTGAGCATGGGAACAACGGTCTCGCCGTCGGTAAATGAGAGGACAGAGACCTCAGGGCCGGTAAGGTACTCCTCGACCACGACTCTTGCAGAGCTCTCGCCGAACTTGCGCCCGTCGATCATTTCCTTGATAGCCTCAACAGCCTCGGCCTCGTTCTGAGCCAGGATAACGCCCTTGCCCAGAGCCAGACCGTCAGCCTTGATAACTGCCGGGTAGGTGTTCTGTTTTTTTACATAAGCGATAGCATCCTTGCTGTTGTCAAAGACCTCATAGCCTGCTGTCGGGATGCCGTATTTCTTCATCAGCTCTTTGGAGAATACCTTGCTGCCTTCAATGATGGCCGCTGCTTTCTTCGGGCCGAAGGTCTTGAAGCCTGCCGCCTGCATAGCATCTGTCATACCGAGGACAAGGGGGTCGTCGGGGGCTACCACGACAAGCTCAGCCTCCAGCTTCTTAGCCAGAGCCACCATCCCTTCAATATCCGTAGCTGCGACATCGAAGCATTCGGCTCCGTCAGCAGCTATGCCGCCGTTGCCGGGGGCGCAGGATATCTTTCCGCATTTCGGAGACTGCATCAGCTTTCTTATAAGTGCGTGTTCGCGTCCGCCGCTGCCGACAACGAGAATATTCATCTTATCCATTATTCTACCTCCTTATAATGAAAGGCCGCGCATCGGATCAATGGTGGAAAAGTCTTATGCCTGTGAAGGCCATAGCCATATTATACTTGTTGCAGGTCATGATAACATGGTCGTCGCGGATAGAGCCGCCCGGCTCAGCGATATACATAACGCCTGATTTCTTTGCTCTTTCGATATTGTCTCCGAAGGGGAAGAAGGCATCCGAGCCCAGGCATACGTTTGTGTTCTGAGCCAGCCATTCCTTCTGCTCTTCCTTGGTGAACACTTCGGGCTTGACCTTGAAGATGTTTTCCCATGCGCCGTCGGCAAGGACATCCATATACTCGTCGGAGATATAGACGTCGATGGCGTTGTCTCTGTCCGGTCTGCGGATATTGTCAACGAACTGCAGGCCGAGGACCTTCGGATGCTGTCTGAGCCACCAGATATCTGCCTTGTTTCCGGCGAGTCTTGTGCAATGGATACGGGACTGCTGGCCTGCGCCGATACCGATCGCCTGGCCGTCCTTTACATAGCAGACAGAATTGGACTGGGTATATTTCAGGGTGATAAGCGAGATCATCAGATCCTCCAGCTTATCGTCGGGGATATCCTTGTTGTCGGTAACGATATTGGAGAGCAGCTCCTTGTTGATATCCAGCTCGTTGCGCCCCTGCTCGAAGGTAACGCCGAATACCTGCTTGGTCTCAACGGGAGCGGGCTTGTAGTTCTCGTCGATCCTGATGATGTTGTATGTACCCTTTCTCTTGGACTTGAGTATCTCAAGAGCCTCGTCGGTATATCCGGGAGCGATTATGCCGTCGGAGACCTCGCGCTGTATCATCCTGGCGGTAGGAACGTCGCAGACGTCGGAGAGAGCGATGAAATCGCCGTAGGAGCTCATTCTGTCAGCACCTCTGGCTCTTGCATAAGCGCAGGCAAGAGGGGAGAGCTCGCCCAGATCGTCAACGAAATAGATCTTTTTAAGAGTGTCGGAGAGGGGCCTGCCGACTGCGGCGCCCGCCGGAGAAACGTGCTTGAAGGATGTCGCTGCGGGCATACCTGTAGCCATTTTCAGCTCGCGCACGAGCTGCCAGCCGTTAAAGGCATCCAGCAGATTGATATAGCCGGGCTTGCCGTTAAGCACCTCGATAGGCAGCTCGCCGCCATCAGCCATGAAAACTCTTGACGGCTTCTGATTGGGGTTGCAGCCGTATTTTAATAACATTTCGTTCGCCATAGTTTTTTACCTCCTGATATTTTAGGCGAGACCGCCCGGCCCATCCGGGCCTGTACGCATCCTGCGCACAGCAGTTGTGCGGTATTGCCTTTAGTCACAGTCAACATAGAGAAAATACTTGCCGCAGTGCAGGCATCTGAACAGATAGCCCTGCATACTGCCTTCGTTCTGCATATTCTCGCGGACATCTTCAATGTCGAACATAGCGACATCTTTTCTGTATATCTCTTCCAGCTTGTCGGAGAGGCCCATTTCTTCAAGCTCTTCCATCCCGACATAACCTGTGAAGGCGCAGTAATCGTCGCAGTGTGCCAGCCAGTATTCCTGCTGCCAGCCGCAGTAGCCGGGGGTGCGCGCAGTCAGCTCCTCCAGCTTTGCCGGGTCCGAGACCTTATCCGCAGATGCAGAGTCCTGAAACTCTCCGTCAAACTTTTCCGCAGCTTTTCCGTCGGCTATACATCCGGGGCAAAGGCACTCAACATCCTCCGAGGAATAGAAAGGGCTATTATACCAAATATCGGTCTGTCTGCCGCAGCAGTCACAGGTCTGGGGATCGCCCTTGGTAAAGGCTCCTGTCCCCAGCGGGTCGGGGTGATATCTGAAATGCGGTATCATCCTGATCCCTCCGTCAGACCTTGCTGAACTTGTTTACTATCTTTGTTTCCGCCTTGCCTGTTGCGATATCTATGAATCTTACGAACAGGGAGACCTTGTTGTCCTCGTTGAGGGCATTCCAGAGGCCTTCGGTGAATTCATTTATATCGTTGGGGACCGAGATCTTTTCGGGCTCGCCTTCAAAGCTGGGCAGAGGAGAGCCGTCGCCCATATAGGTGTGGATAAAATGTCCGACACCGTTTATCGGGTCGGTATAGGAATAGGTGAATCTTTCAACGCAGTCGGGGTCGCCGTCTGCGGATTTGATTATGTGCATAGCATAGTTATACTTGCCCTCGCCGACGTGCATGATGCCGGAGATACGGGGAGTATAGTTGGGTGCATCGTCCTCATAAACACGGGTGCGCAGGGACTGCTCGAAGGTCTGCTGCTTATCCATCAGCTCATAGATGGTGTCGGTCTGGTCGCCGTTGGTGACGATGGTTTTGTTCCCCAGGACACGCACCGGAGAATAGATGATAAGGTGCGGGTCAGAGAGCTTGGAGGGGTCGGCGGCTTCGGTCTTGATGCCGTCCTCGGTCTCGGTGAATACGCGGTTGCGGCTGTTGACGCTCCTGCCCATGATAAAATAGGCGGTAACTGCGCTTTTGCCGTCGGCGCTCTTGCCGATGATTATCCCGCGCCCGGGATAGCTGTTGGCTCTCAGAGCTTCGTAGATGTCGATAGTTTTCATTTTAACAACCTCCTGTTATTTCAATGACGGTTTACAAGTCTACATAAGCCTTTCCGTCCCGGACGCTTATCCTGCCCTCACAGAAGAGGGAGACAGCCCTGGGAAGGAGCTTCCATTCAACGTTTTCCATTATCCTGCGCTGGAGGGTCTGGGGGGTGTCATCATTCTCGACAGCTACCGTCCCCTGCATTATTATTGCTCCTGCATCGGCTTTTTCGTTGACGAAATGTATGGTCGCGCCGGAGACCTTGACTCCGTATTCCAGCGCCTTCTCATGGACTCTGAGCCCATAGAAGCCCTCGCCGCAGAAGCTGGGTATCAGCGCGGGGTGTACGTTGATTATCTGATATGGGTAAGCCCTGGTAACGCATTCGTCCAGGATTATCATAAAGCCTGCCAGTACGATAAGATCTGCCTTCTGTTTCTGAAGCTCCCTGAGTATCTCCTGGCTGTAAGATCTATTGTCCGGGAAAGCGGCTCTTGGTATGACGACAGAAGGTATCCCTGCGAGGGCAGCACGCTCAAGGGCATAAGCGCTGTCCTTTGAGGAGATGACGCAGGTTATTTTACCGTTCCTGATCTCGCCTCTCTTTTCGGCATCGATCAGCGCCTGAAGGTTCGTCCCTCCGCCTGAAACGAGAACTACTATGTTTTTCATTATCCATTCTCCTTTTTATGTCTGCTGCCGCAGGGCTATGTATTTCTGCGGCATATCATTCGACCGCTTGGATGGCGGCTTTCTCGATCCCTTTGATCTTGCCGCTGAGAGCCTTGAATATCTCGTCCGGGACGAAATTCATATCCTGTGCAATAATGCTGGTCGCAGAGGTGTCGCAGGAAAAGGCGAGTTCCTTTGCGCTGCCTCTGGCGAAGGTATATGTTACCTTGCTCTTCTCGAACACAGGCTTCAGTGTCTCCTCGACTGCCCCGCGCTGTTCATCCGTCAGGTCGCCGGTAAAGGTGAGCTTTATCAGGAACTGCTCTCCGACGCTGTCGAACTCGATGGGGAAGTATGTACCCAGCTTTTCGTAATGCTCCTTCATGCTGCTGCTGTTTGCGGCAAGCTGCCCGGCAGTATTGTCATTCCCGGCCGCAGCCTTTGTCTCAGCGGGAGCGGTATTAGCAGGGAGCTGATAGGCTTCGTTGATAGTTACGGAGCTGACCCCGTCTATCTCGTTGAGGGCTCTGAGAATACCTGTGACGGCCTTATCGGTGTAGCTGTTGCCAAGGTCGAGGATGATACGCAGATACCTGCTGTTCCTGCCGTCAAGGAGAAAATAGTCGCCGTAGTAGTTATCATCGACCTGCTGGCCGCATTTCTTTGTTATCTCAGCGATTATGTTTTTCTTGTCCTCTTCTGTTACATCCCTGTTGAACTCGACGCTGTAATCGAACATCTCGCCGTCGATGCTGATGATCCTTACGGGATATTTCAGATTCAGATCGTTGATGCCGAGGGCAGCCTTCCATAAGGCATCCGGGTCATTCTTATAGATCTCGGCGTTATTATCGGGGGCCTGAGATGCTGTATCCTCCCTGGGGGCGAGCCTTGCATATATATCCGAGATCGTATTTGTCTTATAGCCTATGACTCCGAGGGCTATGAGCCCTGCTGCCATGAGCCCGCCTATGATCTTCGGCCCTTGCTTTCTGCGAAAGGCGGAAAAACTGCTGTTGCTGTTCATTGTTTCACCCCGGTAAATTTCTGTGCCGGCAAAAATGCCTTTATGACCAAAAAGGAGGAGAAACAGTATTATTCTCCTCCCGATGTTATTGGTATTAGCAGATGATGACGCCCTCATCGCTCTTTACGAGCTCTCCGAGGACATAAGCCTCCTCGCCTGCCGCATTGAGTGCAGCGACAGCCTTGTCAGCATCGTTCTTGTCTACGGAAACGATCATCCCGACACCCATGTTGAAGGTGTTGAACATATCTCTCTCGGGGATGTTCCCGTTCTTTGCGATAAGATCGAAAATAGGGAGCACCTGAACGGCGCTGCGCTCGATCTTAGCGGAGATGCCCTCCGGGAGGGATCTCGGGATATTCTCATAGAAGCCGCCTCCGGTGATATGGGAGATGGCCTTGACATTGACTGTGTCGATCAGGCTCATGATGGCCTTGACATAGATCCTTGTCGGTGTCAGAAGCACATTTCCGAGGGTAGTCCCCAGCTCGGCGTAATGCCTTGCAAGGTTCTGCTCGTTGATGGCGAAGACCTTTCTTACCAGCGAGAAGCCGTTGGAATGAACGCCGCTGGATTTTATGGCGATAAGGATATCTCCGGGCTTCTGGGTCTCGGGCTTGAGGATCTTGTCCTTGTCAACGACTCCGACAGCGAAGCCGGCGAGGTCGTATTCCTCTTCGGGCATAAGGCCGGGGTGTTCGGCTGTCTCGCCGCCGATAAGAGCGCAGCCTGCCTGAACGCAGCCCTCGGCTACGCCGGAGACGATGCTTGCGATCTTTTCGGGGATGTTCTTGCCGCAGGCGATATAATCCAGGAAGAACTGGGGCTTAGCGCCGCAGCAGATAATGTCGTTGACGCACATTGCGACGCAGTCGATGCCGACTGTGTCGTGCTTATCCATAGTGAAAGCGATCTTGATCTTAGTGCCGACGCCGTCGGTGCCGGAAACGAGCACAGGCTTTCTGATGCCTTCGAGGTCGAGCTCGAAAAGGCCGCCGAAGCCGCCGATCCCGCTGAGAACGCCGCTGGTCATCGTCCTTGCGACGTGCTGCTTCATCAGCTCAACTGCCTTGTATCCTGCGGTAACGTCAACGCCCGCAGCCTTGTAGCTATCGGAAAAACTTTTCATCTGTTCTTATCCTTTCGATAGTATTTGTCAAAATAGAATTCAGCAAATCCCGTTTCGAGGCCGTCGCAGAAACCGTCTGCTCTGTCAGTGACGAACAGCTCGTATTTTGCGTTGATCTTCCGGCATTCGTTGAAGAAATGTACGCCGGTCAGATACCACTCAAAGAATTGCTTATATGTGCTCTCTATTCCGGGAACACAGCGCCTGCCGTTATCCAGGTCGGTGCATACAAGCAGCACAGTCTTTCTGGCATTGAGCTGCCTCATGATACCGGCCGCAGTGCATCCGCTGCATTTCTTGAAATCCCCGGCGCTGAACATATTACATACCCAGGCGCTTCATGATCTCCTGATATGCTTCCTCTACGCCGCCCAGATCTCTGCGGAAACGGTCCTTGTCCAGCTTCTCGTGAGTGGTGCTGTCCCAGAAGCGGCAGGTGTCGGGGCTGATCTCGTCAGCGAGGATGATAGTGCCGTCGGGGGTCTTGCCGAACTCGATCTTGAAGTCGATGAGGTCGATGTTCAGGCCCTTGAAGAACTTGACCATGAACTCATTTACCTTGAAAGCGTACTTGGAGATGGTGTCCAGCTCTTCCTTGGTGCAGAGGCCGAGTGCGAGAGCGTAATAGTCGTTGATGAAGGGGTCGCCCAGATCGTCGTTTTTATAGCTGAACTCAAGGATGGGGCAGAGCAGCTTTTTGCCTTCCTCGACACCCATTCTCTTGGAGAAGGAGCCTGCGGCAACGTTTCTGATGATAACTTCGAGGGGAACGATGGAGACCTTCTTAACGAGAGTCTCTCTGTCGGAGAGCTCCTCAACGAGGTGAGTGGGGACGCCCTCTTTCTCCAGCATCTTGAACATAAAGTTTGTCATCTTGTTGTTGATAACGCCCTTGCCGGCGATAGTGCCTTTCTTGATGCCGTTGAAAGCGGTCGCATCGTCCTTGTAGTCAACGATAACAAGATCAGGGTCGCTGGTAGCGTAGACCTTCTTGGCCTTTCCTTCGTAGAGCTGTTCGCCTTTTGTTACATTTGCCATTTTGATTTCCTCCGTTATATGTAAGATTTTATTGACTTCCGGATATTGCGGTTCCCGGCTCAGAGATCTTCCAGCTTTTCCTGGAGAGCCCTGTCCTTTTCCGCGACTGTTTTTGCCATTTTCTTCTTGGCCTCGGTAAGTTTTGCTGCCAGCTCCTCGTCAGAGACCGCAAGGATCTGTATTGCCAGCAGAGCTGCGTTCTTTGCGCCGTCGATGCCGACTGTAGCTACCGGGACTCCGGGAGGCATCATAACTGTCGAGAGCAGTGCGTCCATGCCGTCGAGAGCTGCCGAGCGCATAGGTATGCCGATGACGGGGAGCGTCGTATGCCCTGCGATAACTCCTGCAAGATGCGCCGCCATACCTGCCGCACAGATTATCGCGCCGAAGCCCTGTTCTCTGGCATCTGTAGCGAAATCACAAGCCGTCGAGGGCGTCCTGTGAGCGCTCATGATACGGCACTCATAGGGGACTCCGTAAGCCTTGAGCTCAGAGACCGCTTTTGCTACTACGGGGAGATCGCTGTCCGACCCCATGATTACTGCAACCTTTTTCATAAGCATCCTCCAAACCTGAGCGGCAAGAGCTTTGCCGCAAAAATAAAACTGCAACTGGGGTTGCAGTTATTGGCAGATAATTAGAACTTGACCGGAAAAACCAAGCGCACGAAAACAAACCCAGGCATCCGGGAGATAAGCTGAACGGCTGCCCTGTTTCCGTAAAGACATCAGTATCACTCCGCTCTGCGCTGCGCGTTTTTCTACATCTAATATTTTACTATATTTCCTGTGAAATTTCAACACAATATAATATAAAATTTATATTAACGAACACAGAGCTTCTTGGTCAAATTAACGAACTCAGAAGAAACCGCCCTTGAAGCCTCCGAGGCCCGAGCTTATGACATCGCAGCATATAAAGCTCTCTGTCTGCCGGATGTATTCATCTATCGCGGCGGAGCCGGGCATCCCGGCACAGGCCTCGCAGACCTGCTGCTGCTTTGCATCCGAGAGGGCGGCGAAGGCGGCAGCGGCGGTGTCGTCGGCTATAAGGCTGTCTCTCAGCGCAGGCGGGAGATCGAAGCCCCGGCTGTATCTTTTCAGCATTTTTCATCATCCTTTCCCGGGAAATGTCCCGCTATGAGTATTCCCGGAAAAGGGCTGTCTGATACATCGCGGCAGGGCGTTTTCTGCTTTCCTTGACACTTTTTCTCCGGAGTGGTATGATATAACTGAGGATCAAGGCAAAACTGATAAAAGAAATGAGAGAAGCGTATGGAAGACCTTTCCAATATCGGAGTCATAAAAGACATACTCAGGAGACACGGCTTTACTTTTTCAAAGGCGCTGGGGCAGAATTTCCTTGTCAACCCTTCTGTCTGCCCGAGGATCGCCGAGCTGGGGAACGCAAAGCCCGGCTTCGGTGTCATCGAGATCGGGACCGGAATCGGTGTGCTCACCCACGAACTCGCAAAGCGGGCGGATAAAGTTGTCGCTGTCGAGATCGACGAAAGGCTGATACCCGTCCTTAACGAGACCCTCTCGGAGCATGACAATGTAAAGATAATCAACGATGATGTGATGAATGTCGATCTGGGGAGCCTTATCAGGACAGAGTTCCCCGGGCTTGAGGTGGCGGTCTGTGCCAATCTGCCTTACTACATAACCTCCCCGATAATCATGATGCTGCTGGAGCAGAGGCTCCCGATAAAGTCAGTGACGGTCATGGTCCAGAAGGAGGCTGGAGCAAGGCTCTGCGCCGGGATGGCGACCCGCAGCATGGGCGCTGTTACCGTTGCGGTAAACTATTTCTCCGAGCCGGAGGTGCTTTTCAATGTCTCCCGGGGGAGCTTTATGCCGCCCCCGAATGTGGACAGTTGTGTTGTCCGTTTCAACATAAAGGACAAGACCCCCGACGGAGTCGATGACGAAAAATTCTTTTTCAGGACAGTGAGAGCCGCTTTTTCCCAGCGCCGAAAGACCCTGGCGAATTCTGTCGCTTCCGGTCTGCCCTGCGGGAAAAATGTCGTCCTTGAGGCGATAGCCGCCGCTTCGCTGCCGGAGAATGTCCGCCCGGAGCAGCTCCCGATGGAGCAGTTCATCGCTTTCGCCAACGCTCTCGGCAGGCTCGTCCCCGACAAATAGAAATACTTGACAGCCGGTCTGAGGTTCGCTCCCTCAGACCGATTTTTCTCTGTCTGCCCTGCAAATGCGACATATTATTCTGCTCCCCTTTGGTATGATTTATTGTGACGACAAACACCACATAAAGGGAGAGATAGAAATGAACATAAAGTCCTTGAACTTGACAAGGCTCGCAGAGGAGCACAGCTCCCTCATCAGGCATCTGGCCGCTGCAGCAGGAGGCTTCGTCTTTGCGGGAGCACATATCGGCGGAGAGAGGTCGATGCTCTGTGTCGGGCTTGCTGCGGCGCTGCCCTCCGAATCGCTGACAGTCTTTCTGGCGGCCGGGCTGCGTTTCCTGCTGATGCTGCCCCATTTTACCGACGGCCTTATCCAGCTTTGCTCGATGCTCATCATAACTGTATTCGCTGCTGCGGCCGCAAGATTTTCGGTCTCGGACAGCCCGTTTTTTTCTGCCGCCCTGACGACAGGCGTCCTGCTGCTGTTCTCTTTTGCCGTTTACCCGACACAGTCCCCCTCCGGGAGCGTGGTGATAATGCGGGCGGTCGCCGCAGCAACAGCTGGATGTTTCGCATTCTCTCTTCGCACGCTTATCAACGGCTGCCGGCTCACAGGCTCTGCTCCGCTGACAGGAGTATCGCTGCCTTTGGCGGCTTTTGTCTACACCGCCTCTGTTTCCGCATTGGCTTCTGTAAAGCTGTTCATCGACCTGGGCAGAGTGGCTGGTTGTATAGCTGTCCTTGCAGCAGCCAGGAGATATAAGATGAGCGGGGGAGCGGTCATGGGAGCTCTGACCGCTGCAGCCATGCTGGCGGGGGCGCCGTCTCTGGCTGTGAACACTATGCTGCTGGCGACAGCAGGGCTGGTATGCGGCTGCTTTACCGAGCTGGGGCTTTTCGCAGTAGCGGTATCTTTCCTTGTAGTTTGCGCTGCCGGCCTGGCGACTGTCGGCGGTCCGGATGCTGTGACAATGTTCATAGATGCCGCCGCCGGGACAGTTATCTTTGCGGCTCTCCCACAGGGCGCTGTCCGGCAGATCACTCAGCGGTTCTTCGGCAGCAGGGAAGCCTCCGACACCGTCGGAAGGACGACAGCCTCCCGGCTGGGCTTTGCGGCTTCGTCTCTTGGAGAGATAAGGCGCAGGCTCTCTCTGGCGGCCTCCGCTATGGACAGGCACGCTTCCGCAGTCCCTCTTTCGCAGACGGTTTTTCACAGCCTTTGCCGGGGCTGCGAGAGCTGCTGCGTCTGCCATAGATCGCCGGAGGGTTCTGCTGCGGCTTTCGACCGCCTGGAAAAAGCCGCTATGAGATACAACGGCCTCTCTGATGAGGATGTCAGACGTCAGCTCCCGGGCTGCCGCTTCCCAGAGCAGGTGGCAGACAGTTTCAATTATGCTTACAAAGCCTATCTCGACGGCAGGGCGGCAATGCTGAGAGTCTCGGAGATGCGCTCTCTTGTTTCAGAGCAGCTCTCCGTTATGGAAAATGTCCTCTCCGACCTCTCCGGCAGGATAGGACAGATACGCTCCGCCGACCGCGCCCTCTCGGAGAGGGTCAGAGAGTATTTCGCAAGGCAGGGCTGCGCCGGTGCAAGAGCCTGCGTCTATCAGGACGAGTCCGGCTTCCGGCACGCCGAGGTGTTCCTGCCTGCGGAATTCAGAGCCGAGGCCGTCCGTCTGGCTGTCGATATCTCGGATATAACAGACTGTATGCTGGATCTGCCGGTCGTTACCGTGTCGGACAAGCTGACCAGGATAGTCTTCTCCGAGCTGCCGGCCTATGAGATCGCCTCGGCGGATTTCGGCGCATCCTCAACGGAAAGCGGCTGCTCGGGAGACACTTTCGGATTGGTCAGAGCCTCGGCCTGCGAATGTTTCGCTGTCCTCTCCGACGGCATGGGCACAGGCAAGCGGGCAAGGCTGGACTCTATGTTCGCCGTAAGCCTTGCATCACGGCTGCTGACCTCGGGAGTGTCGGCAGTATCGGCGGTGAAGCTGATAAACTCGCTGCTGAGAGTCAAGGGCTGGGACGAATCCTTCGCTACTCTCGATATCGTGAGGTTCGACCTCTGCACGGGAGCAGCCGAGCTGGTCAAGGCCGGTGCCGCTCCCACATATCTCTTCAGGGACGGCGCTGTCCGTGCCTTCGTAGGGGAGGCGTTCCCGGCGGGGATACTGGAGGGCTGCACTCCGGATGTCTTTTCCTGCAAGCTCTTCGAGGGAGATGTCCTGGTCATGACCTCCGACGGCGTTGACGGAGAGACTGTCCGTGAGACTTTGCGGCAGTGCGGAGATGATCTGCCGGACGCAGAGGATCTGGCAAGGATGATCGGAGAAGCCGCTGTTTCTGCGGAAGGAGAGAGCCACAGAGACGACATCACGGCAGCGGTCTTCTGCGTGTCTCTCAGGGAAAAAGAGCGCGGGCTTTGATGATCCAGGATTTTATATTGGCGAAGATGCACAAATTTAAAGGTTGAAATATGTGATAAACCGAAAATAATAACTAAAACTATTGCAAAATATGTGAAAATAGTTTAAAATATAATTGCTGAAGAGTACATCAAGAGCGAATTATGCCTAAAAATATATTAGTCAAGGAGGTCGATAAATAATGATACGTGATATCCCCGAGACGTATAAAGACCCGATCTATCTCTTCCATCAGGGGACTAACTGCATGACCTACGATTTTCTCGGTTGCCATAAAGGCGAGAAGGACGGCAGGAGCGGGCATTATTTCAGAGTCTGGGCGCAGAACGCCAAGGCTGTCTCTGTTGTCGGAGATTTCAATGATTGGAACGGATACGTTAATGTCTGCGAACAGCTTGCGGATTCGGGCATCTGGGAAGTTTTCATCGAAGGGCTCAAGACTTTCGATACATACAAATATGCCATAACCGGCTGCGACGGCCAGACAAGGCTCAAGGCCGACCCTTACGGGACCCACATGGAGGTCGCACCCGATACCGGGACAAAGATCTTCGATATCAACGAATATCAGTGGAAGGACACAGCCTGGCAGAAGGAAAAGGAAAAGAAGGATATCTATAACGCACCTATGAACATCTACGAGGTGCACCTCAATTCCTGGAAGGCCTGCACTACAGGCAAGTATTACAGCTACACCGGATTTGCTAGGGAGATAATCCCTTACCTCAAGGAAATGAGCTATACCCATATCGAGCTCATGCCGCTGGCGGAGTTCCCCTTCGACGGCTCCTGGGGCTATCAGGGCATAGGCTACTACGCTCCCACATCCCGCTTCGGGACACCTGCGGAGTTCATGGCTATGGTAGACCTTTTCCATGAGGCGGGGATAGCCATTATCCTCGACTGGGTCCCCGCACACTTTCCGAGAGATGCTGCCGGACTCTTTGAGTTCGACGGCGGCCCCTCCTATGAGTATGCCGACCCGAGAAAGCGCGACCACCTGGCCTGGGGGACAAGAGTCTTCGACTACGGCAGGGGAGAGGTCCGCAGCTTCCTGATCTCCAACGCCCTCTATTGGCTGGAAAAATACCATATCGACGGCCTCAGAGTCGATGCAGTCGCTTCTATGCTCTACCTCGACTACGACAGGCGCGACGGCGAGTGGACACCTAACGTCTACGGCGGGCACGAGAACCTCGAAGCCATAGATTTCTTCAAGAGGCTCAACGAAGCTGTCTTCGCAAGGAACCCCAAGGCGCTGATGATCGCCGAGGAATCCACCGCATGGCCGATGGTGACTAAACCTACCAGCGACGGCGGCCTGGGCTTCAACTTCAAATGGAACATGGGCTGGATGAACGATATGCTCAAGTATATGTCGATGGACCCGATACACAGAGCTTTCCATCACGATATGCTGACATTCTCCTTCTTCTATGCTTTCTCCGAAAACTTCATCCTGCCGATCTCCCACGACGAGGTCGTTCACGGAAAGGCATCGCTGGTCGGGAAGATGTACGGCAGCGATATCGAGCAGAAGTTCGCACAGGCAAGGCTCTTTATGACCTATATGATGGCACACCCCGGAAAGAAGCTGCTCTTTATGGGCTCCGAGTTCGCCCAGTTCAGAGAGTGGGATTACGAGAACGGCCTGGAATGGTTCATGGTCGAGGAATATGAGAATCACCGCAACTACCAGAAGTTCGTGAAGAATCTCAATAAATTCTATATCGAGAATCCTCCTATGTGGCAGAACGATTTTTCATGGGAAGGCTTCAGTTGGATATCCAATGACGACTATAAGCAGTCGATAATCATCTTCCGCCGCTTCGACAGAAAGGGCAACGAGGTCATCGCTGTCTGCAACTTCGTCCCCGTCGGAAGGAACAGCTATTGCTTCGGAGTTCCCTATGAGGGGACATATACCGAGGTCTTCAATTCCAGCTCCCCCGACGGCTCGCCTATGACCAACGGCTCTGTCAAGTCCAGAAACATCGGTATGCACGGCCTCGAACATTCTGTATGCATCGATATTCCGCCTTTCTCGGTAATGTATTTCAAGATAAAGAAAAAGGCGCAGCGCAAGAAAGCGGAGAGCAGAAGAAAAACGGCTGCAAAGCCCGCCGCCGGAAAGACCGCGCAGAAGAAAAAGGCCTCCTCAAAGGAGTAACGACCCGCTGGGCGGGGATCGTAGCAGCACAGCCCCCGCTGTGCTGATGCTAAGGCAACACCGCACGACCAGCGGCTAACGCCTCTGCACATCATCTGCTTGCCAGCTTTCCGTCATGATTACCAACGTCATCAAAGATGACGTCAATTCTCCTTGACGTTGCGTAAAGCGAAGTGAACTTCGCTTGCAAGCCTGCGTCGAATTTAGGCAATCTGACGAAAATCTTTGCCTCAATGTTAATTGAGGCTGCGCATACTGATGCACAGGGGTCGTGTGGTGTTGCCCTAAGAAAAGTCACTGATAAAAAATAATATATGGTGGGTGAATTATTATGTTCAACAAAAAAGAATGTGTGGCGATGCTTCTCGCAGGCGGCCAGGGCAGCAGACTCTATGCCCTGACTCAGACAGTTGCAAAGCCCGCTGTGCCTTTCGGCGCAAAGTACAGGATCATCGACTTCCCTCTGTCGAACTGCATCAATTCCGGTATCGACACCGTCGGCGTGCTGACCCAGTATCAGCCCCTGGTGCTCAATGAGTATATCGGCAACGGCCAGCCCTGGGACCTTGACAGGATCCACGGCGGAGTCCATGTCCTTCCTCCTTATGAGAAGGCATCCGGCGCAAGCTGGTATTCCGGAACAGCCAACGCGATCTATCAGAATATCAATTTCATCGACAGATATGACCCGGAGTATGTAGTAGTACTCTCCGGCGACCATATCTATAAGATGGATTATAACAAGATGCTGGCTTACCATAAGAAAAAGGAAGCCGCTGCGACCATCGCAGTCCTCGATGTCCCCAAGGAGGAAGCCTCCCGCTTCGGTATCATGATAACCGATGCCGACGACAACATCATCGATTTCGAGGAGAAGCCCAAGAACCCCCGCTCCACTCTCGCTTCAATGGGTATCTACATATTCACCTGGTCGAAGCTCAAGGCCTACCTCATCGCCAACGAGAACGATAAGGAAGCCTCAAAGGACTTCGGCAAGAATATCATCCCGGATATGAGAGTCGCCGGCGAGAAGCTGGTAGCTTACCGCTTCGACGGCTACTGGAAGGATGTCGGCACCATCGACTCCCTCTGGGAAGCAAATATGGATCTTATCAATCCCAACATCCCGATAGACCTTTATGACCCGGCCTGGAAGATCTATTCCAGAAACCCGGTAATGGCTCCGCAGTATATCGGCAAGCACGCTATGGTGCAGAACTCTATGATAACCGAGGGCTGCTCTATCGACGGCCTCGTTGAGTTCTCTATGATCTCCGACGGAGTTACAGTCGAGGAAGGCGCTGTCATCTACGATTCGATCCTTATGCCCGGCTGCGTCGTAAAGAAGGGCGCTAAGGTCGAGTATGCTATCGTCGGAGAGAATTCAGTTATCGGCGAGGGCGCTCAGATCGGTGCAAGGCCTGAAAACATCGAGGATAAAGACACCTGGGGCGTTGCGGTCGTAGGCCATAACATCAACATCTCTCAGGGCGCGGTAGTTGCTCCTAAGGCAATTATTTCCGAAGATATGTAAGAAAGGGGTAGCTTAAAGTGGACGTAAATATGGGAAATGTGCTCGGTCTCGTGTTCGCTAATATGCACGATATGACCGTCGGCGATCTTACAAAGAACAGAACAATGGGGTCGATCCTCTTCGGCGGTCGCTACCGCCTCATCGACTTCCCCCTCTCCAATATGGTAAACAGCGGCATCACTAATGTCGGTGTTATAACCAAGAGCAATTATCAGTCTCTGCTCGACCATCTGGGCTCCGGCAGAGAGTGGGATCTCTCCAGAAAGAAGGGCGGTCTCTATATCCTTCCTCCCTTCGGAAATGTTACCTCTAACCTCTACAGAGGCCGCATCGAGGCGCTCTACGGCGCTATGAGCTTCATAAAGAACGCTCTTGCAGATTATGTCGTCCTCTCTGACTGCGATATCGTTACAAATATGGATTTCAAGCCTATCCTCGAGCAGCACGTTGAGTCCGGCGCGGATATCACCATCGTCGCTCATACAGGCGTTTATCCTTCCGAGGATATCCAGAGCTCCACTGTCCTGAGCAAAGATACCAACGGCAAGGTAAGATCTGTCCTCATCCGCCCCGATATCGGAGGCACCTGCACTGCGAGCCTCAATATCTTCGTTATGAGCAAGCAGTTCCTTATCGATATGGTAACAGATGCTATGGCAAGAGGCAACGTCAGCTTCGAGACGGATGTCCTCCAGGCCAAGTGCAGCGAACTGAATATAATGGCTTATGAGTATGAGGGCTATTTCTCAAAGATCTCCAGTATCGCCAGCTACCTGAGAGCAAATCAGGAGCTCCTCGATCCCGAGAACGCCAGAAAGCTCTTCCTCCCCAAGAGAGCTATCTATACCAAGGTCAGAGACAATGCTCCCGTTAAGTATGATCTCGACAGCAAGGTAACAAACTCCCTTATCGCTGACGGCTGCATCATCGAGGGCGAGGTCGAGAATTCTGTCCTCTTCAGAGGCGTAAAGATCGCCAAGGGCGCTAAGGTCAAGAACAGTATCCTTATGCAGGGAACTGTTGTCGGAGCTAAGTCCGAGGTGAATTATCTCATTACAGACAAGAATGTCAATATCGGCGAGAACCATATCCTGAACGGTGCGCCGAGCTACCCGATGTACGTCGGCAAGGGCGCGTCGGTATGATCCCCGGTCGAAAGGGAGCCGTCGCTGCGGCGGCTCCCTTTTGAAAAGGTCCGTCAGATGCCCCCCTCCCGGGAAGGCATCCGCCGGAAGAAAAAATCCCAAGCAGAAAGAAGGTCAGTCTATGAATATACTCTATACAGCAAGTGAGGCTCTGCCTTATGCGGCTTCCGGAGGGCTCGCTGATGTTGCAGGCTCGCTGCCGGCTGCGATTAATGCGGAAGGGCACGATTGCCGCGTAGTCATCCCCTATTACAGCCAGATCAGACAGGAGCTCAAGGATGAGCTAACTTATCTTACCAACTTCACAGTTCCTGTTGCCTGGAGAAACCAGTATTGCGGTGTCTTTGTCGGGCATCAGAACGGCGTTACCTATTATCTGCTCGATAACGAATACTATTTCGCAAGAAACGGCCTCTACGGTTTTTATGACGACGCAGAGAGATTTATCTTCTTCTCCCGCGCTGTCCTGGAACTGCTGCATTACATCGATTTCAAGCCCAATGTAATAAACGCCAACGATTGGCAGACAGCCCTCGTCCCCGTTTATTACGACATCTTCTATCGCTATCAGTCCGGATATGAGGATATCAAGACTGTCTTCACTATCCATAATATCCAGTATCAGGGCCAGTACGGCCTGGAGCTCATCAACGACCTTATGGGCATCCCGCTCTATCATACCGACCTCCTCTCCTATGACGGAGACGTTAACTTTATGAAGGCGGCCATCGAGGTCAGCGATAAGATCACTACAGTTTCTCCCTCCTATGCCTGGGAGATCCTGGACCCTTGGTATTCACACGGCCTGGACAGGATACTCGTCCATAAGCAGTATAAGCTCTGCGGCTTCCTGAACGGTATCGACCAGAAGGTATATGACCCGGCAACAGACCCGAATATACCCAAGAACTATTCAGTAAAGAGCAAGGCCGGTAAGGCTGTCTGCAAGCAGAAGCTGCTGGAAGAGCTGGGAATGGCCCCCGGAGATGAACCGATCATCGGTATCGTTACAAGATTCGTTTCTCATAAGGGCCTCGACCTTATCAAGTATGTCTTCGAGGATATCATCAGGCTGGGATATAAGTTCGCTATCCTCGGCTCCGGCGAGAAGATCTATGAGGACTTCTTCTCCGAGATGCACTATCGCTATCCCGACAGAGTCGGCCTGACTCTGGGCTTCGTTCCGGACCTCTCAAAGAGGATCTATGCGGGCGCGGATATGTTCCTGATGCCTTCGCAGTCGGAGCCCTGCGGCCTCGCACAGATGATCGCTCTCAGATACGGCACTATCCCGATCGTCAGAGAGACCGGCGGACTCAGAGATTCTATCCACGATGCCGGCGACGAGGGCGGCAACGGCTTTACCTTCAAGACCTATAATGCCCACGATATGCTGGATGCCTGCACAAGAGCCAGAGCGTATTACGACGATAAGAAGCGCTGGAAGAAGCTGGTCGATCTCGCTATGAAGGAAGACTTCAGTTGGAAGAGATCCGCGCAGCTCTATATCGGCCTTTACAGCGATATCCATTGATCTTTGACCGAAACAGCCCGGGAGGGAAGCCTCTCCGGGCTGTTTTCCTGTTTGTGAGCAGAGAATTTTAGATATTGTGTGAACAAACAGTAAACAGATATCTATGATATGGAAAAATCAACCGGGATATGCTATACTGAAAGGCAGGAAAGCCGGAGATCTCAGAGAAAGGAGCGAAAGGGCAGTTATGATAAAGCGCAAGGATTATCTCGTCGATGTCTCAGCCAGCCATAAATACCGCAATCAGTCCGAAGAGTATCAGCGCCTGTATCATAAATGGCGTACAGATAAGAGCAACCCCTTCGGATATTCCTTTGTCCACGATACCAGGCTCCATACTTATGTTGACGGCGAGGGCTATCTCGATGAGACACCTGCGGAGAACGAGCGTCAGGCTCTGATAAACTGCTACCGCCTGACAGGCTTTACTCTGCTGCTGATGATCGCTGTCGCAGTAGTGAGATATATCGTCCTTTCCCTGGGCTTCGAGTTGAAAAACGGCGGAAGGACTTTCTATTCCGAACTGCATAAGGCCGGAACGATCAAAGATACAGCAGCCTATGCCATTATGGTCCTCAATCTGCTGGAGTATATATTCCCGATCATATTCCTGAAGGCAGCGACCCGTATGCCTTCAAAGATAGCTGTCCCCCTGAAAAAGAGCAAGGTCTCGACGACAAACGCAGTAATGATGATGCTTGTCCTCATGGCTGTCGGCAAGCTGATAAACAGCCTTTCCTCCGAGCTGATGGCTGTCGGCAAGATCGACCTGCCTTATTACGACTATATCAACGCCACTTCTCCCTCTGCGATCATAATCTGCGGCCTCGCCCAGCACGTTATCGTCTCCATACTGATCGAGGTGATCTTCCGGGGCTATCTGCTCCAGATCTTCCGCCAGTTCGGAGACAGCTTCGCTGTCATCATTACTTCGCTGGCAGGATGCTTTATGCTCTATGATCTTTCGCAGATAGCCTATCTGTTATGTGTCGGTATCTTTACAGGCATGGTGACTATCCGCAGCGGCTCGATAAAGAATGCCTGTATGATGCGCATCATAGCGAGAGGCAGCAACTATTTAATAACCTTTTTCTCAATGCAGCTTGGAGAATTCGGCGGGAGAGTCCTCCAGATCAGCTTCTGCCTTGCGATCTTTGTCGGCTCGATAATCGTTTATATAAAGCTGAACAACCGCCGAAGCTGGAGCTTCGAGACGGAAGACACCGGGACATCTCTGAATAGAGGCGAGAAGATCAGGCTGCTGTTCCTGAACCCGTTTTTCTGGATCTGGGTAGTATCTGCCTTTGTAGTCTCGCTGATGATGGTGAAAACGCTATGACAGACGACGAGAGATTTATGCAGAGAGCCATAGAGCTGGCAAAGCAGGCCGCAGCCCTGGGCGAGGTGCCCGTCGGGGCAATCGTCGTAAAAAGAGCGACAGGCGAGATAGTCGGCGAGGGCTATAACCGCAGGGAGAGCGACAAGTCTCCTCTGGCACACGCCGAGCTGCTGGCTATCAGCGAGGCCTCAAGGCGGCTGGGCGGCTGGCGGCTTATAGGCTGTGCGCTGTATGTCACGCTGGAGCCCTGCCCGATGTGTGCCGGGGCGATCATAAACTCCAGAGTTGAGCGGCTCGTCTATGGAGCTTCCGACGGCAAGGCGGGGAGCTGCGGAACAGTTGTCGATCTTTTCGCATATCCTTATAATCATATCCCCGAGATCGAAAGGGGAGTAATGGCCGGGGAGTGTGCAGCCCTGCTTTCGGATTTTTTCAAAGAGCTGAGGCTACGAAGAAAGGCTGACAGATCAGAGCCTCTCTGAGGGACGATTTGTAAATATTTTATTAAATACACTGTCAAGTGCTTGCTTTTTGCGGATGGCGGTGGTATAATAATAAAGCTGTATGACACAGCAGTGATTTTCGGGAAGCATTGGGATATAGCCAAGTGGTAAGGCAGAGGGTTTTGATCCCTCCATTCCGCTGGTTCGAGTCCAGCTATCCCAGCCAATCACTATTCCCGAAGATATTGGGGTATAGCCAAGCGGTAAGGCACCGGATTCTGATTCCGGCATTTCAAAGGTTCAAATCCTTTTACCCCAGCCAGAAACACCCGACAGAAAGCTGTCGGGTGTTTCTTTTCATAATGGTAACATCCGGCTTTTCCGAAAGCGCGTTCTGTAATTGCGCGGAAAAAAGAAAAAAGAGCTTATGCTCGGTGCATAAGCTCTGGATCTGTTGAATTACTCAGCCTTGGGAGCCTCAACAGGACATGTACCTGCGCAGGAACCGCAGTCGATACATACGTCAGCGTTGATGTTAGCCTTGCCGTCATCACCCATGGAGATAGCTCCAACAGGACATGCGTCTACGCAAGCGCCGCAGCCGATGCATTCTTCACCGATAGCATATGCCATAATACATTACCTCCTCTGTAAACTTGCCGGGCTTGTTCAGCTCCGGTATTTCAGGCCGGACCGTCGGCCTATTATTATAATAACATATTTTCCGGAAAATGCAAGAGGTTTAAGTATTTTTATTTGAAATTTATTGTTTTTTTACAACCTCACATCCCGTTCAGACGACCGTTTCGCTGTTTTCAAGCCCGGCTCCCGGAAAATAATGCCCGAGTATCTCTTCGCAGAGCTTTCCGCCTTTTGCCATCCGCTCGGCACCGAGCTGGCTCATCCCCACCAGATGCCCCCGGCCGAGGACCTTGAAAACATATTCCCCGTCGCTTTCGGACAGCTCAAAATGCGCCGACTCAAGCCCCAGAGCCGCAGCAAGCTCTACTCCGGATACCCGCATTTCACCGAAGATCTCCGCCTCCGAGACCGAGCCTGCCTCTGTTCGGGAGACGATCTCTGCCGGGGAATGTTCATATTTATCAGGCAGCTCCGGGAAGGATGCCCTCAGCTTGCCGGCAAGCTCATTTTCAGTAAAGGAGACCTCCGAGCTGCATGAGGGTTCTTTTTCGTCGCCCGGGCTTTCAACGCTGACCAGATAGGGGATGTTCTCACCCCAGACATCCCTGGCGGATTCCGTCCTGCCGGGAGACACGGCGTGAAAGGCAGCGATGATGGGTTTTCCCTCAAAGGTGAGGCTCCGGGTCAGGGCGTAGTCGGCGGCAGCTCCCAGCTTTTTCAGGATGCTTTCTGTCTCGCTGCCGTAGAGAGAGCGTATCTGCTCGGGAGTGAAATACGCCTGATAGAGCGAGGTGTCCGAGGAGAGATCGGCGCCGCACAGCTCGGGCGTCGGATCCTTCTGCTCTTCGATCCGGCGGCGGAGAGCATAGGTGTGCGCGAGGACAGCCTGTGCTTTCAGTGCCTCCGGAGAGAAGTCCCCTGGCATCTGCGCCGCAACTGCCCCGATAATGTAGTCACGCATGGAGAGCTCTGTCGGAGCGCCGGGATCAAGCAGGATCAGGACTTTACCGTCTCCGGAGGGCTGTCCGGGCTTTTCGGGAGCTCTTCCTTTCAGCAGGCTTATCAGAGGCAGCACTGTCAGCAGCACGGCGAATACCGCCATGAGCTGCGGTCTTCCTTTCATTTTGCATCGCTCCTTTGTTTTGGTTTGGTATCATCATATTCCCCTTCCGGCGCGTTTATGCGTACAGATAGCATAATGGTGTACGCCAGGGGAGTACAAGCGTATTCTACAAACGTACATTTGAAAATTCATCAAAAATCTGCAAAATGCACATTGACTAGACGGGGTGAAATATTATATAATAGTAAAGCGATATCAACTGTGCGGAGAGCGCAGATAAAGGAGAAATGGTATATGACAAAAGTTGTAAAGTTCGGAGGAAGTTCTCTTGCCAGCGCGGAGCAGTTCCGGAAAGTAGCCGATATCATCCACGCTGAGGATTCAAGAAGATATGTAGTTCCCTCCGCTCCCGGAAAGCGCTTCCCCGAGGACACAAAGGTAACTGATATGCTCTACGGCTGCTATGACCTGGCAGCTAAGGGAAAGCCCTTCGATGAGGCTTTCGAGAGGATCAAGGAAAGATATATGGGCATAATCGAGGAGCTTGGCCTCGATCTTGACCTAACGGATGAATTCAATACCGTAAAGGCTTGCTTTATCGGCAAGGCCGGGCGCGATTATGCAGCCTCCAGAGGCGAGTATCTCAACGGTATCGTGCTTTCAAAGTATCTGGGGTATGAGTTCGTCGATGCAGCAGATGTCATCTTTTTCAAGGATTCCGGCGAGTTTGACCCTGAGCGCACTCAGAAGGCTATGAGCGAAAGGCTCGAAGGCGTTGAGAGAGCAGTTATCCCCGGATTTTACGGCTCTATGCCCAACGACACTATCAAGACCTTCTCCCGCGGCGGCTCGGATATCACCGGTTCTATCGTTGCGGCGGCTGTCGGCGCAGATATCTATGAGAACTGGACAGACGTTTCCGGCTTCCTGATCTCCGACCCGAGAATAGTAAAGGATCCGCTGCCTATCAACACCATAACCTATAAGGAGCTGCGCGAGCTCTCCTATATGGGCGCAGGAGTCCTTCATGAAGACGCTATCTTCCCCGTCCGCAAGGCCGGCATCCCGATAAATATCAGGAACACCAATAAGCCCGAGGATCAGGGAACGATGATCGTCGAGAGCACCTCGCAGAAGCCCCAGTTCACTATCACCGGTATCGCCGGCAAGAAGGGCTTTACAGTTGTCAACATCGAGAAGGATATGATGAACTCCGAGCTGGGCTTCGGAAGAAGAGTGCTTGAGGTGTTTGAGAAGAACGGCATCAGCTTTGAGCATATGCCCTCCGGCATCGACACGATGAGCATCGTAGTCCACCAGACAGAATTCGAGCCCAAGGAGCAGGAGATCCTCTCCGGCCTTCACAGGAACGTACATCCCGATTCTATCGACATCGAGACAGATCTTGCTCTTATCGCAGTAGTCGGAAGAGCTATGAAGTCTGCGAGAGGTACCGCAGGCAGGATCTTTGCAGCTCTGGCGCACGCTCATGTCAATGTAAAGATGATAGACCAGGGCTCCTCTGAGCTGAATATCATCGTCGGTGTCGCCGAGAAGGACTTTGAGGCCGCTATCAAGAGCATCTACGAGATTTTTGTTGTCCATCAGCTCTGATAGCCGGGCAGCACAGAAAACCTACCGATATTTTTGCCCCGCCAGGTAACGGCGGGGCTTTTTTGCTGCTGACTGCCTTGTTTCTCCGGGAAGATCTGACAGCAGTGCTTTGAGAACTGTTTTTCGGCTGACAGTGGGTTTCCCGGTCTTTACTTTTGCGGAAAAATGTGGTATAATATGCTTGGGAGCATAAGCTCCGAATAATACCGCCGAAAGGAGTATTATCATGATAAAACTGGATTGGAACGAATATCTTGAAAAAGCTGTCCAGGTCAATACCGAGGGCGCTGTCCTGCTCAGGAACGAGGGCAAGGCGCTTCCTCTGGACAGGAGTCGGGAGATCGCGCTTTTCGGCAGGGTGCAGCTTGATTATTATAAGAGCGGAGTAGGCTCCGGCGGGCTGGTAAATGTCGATAAGGTGACCAATATCGCTGACGGCCTCCTTGAAGCCGGAGCAAAGCTCAATGAGGAGCTGCTCTCGGTATACAGGAAATGGGTCGCTGAGAACCCTTATGATCCCGGCGAGGGCTGGGGCAGCGAGCCCTGGTCTCAGAAAGAAATGCCTCTGACGGATGAGCTGGTAGCAAAAGCCGCCGGGACTGCCTCTGCGGCTGTGGTCGTCATAGGGCGGACAGCCGGAGAGGAAATGGATAACAGCGCCAAGCCGGGCTCCTATCTGCTCTCAGAGGGCGAAGAGCAGATGCTCAGAGCTGTAAGAGCCGGATTCGATACGATGATAGTCCTGCTGAATGTCGGGAATATCATTGATATGAGATTTGTCGATAAATACTCCCCGGAGGCCGTTATGTATATCTGGCAGGGAGGTATGACCGGCGGGACAGGTACTGCAAGGCTCCTGCTGGGGGATGTCTCCCCCTCGGGAAGGCTGCCGGACACTATAGCTTATTCTCTTTCGGATTACCCCTCCGATAGCTGCTTCGGCGGCAAGGACAGCAATATCTATTACGAGGATATCTATGTCGGCTACCGATGGTTCGAGACTTTTACTCCCAACAAGGTGCGGTACCCGTTTGGCTACGGGCTTTCGTATACCGATTTCGAGAGCCGGGTGGAGAGCATCGAGCGGGGCAGAGCCGAGGCTTATTCGGGAGATACATACCGTATCCGAGTTACCAATATGGGCGAGCGCCCCGGCAAAGAGGTCGTTCAGCTCTACTGCGAGTACAGAGATGTCCCCAAGGGAGCTCTCGGCTGCCCGAAGAGAATACTCTGCGGATTCGCCAAGACGGGGACACTTGCTCCCGGCGAATCTGAGACAGTCTCCATACCGGTCAGGTACCGCGACGCTGCTGTCTACGACGATACAGGAGTTACCGGGCATAAAAACTGCTGGGTCCTCCCCGCCGACAGACGGTATGTGGTCTGCCTCGGGAACAATGCCGCAGAGGTGGCAGCTATCGGCAGCTTCGGCTTCGACAGGGATATTGTCATCCGCCGCTGCACTCAGGCTCTTGCTCCCAATGTGCCCTTTGACAGGCTGGTAAATTCCGGGGGAGAACCCTCCCGCGAGGCTGTCCCGACTACTGAGACAGATGAACAGCTCCGCCGCATCAAGGACCTGCCGGAGGATATCCCCTATGAGGGAGATAAGGGCATCCTGCTGGGAGATGTGGTTCACGGAAAAAACACGCTGGAGGAATTCATTTCCCAGCTCACTGACGATGACCTGAACTGCCTTGTTCGCGGCGAGGGTATGTGCTCCCCGAAGGTTACTCCGGGAACTGCCGCAGCTTTCGGCGGCGTTTCAAAGCGCCTGCAGGAGCTGGGCGTCCCCTGCGGATGCTGCTCCGACGGCCCGTCCGGTATGAGACTGGACACCGGAGCCAAGGCTTTCAGCTTGCCTATCGGGACACTTATCGCCTCGACCTTCAATACAGGGCTTATAACCGAGCTCTTTGCCCTTACCGGGCAGGAGATGCACGCTAATAAAGTGGACTGCCTTCTCGGACCGGGCATGAACATACACCGCCATCCGCTGAACGGCAGGAACTTTGAATACTTCTCGGAGGACCCTTTCCTCACAGGAGCTATGGCAGCAGCCGAGCTGAAGGGTCTGCACAGCGCGGGAGTCGAGGGGACTATCAAGCATTTCTGCGGCAACAATCAGGAGACGGGAAGACATACTCTGGATTCCATCGTCTCTGAAAGAGCCCTCAGAGAGATCTATCTCAAGGGCTTCCGGATGGCTGTCGAGGAAGGCGGATGCAAGTCGATAATGACCACCTACGGCAAGGTCAACGGTCTCTGGACGGCAGGCAGCTACGACCTCAATACCGTTATACTCCGCGACCAGTGGGATTTCAAAGGCTTTGTAATGACCGACTGGTGGGCGAACATAAACCGCCGCGGCTGTGCGCCGGACAAGAACGATCTGGCTGCTATGGTAATGGCTCAGAACGATGTTTATATGGTCTGCCCGGACGGGGAACACGGCAGCGACAATATCGCCGCCGCGCTGGCTGACGGCAGCCTTACCCGCGCCGAGCTGGTGCGCTGCGCCGGGAATATCCTGGGCTTTCTGATGACGACTCATGCTATGAAGCGGCTGCTGGGCGAGGACGAAGAGATCGAGATAGTCGGCAGAACTGAATCCTCTGAGAATGAGGGGGAGGACATAGGTGTCTTCACTCTGGAGGATGAGCTGACCATAGACCTGAGCAGCATCAGCACTCAGCGCGGCAAGGATGTCAGCTTTACACTTGACCTGTCAAACCTTGGCTTTTACGATATGACTATGACGGCAAGCTCTGCTCAGAGCGAACTGGCGCAGATGCCTGTTACGGTGTTCCGTCTTGGGACACCCTACGGCAGCTTCACCTGGAACGGAACAGGAGGAAAGCCTGTCAGCTTTACGATCGAAAAGATCCCGCTGTTCTCGCGGTTCACAGTTATGCGGCTGCATTTCGGCCTCGGCGGGCTTGATCTTATCAGCCTGAAATTCAAGCGCTCTGCGGGATTCTGAAGAGGGAGCCTGAGAGGGCACAAAAGATAATAGGGGAGACCTGAGAAACGGTCTCCCTAAATTGTTGCCGGACCGCAGGAAAAACTGAGGATTGGAGATGATTACATTGTTTGTTCACAAAAATTTGACAGACTGTCAATGACACATTTCTGCCAGATTATTGCGGAAATCTCAGTTTTATGTTATAATTATATAAATATATAATTCTAAGGAGTGGTTCTATGTTTTGCCCTAAATGCGGTACCCCCTTAAATGACAATGCAAGATTCTGTGCCTCCTGCGGCACTCCGATAAAACAGCCTCCCAAGACCCCTATCCCGACCCTGCGCAGGCCGGGTCAGCCTGCTCCGGTGCCTCCGACACCTCCCCAGCAGACACCTCCCCCGGCTCCGCAGCAGACGCCTCCCCAGGCTGCAAGGCCCGCCCCTCAGAGGAAGGCCGACCAGCCTATGCAGCAGGCTCCGCAGCAGGGGAATGCTCCTATGGCTCCGCTGATAAAGAAGCCCAAGCATCACGCTCCCGCTCCCCAGGCTCCCGGTCAGCCGGCTCCGGCAGATCAGAGCCCGGTCCAGCAGCCTGTTCCCAAACAGACCGCAGGCGGAGATGATCAGGCTAAAGCTATCCCGCTTATCAGAAGGCCTAAATATTCCTTCCAGCCGCTCCCTGAGGAGGAGCCGGAGGATAATACCCCCGGGCCGGATCTGCCAAAGCCGGAGTCTGTATCTACATACAGGCAGCCTACATCTTCCATGATGCCCTCGCTGCAGATGCCGAAAAGCGGCTCTGCTGTCCGGGAGCCTGTGGTCGAGGATAAGCCCATCACTCCTCCGACATTCAATCTGCCCTCTTCCGGCAGCAATATGACCATGAAGAAGAGCAGCCCTGCCGGAAAGATCATCGCAGCTCTGCTTATTCTGGCGCTCCTCGGCGGAGGCGCTGTCGTGCTCTTCGTAAAGCCCGGATTTCTTCTTAATAAGGACGACAGCAGCTCGTCCTCTTCTTCAGCATCTTCAAGGCAGGATGATTCCTCTGCGGCAGATCAGGGCTCTGAGCCCGATCCCTCCGCTCCCAACGGCTCCGGCCCCGATACTCCTGCCGCTCCCGCAGTTGACCACTCTGCGGCTATCGCCATAGCCGACAGCTTCTCGACTACCGAGCCCCCGGAGGTCAAGAATTTCGTATGGGCCAGCGGTCAGAACGGATATGTCGGGAGTATGCCCGGAAGAGCCAAGCAGATCAACGACCCTTATGAGCTGACCGGGAACTGGAAAACTCTTGTCAATCTGAAAACTGATAAGGCCAACACCAGCGAGACCGCTATCTCGGAAATGACCGTTTCGGATAGCGGCGAGGTAAGACTTACTATCAAGTATTATCAGATAAACAACGGCAAGGAAGAGGTCAAGCTCAACAACAATGAATCGGATGTCTATACAGGCACCTTCAAATCCGGCCGCCTGACCGCGACCTGCAACGGCAATGAGCTTATCATCGACAAATTCTGGCTCGATGAGAGCTTCAACGGAAAAGCCGGGCAGTTCGCTTCCGGTAGTATAACGACAGATTCGGGAGAGGTCAAGTTCTTCGCAATGATGCGTGTCAAGTGACCGCTCCGCCCCCCGTTCAAGGAGGACGTATGATAGCTAAAAAGATCGAATATCTGCTCTGGCTGCTTGGAGCAGACAATACCCAGCTCGCAGCCTATGCAAATTGCTCTGAATCCAATTTCAGCCGTCTCAGAAGCGGCTCCAGGACACCTTCAAAGTCCAGCCAGACCGTAAAGCGTTTTGCTTCCGCAGTCTGTGATTACGCTAAAGACAGGAATATGGAGGAGGAGCTGTGCAAGGCTGTCTGCTGCTCCGACCCGGAGACAGCCCTTGAAAAGCAGCTCATCGAATGGCTCTACGACGGCAGCGACCCTGTGCCCCCGCTGGGAGGGCAGACTTCCGATCTGGCTGTATTCGGGCAGAAGCTGAGCTCGGCTATGGACCTTATCTCTATGACCAACAGCCGCCTGAGCCGCGCCGCCAATGTAGACCCTTCGTATATCAGCCGTATGCGCTCCGGGACAAGGCTCCCGAAGAGCAACCCCCGGCTCATCGAAAGGCTCTGCTCTGTAATGGTGCAGCGTGCCTATGAACAGGATAAGATCAACGAGCTGGAGGATCTTATCGGAGCCCAGAAGGGAGCGGTCGAGCATGAGCTGACAAAGCTGCTCTTTATCTGGCTCTACGACCGCAGCAGCTCTGCCAATATGACGGCTGTCCGCAGGCTGATAGATTTTATCGACACTTATCCCCAACCCAGTACCAAGGATCTTCCCAAGTTCGAGAGCATAGCTACGGACGATATCCTTGCAGATTCCCGTACCTCATACGTCGGGCTGGAGGGGCTGAGATCGGCTGTTGTAAGATTGCTTTCAAATGCCGCGAATACCGCAGGCAGTGTTCTCTGGCTCTATTCCGATCAGAGCATGGAATGGATGCACGGAGACTATGCTCCGGTCTGGATGTCGCTGATGCGGGAATGTCTTGACAGAGGCATCCGTGTCCATATCATTCACAATATCGACAGGAGCGTCGCAGAAATGGTGGCAGCCATCAATTACTGGATGCCGCTGTATTTCACAGGGCTGATCGTTCCGTACTACAGCACAAAACGCGCCGGAGAGCGTTTCTCCAGCACGATATTCATATCCAGAGGCCGCGAGGCGATAGTCGGCTCCTGTGTCAAGGGAATGGAGCCCGAGGCTGTATTCGGATATTATACCGACCCTGTCTGTCTCGAACGCTGCGAGCGGGCCTTTGAAACTCTGCTCAAGGATTGCAGGCCGCTCCTGAAGATCAGCCGTGAGCCTGCCGATGCTGCCGGAAGCTCGAATGTCATAACAGCCAATAATCTGCGCTTTAATCTGAATGACAGCGGCGTTATAATAACCAAGCTGACAGAGCCGAGGATGAGCTTCAGCTTTGAGCATCCGGTAATGAGCCGGGCTTTTCTGGCCTATGCCGAAAGCCTGAGGATGCCCCGCTGACAAATGCAAAAGAAGAGACCGGAGGGCTCGGAAGCTCTCCGGTCTCTGTATTCATATCCCTTTCAGACTCTATTCTGCGGTAAATCTTGCCCACTGATATTCAGCGGTAAGAGGAGTATTCCCGTCGAAATGGCCAAGCCACTGATCGACGCCGATCCCGTTCCAGGTGTTCATCATGATCTTGCCGGGATGAGAGGGGATGTTTTCTGTCGCTTTATGGACTTCCTTGCCGTCAACATACCAGGTTATGCTGTCCTTAGCCCAGCGGAAGCCGTAGGTATGGAATTCTTCAGTGGCATCGAAGCCGAGGTCATAGAGCTTTTCGTGATTGCCCTTGCCGTCGGTGAAATAATTGAACTGGACTTTGGTCGTATCTTTTCCGAGAAACTCGATGTCGATCTCATCCCAGGGGTTGCCGTCAGATTCTCCGGTGTAGGTAAAGAAGGATGATACGACCCCGACGTTCTTGATAGGCTTCATCGACACCTCATAGAGGCCGTAGCTGTAATTCTTGTGTGTGCGGTATTCTCCGCCGGTATAATAGTCGTCAAAGAGCTTGTCGATCTTGAGCTTGAGGACACCGTCCTCAAACATAGCGTTTTCTTCTTTCCAGGTGCAGTTGAACATATTGCCGTTGGAATAACCGGCGGCAGCGTGCCATCTTTTATTGGGCCCTTTGGAGAAATCGCCGTTTAAAGTATAGGGGGAATCGTCCTCCTCGGGCTCTTCGGCGGGGAGTGATGAATCGGCAGGCGCTGTCTCCGAGGCCGGAGCGGCGGTGGCGGCGGATGTCGCCTCAGAAGCTGCGCTGCTGCTTTCGCCGGAGCCGCAGGCTGTAAATACGAATACTGCTGATATTGCGCAAAGAGCGCTTACAAGTCTTTTCATCATATCTTATCCCTCCGCTTATTGTCTTGTTTCAGTTTACAAGATAATTATAGCTGTTTATATCAAAAAGTTATATCATATATTTAATATTTATATCAGATCTTTATCTCAATATCAAAAATGTAAGCTGCATTTGAGAATAAATCTATTTAAATATATATGGTTATCCCTTTGACACACCATTTTCAAACACCTTATTTATGAGATTACGGCAATTAGACCAACGCTGTGCTATCCCCCGCCGGAGGCGAGGGATAGCACAGCAAGATAAAAAGCCTTTTGTTTAAGGCAACACCGCACGACCCGCGGCTAACGCCTCTGCACATCATCTGCTTGCCAGCTTCCCGTCATGATCACCAACGTCATCAAAGATGACGTCAATTCTCCTTGACGTTGCGTAAAGCGAAGTGAACTTCGCTTGCAAGCCTGCGTCGAATTTAGGCGATCTGACGAAAATCTTTGCCTCAATGTTAATTGAGGCTGCGCATACTTATGCACAGTGGTCGTGCGGTGTTGCCTTAAGGAATATGTGTGGTGTGTCAGCGGGATAGTCAGATAAATATAAATTAAATGGTTGAAATTATAAATCAAATGTGGTACAATATACTTGCGAAATCATCCGCAAACATTTCCGGAGGCTGAAATGATCCTTTACTACCATATAACAGTAATTTTATCGGTGTTTCTTTCGGGAGTTTTCCTTGTCCGATGGAGAAAAGGCATCTCTGTGCATTTCCCGCTGATATTTTTGCTGATACCGATAATCAATCTCGGATATCTCAAGGTCGCTACGGCGCAGAACACCTATGAAGCTCTGCTGGCCAACGGTATTGAATACCTGGACGGCTGCTTCCTGGAGCTGATCTTCCTGCTCTATGTTATGAGCTACTGCAAGATCAGGATACCTAAGATACTGACAGCAGGTATGCTCTGTGTCGGCTCGACTATATTCTTCTTTGCCATAAATCTGGCAAAGAGCGATCTGCTCTACAAGAGCGCCGAGCTCAGGACTCAGGACGGGCTGGCTTATCTTGTCAAGGAATACGGCTTCATCCATACGATATACTACATAACCATAGCGGTCTATCTTATTGCAAATCTCTGCGCGATAATCTACAGCTTTACCAGAAAGAATGTCTCGAAGATCAATTCGCTGCTGCTGCTGATCGTTTATCTGGTCATCATGGTCGCTTTCCTTGTCGGCAAGCCTATCCATCCGGGGATAGAGCTGCTGCCTGCCGCATATACCTTCTCGCAGGTCATCTTCCTTATCGTTATGAGCAAGATAACTCTCTACGATATCTCGGAATCGGCTATGGCGACTATCTCCGAGAGGGGGGACATAGGCTTCGCCTCCTTCGACCTGCGTATGCGATATCTCGGCTGCACAGACCCTATGCTGGAATGTATCCCCGAGCTGGATTCGCTGTATATCGACGAGATACTGAAGCCCTCCAGCGAGGATCTTGCAAATATCCTCGGATGTGTCCGCAAGCTGCGTAAGGGCAGCGACGACCCGTTTTTCTATGTCAGCCGGGGAGGCATCAGCTATAGAGTAACTCTCGGCTATCTCTGCTTCGGAAATAAGATCAGAGGCTATCAGCTCCGTGCGGAGGATAATACGCCCGAATCCCGGCGGCTGGAGGCTCTGCAGCTCAGAGAGCAGCAGAAAGAGATCGAAGCTAAGATGCTGAAGCTGGAAAAATCTGCTGCGGATGCTGCCAATAAAGCGAAGAGCAGCTTCCTTGCAGAGATGTCCCATGAGATCAGGACTCCCATAAACGCTATCATCGGCATGAACGAGATGATAATGCGCACCTCAAAGGAGAAGGATACCCTTGATTATTCCGCAAATATCGATTTCTCCAGCAAGACACTGCTTTCTCTGATAAACACGATCCTCGATTTCTCCAAGATCGAGGACGGAAAAATGGAGATAAACCCCGTTTCCTACAAGACCCGGGATATGCTCGGGAGCCTTGTGGTGTCTGTCCGCGAAAGGCTGAGAGCCAAAGGGCTGAGGTTTGAGCTGGAAGTTGATGAGACTCTGCCCTCGCAGCTCTACGGTGACGACCTCAGAGTCCGGCAGATAATACAGAACCTGCTGACAAATGCGGTCAAATATACCGAAAAGGGAAGTGTTACTCTCTCGGTAAAAGACGGAGGCAGAGAGAACGGCGCAGTCTTCCTGGAGGTCACAGTCAGCGATACAGGGATCGGGATCAGGCAGGAGGATATGGATAAGCTGTTTGAATCCTTTGAGCGCCTGGATGAAAAGCGAAACCGCAATATCGAAGGCACAGGCCTCGGTATGTCGATAGTCACAAAGCTGCTGGGGATGATGGGCAGCGAGCTTTCCGTAAAGAGCGAATACGGAAAGGGCTCGGATTTCTCATTCAGGCTCAGACAGGTCATAGATAATGAGGCTCCCATAGGCAGCTTTTCTGCCGATGACGCCGTCTCCCGCCGCAGCCTGCATAAATGCGAGCTCTATGCTCCGCAGGCAAAGATACTCGTAGTTGATGACAACGATATGAACCTGAAGGTCGCCGGGAGCCTGCTGGGGCTCTTCGGGATAGCTCCGAGGCTTGCTGCTTCCGGAATTGAAGCCATTGACCTCATCAGGCAGGAGAACTTCGATATAGTCCTGCTGGATCACATGATGCCGGATATGGACGGAATCGAGACTCTGAGGAAGCTGGAGGAGGAAGGCCTCAGAAAGGATAGCTGCCGGTATATCGCCCTCTCGGCAAACGCTATAATCGGAGCCAAGGAGAGCTATCTTGCCGCCGGCTTTGACGGATACCTCTCAAAACCCATAGAGGTCGCAGCTCTTGAAGAGACCCTGAACGAATATCTTTCCGGCGACAAAAAGCAGAAGCGCTCCGGCGAAGAGCCTGCCGGGCAGGAAAACCCTGGGGAGAACCTGCTGTCGGCGCTTCCGGAAGAGCTGGATACGGCGATGGGTATGCACTACTGTATGGATGACGAGGACTTCTATTCCGAGATGCTGGGCGACTATTACACCTCCTCGGAAGAAAAGCTCAGCTCCTTGCAGAACTTCTTCGATACAGAGGACAGCGAGAATTACAGGATACTTATCCACGCAATTAAGAGCAGCTCAAAGACCATTGGTGCCGCAGAGCTGGCTTCTGAAGCTCAGGAGCTGGAAAATGCCGCAAAAAACGGCGAAACGGATTTTGTTGCGGAGCACCATGCGGTTTTCTGCGCGAGGATGAAGTCGCTGGCGGAAGGGATAAAGACCGCGCTGGACAGATCCGGCGGGAAAAACTGACAAGAGACGACAAGCATGGATACGCTGTGTCGGAGAGAATAAAGACGGGCTCCGGAAGGCAGAGGGTGGGAAGCCGCAGCTATCCGGAACTGAAAAGAGGAGAAGAACTATGAGTAAGGTAATGTTTATCGACGATGACGGAATGATACTTAAAATGGCGGGGTTTATCATGAAGAAATGCGGGCAGCAGGCCGTTACCGCTTCAAGCGGCGAAGAAGGGCTCAGGCTCTTCGGCAGCGAGAAGCCCGAGCTGGTATTTGTCGATATGGAGATGCCGGGGATGGACGGACTTGAGACACTGGAAAAGCTCAGGCAGATAACAGATGCTCCGATATATATGATGTCGGGGACAGTTACGGAAGAACTGAAAAAGCGCGCCGCAGAGCTTGGAGCAGGCGGTGTCATAGACAAGCCGCTCAATGCTGCAACAGTTTCGGCCATTGTGAAGGAGAGGTGCGGATGATATGCAATACTGGGCAGCAGTTGTAGATGACGACCAGTCGAACCTCAGGGCAGCCGAAAGGATACTCACCACTCATGGCTATAAGGTGAGTTGTATGTCCTCAGGCGAGGAACTGCTGGAGTTCATAAAGCAGAACACCCCTGATGTCATCCTGCTGGATCTTCACATGGAGGGGATCGACGGCTTCGAGACCATGATCCGGCTTCAGCAGTTCAGACACAGCCGGGATATACCCGTAATAGTCCTTACAGCCGACGATGACAGCGAGACAGAGACCAAGGTGCTGGCGGCAGGAGCCAGAGATTTTGTCGCAAAGCCCTTTACTGCTTCGGTGCTTGTCATGCGAGTAAAGAACACCATCGACCTGATGCGCCTCCAGAACGACCTGAAACAGGAGGTCAAGGAAAAGACCGACGAGATACTCAGCGAGCAGAAAAGGATCGAGAGCCTTTCTTTGCAGATCGTCCAGACCCTTGCGGGGACTATCGACGCCAAGGATAATTATACCCGCGGCCATTCGGGAAGAGTTGCGGATTACTCGAGGGAGATTGCAAGGCGCGCCGGCTATTCCGGGCAGGCGCAGGAGGAGGTCTATATGATGGGGCTCCTGCACGATGTCGGAAAGATCGGCGTTCCGGATTCGGTGATAAACAAGCCCTCGCGCCTTACTGAAGAGGAATACGATGTCATCAAGACCCACCCTGTCGTCGGGTTTGAGATACTGAAAAACATCACCGAGATGCCGAAGCTGGCTGTCGGCGCAAGATGGCACCACGAGCGATTTGACGGCACAGGCTATCCCGACGGCCTCTCCGGAAAGAATATCCCGGAGGAAGCCCGTATCATCGCTGTCGCGGATGCTTACGACGCTATGTCCTCAAGGCGAAGCTATCATAGTATCTTTGCCCAGAAGTATATCGTCTCCGAGCTGGAAAAGGGTAAGGGGACACAGTTCGACCCGGATTTTGCCGAGATAATGCTCCAGATAATCCGTGAGGATAAGGACTATATCATGAGAGAGCATGGGGAGGACGAGGTCAGTGAGGACACTGTTGTATCCCTGGAGAGCGAGAGCAACGAGAGAAAATTCAATTTCATCGCTATGCTGGAGGTCGGCGGGCTCAACACCGCTATCGGTCTGAAATACTGTATGAACGATATCGACTTCTACGGCGAGATGTGCGAGGAATTTATCAACAGCGCTCCCGACCGTATCGAGAAGCTGGAGAACGCCAGGCAGGATGCCGATTTCGACCGCTACTGCACCTATGTCCATTCGCTGAAAAGCGCCGCCAAGACTATCGGCGCCGAGAAGCTGTCGGATTCTGCCAAGGCTCTGGAGGAAGCCGCCAAGACCTTTGATAACGAGTTCATAGAAGCTAACCACGATATGCTCATAGCCAGTCTCCGTACAACAGTTGCAGGAGTCCTTATGGCGACGAGCATGAGATAAAGTCAGAAGGACTGCCTGAAACACAGAAAACCGTATATCCTCTCCGCTTGCGGCAGTAAGGATATACGGTTTTTATTTTCTCTGATATCTGCTATTCGTTTACCTGCTTTCCCTCGTTGCGCTCCTTCCAGTAGAGGCGGAAGAATCGCTCTCGGTATTGCTTCGGGGTAAGCCCGGTGTGCTTTTTGAAGCAGGAGATAAAATGGCTGTGGGAGCTGAAATTGAGATAGTTGCCGATATCGACAGAGCTGTAATCCGAGTATTTGAGCATATTCTCGGCAGCCTGAATCCTTCGGGACATGATGTAATCCGAGATCGTCATGCCTGTCTCCTGCTTGAAGAGCTTGGAAAGATACTGCGGGGTCAGCCCGAGGCTCTCGGCTATGCTCTGGACACGCACGCCCTTGTAGATATTATCGTAGATCTTGTCGATACACATCAGGACATTTTTTGAGTAAGCCTCACCGGAATGTATCTGCTGCATACGTTTGGTATAGTCGAATATCATCTCTTTGTGCAGCAGGGCGAGCTGCTCTGTGGTCAGGCACTCGTCTGTGCGGTTGATATAGATATCGCTGATGGTATATGCGGTCTCCGGGTCCATACCGCCCTCGATACAGAAGCGGGTTATCATAGCGATGGTAATGACAAGATGATACTTGACGTTCCGGACATCGTCCTTGCTAAGCCTTCCGTAGCCCTCGACTGCCAGCGGCGTATACAGCTCGTTGACAAGGTCGGTATCACCGGCACGGACGGCGGCGAAGAATCCCAGCTCCTTTTCGTAGGGAGAATGGTGGAGATCGTTTTCCCTCTGGAAAAACTCTCTTGCGGAAAGCTCCTTGTTGATACTCACTCTGTTCACCTCGATCATAAAAAGCCACACTCCGTTATGAGCGCTTTGCGTTCATTTATATTTTAACACATAATCCGCCGGATGTAAAGATGCAATAACTCTCCGGCAGATGCCGATATCACCCCTCAGAAGTACAAACCGCGCCGGACTTTATCAGTCCGGCGCGGCAGCGTGATGATGGATGATGATAAGGAGAAATTATGAGCTTATAATTTAGCTGCTCATCAGGACTTAAATATTCTTCTGAGCCTCTTCGATGAGGTAGTCGAGTGCCTTCTTGTTCTCCTGAACAACGGCTGTCCAGGTCTTCGGATCAGCAGGATGCATCGTGCCCTTGATAACGTTATCAGTCATACTGGAGATATCCTTGTTTATGCCGATAGCAAACTCGAATACAGGGTGCTCGGCAGCCATAGCGTAGATCTCATCGCGCATATCCAGCATTTCCTGAGTCCAGCCGTAGTCTTTTGTGAACTGGTCGATAGTTACCTGCTTAGCCTTGGGGTCAGCCTCGGCGTAACGTGTGCAATCCATCCAGGCTGCAACGCCCTCGGGGTTCTTTGCACCCTTAACGATGCAGAAGCCGTGGATCCTCGAAGGGATATACTGGGCATCGGAATCCTTAGCGCAGGGAACGGGAACGAACATTACTTCGCCGTCAGCGATATTGCCGAAGGGAGCTGTTACAGACGGAGCGTCCTCGATAGCCCAGAAGCCTATGGGGTAGAAGAGGGTGAGACCGGTAGCGAGGCCTGTGCCCCACTTATCCTTACCGCCTCTTACGTTCCAGTTGTTCTCGTTCTTGGGATATACAACGTGGTTGAGCTGGAGGTCATACATCATATTCTGAGCCTTAGCCAGCCTGGGATCGTCAATATTGTTTACGATCTTGCCGTCTTTCATACCGATGAGAGGGAGACCTGTGGACTCGGTAAGAGCGTTCTCATAGTACCAGGCGTCGAGAGCGTACTTATCGTTATCCGGGTCAGCGAACTCCTTGCACATATCGCAGAAGGTATCCCAGTTCCACTGGCCGTTATGCCAGAGCTCTGCCGGGTCGGTAAAGCCGTTCTCTTCGATAACATTCTTGTTGTAGACCCAGATGTAAGCGGGGTCTACTCTGGATATGCCGACATAGTGCTTGCCGTTATACACGAACTGATCGGAGGCTTCCTTGATCCCCTTCCAGAGATCGGAATTGAAGTCGATATAATCGTCGATAGGCTCGATCATATTCTTGATAGCGCCTCTCGGGAACATATCCATATCGTCTGCGCCGCAGAAGTCGGGCGAATCGCCGGCGATAACAGCCGCTGCCAGGTCGTCGAACTTTGTGTCGTAGGTCGTCTGGATATACTTGATAGTTCCGTTATACTTGGACTTGAAGAGGGCGAGATCGACGCCGATATCCTTATCCTCGCTGGATGTGGGGTTGATATCCCAGAAGGAGAACCACTTGATCTCGGTGTTTGTCAGCTTTCTGTCGTCGGGCTTGCTGTCGCCGGCGATGCTGTCGATAACGTCCTGCTGGCTGGAGTCGAGGTCCTTGCCGGAAACCTTGGTCTGAGCGCCGCCGTTATCTGCAGCGGAGCTGCTGGAGCTGGAGCTCCCGCAGGCAGCCATAGAAATTGCCATTGTCAGTGCTGCTGCCGCAGCAGAGAGTCTTTTAATGTTTCTCATTTCCAATTACCTCCGTATTATCTGCGGATCAGATTACTTTCTGCGTCTTACAACTACGGTCGTGCCTGCTGCTGCAAGAAGAACGAGTGCTGCTGCGCCGCTTGCTGCTGCGCCTGTATCAGCGGACTTGTCGCTGCCTGCTGCGGGGTCTTCAGAACCGTCAGAGCCGCCGCCTGCCTCTACGGGAACAGGAGGAGCGTTCTTGAAGTCAACTGTGATCTTGAGTGTTCCGCCGTTGAACTTGCCGGGCTCATCCCAGCCTGCGACCTCGGGGCAAGCCTTTGCTGTAACAGCGCCGGTATCCTTATCTATTGCATCGCCGGGTCTGATGTGGATACGGATGCCGGTCTCAGCATCGTGATATCCGCCGGGAATGTCAAGAACAGACTGAAGGGTGATAGTCTCGCCGTCCTTGGGAGTAAAGGTAGCTTCTGTAACCTTCATATCATAAGGATAGCTTTCTTCGGGAAGGTTGAGGATCATGATACCCATATCGCCGAGGGTGCCCTGGCCGGACATACTCTTGTCTGCGAGAACGGGGCTGATCTCATACTCAGCGTGGATAGTGCCGTCCTCCTGGATAGCTGCCCAGGTGCCCTCGCACCATTCCCACTGCTGGCTCATGAAGAACGGGAGTGCGCCGACTTTATTGAATTCTTCTGTGCCCGGCTCAAGAACATCATAAATGCTTGTAGCGGATGCGCTGATCGCCATTGCAGCCGCCATAGCTGCTGCTGCCATACCGGCAATGATTCTTCTTAATTTCATAGTGATTTCCTCCGATCATTTAATTTCCGAGGGGTCAATGCCCCCTGACTTCACTTATATAATACAATACTTCAGAATATGTTTATATCAAATACGTAATATAGATATCAAAAACATAAGCAAACTATAAGGCATTTATCATAATACTAAAAATTTATCCCCGGTTTTCCGTATGATGCTGAAAAAGATCTATCCGGCAGAACTGTTGCCCTGCCGGATAGATACTGGATGGAATATTATGAAGATAGATATGTAAGCTGTATCAGAGGTATCTTACCAGTTCGGGAAGAACGCCGTTCATCTTCTCTTCCGTGATACCGAAGTCAACCTTTTTGTAAGCCCAGGCTCCTCTGGCGATGCCGAACTTCACGAAGGCGGCGTTTATGTCCTTATACCAGCGGAGGATATCCTCCGGGGAGGCAAGACCGATAGCGCCGTATTCGCCGCAATAGAGTGCGCACCCTCTTTCTTCGCAGAGCTTGACAGCGTTCCTGAATCTGCCCTCAAAATAGGAGGCGTCGAAGCCGCTGTCGGGGATATCCGTATAATCCTGGATGTGGGTAAGATCCAGCTCTTTGACTTTGATGCGGTATTCATTTATATCACCGGGATAGGAGATCCTGAAGCTCTCGTTCATCTGAGGCACCCAGTAGGCAGCCTGATGGGTGAAGAGGAAGGGGTCGTAACAATGGAAGTTGTAGGCGACCCTGTCATCGTAAGGAAGGTCGAGGTCGTGGAGGGCATCGATGGAGTTGTTCCAGTAGCCGCCGACGAGGATGATATTTCCGGAAGCCAGCTTTCTGATACGCTCTATCGCGGTACGGATGATGCGGTTCCAGGTATCGGAGAGCTCCTTATCGTTGACCTCGTTGAGCAGCTCAAAGGCGACGGTATCTCTCTTTGAGCCATAGCGTGCGGCGATACGCTCCCAGAGCTTGAAGAATCTCTCCTGGAGCTTTTCGGACTGGAAGAAGCCCGATTCGCCGTAGAGGACCTCATAGGAATAGCCATAGGTCTTATGCAGGTCTATGATGATATTTACACCGTATTTCTCGCCCCAGGAAGCAGCCTTGTCCAGATACTCGAAGCCCAGGTCGGTGGGAGTCCCTTCCGCATCTTCAAATACATTATAATCAACGGGGATCCTGACATGATCCAGCCCCCAGGCCGAGACGGTCTTGAAATCCTGCTCTGTGATATAGCTGTCGAGGTGATCTCTGTCGTAGCTGTACTGAGAGAGCCAGCCGCCGAAATTTATGCCCTTAACGAAACCTGTAAGCTCTTTCATATTGGTACCTCCTTAGGTCGCTTGATTATCAGAAATATTATTTCCATATTCAGTATATCAGATTTTTAACCTGAAATTATATCAAAATTGTAACATAAATATCATATATAATGACTTTTTAATGCAGCGGCTCCTTGAGCGAAGCAAAAGTCCGGGCTCCCGGCACCACGGCTGCATATCGGGAGGCAGGATCTATCCGACAAAAAAAGGGCTGCACCGGGCAGCCCTTTCAGTATGATCGTATTTATACCATAAGTCCGCAGATCAGGTTGGCGAACTCGACAGGGTCATCAATGCTGAGGCCTTCGATCAGCAGAGCCTGGGAATAGAGCAGCTTGGTGTATTCGGCCAGCTTGTCCTTATCGGAGACATAGAGCTCCTTCAGTTTTGCAAAGATCGGGTGAGAGGCATTGAGCTCCATGACCTTTGTGGCCTTGACATCCTCGTGCTCGTTCTGAGGCATAGCGCTCAGGACTTTCTCCATCTCTATCGTGATGTTCCCCTCGGCAGAGAGGCAGACAGGGTGAGATTTCAGCTTCGAGGAGAGTCTTACCTCCTTGACCTTTCCGTCGAGGCTCTTGGTCATGAATTCAAACATTTCCTTGCTCTCTTCGGCGGTCTTCTTAGCCTGCTCCTTTTCCTCTTCGGATTCAAGGTCGAGGTCTCCGTCGGAGATGGACTTGAAGGGATGATCCTTGTATTTCATCATGACCTTGACGGCAAATTCATCGACATCGTGGGTCAGGTAGAGGACTTCATAGCCTTTCTCCTTGACTCTTTCGAGCTGCGGCAGCGCTTCGATGCGGGCGATGCTCTCGCCGCAGGCGTAGTAAATATCCTTCTGGTCTTCCTTCATCCTGGAAACATACTCAGCCAGAGTTACCTGCTTGCCCTCAAAGGAGGAGGGGAACATCAGCAGGTCTTCAAGGGTATCCTTAGCGGAGCCGTAGCTCTGATAGATGCCGAATTTGAACTGGAGCCCGAAGGTCTCATAGAACTTGAGATATTTCTCTCTGTCGTTCTTGAGCATCTTTGTCAGCTCGTTCTTGATAGAGCGTTCCAGGTTCTTGGCGATGACCTTGAGCTGTTTGTCGTGCTGAAGAAGCTCACGGGAGATATTCAGTGAGAGGTCTTCCGAATCGACGAGACCCTTTACGAAGCTGAACCAGTCGGGGAGCAGGTCGGCACATTTCTCCATTATCATAACGCCGCTAGAATAGAGCTGGAGCCCCTTTTCGAAGTCCTTGGAATAGTAATCGAATGGAGCGCGGGCGGGGATATAGAGCAGAGCATCGTATGTGGCCAGGCCCTCATTCTTTGAGTGTATATGCGCGATAGGGGGAGTATAGTCCATAAACTTCTCGGTATAGAAGTTATTGTAATCTTCGTCTGTAAGCTCTGTCTTGCTGCGTTTCCAGATTGGGGTCATGGAATTGAGGGTCTCGTGGACGATCTCCTTGGTGGGCTCGCTCTCCTCATCGGTATAGTTGGTGTGCTCGACATCCATCCTTATCGGGAAGCGGATATAATCTGAATATTTCTTTACCAGCGATTTGAGCTGATACTGGTCGAGGAACTTATCGTAGTTCTCGTCCTCGGTATTATCCTTCAGGGAGAGGATGATAGTTGTCCCGACGGTATCCTTTTCAGCCTCCTCGACGGTATAGCCGTCAACGCCGTTGGACTGCCATTTGTAAGCCTTATCCGAGCCGAAGGCTTTGGTGATGACAGTTACCTCCTTGGCGACCATGAAAGTCGAATAGAAGCCGACACCGAACTGCCCGATGATATCTACATCGTCTCCAAGCTCGTTATCCTTTTTGAACTTGAAGGAGCCCGAGTTGGCGATAGTTCCCAGATTGTCCTCCAGCTCCTGCTCGGTCATACCGATACCGTTATCCGAGACGGTAAGTGTACGGTTTTCCTTATCGGCGGCCAGCTCGATGGAGAGGTCGTCCTTATTGATCCCCATAGAGGTGTCTGTCAGAGACTTGAAATAGAGCTTGTCAATGGCATCGCTGGCATTGGAGATGAGCTCACGGAGAAAGATCTCCTTATGGGTATAGATCGAATTGATCATCATATCCAGCAGGCGTTTCGACTCCGCCTTGAATTCCTTTGTCTGCATAGCTATCCTTCCTTTTGCATAATTTTTAGCACTCTTGATGCCAGAGTGCTAATCTAACTATTATTATACTACCCTGTCCGCAAAAAGCAATAGCTGACATAAAATACAGTATTTTTGTTTACCGTTTATACACATTCGTCCTATTATCCGCTGCGGCACTTGAAAAAAAGCATGAAGTGGTGTATAATAATAATGCAGACAATGCCTGACCGTGCATTTTTAACAGGATAAGGAGGAACTGACCATGAGAGCCAGCGGGATACTTATGCATATATCTTCTCTTCCCGGAAGATACGGGATCGGAAAGTTGGGGCGCGAGGCTTATGCTTTTGCGGATTTCCTGAAACGGAGCGGACAGAAATATTGGCAGATACTGCCTGTAACTCCTACCAGCTACGGCGATTCGCCCTATCAGAGCTTTTCCGTAAGGGCGGGCAACCCTTATTTCATCGACTTTGAGACGCTGGAGGCTGAGGGGCTGCTCAGAGGGTCAGAATATAAACGCATAAAATGGGGCGAGCCCTCGGCGGTGGATTATGAGCTCCTTTATAAAAAAGTGTTCCCCGTCCTCAGAAAAGCCTATGCCCGGTTTGACTCCTCGGCGGAGGATTACAAGGGCTTCCTCGCCGGGAACGGCTGGCTGAATGATTACGCTCTCTTTATGGCTCTGAAAGACGCTCACGGCGGCAGGGCATGGAACGAATGGGAAAAGCCCCTCAGGATGTTCGAGCAGAAGGCTGTGGCGGCGGCAGAGAAGAAATATGCGGATGATATAGGCTTCTATAAATTCCTGCAATATGAATACTTCAAGCAATGGAGAGCCCTTAAAGCCTATGTCAATTCTCTCGGGATAGATATGATCGGAGATATTCCTATCTATGTCGCCTACGACAGCGTCGAGGTCTGGACAAAGCCGGAGTATTTCCTGCTGGATGAGAACAAGACCCCGATAGATGTTGCAGGCTGCCCTCCGGATGTCTTTTCCGCAAAGGGTCAGCTCTGGGGCAATCCCCTCTATCGCTGGGACGTTATGGAGAAGGAGAAATTTGCCTGGTGGACAGATCGGATAAAGAGCGCCTGCGAGACCTATGATGTCGTCCGGATCGACCATTTCAGAGGTTTTGAGAGCTACTACACCATCCCCTTCGGCCGGGAGGACGCTGTAATAGGCGAATGGCGCAAGGGGCCGGATATGAAGCTCTTTAAAGAAGTCAAAAAGCAGCTCGGGAGCTGCCGCATAATCGCGGAGGATCTGGGCTTCATAACTCCGAAGGTGGCGAAGATGCTCAAAGCCAGCGGATTCCCCGGGATGAAGGTGCTGGAATTTGCTTTCGATGCTTCCGGCGAGAGCACCTATCTCCCGCATAATTTTCAGAATACCAACAGCGTCTGCTATACCGGCACCCATGATAACGAGACACTGGCAGGCTGGGTGAAAAAAATGTCCCGCAAGGATGCGGCTTTCGCCAGGGATTATCTTAATGTACGGCGCAACGCCGAGATCCCAAAGGCTGTCATCAGAGCGGCCTGGGCCAGCGTTTCCGAGACAGCGATTGTGCAGATGCAGGATCTTCTCGGCCTCGGAGCAGAGGCGAGGATGAACATTCCCTCGACTCTCGGCGGCAACTGGCAGTGGAGGATGCAGGAAGGCGCTGCTACAGACGCGCTTTCGGAAGAACTGCTGAAGCTCACAAAGCTCTTCGGCAGGCTCCCGGAGAAGCCCGCCGGAGGAGAGAAAAAGAATGACAAGGTTTGATACCGTCTGCCGACCCTGGCAGAGGGTGTTTGAACTGGCTTGGCTTTCGCTCTGCCGGGGCAGCAAGGCGATCGCGGCTGTCATCACCGACAGCGAAGGCAATATAATTTCCGAGGGGCGCAACAGGACCTGCGAACCGGGCCTGCCAAACCCTGCCGCCGCACACGCGGAGACGGAAGCGGTAAGGGAGCTCAACATAAGCAGATACCCCGATGTCCACAGCTATACTCTTTATGCCGGGCTGGAGCCCTGTGTCATGTGTATGGGAACACTGGTCATGGGAGGCATAAGGCGCGTGGTCATCGGAGCCCGGGACAACTACGGCGGAGCTATGAAGCTCATTGATGTGTTCGGGTTTGCAAAGCAGCGCGGGATAGAGACTGTCTGCTCTGACCGTATCATCGGGGAGATGCAGAGGGCGTTCCAGACATTGAGGGAGCTGCTCTTCAATACCGACAGGGATAAGCTCTCCGAGATGCTTGAGGATTTTTCTGTTTACGACCGCAAAGGTGTTGAGGCGGCAAAGGCTCTTGTCTCCGAGGGGCTGTTTTCGGACAGGGAGCCGTCAAGCTTTACGGCAGGGGAGATATTCGATCTGCTCGCCGAAAAAATCGACCGGGAGGAATAGTAATGGATAAGCAGTATTTATTTGACGAGATAAACAAGGAGACTATGGGCCGCTTCGGTGTTGAGGCATCCAAAGCCGATGCAGTCGGGCTCCACGAGGCTGTCAGCTCAGTAGTTATGAGGGAGATAGCAGGGCGCTGGAGCAGAAGCCGGGAGAAGCATCTGGCGAACAGGAGAGCCTGCTATCTTTCGATGGAGTTCCTTATGGGCAGAGCGGTATATAACAACCTGCTGGTGCTGGGTATAAAGGACGACGTTGACGAGGCTCTGAAAATGTCCGGGCATTCGCTCTCCGAGCTGGAAGAGATCGAAGATGCCGCTCTCGGCAACGGAGGGCTGGGGAGGCTGGCTGCCTGCTTCCTGGATTCCGCTGCCACCCATGACATCCCTCTGGACGGCTACGGCATACGCTACAAATACGGCCTCTTCCGTCAGGCGATAGAGGACGGCTTCCAGCGGGAGTACCCCGACGACTGGCAGCGGCAGGGCGACCCCTGGAGCAAGCGCTGCGATGCCGATGCAGTCACTGTCGAGTATGCAGATATGAAAGTCAGGGCTGTTCCCTATGATATGCCTGTCATCGGCTACGGCACAGAGAATATCGGGACTCTCCGTCTCTGGCAGTCGGAGGCTTTGGAGGGCTTTGATTTCGATGCTTTCAATTCCGGAGATTACGACGGCGCAGTCAAATCTGCAACCGATGCCGAGAACATCTGCAAGGTGCTCTATCCCAACGACAATTTCGATAAGGGCAGGGAGCTCAGACTCAGACAGGAGTATTTCTTCTCAGCGGCTTCCATGGCGGATATAACTGCCAAGCATTTTGCCCGCTTCGGCACACTTGACACCCTGGCAGACTATGTTACTGTTCAGCTCAACGACACGCACCCGGTTATCTCCGTTCCCGAACTTATAAGGCTGATGATCGAAAAATACGGTTACGATTTCGAGAGCGCTTTCGGCATCGCACAGAAGGTGTTTAATTACACCAACCATACTGTTATGCAGGAGGCTCTGGAAAAGTGGGATGCAAGGCTGGTGGAGAAGCTGCTGCCGGGAGTTTACAGAGTAATCCTGATGATAAACGAGCGCTTCATCAAGGATATGTATGCGCTGGGCAAGGACAGGAAGTTCATAACATCTATCATGCCTGTCAATGACGGAAAGGTCAGGATGGCAGATATGGCGGTATACGCTTCCTCTCATACCAACGGAGTCGCCCGCATACACACCGAGATACTGAAGGCTGACACTCTGAAGAGCTGGTATGAGCTTTATCCCGAGCGCTTTACCAACAAGACCAACGGCATCACGCAGCGCCGCTGGCTGGCTCTCTGCAACGAAGAGCTCTCGGCTATGATAACAAGGCTGCTGGGCTCCGACGAATGGGTCAGAGATCTGGATAAGCTCGCCGGCCTCAGGAAATACGCTGATGACGAGAGCATCCTCAGAGAGTTCATAGCAGTAAAGAAGGAAAAGAAGCGCCAGCTTGCCGCCTTTGTCAAGGCTCATGACGGCGTTGAGATCGACCCGGAGACAGTTTTCGACATCCAGATCAAGCGCCTCCACGAATACAAGAGACAGCTCCTCAACGCGCTCTCTATCCTTTATATCTACGACGGTGTCAAGGACGGTACGATAAAGGATCTTACCCCGGTCACCTTTATCTTCGGAGCGAAATCCGCGCCGGGATACAGGAGAGCCAAGGCGATAATCAAGCTAATCGGTGAGATCGGAAAAATGATCGAGGCTGACCCTGAAGTAAGAGATCTCATCAAGGTAGTGTTCGTACAGAACTACAATGTCAGCTACGCCGAGAAGCTGGTAGCGGCCTGCGACATCTCCGAGCAGATCTCCACAGCCGGTACCGAGGCTTCCGGAACGGGCAATATGAAGCTGATGCTCAACGGCGCTGTGACTCTCGGGACTCTGGACGGAGCAAACATTGAGATCGCAGAGGAAGCCGGAGAAGAGAACGAATATATCTTCGGAGCAAAGGTCGAAGAGCTGGAAAAGATCATGCCGGAATACGACCCCAGAGCTATACTTTACAGCGACAGCCGCATCGACCGCGTTCTTGCAAGGCTGATCGACGGCTCGCTGGATGACGGAGGAGTGCCTTCCAACGAAGAGGGAAGTTTCAAAGAGCTTTACAAGGCGCTGACAGACGGAGCCTCCTGGCACGTTCCCGATCACTACTATCTGCTTGGAGATCTTAAAGATTATGTTGAGACCAAGCTGCGTGCCAACCGTGACTACCGTGACGAACTGGTCTTTGCAAAGAAATGCTGGCTCAATATGTGCTCGGCAGGCAAGTTCTCATCAGACAGGACCATCAAAGACTACGCAAAAGAGATCTGGAAGGTCAATTGAATCCGTGCAGAGTTATTCATAGGGCCGATGCGAAAAAAGGAGCTCTCCCCCTCAGGGGGGAGAGCTTTTTCTGTGAATTTCGCCGGAGCCGCGCCGGAGGCAAAGCCAAACTGTTGCTATGTGCGGAGCCCGACTCCTGACAACGTCCCGCCCCTCTAAAGGAGAGACGCAGCTGAACCTCCCGGCATCGTCGCAGGCCGTACAGACGACTCCGCAACGACAGCAAGCGACCAACGGGAGCGCCGCGTTTCGGCGCTAAAAAACGGAAAATCGCTTCGCTCTTTCCTGTGTCAGCGGGCTAATGGGTTTTGTCGGCGCGGCATTTTTGTTTGTCCATATAAAAATGTAGGGAGACCTTGCTTTGGTCTCCCTTTGTTTTCGGTGTGCCGCGCCTTGGCCGGAACTGCGTTCCGGTATGGGGCGCTGCCCCAAACCCCGCTTAGGGCTCTGCCCTAAGAACCTGCCAAGGGCTGGCGCGCCCTTGGATGGGCGCAATTTTGCCCGCTTTGTGCGGTGCAGTACTTGTTCTGTGACCCCGCCGCAAACAACGTCCCGCCCCTCTAAAGGAAAGACGCCGCTGAACCTATCGGCAGCGTCGCAGTCCGTACAGACGACTCCGCAATGACAGCAAGCGACCACCGGGAGCGCCGCGTCCCGGAGCTAAAAAACGGAAAATCGCTTCGCTCTTTCCTGCGTCAGCGGGCTAATAGGTTTTGTCGGCGCGGCATTTTTTGTTTGTCCACATAAAAATGTAGGGAGACCTTGCTTTGGTCTCCCTTATTTTTCGTTATGCCGCGCCTTGGCCGGAACTGCGTTCCGGACGAGACTCTGTCTCGTGCTCTGCAAATGGGACGCTGTCCCCCTTGACCCCCTGCCAAGGGCTGGCGCGCCCTTGGATTGGCGCAATGTTGCCCGCTTTTTTGCGGTGCAGTACTTGTTCTGTGACCCCGCCAAAACAACGTCCCGCCCCTCTAAAGGAAAGACGCCGCTGAACCTTCCGGCATCGTCGCAGGGCGTAATGACGACCCCGCAACGACAGCAAGCGACCAAAGGGAGCGCCGCGTTTCGGAGTTAAAAGGGGGGATCGGAGGAGCTGGGGGCGGCGCCGGAAGAAGAGTCGGGTAGATCATGCTTCTTGCTGCGCCAAATAATCGGAGTCTGCTGGAAGAAATCTTCCGGGATCGGCTCCGGAGGCTTCTCAGGTGCTGTCGCCTTGATAAGCTCTTTTTCAAGCTCCGCACCTGTTAATTCTCCGTTTTCAAGACCGTCTTCAAAATACATATTCTTGATGTTGTCAAGAACATACCGTGTCTCTTCCTTTTCGTGACCGCGCCAGGTCTGACGCCTCTGCTGCAGATTCTTCTCCGGGTCGGGCTCCGCAGGAGCGTATGCTGTTTTCTTTCCTTCTAAATATTCCTCGCTGCCGACAGTCGTTACCTTGCCCTTGTTCAGAGTGCTGTCAATATAACGGAGCTTTTCTTCTGTGCTGGCCTTGAAGAGATATCCGTCATCCTTGCGCCAGTTGTCAAAAGGGAAGCGTGGGTGAGCCTTCAGAGCTTCAAGATCGGAAATGAAGGGGTGCGCCAACAGATTCATAAGAAGTATCCCGGCAAAATAACCAATCTGTGTGGAGACCAGATAATTTGTGTCTTTAAGAATGATGACCTCCGGGATGATAGGCACAGCTTCCACTGCTGCGGCAATAGCTGTCAGTTTAATATGCAGCGACCGGTGCTCTGAAAATACGAAGGTCATCCCGATAAATGCTGTCAGGGTCGAGACAAATGTCAGTATCTCAGGCAGCCCCGTACCCTCATCGTTGGGATGGGAAAGCCCGGAGACCAACCCTGACAGTGAGAGTGCCGTCAGATACATCATAGCGAGGAGCGGGACAGCAATGAGCCGCAGAGTGCCCTTTGTTGAACGATAGATATCCATGAGTTCTTCATCCGGCAGGATGATGAACTCATCGCGCCTTTTGTCTCTGCTGCTCACAGCAGTTACCCCCTTTGCCGCTGTTTACGGCCTGTTATTTTTTCATCTGTTCTGCCAGCTCGTTCAGGTAAGCCAGACCGGCGGGGTCGTTGGCTCCGAGAGAGACATTCGGGTTCTCTGAGGTGTAGGCGTTGGCTCTTTTACCCTTGCCGATCAGCAGGCCAAGGCAGTCGGTGAGATAATATTCACCCTGAGCGTTGTTGGGTGTCAGTTCAAAGAGGACAGAGAGCAGGTCGGCGGTATTGAACCAGTAGCAGCCGGAATTGATCTCTTTGACCTCAGCCTGTTCCGGAGTGCAGTCCTTCTGCTCGACGATGCCGGAGATGCCGTCCTCTGTGCGGATTATGCGGCCGTAGCCTGTTGGGTCTTCCTTTTCGGATGTCACGACAGTTACGGAATTCCCTTCACGGGTATGGAGCTCCAGAGCGCCCTCTATGGTAGGCGGGTCTATGAAGGGAGCGTCGCCGCAGAGTATCAGAGTGTTGCCGCCCTTGTGAGCTTCAAGATAATCCTTTGCCATCTGTACGGCGTGACCTGTACCGAGACGCTCGGACTGGAGGACGGTCTGCACATTCGCTCTGCCGCCGCGCTTTTCGAGAAATTCGTCGATCATCTCTGCCATGTGCCCCTTAACGACACATATATCTTCGATGCCCGCATCCTCGCAGGCTGTGATCACCCAATCCAGCATAGCTCTGCCCTGTACCTGACAAAGCACCTTGGGGCCGTTTGACTTCATTCTTTTGCCCTGCCCTCCGGCAAGGATTATTACGTTGTTTTTCATAGCGTTTCCTCCGCATAGTTATTTCTTTTTACAATTATACCACACGGGACAGCGAAAGTCAATCAGGATAAGGCTCCTTTTTGTTCGTCCTGCCGAGGATGTAATCGGTGGAAACGCCGTAAAAATCCGCGAGGATCATAAGATGTTCTACGGGGATAGTCAGCACACCTCGCTCATATCTTGAATACACCGTCTGGCTTGTGAACAATAGTTTTGCAATTTCGGTCTGATTCATATCTTTGTCTTCACGCAGATCACGCAGTCTTGGAAAATGCACAAAAATCATCCCCTGAATTTAGTAATAGTGCAGAATATCGCATAGTACCGTTTGGTACTATTGACTTTAACATAATTATGCACTATAATGTAAGCAATAGGACTTATAAGTACTAAACAAATTTGGGAGATGTTTTTATGAATAACGATTCTTTTGGGAAAAGATTTGTGAAAAGCGAGACAGTGCCTTTGATTATAGCTATAATCATAGACTGTGTTATAATACCGACTTGTTTATATTTTGCGCTTAGAGCTGATAAGTTTGAGGGCAGATGGATCTGTAACTATATTGAATCCGGCGGCATAAAAATGCCGGCTGAGTTTTTGGGAGAGTTTGAACTCGTTTTTGACGGCCACGGTACAGTAAAAGTCGTTGAGGGTAAAAACGCTCATGATGAAGTATATGAGTATTCGGGTGATGATCTGACTATGACGAGAAGCGAAGACAATGATGAATATACTGTAAAATATGAGCGGTGTTTAGAATATGATCTGGATGATGATAAACTGGAGATAAAGATATTGAAAGGGAAAAACCCGCGAACACTTTTTCTTACCAGGAAGAAAAGCTCCTGAGCCTTCCATTTGACAACCCGCCCAAAGTGTGCTATAATAAAACCGAACAGAAAACAAACACCCCGTCTTGTGCAAAGGCGGGGCATTTGCGCGTTGAAATAAAACTTTGATCGGAGAGATATCATGAGTATATGGGATGTATTTGACAGGCTTTCAAAGAAAGAGGAGACGGCGGGCGGCAAGCCGGAGTTCATTATAGCGGGCCTCGGCAATCCGGGCATCGACTACGAGCGCACCCGCCATAATGTCGGATTCATGGCTATGGCGGTCATGGAGGAAAAGCTGGGCGTCTCTGTGAACACCTTTAAGTTCAAGGCCAAGACCGCTGTGGCGAGCATAGGCGGGAAGCAGTGCCTGCTGATGAAGCCGGAGACATATATGAATCTGAGCGGAGAGGCAATATCCCAGGCTATGAATTTCTATAAGATACCGATAGAGAATGTCCTCGTCATCTTTGACGACATCTCCCTGGAGCCCGGAAAGATGCGTATAAGGCGCAAGGGCTCAGCAGGGGGGCATAACGGGATAAAAAGCATCATAGAATGCTGCGGGGGAGAGGATTTTCCCCGAATAAAGATCGGAGTCGGCAAGAAACCGCACCCGGATTACGATCTGAAGGACTGGGTGCTGGGAAAATTCTCCGACGAGGATAAGCAAAAGCTCTCGGAGGTCTTTCAGAATGTCCTGCCTGCTGCCGAGCTTATCCTGCAAGGCAGGATCGCAGAGGCAATGAACAAGTTTAACTGAGAGAGTCGGATCAATGCACTGTGCATTGAGACAGAGGAGTCTGTATGAACATTTTTCAAACTATGTGCCGCTCGCTGCCCTTTTACAGGGAGCTGGAGCGGGCGCTGGACGGCGGGTATACTCCCGCTGCCGTTACGGGAGTCTCGAATATACACAAGGCGCTGCTCTGCATGGATATGGCGGAGAAGCGCCGTGTCCTCGTGCTCTGCGACGATGAGGCTGCCTGCACGAGGCTGGTCTCGGATATAAATGAGCTTCAGGGCAGCGAGCTGGCCTGCGTATTCCCGGCGAGAGACCTGAACTTCGCCCGCATGGAGGGCGTTTCCAGAGAGTATGAACACCGCAGGATAGAAGCACTGTCAAAGCTCTCCAAGGGGAGCTGCCGGGTCATCGCGGCATCTGTCGAGGCAGCGATGCAGGCTACTGTGCCGCCGGAGGAGCTGCAAAAGTATTCCTTTACCCTTTCCCAGGGAGGAGAGGTCTCTCTGGAGAAACTGATGTCCGGGCTCATCTCGGCGGGCTATACCCGCACAGAGCAGGTAGAAGGGCAGGCGCAGTTCGCGGTCAGAGGCTCTATCGTGGATATTTTCCCTGTTCAGGACAGCCGACCGGTAAGAATGGAGCTCTGGGGGGACGAGATCGACAGCATCGCTTATTTCGATACCGAGAGCCAGCGCAGGACAGACCCTGTGGAAAGCCTTACCGTCTTCCCGGCGCTGGAGATAATCTTCCCGGACAGCGCAGCGCTGACAGAAAAACTCAGGGCTCTTTCAGACAGCGTCAGAGGCAAGCTGCGGGACAGGATCAGGCACCATATCGAGCGGGATATCGAGTGTGCCGAGGCGGGGATGACCCTTACCGATCTGGATAAATACTACACCCTGGCCTACGACAGGGTCTGCACTGTGTTCGACCATTTCGACCCGAAGGACAGTGTCTGCGTCATCAGCGAATACCGGGGCTGCTCCGAGAGCGCAAAGGCTGTGACTTCACAGCTCCGGGAGGATATGAAGCTGCTTTACGAGGACGGGATACTCTTCAAGAAGCTGGAGGGCTTTGCTGTCGGCTTCCCGCAGATAATGAACAGCGCCATGTCTTTCTCGCCGGTGTTCATGGATACCTTTATGCGGGAGCTGGACGGGGTCAAACTGAAAAAGCTGATAAACACCGATTGCCGCCAGACAGGTGTCTGGGGAGGGAACATAAAGCATCTTGAGGACGAGCTGAAAGGCTTTTCCGATCAGGGCTACTGCACTGTGGTCCTGGCAGGCTCGGAGAAGACTCTGCCTATAATCTGCGACGACCTCCGGGAGGACGGCCTTGATGCCCGGATAATGACAGAGAGCAGCACTCTTCTGCCGGGAGTCGTATATCTCAGGACAGGCAGCCTTTCCGGCGGCTTTGATCTTCCCGACGGAAAGTGTGCCGCCATAACACAGATGAGATCTGTGACCCTCTCGAAGCAATCCAGGAAGAAAAAACACAAGGGAGAGGAGATAGGCTCTCTTTCGGAGATCTCCGAGGGGGATCTTGTTGTCCATGCGATGTACGGCATCGGGCGCTTCGCCGGGATACGCAATCTGGAGACCGGCGGGGTCAAGAAGGATTATATCTCCATAAAATATGCCGGGACAGACGTTCTCTATGTTCCCGTCACCCAGCTCGACCTGGTCTCCCGCTATATCGGCCCGAGAGAGGACAGCGGAGTAAAGCTGAACAAGCTGGGCTCGGCGGAATGGAACAAGACACGCTCGAGAGTGCGCTCGGCTGTTCGGGATATGGCCGACGATCTGGCAAAGCTCTATGCCGAAAGGCAGAAGGCTCAGGGGCACGCATTCTCGCCGGACACCGATTGGCAGAACGATTTTGAACAGCGCTTCGACTATCAGGAGACCGACGATCAGCTCAGAGCTATAAGCGAGATAAAATCGGATATGGAAAAGCAGACGCCTATGGACAGGCTGCTCTGCGGAGATGTCGGCTTCGGCAAGACGGAAGTCGCGCTGAGAGCGGCCTTCAAATGTGTTCTGGATTCAAAGCAGTGCGCGATAATGTGCCCGACGACAGTTCTGGCCTGGCAGCATTATCAGACAGCGATAAAGCGCTTTGAGCATTTCCCCGTTAAGGTCGAGCTGCTCTCCCGCTTCCGGACACCAAAGCAGCAGGAGGAGGTCATCAAAGGCCTGAAACGCGGGACTGTGGATATCGTCATAGGAACACACCGGCTGGTGCAGAAGGATGTTGAGTTCAAGGATCTGGGGCTGGCCATTATCGACGAGGAACAGCGCTTCGGTGTCGCACACAAGGAAAAGTTCAAGGAGGCCTTCAAGGGCGTCGATATACTGACACTTTCAGCAACGCCTATCCCAAGGACTCTGAATATGGCACTTTCCGGGATAAGGGATATGTCTGTCATCGAGGAGCCTCCGCAGGACAGGCAGCCGATCCAGACTTATGTCATCGAGCACGACGACGGCGTCATAGCGCAGGCTATATTCAAGGAGCTCAGGCGGGGAGGGCAGGTCTACTATCTGCACAACCGTGTCGAGACCATACCCTCAGTCACGGCAAAGCTGGCTAAGCTGCTGCCGGATGCTAGAGTCGGTATCGCGCACGGGCAGATGTCGGAATCGGAGCTCTCGGAGGTCTGGAGGATGCTGCTGGACAGAGAGATAGATATTCTTGTCTGCACGACGATAATCGAAACGGGTGTCGATGTTCCCAATGTCAACACCCTTATCATTGAAGATGCCGACAGACTGGGGCTCTCGCAGCTCCATCAGATCAGAGGCCGTGTCGGGCGCTCCAGCAGGAGAGCCTTCGCTTATTTCACCTTCCGCAGGGGGAAGGTGCTCTCTGAGATCGCGGAGCGCAGGCTCAATGCCATAAAGGAATTCACACAGTTCGGCTCGGGCTTCCATATCGCCCTGCGGGATCTGGAGATCAGAGGCGCAGGCTCGATACTCAGCAGCAGGCAGCACGGGCACATCGAGGCTGTCGGATACGATATGTATCTGCGGCTGCTGAACGAAGCTGTGGCAGAGCAGCAGGGGCTTGAGATCCCTCATTCTCCCGAGGACTGCCTTGTTGATATCTCCATAAACGCCTTTATCCCGGAGGATTATATCGAGAGCCTGCCCCAGAGGATAGAGGCTTACAGAAAGATCGCATATATCGTCACAGAAGAGGACAGCCGGGATGTCCTCGACGAGCTCATCGACCGCTACGGCGACCCTCCGGCCAGCGTTACAGGGCTGGTCAATGTCGCTCTCATAAGAAATCTGGCTTCGAGTCTGAGGATAACCGAGATCTCCCAACGCGGAGAAAGGATATGCTTCTTCATCAAAGCGCCTTCTGTCGGCCAGCTTTCGGCCCTGATCGAGAAATACGGCCAGAGGCTGCGCTTCTCTGAGGGAGAAAAGCCCTTCTTCTCCATAAGTCTTGAAAAAGGCCAGAAGCCAGCAAAGCTCATGAGCGAGACAGTTATGCTGCTCTCTGAGCACAAGGACGAGGAATGAGAGCGCCGATTGTGCACCTTGCATTGAAAGGCAGGGGGCGTCTCTGCGCGATTTGTGAATGTTTTTTTCAGCACGGGCCGCGTAAAATGCTTGACAAAGCAGCGGTTTCGTGGTAAAATAATCTAGTATGCTGACATATTGTGTTCAGCTGCAAATATCAGTGAAAGGAGAGAGAATATGCCGACCTTTAACCAGTTAGTCAGAAAGGGAAGAGACGTTCTTGCTACCAAGTCTACCGCTCCTGCTCTTCAGAAGGGCTACAACGCCAAGAAGAAGACTGCGATCGACCAGAGCTGCCCCCAGAAGAGAGGCGTCTGCACAGCCGTAAGAACTGCTACCCCTAAAAAGCCTAACTCCGCGATGAGAAAGATCGCAAGAGTAAAGCTGACAAACGGTACCGAGGTAACCGCTTATATCCCGGGTATCGGCCACAACCTGCAGGAGCACTCTGTTGTTCTTATCAGAGGCGGCCGTGTAAAGGACCTCCCCGGTGTGCGTTACCACATCATCAGAGGTACTCTGGACGCTCAGGGTGTTGCCAAGAGAATGCAGGCAAGATCCAAGTACGGCGCAAAGAGACCGAAGGCAGGAAAGTAAACCTGCGACCGATCAAGGAAATACTCATTGTCGCAAAAACTGCGAAGACCACAGTTTTATGTAGAGAGTTATATATATCACCTCTGCATTGGACTGACGGGGCCATAGCGTAAGGGCTATGGAGCGAGTACCTGTGAATTCATTATTTGTGAAGGAGGGAATCAAAGTGCCAAGAAGAGGTAAAGTTGCCAAGAGAGACGTACTTCTCGACCCTGTTTACAATTCCAAGCTCGTAACAAGGCTGGTCAACAACATCATGCTCGACGGCAAGAAGGGTGTAGCCCAGAAGATCGTTTACGGAGCATTTGAGATCGTTGAAGAGAAAACAGGACGTCCCGCACTTGAAGTTTTCGAGGAGGCTATGCAGAACATCATGCCTGAGCTCGAAGTAAAGGCTCGCCGTGTCGGCGGTGCAACATATCAGGTGCCTATGGAGGTAAGACCCGAAAGACGTCAGACTCTCGGGCTCAGATGGATCACCAAGTATTCTCGCGACAGAGGCGAGTCTACTATGAAGGAAAGACTTGCAGCGGAGATCCTTGATGCACTCAACGGCCTGGGCGGTTCGTGCAAGAAGCGCGACGAAACTCATAAGATGGCTGAGGCTAACAAGGCATTCGCACATTACAGATGGTAATATAAACAGGAGGATAATATGGCAAGAGAATGTAAGCTCCAGGACTACCGTAATATCGGTATCATGGCGCATATCGACGCCGGTAAGACTACTACCACAGAACGTATCCTGTTTTATACCGGTGTAAACTACAAGCTCGGTGAGACCCATGACGGTGCGTCTACCATGGACTGGATGGCGCAGGAAAAGGAGAGAGGTATCACCATCACCTCTGCCGCCACCACCTGTTATTGGAAAAACCACAGGCTCAATATCATCGACACCCCGGGACACGTTGACTTCACCGTTGAAGTTGAGCGCTCGCTCAGAGTTCTCGACGGCTCGGTAACAGTCCTCTGCGCTAAGGGCGGTGTTGAGCCCCAGACCGAGACTGTATGGCGTCAGGCCGATAATTACAAGGTGCCCAGAATGGTATACGTCAATAAGATGGATATCATGGGCGCAGATTTCTACAATGTTATGAATATGCTTCATGAGAGACTCAACTGCAACGCAGTTGCCATCCAGCTGCCTATCGGCTCCGAGGATGACTTCAAGGGCATCATCGACCTGCTCGAAATGAAAGCATATATTTACACCAATGACCTCGGAACAGATATCCAGGTAGAGGATATCCCCGCAGATATGCAGGCTAAGGCCGAAGAATACCGCGGGATGCTGCTCGACGCTGCCGCTGAGCAGGATGAAGAGGTAATGATGAAGTATCTCGACGGTGAGGAGCTCACCATTGACGAGATCAAGGCCTGCATCAGAAAGGGAACTATCGCTAATACGATGGTGCCTGTATGCTGCGGCACATCTTACAGGAACAAGGGAGTTCAGAAGCTGCTCGACGCTATCGTTGACTATATGCCTTCTCCTATCGATGTTCCTCATATCAAGGGTATCAACCCCGACACAGGCGAGGAGTGCGAGAGAATATCCGGCGACGATCAGCCCTTTGCAGCTCTGGCATTCAAGATCGCAACAGACCCCTTCGTAGGAAAGCTCTGCTATTTCAGAGTTTACTCGGGCGTTCTGACCGCAGGCTCGACTGTTTATAACTCCACTAAGGATAAGGACGAGCGTATCGGACGTATAGTTCAGATGCACTCCAACGCAAGAAAGGATATCGATACCATCTATGCAGGTGATATCGGCGCCGCTATCGGCCTGAAGAATACCACAACAGGTGATACTCTCTGCGACGAGAAGGCTCCCGTTATCCTGGAATCCATGGAGTTCCCCGAGCCCGTTATCCAGCTCGCTATCGAGCCCAAGACCAAAGCCGGCCAGGAGAAGATGGGTATCGCCCTCTCCAAGCTCGCTGAGGAAGACCCGACCTTCAGGACCTATACCGATGAGGAAACAGGCCAGACCATCATCGCCGGAATGGGCGAGCTGCACCTGGAGATCATCGTTGACAGACTTCTCCGTGAGTTCAAGGTCGAGGCTAATGTAGGCGCTCCCCAGGTATCCTATAAGGAGACCATCAGAGAGAAAGCCAATATGGACTACAAGTATGCCAAGCAGTCCGGCGGTAAGGGCCAGTATGGTCACGTTAAGATCAATATCGAGCCCAATGAGTCCGGTAAGGGCTATGAGTTCATCAACAACGTTGTCGGCGGCGCTATCCCGAAGGAGTATATCCCCGCTGTTGACGCTGGTATCAGGGGCGCTATGGAAGCAGGCGTTCTCGCCGGCTATCAGGTAGTTGACGTAAAGGTAGAGCTGTACGACGGCTCCTATCACGAAGTCGATTCCTCTGAAATGGCATTCAAGATCGCCGGTTCTATCGCGTTCAAGGAGGCTATGAAGAAGGCTAAGCCTGTCATCCTCGAGCCTATCATGAAGGTGTCCGTTATCGCTCCCGATGATTATCTCGGAACCGTTATCGGCGACCTCAACTCCAGAAGAGGCCAGATCCTCGGTCAGGAGCAGAGAACAGGCGCAGTTCAGGTAAATGCCCTCGTTCCTCTGTCTGAGATGTTCGGCTATTCCAATGACCTGAGATCCAAGACTCAGGGCAGAGGCCAGTATTCTATGGAGCCTCACAGCTACACAGAAGTGCCCAGATCCATCTCGGAAAAGATCATTTCTACAAGAAGCAAGGATTGATCTTATAAAAAATTTTGCTCAGCTATTGCATTTTTCAGATAAATGTGCTATAATAACTCGTATAGTATGTTAATTTTGAAGACTATAATTTTTATTAAGGAGGAATATTCCTATGGCAAAGCAGAAGTTCGAAAGAACAAAACCCCATGTAAACATCGGTACCATCGGCCACGTTGACCATGGCAAGACCACTCTTACCGCTGCTATCACCAAGACTCTCGCTATGAAGGGTCAGGCAAAGTATGAGGCTTATGACATGATCGATAAGGCTCCCGAGGAGAGAGAGCGTGGAATCACGATCAATACCGCTCACGTTGAGTATGAGACAGACAAGCGTCACTATGCTCACGTTGACTGCCCGGGTCATGCTGACTACGTTAAGAACATGATCACCGGTGCTGCTCAGATGGACGGAGCTATCCTCGTTGTTGCTGCTTCTGACGGCCCTATGGCTCAGACAAGAGAGCACATCCTGCTCGCTCGTCAGGTTGGCGTTCCTGCAATCGTTGTATTCATGAACAAGGCTGACCAGGTTGACGACCCTGAGCTCCTCGAGCTGGTTGAGATGGATATCCGTGAGCTGCTCGACAAGTACGAGTTCCCCGGCGATGATACTCCTATCATCAAGGGCTCCGCTCTTGCTGCTCTGAACGCTCCCGATGATCTCAATGATCCCGCTTACAAGCCTATCCTTGAGCTCATGGATGCTGTTGACGAGTATATCCCGACTCCTGACCGTAAGGCTGACCTGCCTTTCCTGATGCCTGTTGAGGACGTATTCACCATCACAGGCCGTGGTACTGTTGCTACTGGTAGAGTAGAGCGTGGAAAGCTCAACACCGGCGATGAAGTCGAGATCATCGGCCTCACCGAGGAGAGAGCTAAGACCGTTGTTACCGGTATCGAGATGTTCAGAAAGATCCTTGACTACGCTGAGGCAGGCGACAACATCGGCGCACTGCTCCGTGGTGTTCAGAGATCTGACATCGAGAGAGGCCAGGTTCTTTGCAAGCCCGGCACGATCCATCCCTACACCAAGTTCTCCGGCCAGGTTTACGTTCTGAAGAAGGAAGAGGGCGGCCGTCATACTCCTTTCTTCAACAACTACAGACCTCAGTTCTATTTCAGAACAACTGACGTTACCGGCGTTATCACTCTTCCTGCTGACAAGGAAATGTGCATGCCCGGCGATAACGTAGCTATGGACGTTGAGCTCATCACCCCGATCGCTATCGAGGAAGGTCTCCGCTTCGCTATCCGTGAGGGCGGCAGAACCGTTGGCTCCGGCGTTGTTACCGCTGTTAGAGACTAATAGCAGGAACATATAGCTCAGAAAAAACTTATGGGCAGGTCGCGTACTCTGCGGCCTGCCTTGTTTTTTATATCATAATGGAAAAAACTGGAAACAGCAGAGGCGTGATGATATGAGACAACTGAAAGGATCCGGCAGACTTGCTGTAATCGCAGTCGGTATGTTTGTATACAGCGCTCTTGCAATTCTTGTTTTCTATCCTGTTTACATAATAGCAGAGAAATTAAGGCGATCCAGAAGGAGGAAAAAGTAATGAAAGATATTCTCGACCGCGAAAACAGCAGGATCAGGGAAGAATTCACAGAGCTCTGAGTCGGTCTGTCCTGACTGGCAGGTGAGCCCGGCAGGTGCAAAAAAGGATTGACGGGAGAGGAGTTTGATGTTATAATATAGGCGTAAGGACATTCCCTCGAAAGGAGTTGCCATTATGCCGCTTGATATCATCAGAGCAGATATTACTCAGATACACGCAGACGCTATCGTAAACGCCGCGAACAGTACCCTTCTCGGCGGCGGAGGCGTTGACGGTGCCATTCACCGCGCTGCCGGGAGCGCTCTCCTTGAAGAGTGCCGCACTCTGGGCGGCTGTGAGACCGGTCAGGCTAAACTGACAGGTGGCTACCGCCTGAGCTGCAAATATATAATCCATACCGTAGGGCCAATATGGCAGGGCGGAGAGCTCCGCGAGGCAGAGCTGCTCTATTCCTGCTATAAGAACTCTCTCCTGCTTGCGCAGGAAAACGGCTGCGAGAGCATTGCATTCCCGCTGATCTCTGCGGGCGTGTACGGCTACCCGAAGGCCGAGGCTGTTTCCGTCGCCATAAGAGCCATAGGCGATTTCCTGCGGGAAAACGATATGGATGTTACTCTCGTCATTTTTGACCGCAGCTCTCTTATTGCCGGAAGCCATCTCTTCGGAAGCATCGCACAGTATATAGACGACACCTATGCCGAGGAAAATACAGAAGCCCTTGAGATGCGCCTTATGAATGCGAATTCTATGGGTGCGGCTTTTGCAGAGCCTGCACCTCTCCAGGCAGAGGAAGTGCTTGAGCATACCGATCTTTTCCTCTCCGATGAGCCGGAGCATCACGACGAGAAAAAAGCCAGAAAAAAAGGCCGCATCCGCAGCTTTTTCAAGACACCCTCCGCTAAGAAGGAGGCTATGTTCGAGGGCTTTGTCCCCCCGGAATACAGTACCGAGCCCCAGGAGCCTGCCTCTCTGAGCGAGTTGCTCTCTTCTATCGACGAGAGCTTTTCCCAGTCTCTTCTCAGGCTCATAGACCGCAGCGGGATGACAGATGTTCAGGTCTACCGCAAGGCGAATATAGACCGAAAGCTCTTCTCCAAGATCCGCTCGGATATTGACTATAAGCCCAAAAAGCAGACGGCTCTGGCCTTTGCGATAGCCCTTGAGCTGACTCTTCCCGAAACGCTGTCGCTGCTGGCAAAAGCCGGATACACATTGTCTGACAGCATTAAATTTGATCTGATCGTCAAGTATTTCATCATCAACGGGCGATATGATATCTTTGAGCTCAATCAGGCGCTCTTTTCCTTCGACCAGACGCTGATAGGCTGCTGAAAGCCTGTTTATCCTTCTCAGACACATTGAAGCAAAGCTCTCCCCGCCGCCGGGCGGTGAGAGCTTTTTATATTATGCTGAAAACCACTTTCGCCGCACATCTTCTCAACTGTGCGGCGAAAGTGGTGTAGGTGTATTGTATGGTGTAGAATTATGGAAGGAAATATATTTCGGCTTTGCATTGGCTTATCTCATAGACCATCTCCTTTAATGTTTATTATTGCTTTCTTCCTTTTGTTCTTTTTTATGTTTTCTCTTTTCTGTTTTTTTGTTGGTCTCTCTTTTTTGTTCTGCTTTTTTTGTTTCTTTATTTTCTTTCTGTTTTTTTGTTGTTTCCCTTTCCTTGACTATATATTATCACATCCTTCCCTCAGAATCAATAGTCAATATTGCCCCGGACTGTAGTATAAACTACAGTCTGAGGACTCAGTGTAGTTTAATTGTCATTCCGGCCTGAAATTGTAGCGGATCTCGGCAAAAAATATCCCGGAGAGAGCCTTGACGCTCCGCTCCGGGATCGGTCTTTCAGAAACTATTTGCTGTAATACATCCGCATCAGTATCTGTTTGTCGTTGAAGATCGGGTCGTCTGAGCCGACTCCGATGAGATCTTTTCCGAACATATCGAACATATTGCCCTTTACCGCAAATTCAGGGAGCCTTCCGATGAAGCGCTCGCCGTCGCAGAGCATAGCGGTCTGCACAGGGGTGACGTATTCGCCCTTGTCGTTGAAGCCGCCGCCGTAGGCCCTTATGGGGACAACAGTCAGCCGCCCTCCCAGAAGCTCTTTTACAGTCTTATCGCTGCGCTTGATGCGGAGATTGACATTTCCGTTGGAGGGTATGTCTGTTAGATCAAAGCCTGCGCTCCCGGTGTGAGGGACATTGTATTTATCGGCGGTCCGCTTGTCAGCATATCCTGAGAGCAGGACACCGTTCTCAATATAGACATATCTGTCCTGTGGGAGAACTACTCCCTCGCCGTCAAAGAAAGGGGTATTCCAAGTCTCGTCGTCGGAGACATCGTGCAGCAGAGTGAAGCTGTCGGAGAAGAGCTTTTCTCCGACCTTGCCGGAGAGCAGGGAAGCTCCCAAAGCCATATTCTCGGCATTGAGACATTCGTTCAGCTTGCCGAGAAATTCGTAATACTGTTTCTGGATGATAAGCTCTTCCGGGAGCTCGGCCGGCTCTGTAAAGCAGGTCAGATAATTATCCGCCATATCTTTAAACTTACTGAACTCGAAGGTGCGCTGCCCCAGGCCGAACCAGCCGTCGTCAATATCCTTGCTGTCTTTATGCTTGAAGGAAAAATTGGCAGAGACAGTATAGTCTGTGTTGGAATAATCAAGCCCAAGGCTGTTCTCCATAGACATTGTGTTCCTGTCGGCGGATACAGAGCCTTTGAAGGTGTAGTCGGGATGATGCTCCCTGAGATACTCAAGGGCTTCCCGGGCTATATCCATAAGCTCCTTGTCGGTATAGGTGCGCTCTGTCTTGTCGCGGCGTCGGCTGCCGGTCTCCGGAGAGAACTTGTATGGGCGGCCTATCGAGAGATTGTCCCGGGCTTTGGCAAAGCCCTTCTCGTCCTCGGCTTTGCCCTGTATATACTCGATGCCGACATTTACCCCGTCATAGACTCTGAAGGAATAGGAAGTCCGGCTGTCGCGGCTGAAGGCTTTTATCTTGTTCTCCTCGATCTCTATCGAGCTCTGGGAATATTGCGAGGTGATCTTTTCTCTTTCCATTATTTTTCCCTCTCAGTTTACATTCAGCGATCTGACACGGATCGTGGGGCCTGCATCGGAGACGGGCATTGACTGGCCGTTCTTGCCGCAGGTCGAGGTGTCGCAGATCTTAAAATCGTTGCCGACTGCGTCTATATCGAAAAGCGTCTGGAAAACGCTGCCGGAAAGGACATTGACCCGCAGAGGCTCTGCCAGCTTACCGTCTCTTATGCGGTAGCTTATGTTCGGCTGCATGGTGAAGCTGCTCTGGCCTGTTCCGTAGTTTACGTTATAGATATATATACCGTCGCTGACTCCGGCGATTATCTCCTCGGGAGGTGTTTCGCCTGCGGACATATAGGTGTTTGTCATCCGGACGAGGGGAGTGCAGGAGAAATCCTGAGCGCGGGAATTGCCTGTAAGCTCTTCTCCGAGGACAGATGCCGATTTTGCATCGTGGAGCCTGCCGGTGAGTATGCCGTTTTTGATGAGCCAGGTCTCTCTGGGCTTTGTGCCTTCGTCGTCGTAGGCTATGTAGCCCCTGTGTGGGAGATCGCCGCTGTCGCTGATGGATACCAGTTCGGAGCCGACCTTCTTGCCCATTACCCACTCATCCCGCAAGGTCTGGTCGCTGAGCATAAAATCTGCCTCGCTCTTATGTCCGAAGCTCTCGTGGGTGAACATACCCGTCACTTCCGGCGCCAGCACGCAGACATAATCCCCGGGGATAACATCTACAGCATTTTTTGCGAAATCGAGATATTTCTCCTTCCGGGCGTTGACCTCGTCGAAGTGCCCGGTTATATCGTTGAGATCGTTGCTTTGGAATCCCTTGCCCCCGGAGGTGGTGACATCATTGACTACGATATCGAACCATACCCAGACAAGGCACTGCTGATGATCCTGAACGATCTCGGCGCCCTTGCTGGAATAAAACTCCTTGATAAGGTGGTTCTGACCGTAGAACACGCCGCTCTGCTTTATCTCTTCAGGGGAGCCGTCGAGACATCTGCTGACATAGCTGTTGACCAGCTTTTCGCGGTCTTTGCGGGTGATCCTGCGGTTATCGTTATCGCCCTCGAAGCGAAGCACCTTATCGCGGTTGACCTCATAGAGCTTCACCATCGGGTCCTCGTTGATGTTCGGATCGGGGTGTGCCAGTGAAGCCAGATTGTCCAGCTCCGACTGGATATCATCAAGCTCGTTGGTGACGCTGGTATACCACATTTTTCCGTCATAGACTCTTATCATCGCACCTGTGACGCCCAGCTCGCTGTTGTTTTTTACTTCTCCGTTCTGAACGCTGTAGAAAGCAGACTCTCTGTGCTCGATACGGATATCGGCATACAGACCCTCGGGGAATTTATACATTTATCTGACCTCGCTTTCCTGGATATGACATTATTATACCCTAGCGGGCTGTAGATGTCAAGTGTCGGAGGTCAGCCGGATACAGGTGTAAAGCCAGATCCTTCCGCACAGGAAGAGGGGGCGTAAAAATTTTTTATGGTTATCCCTTTGACGCACCATATTCAAACACCTTATTTAGGAAATTACGGCAATTAGACCAACGCTGTGCTATCCCCCGCCGGAGGCGGGGGATAGCACAGCAAGATAAAAAGCCTTTTGATTAAGGAATATGTGTGGTGTGTCAGCGGGATAGTCAGAAATATTTTTAATAACATCGGGCTGCTGCATGAACAGTCCTGAGCAAAAAAATGGGTATTCCCCCGAAAGGGAATACCCATTTTCCATTATTTCTTCATCAGCCTGCGGAATTGTTCTTGTTTTTCTCCGCGACGATCCTGGCTCTTGTTTCCTTGTCAACTACCTCTCCGGTCTCGAAGCGGTAGAAGGTATGCACCTTGTCAACTGTGCAGTCCTCGCCGGAATAGCACCAGATCTCGCTCTGGCTCAGCTTGTTATGCTTATCCTCGGCTTTTATGAGAGCGCCCAGCTCTTTCAGCACAGGCTCCAGCTCATTCGTGGCCTTATCGGTCTTTATCATCAGGAACACCGAGCCCTGGAGCTTGTCGCTCCATTGGAGACCGATGCCCTGCTTTTCGGCTATCTCTTCTGCCCCGGCGGAGACCTTGTCCCTGAGGTAGCTGAAATAGGATCCCAGCCAGTTGTCAGATGTCTTTTCATCGTATCCGACAGTCATAGCATCGAACTGCTTTTCCGACGCTTCGCTGGTAACAGTGAAGGTGAAGCCGCAGAGCTCGTCCTCAAAGGTGAATTCTGTCTTATCCGTCAGCTTTTTCTCGCTGACATATTTTGCAGCGGGGAGATTCTTGCTGACATACTCCTTGCTTTGCTCGGGAGTCAGCAGCTTAACATCTTTCTTATCCTTCTGACACCCCGAAAAAACGACCGTTGCCAGCAGCAGTATGATGACAGGCAGCAATGTCATATTTTTCTGCATGGAGATTACCTTCTTTAATCTGAAAAATATATCGGCAGCTTGCTGTAAGAGTACAAAAAAACGTACAGTTTAACGAATATAGAGCAGGCCGTCGAAGAATTTTTCCTGAAAATCTATGGCGGATAGTATCTCCTGCTCGCTGAAAGGCTCTGAGCCCTCCGGAGCGACTACCCACTTATCCTCATTGTCGTTGAGACGGTGGTAAACGGCGATAACTTTTCCTTCAAAGCGTTCAAGCGGCTCGTTTATGCCAAGAATATAGACATCCTGCTCCGCACCGTCGCCCCCGAGGACACCGTCAACATATCCGTAGTTTATAGGGTATACAAGGCTTTTTGCTCTTGGATGAGCCGAGCCCAGCGGCCTGTCTACGGTGCAGCTCACCTTTCGTCCTATAATGCCGGAATAATCCTGACGTGCGGGCTCCTTGTTCAGCATAGCCTCGATGAAATAATGCTTTTGCAGCCCCCATTTGCCGTTAAAGCAGCAATCGTCGGTATGCCTTACCCGGATGAGTTCAAAATCCCTGAAGAGCTCTTTTATGAGTTCGCTGTCGGCAAAAAAGTGGGGGACTCCCTGCTCGGGGCCGTCGGTCTTTATCAGAGTGTTCTCGTCGATCCTCGGCAGGTCGCCGCAGAGATACGACCAGGTCTCCTTGGAGCAGAGAGACAGATAGATCGCTCCGCCCGGTTTCAGGACACGTCTGATCTCTTTCATAACGGCCGCCATGCCCGGAGTGTCGCAGTGCCCGGCTGAGTGCATAGCGAAAATGCAATCGAAGGCATCGTCTGCAAAGGGCAGGGAGGTCATATCAGCGACCTTTGCCAGGAGATCGAGCCCATTCTCCCGGCAGCTTTTCTTTACGCTGTCGATAGCCTCCGGAGATATATCGACAGCAGTAGTTTTGAACCCGCACTCTGCGAAAAGCAGGGCGTGCCTGCCGAGACCGCAGCCCAGGTCGAGGACGCTCCTGCGCCCCTCCTTTTTCCATTTGCGGGCATAATAATAGCTTTCTTCACATGGCTCCAGCCATACGCTGCGGTCAGCGACCGCATTCCAATCCCAGGGGACCATTTTCTTTCTCCTTTATGCTGGATTTCCTCTATATAGGAGTAAGGGCAGAGAATTGACTAGATACAATACATATCGCTGCTTTTGTTCTCTTCGATGATATCAGCGAGGGTGATATTGTCAACGACGGAATTGATAGCGGTGTATAGTTTCTCCCAGACCCCGAGAGTCATACAGTCATTTGCTCGGGGGCAGGTGTTCTCTTCTGTTTCCAGGCAGGATACCGGTGCAAGGCTGCCCTCAGTGAGCCTGAGTATCATCCCGACAGTATAATCTTCGGGCTTTTTTGCCAGCATATATCCGCCGCCTGTCCCTCTGACGCTCCTGACGAAGCCGGCTCTGCTGAGCACAGACACGATCTGCTCAAGATATTTGATACTGATCTCCTGCCTCTCGGCGATATCCTTCAACGGGACAAAGCCCTCTTCTCCGCACATTGCAAGGTCGAGCATAAGCCTCAGGGCATAGCGCCCTTTTGTAGATATCATCATAGGATCACATCCTTCATTGTAACATACTATTCCTATATAATTATACCAGTACGAAATGCTGTTGTCAAGCCCCGGAAATAATGTTGCCGAGCTGAACGGTCCAGCTCGGCAACATACTTGCAGTGAGGTAAAAAATGGCTTTGTTGTGTATTGGTGTTATTCAGTGAAGAGGGGAGTGGAGTAGTATCTGTCGCCGCTGTCGGGCAGGAGAGCAACGATCGTCTTGCCTGCGTTCTCGGGGCGCTTGGCAAGCTCGATAGCTGCGTGCAGAGCAGCTCCTGAGGATATCCCGACAGAGATGCCCTCGTTCCTGACCAGCAGCTTTGCAGCAGTGAATGCGTCGTCGTTGCCGACCTTGATGATCTCGTCATAAATCTTTGTGTTGAGAACATCGGGGACAAATCCTGCGCCGATGCCCTGTATCTTGTGAGCGCCTGCCTTGCCCTCGGAGAGGACAGGGGAGCTTTCCGGCTCAACTGCGACGATCCTGACTCCTGCGTTCTGCTCTTTCAGGTATTCGCCGACTCCGGTAAGTGTTCCGCCTGTGCCGACACCTGCTACAAAGATATCTACCTTGCCGTCGGTATCCTTCCAGATCTCCGGGCCTGTGGTTGCCTTATGGATAGCGGGATTGGCAGGGTTTACGAACTGCCCCGGGATGAAGCTGCCCTCGATCTCTCGGGAGAGCTCCTCAGCCTTGGCGATAGCGCCCTTCATTCCCTTTGCACCTTCGGTGAGCACCAGCTCGGCACCGTAGGCTTTCAGTATGTTCCTGCGCTCAACGCTCATAGTCTCGGGCATGGTTATGATTATGCGGTAGCCCTTTGCCGCAGCGATCGAAGCAAGGCCGATACCGGTGTTGCCGGAAGTCGGCTCAATGATGACAGAGCCTTTCTTCAGAAGACCCTTCTGCTCGGCATCTTCGATCATAGCCTTGGCGATCCTGTCCTTGACAGAGCCTGCGGGATTGAAGTACTCCAGCTTGGCGAGAACTGTCGCTTTGAGGCCGAGCGTATTCTCAACGTTTACAACCTCAACGAGGGGAGTGTTACCGATAAGCCCCAGTGTACCTTTGTAGATGTTCGACATAGTTTTTTCCTCCAAATAATGTTATTTTATTGCTGCAAACCCGTTTTCGAGGTCTGCGATGATATCGTCGATATGCTCTGTGCCGATGGAAAGGCGTACAGTATTCTGGCCGATGCCGGCAGCAGAGAGCTCCTCGTCTGAGAGCTGGGAGTGTGTTGTGGAAGCCGGATGAATAACAAGGGATTTTACGTCTGCGACGTTTGCCAGCAGCGAGAAGATCCTGAGAGCGTCGATGAATTTCCATGCTTCCTCTCTGCCGCCCTTGATGTCAAAAGTGAATATAGAGCCGCCGCCGTTGGGGAAATATCTCTTATAGAGTTCGTGCTGCGGATGCTCAGGAAGAGAGGGGTGGTTGACCTTCTCGACCAGAGGATGCTCCGAAAGGAACTTTACTACCCTGGCAGTGTTCTCGGCATGGCGCTCCAGCCTCAGCGAGAGGGTCTCTACGCCCTGCAGGAGCAGGAAAGCGTTGAAGGGAGAGATAGCAGCTCCTGTGTCTCGCAGCAGGATAGCGCGGATATAAGTAACAAAGGCTGCGGGGCCTGCGGCAGCGGTAAAGGACACGCCGTGATAGCTGGGGTTGGGAGCTGCGATGGGAGCGAATTTCTTGGGAGACCATTCAAACTTGCCGGAGTCAACGATGACACCGCCCAGAGTCGTTCCGTGTCCGCCAAGGAACTTGGTTGCGGAATGTACCACTATATCGGCGCCGTGTTCGATAGGTCTGATAAGGTAGGGCGTTCCGAATGTATTGTCTATGACCAGCGGTATGCCGTGTGAATGAGCCAGCTCGGAAAGCGCTTCGATATCGGGGATGTCGCTGTTGGGGTTGCCGAGGGTCTCGATGAAGATCGCTTTGGTCTCCGGCAGGATAGCGGCCTTTACAGCCTCAAGGTCATGGATATCTACAAAGCTGGTCTTGATGCCGTACTGGGGGAGGGTATGTGCAAGGAGGTTATAGCTTCCGCCGTAGATAGTTTTCTGTGCGACGATATGCTCGCCTGCATAAGCGAGAGCCTGAATGGTATAGCTGATGGCAGCAGCGCCGGAGGCAACTGCGAGAGCTGCCACACCGCCCTCAAGAGCGGCTACTCTTTTTTCGAGGACATCCTGAGTGGAGTTTGTAAGTCTGCCGTAGATATTTCCTGCATCGGTGAGTCCGAAGCGTGCAGCGGCGTGCTCGCTGTTATGGAAGACGTAGGAAGTTGTCTGATAGATAGGCACTGCTCTGGAATCCGTTGCGGGGTCAGCCTGCTCCTGGCCTACATGAAGCTGAAGGGTCTCAAATTTATAGTTGCTCATATTAAAATCTCCTTTTCTGAATTATTGTATCGGTTTTTGCAGCTTTGCTGCTGATACCTGCGATGAGGTCTCAACATCGCTGCATTCGTCCGAAGCGGTAATTGCTCCTGAGAAGGAGGGTAAACAGTTTTGTCATAATGAGCACATCCTTTATGCGGGTTCATTTTCCTAATTCCTATCGGGTATGTATGAATTATAACACACAAATCATAGTTTGTCAATAGGAATTCAGGAAAACTTTGCACAAAAGTTTATGTTGATAAAAGCCCTCTCCTTGGAAGATCTGTCATTAAGATCAAAGCAGGCTGTATTTTGTGAGTATCGCCGCTACATCCTGCTCACAACGTCCCGCACCTCTAAATGAGAGGCGACAGTCTAACCTATCTTCATCGTCGCAGGGCGTACAGACGACTCCGCAATGACAGCAAGCACCCGAAGGGGCTCGGGGGCGACCGGAAAGCCCCTGAACCTAAGCGTGAGATGATGTGAAGTTTACGCACTTGGTCTGGGCGGGGCAACCCACCTTACACAACGTCCCGCCCCTCTAAAGGAAAGACGTCGCTGAACCTTCCGGCATCGTCGCAGGCCGTAACGACGACCCACTAACGACAGCAAGCGACCACCGGGAGCGCCGCGGTTCGGCGCTAAAAAACGGAAAATCGCTTCGCTCTTTCCTGTGTCAGCGGGCTAATAGTTTTTTGTCGGCGCGGCATTTTTGTTTGTTCTCGCTGCGTTGTGTGGAAGGATGTCGTTGTTGCCCTTTTATTCGGTGTGCCGCGCCTGACCGGAACTGCGTTCCGGTATGGGGTTCTACCCCATGCCCCGCTTAGGGCTCTGCCCTAAGAACCTGCCAAGGGCTGGCGCGCCCTTGGATTGGCGCAATGTTGCCCGCTTTGTGCGGTGCAGTACTTGTTCTGTGATCCCGCCGCAAACAAAGTCCCGCCCCTCTAAAGGAAAGACGACAGCCTGACCTATCGGCAGCGTCGCAGGGCGTAACGACGACCCACCACCGACAGCTAGCGACCAAAGGGAGCGCCGCGTTTCGGAGCTAAAAAAGCGGTGAGGAGCTAAAAAGTATGGTTTTGTTTGGGATTTGTAATTGACTTTGTGTGAGGTTGTGTGGTATTATAAAGGTAAGGCGGTGAGGTCGTGGATAGTTTGCTTTGTGAAAAGTATAATGCTCTTAAAGAACGGATCAGAAGCCTCGAATGCGCCGCCGTCGCTTTCTCGGGTGGCGTCGATTCGTCGCTGCTGGTGTATGTCGCAAAGGATGTACTAGGAGATCATGCCTTTGCTGTTACTGCAAGGTCTCCGCTGGTGCCGCTGGCGGAAACAGACGCCTCAGCCGACTTCTGTCGAAAATGTGGTGTAAAACAGCTCTTTGTTGACCATAATGACCTCTCGGCGTTCTGTACTAACCCCCCGGATCGCTGCTATATCTGTAAAAAACAGCTCTTCAGCGCCATATTTGCCCTGGCCGGAAAGAACGGCGCCCGCTATGTACTTGAGGGCTCTAACCTTGACGACGAGGGAGATTATCGCCCGGGTATGAGGGCTGTCGCTGAGCTTGGAGCGCTGAGCCCCCTGCGGGAATGCGGTTTTACTAAGGCGGATATCAGAGCTGTCTCGCGGGAGCTGGGTCTCCCGACAGCAGATAAGCCCTCCGCAGCCTGCCTCGCTTCAAGATTTGCTTACGGCGAGCTGCTTGCCCCGGAACGTCTTGCCGCTGTCGAGCAGGGCGAGACCTTTCTCAGATCATTGGGGTTCGGGCAACTCAGGCTGAGAGTAGAAGGCAGCAACGCTCGCATCGAGCTTGTGCCGGAGGAGATCGGCAAAGCGGTCGCTATGAGAGAGGAGATCACCGCAAGGCTCGCGGAATTGGGCTTTGTCCACATCAGCCTTGACCTCAGAGGCTACCGTACAGGCAGTATGAATGAGGGAGTCAAGCAGGCTCCATGACATACGGTGCTGTATCAAGCAATATACTTGACATTGAAAACGATTATTTTGTTGAAAAAATAAGGAGGAATATCTATGGCTTGTTTTGTTGTACCCGCAGCAGAGGCAGTAGTTACTACCGTTGTCACCAAAGCTGTGAAAAAGAAGGAAGGCAAGGAAGGCGCTCATAAAGCCGGACTGCGCTTCTCGGAGAAGCTGGGCTGGCTCAATAAGATGCTCTGGGGCGGCTCCGGGCTTCTGGCCTTTGAGCATCTCTGGCACGGCGAAGTCTCGCCCTTTTTCCCGTTTCTTACAGGGGCTTCCGAGCCTGCGGAGATGTTTACCGAAATGGCCACCAACGGCGTCGGTATGGCCGCTGTCGTAACGCTCGTATGGGCGGGGATAGTCGGTGTAAGCGGGAAGATTATGCACAAGGAAGTTCCCGCAGAGGAGACCGCTGCGGAGGAGGGGACGGTATGACGCTTCTCATCTCGTCTCTCGCGGCTGTTGTCTGTACCGTTATCTGGTATACCAGCGAGAAGGCCAGAGCCCTGAAAGTCGGGACTATGACCCTTATGTTCTGGGGAGCATCGCTGATGTGGCTCGTGGATGCTTTCGTCGAGTATCTTGAGGTCAGGGAAGAGTATTTCAACCCCGCCCCTAAGGATATGCTCAATGACGCTTTCCTCGGGCTGTCTGTTGTGGTCCTCGGGCTCATTATCTGGCTCGTGATACTGCTGATCTCCGACCCGAAGGGTGTCGTCAGATCCTCTCTTACAAGGAAGAACAGTAATGGAAAGGAATGAACTTGAGCGTCTGCTCGGAGATGTCGCCAAAGGTGCTGTCTCCCCCGAGCAGGCGCTTTTGGTACTGAGACAGCAGCCCATAAAGGAGCTTGGGTATGCCAATATCGATACCCACCGCGCCGTAAGGACAGGAGTCGGAGAGGTGGTATTCGGGGAGCCCAAGACTTCGGGGCAGATACTTGGGATAGTCAGAGCTATGCTGGAGAGCGGTCAGGAGCATATACTGATAACGAGGCTCTCCGCTGAAAAGGCAGAAGCTCTCGGCGGTATTGATGGCTTCCGGTATTATCCCGAGGCCCGGGCGGGTATCGTCGGGGGGATAAGGGAGCCCGGAGGAGTCGGGAAGATCGTCGTCGCCACAGGCGGAACGGGGGATATGCCCGTCGCTGAGGAGGCCGCCCTGACCGCTGAGTTCCTTGGAAATGAGGTCGTCAGGATCTACGATGTAGGAGTCGCGGGGCTGCACAGGCTGCTCTCGCATCTTGACGAGATAATGGAGGCTTCGGTAGTCATAGCTGTCGCCGGGATGGAGGGCGCTCTTGCCAGCGTCATAGGCGGGCTGATCGACCGGCCTGTCATCGCTGTCCCGACATCTGTGGGCTACGGCGCCAGCTTCGGCGGACTCTCGGCTCTGCTCTCGATGCTCAATTCCTGCGCTTCGGGAGTAAGTGTCGTCAATATCGACAACGGCTTCGGAGCGGGCTTTCAGGCTTCGCTGATAAATCATATCGGAGGACAAAAATGAGAACATTATATATAGACTGCTCTATGGGCGCCGCGGGGGATATGCTTACCGCCGCCCTCTCGGACCTTCTCCCGGATAAGGAGGCTTTTTTCAGGGAGCTGAAAGAGGCTCTGCCGGAGAATGTCACCGTTTCGGCGGAAAAGACAGTAAAGCTGGGAGTTACAGGATGCTCTGTAAGAGTGCTTGTGGACGGCTGCGAAGAGGATAGCCTTGACGACCACGATCACGAACATCATCACCACCACGATCACCACCACCATGACCATGAGCTTGATCACCACCATCACGATCACGACCACGAACATCATCACCACCACGCTTCTTTGAGCGATATCGAGGCGATCATCGCCGGGATGCCGCTTCCCGGGGGCGTGAAGAGCAAGGCTGTGTCTGTTTACCGTATGATAGCCGAGGCGGAGAGCGAGGTACACGGCAGGGAAGTCGGGGAGGTACACTTCCATGAGGTCGGTGCGCTGGATGCTGTGGCGGATGTTTGTGCAGTTTGCCTTTTAATGGAGAAACTGGCGCCGGAGAGAGTCGTCGTCTCGCCGGTACACGTCGGCAGCGGCCACGTCCGCTGCGCTCACGGCATACTTCCCGTACCCGCCCCGGCGACTGCTATACTATTAAAGGGAGTCCCGACCTACGGCGGAGAGATCGAGGCCGAGCTCTGCACCCCGACAGGTGCGGCTCTGCTCAGAGCCTTTGCCGACAGCTTCGGCCCCCAGCCTGTAATGTCCGTTGAGAGGATAGGTATGGGTATGGGAAAGAAGGACCTGCCGAGGCTCAACTGCGTCCGGGCTCTGATAGGAGAGAGCGCAGGGAGCCGGGAGAGCGTTTACGAGCTGGTGTGCAGTATGGACGACATCACCGGGGAGGCGCTGGCCTTTGCTTCGGAGGAGCTGCTCTCCGCAGGAGCGCTGGATGTCTACACTTTACCTATATATATGAAAAAGGGCAGGCCGGCATACGAGCTCTGCTGCATCTGCCGGGAGGAGGACAGGGAAAGCCTTGCAGCTCTTATCTTCAGACACACCACGACTCTCGGCATCCGCGAGAGAAAATGCGGGAGATACACTCTCCGCCGCAGGGAGGTCAGAGCCTCCACACAGTACGGGGAGATCGGTGTCAAGATCTCGGAGGGATACGGCACGGTCAGACGCAAAGCTGAGTATGAGGATGCTGCCGGGGCTGCCAGAAAATGCGGAACGAAACTTTCGGAAACAGTTTCGGAGGCGGAAAAACAGTCTGAGAATTTGTAAAAATTATTGTCAGAAATGACGAAACCGTTATCGAAAAGTTGTTACTTTGTAATCGTATTTACTAAATTATTCCCGATTTAACTCCGAAAATCTGTATAAGTTAAAAATAAAAACGTCTGATTTGTTTAATTAGCTGAAAACAAAAAGCCGCTATTTGTTATTTCCTCTAAACTTATTTATCCCGTCTCTGAAATTCTTGACAACGGTACCAAATTAGTATATAATAAGAGTATAGAATTATGGATTTTATATGTGGCAGCTATTAAAGAGTGATCGGCGCTCTGCTGCCGGGGTATAAGGGGAGACCCGATTACTGAAAAAAGACGAAATACAGTATGAAAGGAAAATGAATTATGGCAAAGAACAACATTAAGAGAAAGCTGGTCCCGGCGATCGCAATGCTCGCTTGCTCCGCAGTAATGCTTTCAACAGCAACCTACGCATGGTTCACAATGAACAAGGAAGTATCCGTAACCAATATGCAGGTTAAGGCTAAGGCTGATCAGGGTCTTCTGATCAATGAGGTCGCAACCGCTACAGATCCTAACTGGGATGAAGAGGCTACAGCAAACCAGACCACAGGCGGCATTCAGCTTCACGCCACTTCTACAGCGAACACAAACAGTTGGTTCTATGCATACAGCAAGAAAGCTAACGATGCTGCTGCAGCCACAGCAAGTGCTAATTCAGCGAATTTGTCCGGCACCTATAATTCTTTGACTGCAACTGAGTATGAGGCTCAAGCTGCAAGTGCAGGTACGAATGCATTGACTCAGGTTTACTACAGAGATATTGATGGTGATAGTGCGTATGATGAAGGCGAAGGCTACTATGTAAAGTACACCTATTATCTCAAGTCTTCTTCTGATGCGCTTACACCCTCACTGGCTGCAAACGGAGAGTCACTGCAGATAAAGGAAGTAACTGTAACAGGTAATTCTGGCTCTGCTGCTCTTGATAAGTCTATCAGAGTTGCGGTAGTTATAAACAATAAGGCTTATATCTTCGCTCCTCTTAATGATGCAGCAGGGACATATTATGTAGGAACAGGTCACACCGTTACAACGCCTCTTACAGGCAATGGAATTACGAATGTAACATCAATCCCGTCCGTTACAACTAGCGGCACTCCGTTCTATGTTTACCTCTACTTCGAGGGTGAGGATGCAAATTGCAAGACCAACAATATAACTTCTACTCTTGACGATCTTACAGTATCGTTCAAGCTTGCAATGGTCGAAAATGCAGCAGACGTTACTTGCAACGGCGTAACAGTTTCTTCGACCTGACACAACGCATCAGGAACATAAGCTTTAACAAAACCCAACAACAACTCAAAGCTCCCCCGCTTCTGCGGGGGACTTTTTTGCCCAAAGACCCCGGAGCCGGCAGAATCTGGCTCCGGGATTTCCTTTATATGCTAAACATACAAAAGCTCTAAAGGCTTCTATAAAAATCATTGTGCAGTATACACAATCTGGCAGGCAGCGAATTTATAAAATTGCTACTTGAAATCTTGGATTTTTTATGTTATAATAAAGTTGGATAAGTATACCCATTTAGGGGGTATTATACCCTCTTGACGAAAAGAAAGCGAGGTGAACACAGTGAGCGGAAAGGAACTCAACGATCTTATAAGGCAGAGCGAGGAGCCCAAAGAGGAAAGCGATATCACCGAAACGGTTATTCTTGCCTCAGAAAGGTCAAAAAACCTCAGAAGGGCGATACTCAAATTCGGTGCGCTGGCTGTGTTCGCAGCGATAATCGTCGTCTTCGCAACTATCGCTTGGTTCGCTTCCAATAAAAACACCGAGGCAAACGGCATGAGCGTTAAGGTCGCAGGGATGCCGTTTGAGATCGCAGTAAAAGGCTCGACAGTCAGAAACGACAGTTTATTTACCCAGGCTGTTCCGGATTACACCTATGGAGCTGACGATATTATCGATGGCTATTACATCTCTACCTGTGAAGAAAACCAGATCAAGATCAGATATACCCCGGTCCAGAACGAGGCTACGGATTTCGGCCCAGGAAGCAGCGGAGAGATACTGTTCTATGTGATACCTGCCAGCGACGGCGATCTTACTGTCGATATCAATCTTGATGTCATTGCCTTCAAGGAGTTCGGAGAAGCTGGAAATACAACACTGAAGCCTGTGTCTGAGCTTACCTCTGATGATGTCGATGAGGATGTCATTTCTCTATGCGAGGAAGGAGAAAATTACCTCAAAGGGCATATAATGTTCTTCGAGGAGCCCGGAGAGACCTCCGAATCAGTGCAGAAACAATACCGGTATTATTATAAGAAACCCATAATAACAAAAGTTCTGACAAAGACCTTTACCAACGCCCGGGCAGGAGTTCCCCAGCCGGTGACTATTTACTGGATGTGGCCGAACACCCTCGGACAGATCGCTCTGAGAAACAACGACTTGGGTCAGCGCTCCGCTGACGATTATCCCATCGTTCAGGACAGAGCGGACGGAGTCGATATCACCGATACCGATAAAGGCAAGGTCATACAGTATCTCATTGATAACAAATCAACTGTCTTCGCAAATTACAGCGAGATAACCTCCGCTATGATCGAAGACGCTAAGACTACAGCCAATTTCAGGAAGCTCAGCGAAGGCTATAACGACGGCGACTATGCGATCGGTATATCGATCTCCTATTTCATGGTCGATATAACAGTCGGATTGCCAAACGGGAGCTGAAACAAGGAGTGAGGCAGATATGAAAGGAATATTCAGGAAATTCAATATGCTGCCCGGAAAGAAAAAGGCTGCTATTGTAACTGCTGCCGTCATGACCCTGACCCTTGTAGCAGTGATTCCGGTGTATGCGTGGTTCTATAACCAGCGGAAAGCAGCAGAATTGTATAAGGTCGAGTTCCCGAATTCACTTTACCTTAATGCGGCCCACAGAGAAGACAGGATGTATTTTAACCTGAATGCTGTCAGCCAGTATAAGATGGACCCGATAACAAACAGCCCTCTGCATGATGAATTCGGTAAGCTGATACCGACAAACAGCCAGAAATATGTGTTTACCGTATCAGGCTCCAATACTCAGAGCTATAAGCTCCAGCTCGCACATACCAATAACAATCAGTTCACCTATACGATCTATCCCGCTGAAGAGAGCACGACTCCGGGCACCGATGACAAAACCGTAGTTTATCCGATGCACGCCGGTAGCCATAACGAGAATACCGTCTTTGACCCGGGCAGCGATAACGAGACCGGTCCGATATATTATATCCAGGGAGACACACCTCTCTCCGGCAGCTATAAGAACAATGAGTCGGATGCTCCGATCCTGGCCAAGGATGACGACAGCTATTATATCGAGAACTATGATACTCTCACAAATGTAGAAGAGAACGATATCCCTTCTTACTGGCAGTCGGAAACAATTGAGTTTATCTGGGATCTTAACAAGAAATTCTGTCATTACTATATTCTCGAAGTTACATGGGATCTCAGAGGAGATAACATTTTTGAGAATAAAGAGACTGATATGGTCTATATAACAGCCTCAAGATAATATTCCGCAGCAAAATCTAAGAGAAAGGAGCTGCTATTATGAAAAAACGTATAATCAAGGCTATGAAAAAACAGTGGCTCCTTATTTGGATTAGCGCAGTCGCTATGGCTCTGCTCACTGTCGCTGTGTTCGCTGAATATCCCGGTACCAAGAACTTCATGAAGAGAGTCGTTATCTTCGACGATTCCAGCGATACGATGTTCACATCCAATATCCTGACCTTGCTGGATAACGAAAGGATCTCCTATAAACCGATTATGGTGAAAAAGATCGGCGCCCAGAGTACAGCTACCAGCTATGATATAGATGTGTTCCTCTGGAACTACGATATAAACGGCAGCGGAGATTATTACAAGAAGGATATCGATTACGACCTGGATATTGCAATCTGCGATGCACAGGGCCAGACGATAACAAGCCTTGGATCCGGAAAATGGATCCAGATAGTAAAAAACGACAGCAGCCAGTGGATGGCTAATTTCACTTCCTCAAGCGCATCCTATACCTACTCCACCAGTACCAACTCCCAGCGTGAAACTCTTGGAACGGGAGATAGATCGTTTAATAAGTACACTATAAAGTTTTCAGGCAACTGGGATCTCCAGAACGATTCCGGTGTAAGAGTAAAAATGATCGCAACTCCGACCCCGACATCAGAGTATGTCGATCTTAAACCTCTGGCAGCTATTATAGGTCTGAAAGAAGAAAAGTCTTCCGCTGCACTGGGGTGGAAGTATTACATAAACGAACAGAGACTCACCGGATCTCCTGTCCCCGAGGATTTTGAAGCCTATAACCTCGTGCTGACTGGTACAGGCAGCAAGAATATAGAGATCGAATGGGATCCGACCAGGATCGAGATAAATAAGAATATCTATGAAATAGGCGGCGCATTCCCGTATATCTCGGGAGAAGTCAGCTATACCCAGGGCGGCGGGTCACAGGCCGGTTGGGATAAGTTGGTTATTTCTGCCGATTCCTACGATCAGTTGAAGAGCTACAGAAACAGATACGACATTCAGTTATACAAGGTCAATGGCGAGATCAGCGATAATTGGGATTTTATAGCTTCAAGTGCATCTGAAGGGGTGTATATGACTATCAATATCCCGTATATCGAAGAGAGCTGAGCCGGATAGATGATAGAGCTTTTGAACGGCTGCCCGGGGCACTGCCCCACACCTTAGGAGTATGATAAATATGAAAAAACGCATTATCGATCTTTTAAAGAAAAAGACAAGCAAGCGTATCATCAGCGCTGTGCTGGCGATAGCTATGGTCTTTTCTGCCATTCCGGTAAGCGAGATCGGTGAATATACAAACGGCCGTGGATTATTCGGTATGTCTGCTTATGCTGATGCCGGGATGGATGCGCCGGAGGAAAATTACCCCTTTGAACATTCCCCGAAGGACAGCAATAAGGTTTCATTTACATCCTCGGAGCTGAATGAGTATGCACAAAAGTATTTTCTGCATCCGGAATATCACAGAAAAGACGAGATAACAATACAAACAACCGGAGACGGTTCCGAAGAATCTTTCACCAGAGGCTTCATTGGCATAGGTACATTCGCCGCCCCCTTTGAAGGCAGCCTGAAGATCGAGGCTAACAACCCGATCACATTGAACCTTGATGCTCCCTTGTTCAACTATGTAAAGGATTCAGTTGTCCTCAATGAAGGCAATGAGCTGAAGATCTCCCGTTTCTACGGATTCAATATATTCGAAGGAGAGACGGTCAACGACCGTACTCCTCTCCTTGCAAAGAACGTTGTCCATGACACAGAGAACGCTCCCGCTACATGGAACATATCCGTTATGAAGCCGAGCGCTACCGATGAGGATGACTCGACCTTGAATGCAGGGCTGAAGCAGTTCGGCGGTATGATCGGGACTATGAAATCGAATTCCACCCTTATTCTGAATGTCAAGATAGATAAGTGTACAAACGATGAGGACCCGGTAGATGTCGCATCGGATACAAATGTAGGACTTGCCTGCGGAACTATGGAGAGCGGGTCCACCCTGACATTTGCTGTCTCCGGGACTGACCCCAGAAAGATCAATAATATCAATACGACCAAGGGGAACGCCGGAGGGCTCGTCGGCGAGATGCAAAGCAATTCTGTGCTCAATGTCATAAGCGACAATGCGCAGATCGAAGGCGGAGAGATCAGAACAAGCTCTTTGGGATATGCAGGCGGACTCGTCGGAAAGATCGATAAGGCGACTGTCAACCTACAGACCGGTACATCTTTCACCGCCTATAACATTGACCAGCATATCAGCGGAAAAACCGGCTGCGGCGGTGTATACGGATATTACAGACCGAAAGATGCCGAAGTTACTATTGATGTAAGCCAGTATATCTTTGGTTCAAATATTCAGGAAAACGGATGCGGCGATGTCGGCGGTCTCTTTGGCATGATGGAGACAGACCATAGCTTTACCCTTAATTCTAATGTTACCGTTGTTTCCAACCATGCTGAAGATAAAGCTGATTCTTTCGGCGGCCTTATCGGCAAGTATAAGAACTCCGGTCTCGGCAATACCCTCACTATAATGAATATCAAGGCCGATACCAACAGAAGCAGTGCGCTGACCTACTATGGCGGAGCCATTGGAACAGCAAATGACACCAACGCGAATTATGTAAAGTTTGATAACTTTACATTGAGTAATGCCAGAAATGCCAAGAAGACTGACAACGCTGATCCCGACCCGTTCTTCGGCTTTGGCGGACTTATAGCCACAGCTAAGAATACATTTGTTGATGCCAATAATGTTACAATAAATGTAAACGGAACATTTTCCGGCGGCGGCCTTGTCGGAGATCTTGGGAACGGAGCCTTGAGACTAACGGGTACCACAGATCTTTCAAACGCCAAGCTGGAGGTCCAGAATTCAAATGCACACAAGTTCGGACAGATAGTCGGTGCGAGAGACAGTGCACCTGTATTTGCAGAGACAGGCTGGATACTGAAGAGAAGCGCGGCCGTTTCGGCTGACGATATCGGCGGCTGGGGTCAAGTAATGCGCTTTGACACAAAATCTGCCCCTGAAGACGCAGAGGACGGCGACCTCACATACGAGCAGTATGACGGCAGCACAGTCCTGACAGTCGATGAGGAGGCTCACACTATCAGCATCGAATCTCCGACCAGCTCTATCGGGACAGTTGCTGATCTCGCGGCGACAGCTCTGAATATCCAGCTCAGCTCGACAGACATTACTACTGTCGGAGGGATCGGCTCGATCAACTCGCTGACACTTTCAAATAGTATAGATCTCAGCGGTACAGGTATCACCGGCTTTACCAGAGACAACGATACAGACGGCAAAATGACCGAGCCTCACTGCATCTACACAGGATCCTTCGACGCAGCGGGTAATACAGTTACTCTAGCTATCGGTGAGGCTTACGGATCAAGAGGGGAAGTATCCGATCTTTCAACAGCTGTGACAAGATCGGAAGGTGACGGCAGGATCTACAATCATCGCTATAACGGTCTGTTCGGGATCCTCTCAGATCCGGTCATCGGTGACGATAATGCATCGAACCATTCTGTTATAACAGGAGCGGTAAGTGTTTCTCCTAATGTCAACGATGTTTATGTCGGCGCTGTTGCAGGTGTAGCCAAGGGGACTGTCAATACTTATTCTACAGATGTTACTGCAGGATTCGATTACGGCGGGACCAAGATCATGTATCTCGGAAGGCTTTACGGAGAGATAGCTCCTGTTGTTTCGGACTCAGTGCAGCGCTCAATAGATATATATAACTGCGATCTTTCCGGAACAGTATCCGGAAGCAACAATAATGCTTCGACTTGTATCTCCGGCGCTGTCGGCATGATAAACCATAAAACTAACGAAGAGACCGAATGGTATTTTGAAAGGATCAATCTCGGAGGAACAGTTGAGAACAAGGCCGATAAGGGCAAATCAGCGCAGGCTGTCGCCGGGCTTATCGCCATGATTACCGGCTATTCCGCTTCCAAGAATTTTATGTCCAGAAAGCTGACTCTTGACGACATTACTACAGAAAATCTTGAGATCAAGAGCGCAAAGGCAGGCTCTATGGGAGGTCTGCTGGGATATCAGTGGCTCAACACCGATGTCGAAGTCGGTTCTGAGGATAAAGGAACTGCTGTGACCATCAGTACCGATTCCAAGATCACTGCTTCCGGAGCTGTCAAGGATATGGCTGGGCTCGTTTACTGTGCTACCGGCGCATGGAAAGTGAATGACCTTGACATCAACAATATAAACGTTTCTGCTTCAAATCCGAGGTCCTTCGGCATGATCGTCAACAAGGGCTGGTTCAGTCCAGATGCCAATTATAGGAATCACGACAGCTCGTCTGCATTATATCTTCTGCTGCCGACTACAGATTGCTACCAGATCGATGCAGATAATGCGACTCTCCCGAATGCAACGGTGTTCGACGAGCTCCTCGCTTACAGCGCATACTACTCTGACAGCGGGGATAACAGATCTGCCGTCGATTCGAGCGGAGACGAGTATCTCCTCAAGAATGGTGCGGGTATAGTTTCGATACACACCGAGACAGATTACGGCCTCATTATGGACGGCTCATCAGAAAGCCTCAGCTATAAGGCCCAGACTGCAAACGGAGCTACGGCCAATCCCTGGACAAGATACTATTATAATCTTGAATCCATCGCTGATAGCGATACGGATCCCGGAAAACTCATGCGCTGGGCTCTGAATCAGTATGCTCACAGAAGCATAAGTAATCATTTCGGCTCAAACCCGTTTACAAAGTCCATTTCCTCCGGAAACTATGATATGGAAGGCTATAGCTGGTATCCTGTCGATCTGGATTCTGACATCACCGTAAAGGGCACCTTCAAATTCTACAACAGTGAGTTTGAAGGCAGCGAGGAACAAAACGGCGGAGATAATGATTCTCAGAAGACCTCTCTGCTTACCGGGGGCACCCCTGCGACTACTCAGCATTACCTTCTTCACGGCGGTCTGTTCAGAAACGTTGACTCAGCGAAGACGCTCACTGTTTCTGCGACCACAAAGCTCCAGGGCAATGTCGGGAACTATGGCAAATACTGCGGAGCTCTTGTCTCCGGAACGGTAAAGGGATCTTCTGATACCAGCAAAGCCAAGGTGGATATCCAGAATCTCCAGTTGGACGGTATCCATATCAGCGGTATCGGCGAGGAGGATTATGCACCGCTTATCATCAACAAGATCACGACCTATACGAATTTAACAGTCAAGAATGTAAAGAACATCAAGAATCTTACATCTTCCTGGCCCGACAGTATGCTGATGGGCTCTGACGGATATCCAAAGGCTGGAAGCAGCCTCATAGGAGAGGTCGGTTCCTTGACAGCAAAGGGCTTGAACGTCAGCTTCTCCCTGATCAAGCTCGACGGAAGATTGAACGGACTTGCCGATCCTGACGCAGAGTCTGCGCTGGATCAGGCTTATCTGACCAAGCGCAGTCTGTTCACCAAAGCAACACTGCTGGATAAGTTCCAGTTTGAATCCGGCTCTACGGGAACTTATACCTATACATGGGACGACGACTGGGACGGAAGCAGAAATGTCACCTACGGAGAGGAAGTCGGCTATATCGCTGAGGGAGAGTTCCCCAATCAGGAACGCATCTACCTAGAAGAACCGGATGACACAACGGCACGCTATACCAGCCCGGTATCGGACAGCGATGTTTCGGGCAATACTGTTTCAGCCCTGTTTGCGGGCTTTGTTCCCTATGTAGGCACAGAGTATTCACCCGAGACTAAGACCCATCAGCTTGAAGTAAACCACAGATCTACCAGAGCTGAGGGATGCGGCACTTATAATGACCCATATCAGATCCAGGACGGCAATGAGCTGGAGACCTTTGCCAAGATCATCAACGGCACCTGCACTAACGGTACTTCCGTTATCCTGCCGACGGCTGCCGAAAGGGCTGTCTACTGGTGCAATGATGCGAAGGACGGCACGACACATCATACCTATACCTATAACGGAACGAATTTTGTCAACGATGACAACAGCACCGATACCGTTTCTCTTGCAGATGTCAGAAAGTATCTTGCCGGAGCATATTATAAGCAGACAAAGGATATCACCCTTACCACCTATTCCGGCATCAGCAACTTCACAACTATCGGCACCAATGAAAAGCCCGCAGTGTTCAGAGGCGTATACGACGGCGGAGAATTTGTTATCCACAACCAGAGCGACAGCCCTCTCATAGTAAACAGCTACGGCTGCGTAGTAAAGGATGTCAGAATCAGCGTTGAGCCCAGTACTTCGATCATTCTCACTCAGAATTCAGGTACCGACACATTCCCAAACTTCGCCAGCTACGGCGGAGTCATTGGCGCTATCCTTGGCGGAGACAATATCTTTGATGACGTATCCGTTACCTTCGATTCAATGGCGTCTGGCAGAAGGATCGACCTCAATGGCAGTTACTCTTTTCTCATACCCGTAGGCGGATATGTCGGCGTTTTAGTTGACGGCGCTCTGATATTCAAGGAAATGGATGATAAGCCTCAGAGCCTGCCGAGTCAGATAAGAGATATCTCAGGGAGAACACCTGTCACGGTATCAGCCAGTACCGCTAAGTATCTCTATCTGAACCCGATAATCGGAAGAGTTCTGAACGGCTATGCCGTTACCGAAGGCTCGGAGTATGTGACCTCCGAGGAGAATGTCACACTGCATAACGGCCGGAAGAACTATTCCATCGCAGATATCAAAAAGGCAGAAACAGAAAAGCTCTCGACCGGCGCTTATACCGCTGTGTCTGGTGCAACAGGAATATTCAGCACTGACGTCAGCATCCCTAACGCACAGGCTTGGTTCATTATGTCACTGCTCACTCAGAGCAGCACAACTGTCGCCGCTCCCGGATCAGTTCTCACAAATGTCGGTTCCAGTAACAGCTACGACAAGGAATATAAGACCATGCACCGCGCTACATATGCGGATGTCGGAAAGGATCAGACTCAGGAAAATACTCCTGACTATCTTAATTATGCAAAACTCGACGGCGCAACTTCAGGCGTTCCCTACCTTGTTGCGTACTATACCGATGTCATTCCTGGAACATCGGATTACGGTGTCCTGGCGCTGACCAGCAGCAAAACCGTGTGCAACTTCTCTCTCGGCGGAATTTCGACTTCCTGGACGCTCCCTGACGGATATCGCGGAGTCGGAGCTATCGGATTCGGCGTGAAGAGTAATTCGGATAGTTATCTCAATGAAAGAACGATCAGTCTGCATAAGTTCAGCGGCCTCAGCAATAACGGCTCCGGCAGCCCGGTTACATTTACACTCAATATGTCGCTGCAGCACTACGAGACAGCTTATGACAATTATCTTCCCATAAACAACAGCAAGGGCGGATTCGGTCTCTTCAATACGCTCCATCATAACAATTCCAGTCAGGGTGCTGTCGCTAAGGATTCAGACGGCAATGTCACCGATGATTTCAAGATCAAAGATCTCTCCATTACAGGCACTATCAACTATTATGTCTTTATGCACAGCGATCCGGACGGAGTTATGAATTACGTTAAGGCAAATGTGGTAAACGTTTCATATCTGCATACAGGCGGCATTGCCGGATATGCCGGATTTGAAAGTGGCGACAGTATTACAGTTGAGTCGATCGGAGTTTCCGGCCTGACTGTAAACGGTTTTGAAACAGCGGGAGGCTTCTTCGGAAATCTCCAGCTTGCCAACAACGCTACAAACCATCAGGTTAAGATATCCGATATTGAAGCGACTTCTGCGTTTACTGTTACCAGCAAGCGCTATGCGGGAGGTATCATCGGCTATTTCAAGCAGGGCAATCTGCTTATAGATGATGTTACGATCACGCTTCCGAATGTAATAAATGAATACAGAGGTTCTGCATATCAGGATTTTGAGAACGGTGCAGGAGGTGTAATCGGATTTGCACAGACTAATTCGAATAATGCCCCGGTAGTTCTTACCAATGTTACTCTCGGTGAAGAGAATAAAGCGATCGTTTCCCGTATCGGCTACAAAGATGGTTCGACATTCTTCTGTAATAATGATAAAACTGATGGATGCGATGATACAGTTGTTGCAGGCGGAATAATCGGAAGATCGTATACCATTGGCAGTAAGACTGAAGCCGGAATGACGTACTCTCTGCTCCTTAAAGATTGCAATGTTTTCAACATAAGCCTTTACGGCCACCGCGTTGGAGGCTTGATAGGTGCTGATATAGGCGGAAACACGACAAGCACTTATACCTCATATCTTGCCTTCCTTAATTGCCGGGTAAAAAGTGACAAGAATTCCGTCGTTAAAGGATTAACAGATACAGTAAAAATAGCAAAACTACAGCACAGAGCTACTGGCGGGATAATAGGCGGAATCAAGGCTAAACAGACAATAGTAGACTCCTGTTCCGTTGAGGGATATACTTTCTGGAGCTATAACGATACTGCCGGTGTAAGCGGAAATGTTGAATCAGATCTATATATCCGCAACTTTAAGATCGTGGATGTAGTATTTCAATCAGATTATGCAGCTTCACTTGTAGGCTGGCTCGCAAAACCCCTTAAAGGCTATAATATTCTATGCGATAACATACAGTTCCAGGATAGAAAGGGAGGAACAAATTACATTGCAGCATCCCATGGATATCTTGTTTCAAAAAATAATATAAAAAGCATAAAAATAGCAGGCCTTTCCTGTCAGAACACAACAGCTGAACCTGGATATTTCGTTCCTCCGAGACTTTCAGGAACAAATGATTATAATAGCGGAGGATATGTAATATTCGCCGATTACCTTGGCAAGGCTTCCGATGCAAACAAGGTCTTCTCAAATGTCAATACCGGTTCTGTTAATGTACGGAATTACGAGGGCACCGAAGTCACAGACAACAAGCCGTATGTCACATCCAGCCCAAGACAGGTAATAGATGTTTCAAACTTCCTTACCGGCGACGCTGTCGGATATCTCAACTACGAGGGCTCTGCTCTTCAGCAGATAATCGCAGATAAACTGAATCCACAGAAGAGCCAGAACGGAGCTCAGTCATATCAGACGGCTCCCGCTGTCAATGACACCCTGCTCAATGATGTTACGGAACACCTCACGACCTCCAGAGAGGAATTCAATAATCCGAATATCCCGAATTTCCCGTTGCTGACCGTTGAGGAGTCCAACAGAACAAAGATCACGAACTATATCAACTATTATCTGCAGAACCTTACCAACACAAATTATGATTTTGCTGCCACAAATAATGAGGCTTTCAAGGTAAATCTGCACAGATGCACCTATAATTCCGGAACAAGGAAGTTTGAGGTCAGCGCAGCCAATGATCAGAATTATTCCCTTATCCATCCGTCAGGCGCATTCAATATGCATAAGAGCCTGATCGATAACGCAGACCCTAATACTCCCCAGTTCACGCTGATGGATGTTCAGTTTTACGATCCTGCTTCGAGCAAGTCGAAGATCGCTTATCATCTATATGTCCCGATCTATGTAAAGAAGATGATACAGTATACCTTCAGCGCCAAACTCGCTTCGGGCACAAGCTATTATGACGACGCTTATTCGGCTATCAATGCGGCAAACACCATGTTCGAGAATCTCGGTAACCCCGTTACCCTCAGGATCGAATATGAGTATGATCGCAACGAGGAAGAATGGGCTGCGGCTATCAACGGAGGCGAAAATGTCCTCGGGACATCCAACTTCTACAAGGTGCTCAAGCTGAAAATGAACGATAACAAATGGGTGCCTAATACAAGACTTGTCCTTGTCGATGCCAATAAGAACGACCAGTTCTATTACCGCGATACTCCCGTAACAGAGCTCGATGAGGCAACCGGTCTTTACTACCCGTTAGAGTTCGAGACCTTTACTACGACCGGCACTGATGCAGGGACAAAGTATTCTCCCGCACCGTTCAATTCGCTCCTCGATATTACATTCACTGCGATACCGAACGGGCCGCTCATCAAGGCTTCGGGTGTTTCGGACGGTACTGTAACAGACGGCAATGGCAACTATTACAAACCGCGCCCGGACAACGATACATCATCCCAGGGTTATACGGCCGCAGTTACATCTGTCAGACCGGAGATCTATTACCTCAGCTTCTTTACCAACAAGGATGCCGGGAACAATAAGGTGTTCGTTTACGAGCTCAACTCTGCCGACAGATTTGAGCAGCACGGCTCCGCTGATGTAGACTGGAGACCGAATAAGGTCATCAGAAACTATAATAAGTCTGTCCGTCTCATAACTGGTAATCTTTATATGAATAACGACTTTACCGTCGCCGTTGAGCCGAATGTCTATGAGATGTCCAGAAACAATAACATCCTTACGGTAACTATGACTACCAATGTCGCTCTTACGGATGCAGCGGCAGGCAGAGTAGAGGGGACAACGGGAATACAGGAAAATCTTGGGTTCAACCAGAATTCCCAGATCCTACAGACCTTCCTGATGAATTTCGATATGAGAGACAAGGGAACTGTGTCCTCCAAGATCGGAGTCGCTGAATCAGCGATCAAGTCGGTTACGATTGTAAGCTATAAGATCTACCCCGGCAATGAAGTCCTCGAATCTGGTGGCGACGATGTAAGCGGATCGGCTACAGACCCGGATACTATGACAAACAGCAACTATATCGAGCTCCGGAACAACACTAACCTCAACCCGTATCTGAGAAATGACGAGAATGCGAATGCAGCAACTATACAGGTAAGATTCGCCGTCGAATTCAATGAGTCAAATCTTCAGGCTCAGTTCCCGCTGAGGCCGAGCGATTCCGATGTTGATGTCGGATCGTATGTCCGCGGCTTCTCGAATATCTCGTCTGCTGCGGAAAACGGTGCGTTCAGCGCTACCTCAAAATACGCTTACGACGATAACAGATACTATACCAGGAACCTTTCAGCAGCAACGCTTACCTACAACGCTGTCAAAAAGACAGATAACCCAGCAGGTCTTTACGGCCAGCTCGGGATCAATCCCTTCGATGCGGATACATCAAAAACAGGTATCGGGCACGTTGATACTACAGCGATCTATACCTTTATTGATATCACCGAACCGAGGGACTACGTCGAGTTCACCCTTACCCTTACCAACAAGAAACTAGGCTACAACAACACGAAGCTCAGATTCAAAGATTATATCAGCGGCCTTGTCATAAAGGCAGGAGATACCGAGTTATATAATCAGGGACAGACAAAGAATACATCGACTTACGTTTCTTATATGAGCGATGACGGTACAACGATAATCGTCAGAGCTTTGAGGGATTCTCTGGTCGAGATAGCAGATAAGGTCTACTCGATTGATATCTCCTTTGATGTCCTGACAGGCGAGGAAAATGGCTTCGGGGACGGAAAGGCTTACTCGAATTACAAGGTAACACTTACAGCCGATATGTATGATGATCTCTCTACAAGCAATACACCTGATCAGCAGGCACACGCTTACGATCATATCATATATACCAACTCCAAGCTGCAATACAGTTTCCTGACCCTGTAAACCACAGGAGCTTCTGCAAATGCTTCCCCCAAAAAACAAAATGGGTATCCCTGTATGGGATACCCATTTTCTTTGTATATAATGAATGTGCTGAAAAGCTGAAAAACTGGAAGGGCGGCAGGCTGCATAGCTTTGAGATGCGTACAAAAAAATGTACTGTCAGATATCGAACTCGACTCTGCCGTCGCTTATGCGGTATATCGCTCCGATGACACGCAGGCCATGCTCCTCCTCACGGTGGATCTCAAAGCTGCTCTCGATCAGATCTACGCTGCGCTTGACATTTAGGCAGCAGGCTTTGTATTCATCCTTTTCGCTGCCGATCGCCAGCCTGATCTCGTCGGTTATGAACTTTATATAGCCCTCCGGGTCGTGGTTGATGGCGGCATCGACGGCTCCGCAGCGGTCATGCCCCAGCACGACTACCAGCCTTATCCCAAGATGCTCGGCTGCGTATTCGATAGAGCCCAGTTGGTGGTCGTCGATAACATTCCCGGCGACACGGATGACAAACAGTTCGCCTATCCCCGCGCTGAAAATGCTTTCAGGGATGACCCTTGAATCCGAACAGGATACGATGACAGCGTATGGGCTCTGACCCTCACGGCAGGTCTCTGCCCGGCGGGCAGGGGAGATGTCTCCTGCGGGAGTCGAGGCTGAGAGATAGAGTGCGTTGCCGGCTCTGAGCTTTTCCAGCGCTTCGGCTGCGGCGATGTTTTCTTTGTGGCTCATAATAAGGACCTCCGTTTCTAGGGCAACACCGCACGACCCCTGTGCATCAGATGCGCCGTCCAGATTTTCGTCAGATTGCCTAAATTAGACGCAGGCTTGCTGACGCAAGTCAAGGAGAATTTGGGTAATATGACGGAAAGCTGGCAAGCAGATGATGTGCAGAGGCGTTAGCCGCGGGTCGTGCGGTGTTGCCCTAGCTATATGATAGCACTTTCAGAGGCAGAGGTCAACAGTTTTTTATCTCATTACATCAACAAATAAAAGGAAATATATAGATTTTGTATGAACAGGACTTGACTTTTTTGAAAAAATGTGATATAATGAGAATTCAAAATAGGATAATTGCGCCCATTTTAGCAAAGTACCCGTTTTTGCGGTATCTGTGCGCTCCGAAACGGTCCTTCCGACCGCCCGGCTCAGGCGCTCAGTATCATGCAGAAACGGCGGTGATGACCTCTTGAACGAAGACCCGGAGCTCCTGAAGGAGCAGGAAAAAGTACCTGAGGCCGCAGAAGGCGCAGCTTTGGAGACTCTCCCGGAAGAAACCCCGGCTCCGGACCCGGCAGAGCAGGATATACCATCCGAAGGCCCCGGCAAGGAAGAACAGCAGGCTGAGGCTCCGAAGGCATCCGCAAAAAAGAAAAAGAAAAAACGCTCCGCTAAGAGCTATGCGATCTCCCTGTTCATAAAGATCGGGATAACAGCTCTTATAATATGGGCTCTGCTGACCTTTATTGTCGGCATCCATATCAGCCATACCAACGCAGCCTTCCCTATGGTAAAGGACGGCGACCTCTGCATAACCTACAAGCTGGCAAAGCTGGAGGCAGGCGACGAGATCGTCTATAAGAAGGACGGCGAGATCAGGTTCGGCAGGATAATCGCTTTCGGCGGAGATACAGTAAAGATAGACAATAATACCGTGACAGTCAATAACTATGTCTCGAATATAGATACTGTCTATCCGACACCGACGGAGGGGGCTAAGATCTCCTTCCCTTACAAAGTTCCAAAGGATAAGATATTCGTGCTGAACGATTACCGCAAGGATCTCAACGACAGCCGCAGGTTCGGCGCTGTCCCGGAAGAGGACGTTGAGGGAGTAGTGATATTCGTCATGCGCAAGCGCGGTATCTGATCCTGAAGATAAAATACAGTTTGTTAAGGAGATGTTGACATGAAAGCAAGAAAGATCTTTGCAGCAGCTGCTTCCGTGCTTATTGCAGCGTCGATGACGTTTGCTGTCAGTGCGAGTGACCAGCCCGGCGGAGACCCTGTTGTCGAGACTGCCGGCCCCGGTTCCAATTACGAGCCTCTTGCAGGCGGCAAATTCACCTTCGACAAGTATCTTGTTATGAAAGCCGATGCTGTGATACCGAGCGCTGAGTTTTCCTTTACCATCGCGCCCGGCGCACATATCGACGCGGATACCGCCAAAAGAAAGCTGGAGGTGCTGGCCGGTATCGGTGAACCTACTATCGGCATCGGAGATGCGACCGACGGGAAGGTTTCATTCTCAGCCGCAGACACTGCAGTGCTTGAGAGCGCCGCTCCGAAAACGGATAATCCCGCCTTCAAGACCGAAACTACCGACGATGAAAAGTATGTCAAGAAGACACTGACTATCGACCTTTCCGGGATCGAGTTCACCGAGCCCGGTGTGTATCGCTATGTCATCACCGAGGTCGCAGCGGCAGAGGGCAGCATCGTTGCTAATGACGAAGTTCCCAAGAGAACGCTGGATATTTATGTTGATGACGATACCGCAGCAGCAGCTGAGCAGAAGACTGTGAAGATCGCCAAGTATGTTCTTTACAGCGGCGAAGTAACAACTGCTCCCGATGCAGATGTAGCTGCCGGCAAGACCGATTATGACGGGATCACTGTCAAGAGCACAGGCTATACCAATACTTATGATACCTACGATCTTGAATTCTCCAAGACCGTAGCAGGCAACCAGGGCTCGAAGGATAAATACTTCAAGTTCACAGTTACTATCGAGAACGTTCCCGGAGCTGTTATCTCTGTCGATGCCGACAACAGCATCTTCGATCAGGCTCCGCTGGACAACAGTGCCAACGCATATACTGCCGAGGTAATGGCTGCGGCAAACTCCGCCGACGCCAATAATACAGTTGACGGCCAGCAGTTCGCTGCCGAAAACGGCACCATAACCTTCGATATGTATCTCCAGCACGGTCAGACCGTTCATCTTTGCGGGATCCCTGCTGGTGCAAAGTATACCATCGCAGAAGCTGAAGAGGACTATGCTCCCTCTATCGTTGTAACAGGCGACACCACCAACGATCAGGAGAACGATATAGATGAGCTCAAAGCTGATACATATACCGATAAGTCGCTGGATGCTGATACGACCGCTGTTTTCACAAACACACGCAACGGCGCTATCCCGACCGGTGTTATACTTTCCATCGCAGCTCCTGCCGCTGTAGGCGCAGGCCTTGTCGGGACACTTATCGTGCTCTCTGTCAAGAAAAAGAAGCACGAGGACGAAGAGTAATTGGAGGCTTCAGGAGCCGCAGCCTTCTGGAAAAGGCTGAACGAGCTGTATGAAAAGCTGATAAGGATCGTGCTCATACTGGCGCTGCTGATAGTAGCCTGGTATATCTACGATGCGGCCTATGTTTACAACCATACGCTGGATAAAAGCGTAAAGGGATATAAACCTGTTCCGGGCGGGGATAACCGCAATACCGCGGATTCTCCCATAACCGACGATATGGTCGCCTGGCTCACGATAGACGACACCAATATCGACTATCCGATAATGCAGGGCCGCGATAACACCGAATATCTCAATACTGACCCCTTCGGCCAGTATTCGCTCTCGGGGAGCATCTTCCTCGACAGCAGATCAAGCCCCGACTTTTCCGATGATTACTCCCTTGTGTACGGTCACCACATGGAGTACGGAAAAATGTTCGGCGCCATCGATGATTTTCTCGACGAGAAATACCTGAAAGCACATGACCACGGTACACTTATGATCGGCAGGACGGCCGATAGATCCTATGACCTTGAGGTCTTTGCGGCTCTGTCCGTAAGCGCAGCGGACAAAGAGATCTTCCAGCCCGGAGAAGGCTGGGACGCAAGGCGGTTCATAGCCGCCAGAACAGGCCTTGAGCTCAGGAACCAACGTATCCTGGCACTTTCGACCTGCACAGAGGGCGATCAGCTCTCAAGGCTCGTCGTATTCTGCTATATTCTGGACTGAACGAAGTCTGAGATCTGCGAAAGGAAGGCGATAGCGGTGAAAAAGATCATCTCTGCGGCACTGTCATCTCTGGCTGCCGTTTGCTGCTGCTCGTTCCTTTTTGCAGCTCCGCCTGCCAGTGCCTATGAAAAGATCGACGCTGTCATACCCGTATACTGCGACGATTACGGCAAGGGAGGGCATACCTACATCATCGAGATAGCCCCCGAGAGCAGCGATGCTCCTGCTCCCAACGGCGACAGCATCACGATCGAGAGCGGCAAGTCAGGGGAGTTTGTCATAACTGCCGATGAGCCGGGTACATTTGTTTATACCGTCAAGGAGACGATCGGTACCGATGAAGGCGTAGAATACGATAAGAGCGTTTACGATGTAAGCCTGTTTGTCGCAGATAAGGATGACAAGCTGGAATATGCCATCGCCGTTACCAAGGCGGGGACTGACGAGAAGCCCGACAGGCTGAGATTTTCCAACGGCGGAGCTGATGAACCGGCTGAAAGCCTGCCGGACGAAAGCCTCCCTGATGAAAGCCAGCCGGAGGATTCTGTCCCCGGAAAGACCGATCCCAGTAAGACCGGAGGCAGAGGAACAGCCTTGAAAACTGTCGCTGTTTCCGCCAGTGCTGTAGGAGTCGCATCAATTGGTATTTTCCTGGTAAGAAGGAAACGCCGGGAGGAAGAAAACGAAACTGAATCCTGAATAAACTGTATCTGAGAGCTGTGCCCGAGCACAGCTCTCTTTTTTTTATTTGTTCAAAATGCCCTGTGGGACCGTTTGAGACGCAATATATCAGATCGGAAAGGCTTTTGTGCCCCTTATTTGGTATTGGCAGGGATAGTTTGGTGAAAATGCTGTATTTTTGAAAATTATTCAAAAAACGTCATCTGTTTGATTGACAAATTGTGCAATTTGGTGTATAATAAAATAGAGTAAACATACTCTGAATTATTAGTATTGGAGGTGCGGTAATGCCGGAAGATGTCCAGACCTTAGTAGACGGCCTGAGGGCGGTCGAGCTGTATTACCGCCCGATAAGAGAATCCTCCAGCGGCCATACATCGTTCATTCAGACCCAGACCAGACTCAATACCCCCGGCCTCGGTGTCCTGACACCTGAGAACTTCCGGGATGTTTCAGAGATAACGAATCAGTGCCTTACCCTTTTTGAACTGGAATTCGCACAGACATTGGAGTCGGTCATCAAATTTACCGATAAGGATATCATGTTCAACTGGATGTCGGTTTATATGCCGACAGACTATATGCGGGATATCCGTGCGGAAAGAGCGATAATGGAGATCTGCCGCAAGGCTGAGGTGCATACCAACAAAATCTGCTTCTGCGTATCTTCAAAGCTGCTGGAAGAGAAAGACGGAAGAGTCGCTATCGTAATGCGGAATCTCAGAAACAGAGGCTTCCATTTTATGCTGACGGATTTCGGATCGGATTCCTGCCCGATGATGAAGCTCTCGGAATTCCCCGTTGATTTTGTTATGCTTTCTCCGGAAGTAACACAGTTCCTCGGCAAGTCGGAGAGATCTGACGGAGCAGTCAAGTCGATAGTCGAGTTTATCGGTGAAATGGATGCGACAGCTATCGCTGACGGAGTCCAGAACAGTATACAGGCGGAAAAGTTTTTCTCCTTCGGATGCAATTATACAGCGGGTTCGCTGGCAGGAAAGTATGTCGGAGAGAGATATTTCAGAAAGAAAAAAGATGAAGAATGATTTTTGTGATAAAGGAGAATGAGCTTTGGATGAGAAAATGACTGACGTTCTCGGCCTCCGGCGAAAATCAAAGGAGATCAAAAGATACGTCATTATTACCAGAGTTTTGGCCTTGCTTGTCATAATACTCGTCGCGATCGTCGCTATCGCTTATGCAATATCGTATTTTTATGACAAGTTCGGCAGCTTTACTGTCAAGGTCAATAAATATGATATGACCAGACAGGGGCTTACCCTGTCGGAGACACCTGAATATGAAAAGAGCGTCTCTGTCCTCAACGCCGATATCGTCTACGATATGACGAATATCAGCGGAGCCGATATCCCGAAAAACGTGGATATGATCAACGGCTCCCATAACGGCGAGAGCTATATAGCATATACCTTCTATCTTATCAACGCCGGTTCCGATACTCTCTCCTATGAGGGAGTCATGAATATCGAGAACGTTACCAAGCGCATAGATGAGGCTATACGGATAGCTGTGTATATAAACGGCGAAAAGACCGTATACGGAAAGACAAAAGCGGACGGCAGCGGAAAAGAATCGGATTGCGACAAGGAATTCCTGGCTTCGACTATCGTAATGAAGAACCTTCGCGAAGGGCTGGAGCCTAAAGGGAAGGATAAATACACAGTCGTTATCTGGCTCGAAGGCAACGATCCCGAATGTCTGGACGATCTCATAGGCGGAACACTGAAGCTGTCTATGGACTTCACCATCAAAGAAACGACATGATCGTAAGGGAGAAAAGTATATGAAAAAGGCTTTAAAGATAATAGGAAACATACTTGCCTGGATATTGCTGATCCTGGCGCTGGTCGTGACGATCCTCGTGTTCTCGTCGAACAGCAATAACGGTGTCTCAAATCTCTTCGGATTTATGCCGCTTACTGTTGAGTCTCCTTCAATGGAGCCGACGATCAAACAGGATGACCTTATCATCGTCAGAGAGATCGATGATGTCAACGACCTCAAGGTCGGAGATGTCATTACTTACAGGACGATACTCAAAGGCCTCGAAAACAGCGGCGACCGCCTCAATACGCACAGGATCGTGGAAATAGTCGATAATAACGGCATAAAGTCCTTTGTCACCAAGGGTGATAATAACCCCGTAAACGATGAACAGAAAGTAGCCTCAGGCGATCTTGTCGGAAAATGGAACGAGACAAGGATACCTAAGTTCGGTGCAGTGATGCGCTTTCTCAGGACCAAAACAGGATTCTTCCTCTGCATAATCCTCCCCATGGCGCTCTTCTTCCTCTATGAACTCTATAAGTTCATAGCAACTATTCTGGAGATCAGAAAGCCTAAGATCACTGAGCAGGACGAGGAAGAGATAAAACGAAAGGCTATTGAGGAATATCTTGCCAGCCAGAAACAGAAAGAGGCCGAAGAAGCCGCGAAAGCACCGGCCGAGGCTCCTACAGAGGCGCCGCCGCAGGAGGAAACACCTGAAACAGTACCCCAGCCCGCCGCCGGACAGACCGCCGATACTCAGCCGGAGGACGGAGACACCGAAAAATAATCATTGATCGGAGAACATTATGAACAGTTTTCTTAAATGGTTTTTTGTATTCATTTCTGAGATGCTCAAAGGCTTTGGAATGATCTTCAAGGGCATCGGAAAAGGAATAGTACAGATCTTCAATATCAAGAATTACATAGAAATCTTCAAGCAGCATTCCACAGATTTCTCGGCGCTGAGCTGGATACTTGCCATTCTCTCTATCATTATCGTTATCGCTATCTATGTCCTGATCGCTTTCATAATCATATTGCTGATAAGAAAATATATCCGGTTCAGACATTCCCTTGTCAGCAATGAGGACCTGCTGGAAGAGATCGCCAATCTCCAGAGACAGGTGCTGAAAATGACAAAGGAGAAGGACGAGATCATGGCGATGAAGGTCGCTCAGATGGGTCTGCCTGTGTCCGGAGCGCTGTCGATGGCCGGCGACGGGACTGTCCCGTATCAGGCCGGAGAAGGCGGAGAGGGCGCACCGCAGGCTGTCGAGGACGGTATCGTCCAGACGGCAGACAGGCGTTTCTCGCGCTTGCTTGAGGTCGATAGCTTCTATAAGAACTACACTCCTCCCGCCTACGACAACGAGATCACCCTGGCGCAGATCTGCGAGACCTACCGCAATTTCGCCTGCTCGAAGATGCACCTCTACTATGATATCAAGACTATACGGCTCTTTATCGCGGGCATGGCTTCCACCAAGCTCATCATCCTGCAGGGTATCTCCGGTACAGGTAAAACTTCGCTGCCTTATTCTTTCGGAAAGTTCCTGCAGAACGATACTACCATAGCTTCTGTTCAGCCTTCCTGGAGAGACCGTACCGAGCTTTTCGGATACTTCAACGAATTTACCAAGAACTTCAACGAGACAGAAGTCCTCAAGAGGATCTATTCCTCCGGGTATAATAACGATGTCAACCTTATCCTCCTTGATGAGATGAACATCGCCCGTATCGAGTATTACTTCGCAGAAATGCTGTCTATACTCGAAATGCCGAATGCAGAAGAGTGGGAGCTTGATATTGTTCCCAACGCCTGGAGCACTGACCCGATCAAGCTCGATAAGGGCAAGCTCCGCATTCCGCAGAACGTTTGGTATATCGGAACAGCGAATAACGACGATTCGACTTATGCTATCTCCGATAAGGTATACGACCGTGCACAGCCCATCAACCTTGATGCCAAGGGTATCGCTTTTGAAGCCCCCGAGACAGGGCCTATCAATCTGGGCTACGACCACCTCCAGGCTATGTTCGACGAGGCCTTCGAGAAGTATCCGATCTCGCAGGAGAACCTCAGAAAGATCCAGCAGCTTGACCTTTGGGTAATCGAAAAGCTCAGAGTTGCTTTCGGTAACCGTATCCTTAAACAGATGGGTCTGTTCGTTCCTGTTTATGTCGCCTGCGGCGGCGAAGAGCTGGACGGTATAGACTATGTCCTTGCGACCAAGATCTTCAGAAAGTTCGAGTCTCTGAACCTGGCTATGCTGCGTGAAGAGCTGAGAGAGCTGGTTGTTTATATCAATAAGAGCTTCGGAAAGAACAAGATGAACGAATCTGTCGCATACCTCGAAAGACTGCAAAAGCTGTTCTGATCTGCATTATCATTTGGCAGGGCTCCGGGAGCTTTCTGTGAGCCGCTAAAAAAAATGAGATGAAAAGGCAGGTGAGAGATGATTGGACGGCTTCTACGGCGAATGGTATGACGATTTCAAGGAAGCAGTGGAAACGCTGGGCGATGACGAGCTGTTCGATCAGCTCGATTCGCTGCTGAGATCAAGCAGGAGCACCTTCGCTTTCAACCGAAAGCTGATGGAGAAAGCGATAGACGTTTCCTGGGTCGAGGCCATAGAGAACGGCCTCATACACGTTGATAATGTCCTCAGAAACCCGAGCAGAACGATCGAGGATGTCGAAGAGATAGTCCCCATCGAGCGCTCTAGAAAAATAACAGTCGAGTCGGTAAAGCATCTTGCTCAGCATACCGACTTTATCCAAAGCATAGATAAGCGCACCGGCAAGATAACTCCTTCTAAGATACTCAACGTCCATAAGGAAGAGAGCTTTATGACGTATGAGAACAAATTTGTGAATACGCTTATCGACAGACTGTATATATTCATAACCACAAGATATGAAAAGCTCGCACAGGTCGCACACGATGAGGAAGTCTTTACTATGGGCTACGATACCTCGATCGACAACGGCTCCGGCGGGAAAATGAAGATCGAGCTGAAGATCGAGACATCGGACAGCCTGGAAACTGCCGATGAGAGCGGTGTTACCATCTGGCAGAGAGTCGAAAAGCTCAAAAAAGCTATCGAAGGCTATAAGGGCTCGGAGCTCTGTATGACCCTTGGCAATACCTTTATCAAGCCCCCGGTAATGCGTACCAACGCGATAATGAAAAATGTCGAGCTGAAAGCGTGTCTTACCCTTTGGCAGTATATCGAGGGGTATGATAAGGTCGGATATGAGATAAACATCGAGAATACAGCGGTCAAGCCGCAGAACAGCTATGTAGAGGATTTCTATAAGCTGGTAGCGATGAATCTCCTGCTTTTCCGCTCCTATACTCAGGACGGGGAAAAGAAAAAGCTGACCGATCTTAAAACAGTCAAGCAGAAAGCGATAGCGCCTAAGTTCCTGAAGCACTTCGATAAGGAGATCGCTGCGGATTACGGTGTCCAGAGTGACGCTGCGGTGGGATATATCGCGGCAGACGGAGATTTCAAAGTCCAGAAACGTCTGCCGAAGAATATGAATCTCGTATATACGCAGATAAACGAAGCGATACGTATCGAGAAGGCTTATCTCGCCGAGCGGGAAAAGCAGAGAGCCGCCCAGGCAGCCGCCGAGGTGGAAGCTGAAAGGCTCCGCCAGGAGGAAGAGGCCAGGCAGGAGGAGCTCCGGCGTATCGAAGAGGCCAAGCGTGAGGAGCGGGAACGTGCCGAGCGGGAAAAGGCCGAGGAAGAGAAACGGATCGCAGAGCTTCTCGAACAGAAGCGGCGTGAGCAGGAAGAGGAGCAGAGAGAACGTGAGCGCCTCGAAGCCGAGCGCCTCGCTAGGCTGGAAGAGCAGCGTAAGCGCGAGGAGGAAGAGCGCATAAGGCGCGAGGAAGAGGAACGCGCCGCCGCCGAGCGTGAGAGGATAGCTCAGAACAAGCATAATGTCCGCTCCGAGCTGGGCGAAGCCGAGGGAGTCGATGCCGATAAGATCGGGCACGAGCTCTCGGAGGAAGAGCTGGAAAAGCAGGCCTATCAGGAGGTCACAAAGGAAGAGATCGAAGAAGCCAAGGCAGAGCTGGAAGAAAAAGCCGAAGAGGAACAGCAGCCTGAGTTTGAAGACCCGAGAGCTGTTGCAGCCCGGAAAAAGCTGGAGCAGCAAAGGCTGGAAAAAGAGCGCCGCGAGGCAGAAAGAGCTCAGCGCCTGAAAGAAGAAAGGACTTACTTCGAGAACAAGCCCTTCGAGGAGATCAGGCGGGAGTATTCAAAGAATCCGCTTTGGGTATTCGCAAGGCTTATCCGGTATATCATGGTATACTGGTTCCATATCATTCCTAAGGACACCGATAACCCGGATTTCAAGAAGCTCCGCGCAGAGCTGGAAGAGAAGAAGCGCATCAGGGAGAAGGAGGCCGCCGAGCGCGACGCTATGGAGGTATACTACCGCAAGTATGCGATGACCTTCAAATATCGCTTCAGACGTTATCTCTCTGACAGAAAGTTCAAGAAAAAGCGCAGACTGGAAGCCAGAAACAAGCCGAAGCCTGTATACAATCCGCCGAAACGGACTCCCGAGGAGCAGAAGGCTATCGACCTCGAGATGAAGAGGCTCTACAAGGAATACCATGTCAGCCTGTTTGAGCGGTTAGTAAGAAACCATAAAGAGAGAGTCCGTATGAGACACGAGATCAACGAAAGTGTCTCGCAAAAAAAAAATGACTCAAAAGTCAGACGGAGATTAAACAGAGTCATTGACATCGCTGTTACCATTCTTCTTGTGGCTTCATTCATTCTCTGCGGGTATGTTCTTATCAACACCGCCAGAGGAAAGCCGGTAAATATTTTCGGCAGATGTGTTCTCAAGGTAGTTACGGGAAGCATGGAGCCTTCGATAAGGACGGATGATTTTATAATCGTCGAGAAGACTGACACAGCAGAGCTGAGCGTCGGAGATATCATCTCCTTCTATTCGGATCAGGAGGATATCAAGGGCAAGCTGGTAACGCACAGGATCGTCGGGATAAACGATGACGGCTCCTTCGAGACAAAGGGCGATGCGAACCTTATCAGCGACAGGGTAACTGCAAACCCGGACAAGATCGTCGGCAAGTATACCGGGAAGGCGAGATTCTTTATCTGGGTCAGCTCATTCGCCAGCCCGAGAAAGCTGCTGATGATACTGATAATCATTCCTGTCGCAATAGCAGCGATCTTCGAGATAAGGTCTGTAACAAAGATCGGCAAGCAGCTCCGCGAGGAAAAGCGGAAGCAGGCCGAGGAATCAAAGCAGAGGCTTATCCGTCAGGAGATCGAGAAGGAAAAGCAGAGGCTCGAGCGAGAGGGCTATATGAGGGACGAGGTGGAAAAGGATGAATCAAGATAAGATAATGAAGCGAAGGATGATAACCGCTATCTGTCTTATGATAATATCCTTTATCGCTCTGGCAGTTTTCATCGGGCTCTATATTGACGAGACTCACAGAGTTCAGGAGAGCTACAAAAAACAGTTCCGCACCGAGCTCGGGCACGCTGCCGAGGAGACAGAGATCTACCTCGATGCCGAGGGAGGAAAGGATCTTATCTACCGCAGGATCACGATGTATATGGGAAACGCTTCGTCCTTTGCATTCCTGATCGAGGATTTTACCGACCAGCAGAGGATCATAAACGAAGTAAGCACCGCGCTTATGAAATACCCTGAACAGATGAGCGGTAAGATAAGCGACCTTAAAACAGCAGTCAACGATATCCTTGCCGATCTCGACAAGGGATATGACGAGATGAAAGCGATCTTTGAATCGCTCGATCTCAAAGGATACTAATCGGAGAGGTGAAGATAAATGAGCGAAAAGAGCAAGCTCAAAAAGGAGATCAAGATCTGCCGACAGACTATCGAGGAGATAGAGCGTAAAAGATCCAGATCGCAGTCTGCACTGGTACAGGCTGTTCTGCTCCAGGAGGAGCCGGACGAAATGGATGTTGAATGGTTCAACAAGTATACCGGCGAGATCACAGCCTGCCGTAATCACATGATCGAGCTCCAGAAAAAGCTCAACTCTTTATGATCCTAAAAAGTCCGGGCCTCCCGCTCGGACTTTTTTTAGCTCCTCACCGCGTTTTTTAACGCCGAAACGCGGCGCTCCCGGTGGTCGCTTGCTGTCGTTGCGGGGTCGTCGTTACGGCCTGCGACGATGCCGATAGGTTAGGCTGGCGCCTTTCCTTTAGAGGGGCGGGACGTTGTTAGTGGCGGGGTTACAGAACACGTACTGCACCGCACAAAGCGGGTAACATTTCGCCCATCCAAGGGCTTTTTTAACTCCGAAACGCGGCGCTCCCGTTGGTCGCTTGCTGTCGTTGCGGGGGCGTCGTTACTGCCTGCGACGATGCAGATAGGTTAGGCTGTCGTCTTTCCTTTAGAGGGGCGGGACGTTGTTTGTTGTGGGGTCACATAACAAGTACTGCACAGCACAAAGCGGGTAACATTGCGCCCATCCAAGGGCGCGCTAGCCCTTGGCAGGGGGTCAAGGGGGACAGCGTCCCCTTTGCAGAGCACGAGACAGAGTCTCGTCCGGAACGCAGTTCCGGCAAGGCGCGGCACACCGAATAAAAGGGCAACAAAGTCTTCCTTCCAAACAGAGCAGCGAGAACAAACAAAAATGCCGCGCCGACAAAACCTATTAGCCCCCTGACACAGGAAAGAGCGAAGCGATTTTCCGTTTTTTAGCTCCGGGACGCGGCGCTCCCGTTGGTCGCTTGCTGTCGTTGCGGGGTCGTCGTTACGGCCTGCGACGATGCAGATAGGTTAGGCTGGCGCCTTTCCCTTAGAGGGGCGGGACGTTGTTAGTGGCGGGGTTACAGAACACGTACTGCACCGCACAAAGCGGGCAATATTGCGCCCATCCAAGGGATTTTTTAACTCCGAAACGCGGCGCTCCCGGTGGTCGCTTGCTGTCGGTGGTGGGTCGTCGTTACGGCCTGCGACGATGCAGATAGGTTAGGCTGGCGCCTTTCCCTTAGAGGGGCGGGACGTTGTTAGTAGCGGGGTCAGATAACAATTTCTGCTTCGCAGCAAGGGGCATAATTGCGCCGATACAAGGGCGCGTCAGCCCTTGGCGGATGCTTAGTGCAGAGCCTGATCTCGGGGGTAAATATTTTTTTCAAAAAAAAAGAAAAAAAGTGAGTGAAAACCCTTCTTCGTTACGAATAAGTAAGTGAAGGTACCTTTCAAGGATTCAAGGTGAGAATATGAACGATCGTGAGCTTATTGATCTTATGCGAACGGGCGACAGCTCCGCTCTTGAGCTAGTCATGAAAAAATACAAAAAACTGGTTGAGTATATAGCAGGAAAAATGCTGAACTCTCCCAGCGACAGAGAGGAGACAGTCATGGACACCTTTTATAAGGTCTGGGCTTCAAGAGACAGGATAGATCTCGAAAAGATGAGCTTGAAGAGCTATATTTCGATGACAGCTTCGTCCTGCACAGTAGATAAGCTAAGAAAAGTGACCTCGGGAGAGCCGGTCGATCCGCTGGAGGATGATCTCCGGCTGGATCTCGATCTGGAGACCGAGGCATCGAGGAGCATCAATCTTGATATAATCAAGAACTGCGTTTCATCTATGCCCTCGCCCGATCGTGAAATATTCATCGACAGGTATTACTTCGAGCTTGACGTAAAGAGAATATCAGAGCGAAGGGGAGTCCCGGAGAAAAAGATATGGAATATCCTCTCGCGTAGGAAAGAAAAGCTCAGGAAGGCGCTTATTAAAGGAGGGATAATACTATGACAAAGCTTACAGAAATAATGAAGCAGATCCCTCTTGACGAATTGACGGGAGATGTAGACATGAAAGAAAGAAATAATATCACAGTTTCAAAGAGCAGCAGCGGTGCAAGAGTAAAGAGAACAGGCGCATTCGTAGCGGCAGCAGCCTGTGCGGCAGTAGCCATAGGAGCGACCTTTATGGTCCTGAAAAACACAGGGACCAAGCCGGAAAAGCAGGAAGGCGCGGCAGATATAGTCAGCGCGGCTGCATCAAAGGCCGGCACACAGGATCCGGCTCTTGAAACAGGCATGGATCTTTACAGCAAGTATTACACTGAGTGCGGCTATACCGGCGATATGGGAAAGATCTTCCCGAGACCGGTTCTGGAAGCGAATACAGATAATACCATCGGGACTCTCGGCAGCGCAAAGCTCCGCCTTCTCGGGACAAGAGCTCTCGGCAGGGTCATCAGAGTCGATCTGCTCGCTGAGTATACCGGCAGCAGCTTTCTCCCCGAGGGCGAGACGCTGGAATATGAAAAGTTCCAGATCTCAGAGCGCGTCGAGGAAGGCGACCCGGTAGCGATAGGCTTCAACACCTATGAGTCCAAGCAGATCGAAACTGTCGATCTCGGCAGCGGCAAGGCGATCATCTCAGTTGTGTTTAGCGACCGTATGCCCGAGGATAACGCTGTCGGCTGGCAGTTCACAACCGTCGGCGGGCTTCGTCTCGGAGACGACAGATGCGATATCGACACCTCGGTAGTCATTGACAGCGGCAAGTATTCCTATACTCTTGAGACCTCAGTCAAGACCGGAGCAGACGGAGTCCTTCCCGATATGGAGCTCAGAGAATTCAAATATTCCGAACTGGGAGCTGAGTTCACAGTTTATATGACCGAGAACGGCGCACCTGTCTCCGAGGAGAGAAGGGTCGAGGCTCTCGAGCGCATCAATCAGTATCAGAACGAATATGCCCCCATAGTCAGAGGTCTGCGCTCCGACGAGAGCGAGATATTTATCTGCGGCGCAAGAGCAAAAAGCAATATTACTGCAATTGAGGGAGCAAATGACGGCGAGGTCATCATTATCTCCGATCACGGGAGCAACCCTGTTGATCTTTCCGATCTGACTGTATTCACCTTCGGCCTCAGCAACGCCAAATTCGGTCAGGGCGTTCCTGCCGAAAAGGAGCCGGAGAGCTCCGCTCCCGACACTCCGACCTCTGACAACTCTGTTTCTGACAGCTCTGCTGCCGACGGGAACGATAAGTCCGGATACTTTATCATCCCGTCTGTCAACAGCGTGCAGACAGCTAAGGCTGCCAACATCCCCGTACAGGGCAAGTGGGGGACACAGTATAAGGGCGAGGATATGACCGCAGGATATGAAGTCACCGACTTCGAGCTTGTAGGCACCAAGCTCTCCTTCCATATCAGGTTTCTTTCCGATGAGTGCCGCTACGAATATGGCGATGAGAGCACAGTTGACAAGGATGCAAGATCCGCAGCCTTCTATCTCCCGTATTTCCGCACTGATGACGGCATGACCTTCATCTCCGTAAAGGATAATTCCGGTCATCGCAAGGCGGTTGAGACAAAGTATATCACCTCCGAGGACGGCAGAGACCAGGATCTCAAGAATGTATTTCTTATCGAGGCCGACCTTTCGGATGTCATTCCTGACAGCCCCGACGGCGCTATCACATCGGTTTTCATCGGCTCGGCAGAGATCACCTTTGCTGAATAAATGTCAGAAAAAGGTTGAAAGGTTAAACCAAAACAGATATAAAAACCGCTCCTTCCACAGGAAGGGGCGGTTTTTCGTCGTTTCGGGGGAACTATGGCTTTTTGAACATTTTTACATAATGTTAATGTAAAATAGGAGTAAGGTATGATATAATTATCTTGGTGTGAAATATAATTACACGTATTGCTTGCGTGTATTGCGGTGTGTCGAAAAGAGGTGAGGAGTATGCGTCGGATCCGAAAAAGGAAGCAGAGCGAGAGAAAGGTAATGCTGTTTCGTATCGCGATTATACTTGGATTTATTATCCTTATCACTGCTGCCATAACTACTGTGTCCAGGCTGACTATCAGAAAGTCGGACGAGGTGCTTTCCGAAAAGGTCGTCTCGCTGACAGCCTCACTGAATGTTCAGATGGAGCTCAATCTCAATAGCTACCTATCCAGAATGGAGACTATCGCTACTCTGGCCTTTGCAGAGGAGGACGCATACAAATACGACGCTACCAACCCCTCGAACGACGAATATGAGTCGATCAACAGAGAGAAAAAGATAACGGAAAAGCTCAACAGCCTTTGTATCATGGAGAACTTTGTCGATTACGGCATCGTTTACCGCAATAACCGTACCGTCGGGAAGGTCTCCAATGCGACGGCCTCGACCTTCGGAGACAGAATATTCCGTGAGCTCAGCACCATAGTCACCCGCCAGCGCACCAACGACGGATGGGCAGCAGGCTTTGAAGGCGATTTCAAAAGGATATACTATGTCAAGAAAGTGCATGAAAATGCGCTGCTTTTCATTTCCTTCTATGTCTCGGAGCTGGATAATGTCTTTGACAATCCCGAGAATATGGATGCGATGGAGATAAGGCTGGTCAACAAGGATTACGATATAATCTTCTCAAAGGACAGCGAGGAGATAGGTCAAAAACTGCCTGAGCCGATCGCAGAGCGTGTAAAGGACAAGATCTCATCCTCGGCTCTCGACGATGAATATCTGGTATCTGTCAATCAGTGCAACGACTGGCTGGTGGTATGCTCGATACCGACCCGTCTCATACTCGTCGAGAAAAACGATTTGACCACCTACTTCTATCTTATCACAGGAGTAGCGGCAGTTCTTGCGGCGGTAGTCGGATTTATCCTTACCCTCTGGCTTACCCGCCCGATCAAGAAGATCGTTGTCGATCTTGCTGACGAGGCAACGACTGATAAGCTCACAGGCGTCCTCAACAAGCGCTCCTTTGAGGAAGCAGCGAAGCAGAAGCTGGCTTCGGAAGCGGATGAGCACCGGGCTATGCTGCTTCTTGACCTGGATAATTTTAAGGGGGTCAACGATACTCTCGGGCACGCTATGGGAGACAAAGTCCTGGAAGATACAGGCGCTATCCTTATGAAGAGCTTTTCTTCTGAGAACGATCTCCTCGGAAGAGTCGGCGGAGACGAATTCTGTGTCCTTCTGAGCTCTACGGATAAGACCGAAGAGCAGTTCATGACCTATCTTGAATACAAATGCTCGGAGATCTGCTCTGCCTATCGCGATAATTATGTCGGGAAGGACGGCAGCTACAAGATCTCCGCCAGCATCGGCGCGGCTGTCTTCCCGAAGGACGGCAGCACTTATTCCGAGCTGTTTTCAGCCTGCGACGCTGCTCTCTACCACTCCAAGAACAGAGGGCGAGACAATTACAGCCTCTATGAGCCCTCAATGGCGGAAAGTGAGGCGAAGAAGCAATGATAAAACGTCTTATCGCGGCAGTTACCGCCGCTGCGATGCTTCTGCTGACGGCCTGCAGCAGCTCGACTGTTGTCCTTCCGAAGACAGAGCAGACAGTTATCACGCTTTCCTGGTGGGGCAACGATTCAAGAAACGAATACACTCTGGCGGCTGTCAAGAAATTTGAACAGATGCATCCCGGGATCAAAGTAAAATGCAGCTATTCAGAATGGTCGGGGTATGAATCCCGGAGCCGTGTGCAGATGATCTCGGGGACAGAGGCAGATGTCATGCAGATAAATGTCGGCTGGCTCCCGCAGTATTCCTTTGACGGCAAGGGCTATTACGATATCGAACAGCTCGCCGGAACAGTTGATCTCAGCAGCTTCTCCGGGCAGCTCCTTGAATACGGAAGGCGCAAGGGGATCCTCAATGCGATACCTATCGCCATGAACGCCGAGACGGTATATATAAACCGGGGCATCTATTCTTCTCACGGCCTTGATATCCCGAAGACCTGGGACGACTTTTTTGAAGCGGCAAAGGTGCTTTCCAAGGACGGCATCTATGCGCTGTCGGGGGCCGAGAAATCTATCTGGCTGATGCTGATCGCTTATGCCGAGCAGAAGAGCGGAAAGAAGATCTTTAACGAGAAAAGCCAGCTCTGCTTCGGAGAGGAAGAATTCAGGATGATGATCGAGCTCTATTGCAGGCTCGTCAACGAGAATGTTATGCCGAAGGTAGAGGATTTCAAGAGATACAATATCGATAATCAGGTCTATGCCGGGGTAGTCGCATGGGTCAGCGATGCGCTCAATTATTTCAAGGGGCCGATGGAAAAAGGGATGGATATCATCCCCGTCGATTATCCTGCTTTCTCTCCCGAAAACAGCGGCGAAGGCTGGTATGCCAAGCCTGCGACCCTCTATGCTGTCAGCAAGAACACCGAGCACCCGACCGAGGCGGCTATGCTGCTGGAGTTTATGCTTAACAGCGATGAATGGGCAGACCTTCAGGGCGTTGAAAAGGGTATCCCTGTCAGCACCAAGGTCAGGGAGCATCTGGAAAGCACAGGTGTCCTGAAAGGGATACAGTATGACGCTTCGCAGATAATGGAAAAGAACACCCGCATCTCTGCTATGGATTCCAAGATTGAGAACAGCGATATGTTCGGCAATTTCACCAGCAGCTGTGACCAGGTCCTCTTCGGTAAGGCTTCGCTGGAGCAGGCTGCTGCGGATTATTACAGCCTGATCTCTCAGCTCTACCGTGTCGCTGAAAGCTGAGAAAAGTATATTGAAAGGCAGGGAAGTGACCCTGCCTTTTTTGTATCCGGCGATTGACTGTTATTGTAAAATATGGTATAATCTTTCTGACGGTATGCAGTATCAGCCTGGCCGGGAAACGGCGGCTGATCCGACAGAAAGGGGAGCTTTGTATAAAACAGAACGATATCTATCTTTTCGGGCAGATTCTGGCGACCCGCTCGATCCTTCTGCGGGACGGCTTTTTGAAGCCGGATGAATATTCCGAGATCAGGGAACAGTATTTCCTCCCCGGAGGCGAGACCGGGACAGCAGCTACTGTGCTGTCATCGCTGGGTGTGTCGGTAATAATGGACGGCACATGGATAGGAACTGAAGTGGCGCCTGTCCTCAGAGATTTTTACAAGGACAAGAGCGTTGATCTTTCGCTGCTGACCTTCCGCGAGGACGATCCGGGAGTTACCGATACTGTCGTCATCGCAGGGCTGGTGCGCTCTCCTATGGGGAGGTTTCAGACTCTTTTTTCCACCGGGGAACGCTGGTGGGGCATACCGGAAGAAAAAGATATCGCCGGCTGCAAAGCAGCGGGCATAGACCCTTACTTCGGCGGCGAATCTCAGAAGGCCGCGGAGATCTGTATCAGGAACGGTATACCCTATGTCACCATCGACTGTGTCCACGATTCTTTTCTGCACAGGCACGCAGCCGTTGATATTATCTCTCACGAATGTACGGCGGAGAAGTATCCCGGGATGAACAATTTTGAAGTTATGGAGCTGATGAAGCAGGAGGCCGAAGGCCTGACGATAATCACCCAGGGGGGCGGAGAGATGCTTTACGCCAGAAAAGGTGAGCCCGTAAAGACCATGAAGCCCTTTCCCGTAGAGGTCAGGAGCACTCTCGGAGCGGGGGACACTTACAAGGCGGGCTGCATCTACGGCGTTATGCAGGGAATGGCAGATGAGGAGCTGGTGCGCTTTGCCGCTGCCTGCTCCGGGATAGCGATCTCCCGGTTCCCGCTGCCGCTGAACCCTCCGACCCTCGCGGAGGTAAACCGGCTGATCTCCGATAACAGATAACATGACTTATAGAAGGAGCAAACCCTTATGAGAAGAAGAAAGATCATCCCTCTGCTGCTGGCGGCGGCAGCGGTGCTGAGCCTTGCGGCCTGCGGGGATGAAGACAAGTCTGATAAAAAGGATAGCCTGACGGCTTCCGGTGCCAGGTCCGAGACATCGGCTGTGACAGAAAAGGAAACGGCTGCGGTCACAGAGCCTGTTACGTCTGCGCCGGAGAGCAACACACCTGAAAGCCTGACTGCGGAAAGCGAGATAGATCCCGCCGCTGACGGTTTTGACCCGCAGAATGCGGTCAGAGAGCTGTATGATGCAATGTTTGTTTCAAAGGATTTTGATATCATCTATGAGCTCACAGTTTCTGACGATCAGTTAGAAGAGAGGACAAAGAGCGCCCTCAGGGAATTCGATGAGCCTCCCGAAGATTTCGATTACTATGAATATGAGAAAAGCAACTTCGAGAACTATCGGCAGCGGCTGGAAGAGAGTGGCTCAGGCTATTATCACAATATACTCTCCTGCGAAAAAGCAAGCGGCGGAGAGCTGAGCCGGACTGTCGGGATGCTTTTGGAAAACGACCGCTGGGGCATTGATAAATACAATAATTATCTGAAAAAATACGATCTTGACCGCTTAAAGGATTACTATGATAAAGGATCGGATATATACGCCATTGTCGTCGAGTGGGGATTTACCGAAAACGACGGCGAGACTTATTCCGAGACTGAGCTGCTGTTTGTCGGCTTGCATGACGGAAAGCCTGTGATATCCGGAACTTATAACTAAGGCAACACCGCACGACCCCTGTGCATCAGATACGCCGTCCAGATTTTCGTCAGATTGCCTAAATTCGACGCAGGCTTGCTGACGCAAGTCAAGGAGAATTTGGGTAATATGACGGAAAGCTGGCAAGCAGATGATGTGCAGAGGCGTTAGCCGCGGGTCGTGCGGTGTTGCCCTATGCGCAGAAAATAAGAAAGACGGCATATCATCTCCGCCGGAAGGCAGGGGAATATGCCGTCTTTTTACTTATCCGCAGGATGCTGCCCGCTTTTGCATCCTTACAGCTTATCGCGCAGGAAATCAGCCGCGCATTTTTCGGACTCGGCAGGGTAGCGGAAGCCGCTTTTCTCCGCAACGGATGCCGCCAGCCTTGCGAAGAGCCTGTGGGTCGCTTTAAGGGCTTTTTTGCAGTCCTCGGTGTCGTAATGGGCGAAGCAGTGGGAAAGCTCCCGGGTAATGCTCCTGTCTGCCCAGCGGTCGAGGAAGCGGCCGTTGTGCCAGATATCATCAGTTCCGTTCAGAAGCTGATACTGCTCGATAATAAAGAGCAGAGACAGCTTGAGATAAGTATCTATACACATCTTCGCAGCCCAGAGCTCTCCCCGCAGCAGCTTTTTTGCAGACCAGATATTATGGAAAAAGAAGTCGTTTACGGCATTCCGGAAGAAGCCTTCGTTGAGCGCCGGGTGGGTGATCTCCGGCTTCACAAATTCCCCGGCTAGTGCAGCATAGCCGTTTTTGTCGCAAAGGAACAGATACCCGCGGTTCATTACCGACCCGACGGTCCCGTCTCTGAGGGCTGTCTCAAACTGAGCGGGAGTCAGGATGATGATATCAACATCCCGGTCGCTGTCATATATGCAGCGCCTTTCGTACCCGCCGCCAAGAGTCGGCTCAATAAATGAGAGGGTCATATTGCCCAGCAGCGCGGGGTATTCTCCGCTGAACCACTTTTCCGGGGCTTCGGTGACTAGGATGATATCGAGATCTGAATATTCATCGGCGGGAGGGTCGGATCTGACGCTGGAGCCTATGGCAGCGACGGCTTTGATGTCGGCATCTTCCTGTGCTAAATCGCAGAGCTTTTCTCTGATCCCGGCATAGGCTTTCTGAGCCTGGGATGCTTTCTCTCTTTCGATATGAGTTTCCAGATCTGCAAGTCTTGTCGGTATCGGGATATGGCTATCCTTTTCTGTAAGCTCCATAGCCAGAGCGCAGGCGGTGTCGATAGAGATGCCGTTGCCGACAGAGACGAACACAGGCTTTACATCTATGTGAGTCCTTAGAGCTCTGCCGCAGACCTCGCCGTCAATGATTATATCCGTAAAGCTGCCTGGGGAGTTCTCAGGCTCGGTGTAATCCGTCTTTTTGTCGATGCGGAAATAGGTCTTGGCTATGCCGACAGTGGGCTTGCCGAGATAAAAGGAAGCGTGGGTGGCGATACCCATGCGTCTCGGATGCAGATAGCCGTTGCCGTCAAAAACGAAGAGGTCGGGGCTGCTCTCAAGAAGTGCGGCGGTCTTAATGACCAGCGGAAGCTCTCTGAAAGCCAGAAATCCCGCCATATAGGGGACATCTATCTTTCCGCTGAAATGCTTTTTCTCCAGGACCTCATGAGTCTTGAAGTCGATGACTACGATGCAGCAGACAGCATATTCGTCTCCGCCGAACTGCCAGTAGGCGAGATCGACTCCGGCGACGGTGCGGAGCTCTTCTGTCCGGAAACTGTCTTCGAGAGAGATCTTTTCTCTCAGCTCGTTCTGTATTTTAAGAAATTCCTGTTCGTCGGTCATATTTTCCTGTCCTTTCATTCCGCCCGTCAGACGAAGGAGCTTGCAGGGGGCGGCACGGTAATGGCTGAGAGCCGTGGCTTTACTTCGGATACAGATTGCCTTTGACTCTGTATTCTCCGACGCGCTCTCCCTTCGGGGTGTTTATCAGCGTGTTATAGAATTTGCTGTCATGATTGTTGGTAAGTATAAAATCGAAGCAGTGGTTGGCGCTGTCCTTCATGCCTCCGGCAAAGACAGGGTCGCAGGGAGTTTTCTCCCAGTACCGCTTTGACTCGGAGAACCCGAACTTATCTGCGACTTCGATGAAATCAGCTATCTTGTCAGGAGTCCACCATTCCCGGTCATTAGGCGGCCCTTGGACTTTTTCGTTGGCAAGAGGGGAGAGCTGGTTTACAATATCGTAGAGGTCGATATAGTAGAGGGTATCTCTGCCGCTGGCGGAAAAGCCCTTTTGTGTAAAGCAGCCAAGCTGGAGCTGATCCTTATATCTGCGGGTGAAGATATGGCCGTAGAGGCGCTCGCTGCTGAAAAAGGAGTTGTCGATAATCGCGCTTCCCCAGGGAATGACCTCGCCTTTTTCCGTTATCTTATAGGTCTCGCAGCCCAGTTCCCAACTGTTCCCGTCCTTTTCCAGAGTTATGACCAGCATATATTCCGGTTCGTTGTCGTAATAGACAGGGCACATCGAAGCGCCTCCGCTGCATTCACAGACCCCGAGAAGATACATATTCCCGCCGTCGGAAACGTATGGGTAGCAGACCTCCTGACGTTCCAGACGGGAGTGCTTTTGCAGTATGACTTCCTCGAAATACCTGGTCATGACCTTTCTTCTGTCAGGGCGGACAGCCTCGTAGAGCGGGATGAACAGCTCATCAAAGGCGCTTAATGCCTCGCGGTAGCCCTTGGGGTATTTCATATACCCTCCGGCGCTGATACTGCTGCCGTCGTCGTAGCGTATACTCAGGGTGAAGGAGCTGCCGTCAAGCACGTTTATATCGCTGCCATGAAAGCCGTCCCATTTACGGATACGGTGATCTTCGATGATATGTTCAAGGCTTGAAACAAAGGCTTCGTCGGCATCCAGCTTCAGAGCATCCTCATCCTGAACGCCGTCGATGCGGATGCTTATCCCATCCCTGCCTTCTTCGGAAGAATACTCATAATCGAAGCCGGACCCCATATAGGTGCCGTTCTCTCCGAGATGAAAGCTTTTGATCTTTGGCATAGTCAGCCCTCCTTTTTATTCAGTGTATCTTTCTTTTACGGCTTTGAGTATCTCGACGTAGGATACGGCGCGTATGACACAGAAATTCTTTTCGATCTCTTTTGTCCAGAGGTCGATCTCGCCTTCTATCTCCGATACCTCCGGCAATATGAACCCCCAGATCTTACAGCCCGTTTTTTTCAGCTCCGGAAGGAAATGACCGAAGCCCCAGTCCACATCCTCTCTGACATCCTCGAAGCCGTTTCGTGCATCGACTATAAAGATACCGCCCTTATGCTCCCGCAGCATCTCCAGCGAGGCGGAAACAGGCCGGCGGTAATCGTCGAAGTGGGCTTCCTTCTTCCAGACATGGAATACGGCATTATCCTTTTCGATGTATTCGCACCTTGCAAATTCGCTTTCAAACATCAGCTGTCTCCCCTTTATACTGAGCTTCGGCTCATCTTTTAGGCAACACCGCACGACCCCTGTGCATCAGATGCGCCGTCCAGATTTTCGTCAGATTGCCTAAATTTGACGCAGGCTTGCTGACGCAAGTCAAGGAGAATTTGGGTAATATGACGGAAAGCTGGCAAGCAGATGATGTGCAGAGGCGCTAGCCGCGGGTCGTGCGGTGTTGCCTTTATATTTCTAAGCCGTCTGAACTGATTATACCACAGACGGCAGTAAGAGTCAAGAAACGGGGCTGAGATTGACTCTGCCGCTGTAATGTGATATAATTATCAAAAAGCCATTGAGCTTATTTCTGTATGCGGGAAGTATCCTGACAGCTTTGAGGACTGGATGGGCTTGGCATACGGCAGCATAAACTCATAAAGAAAGGACAGAAAAATGGAAGGTTCGCTTCGTGATGACATATTCAGATATGTTTTAAAAAAATACAAAGCCAGGCCGGAATATCTCTGGGCGAGGTTCCCGGATTATGCCGTATTCCGGCACGCTGACAACCGCAAGTGGTTCGGCATCGTTATGAACATCTCCTTTGACAAGCTGGAACGCGGCAGGAGCGGTATGGCAGATATCATAAACATCAAGCTGGACGATCTGCTGCTGCGGGATATGCTGATCCGGCAGAATGGGTATTATCCCGGCTACCACATAGCCCGGGGAAACTGGGTCTCGGTGCTGCTGGACGGGACTGTCCCCCCGGACGAGATCAAGAACCTTATTGATCTGAGCTTTGCCGCAACAGCCTCCGGAAAAAAGCGGCAGGAGATACGTCCGCCCAAATGCTGGCTTATCCCGTCGAACCCGAAATATTACGATATTGTCCACGCTTTTGATGACACAGACACTATAAGATGGAAGCAGGGAGCGGGCATTAGAAAGGGAGATACGGTATATCTTTATGTAGGCTCTCCTGTGTCTGCGATACTCTATAAATGTCTTGTCACTGAGACTGACATCCCCTATGATTTCCGCAGCGGAGGGCTGACCATCAAGGCGCTGATGACCATAAAGCTGCAAAAGCGCTATGAGCCGGAGCGGTTCACATTCTCGCGCCTCGGCACAGAATTCGGTATCTTCGCTGTCAGAGGGCCGAGAGGCGTGCCGAACAGCCTGAAGGAGGCGCTGGGATAAGATCATGAACGAGCGGGTCGATACAGCGCTGGCACTTTCGATGCTGTCTTATTTCCCGGACCTTTCCCACGGCGGGTACCGTGATCTGGGGGAGTTTCTGGACGGGTATTTTGCCGCCGCTCCCGGCAGCCGCCCGGAGACGATGTTCTCCGGCCTTTGCCCCGACGAGGAGAACGGAGTAGTGCGGGCGATGAAAAAGCTGCGCCTATGCAGCAGGTTCAGAGCTCTGAGGATAGTTTACGATTCCTTAGGGAGCAAAAGATACAACAGCTTCTGCGCAGTAGATGATGAGAGCGGGACAGCCTATGTCGTTATCGGCGGGAACTACCGTACCGGCTTTTATACCTCCGGCAGCGGCGAGACCAGCTCCTGGTGCGATAATTTTCTCGGCGCAGTGCAGACAGTTACCGCCGAGCAGAGGGATATCCTCGGGTTTTACGACCGGGCTCTGTCCTGCCTTGACGGGGAAAGAGTCATCCTCTGCGGGCACTCAAAGGGCGGGAATATGGCACAGTTCATCACTGTTATGAGGGGCAGCCCGGATATCTGTCTCTCCTTTGACGGGCAGGGGTTCTCGGAGAGCTTCATAAGAAAGTACCGTCGGCTCATAAATAAGCGGGGAGGGAAGATAATCAGCTTTTGCCCGTCGGCAAGCATCGTCGGCGCGTCGCTGACTCCTATTCCAACCGCAGAGCGGTTCACCGTCCGGGAGAGCCCGGTGCGGAGGGGGCTGCTTTTCAGCCATATCCCGGCAGCGCTGATGGACGGTGATCTGCATCTCAGAAAGGTCAGACGTTCCGGGAGCGGGATTATACCGGGGCTTGCCGGGAGGCTGTCTGTTATGGCTGTCAGGGCTGCCGGAGTGCTGCCTTTCGTATCAGCGGAAAACGGTCTCCTGCATATAGGCAAAGCCCTGCAATATGCCTTCAAGGACGATCCTGAGCGCGGGATGAAGGAACTATTATGCCGGGATGTGTTCTTTCTGGCCGCCCTGCTGCTGCCGATATTCCCGGCGGCGTTTCTTACAGCGGCAGCAGACTGGCTTTGCGGGGAACGGTAAGAGCTTGAAAATGCTGCAGCGTGATACACATCAGGAGCTCGTTAAACGTATATTCTCTCAGGACGGCAGAGAATATGCGCTTTTGCATCTTGCCGTGAGATAAGGCGGCGCATGGACAGTTTTTTATTGCAAATCTATTTACATTCCTGGGGTTTTAAGGTATAATTGTATTAAGCTGTGCTGTATTGTCTTAAAATCCATCGTAAAGCCGGGTGAGAAAATGAAGAAAAGCAGGCATATTTTTATTCTCTGGGTGACAGCATCGCTTACAGTATTGAGAATTCAAACGTGCAAAGCGTGTTCCTTATGGATCTTCAGCCGGACAGACAGGGGCTGGTGCTGTTTGAACACTGCAAAAACGGCACAGGTAAAAAGATAGGCGAATACTTCGACTTTGATATTGAGGAGCACCCTGTTCTGAAAGAGATGACCGAAAGCACATCGGACGATATCAGGTTTGAAAAAGCGGTCGGTTTCCCGGATGAGGGGAACTGTTATTCAGGCTTCAAGCCGGTTATCATAAACGGCAGAACAAGAACTGTGATCGGTATCACATATAAGTGGGACGATATGCGGGATTCGGTCATACATACGATAATCCGCACGATCATTATCACAGCTTTCGGGATCGTGCTGATAATGCTGATACTCGTTATGTTTATTTACAGAACGGCTGTCAGACCTGTCAGGAGGATAAGGGAAGCCGTCGTTGATTACACCGGCGATAAGAACTCCGCAAGGATAGTCGGGGAAATGTTCAGGATAAATACGAAAAATGAGCTGGGGTATCTCTCGGATTCCATATCCGATCTTGCCCTGGAGCTCGATCATTATACAAAAGAAACAGCCCGCATTGCTGCTGAAAAGGAGCGGGCAGAGAAAGAACGTTATGAGGCGGAGGTCCAGGTAATGGTCTCGCAGATAAGCCCGCACTTTATGTATAATGCCCTTACATCGATCGCTATGATGTGCGAGCTTGACCCTAAGACCGCCAGGGAAGCGACTGTGATCTTCGCGAAGTATCTGCGGGGGAATATGGATTCTCTCAAGCAGACGGCGCCGGTGCCCTTTGAGAAAGAGCTTGAACACCTGAAAAAGTATCTTTACATCGAAAAGCTCCGCTTTGACGATCTGCTGAATAACGAGTATGATATCAGGACGACAGATTTTGAAGTCCCTCTGCTGTCGGTACAGCCGCTGGTCGAAAATGCGGTCAAGCACGGTGTCGGGATGAAAGAGGACGGCGGAACGGTAAAGATCGCGTCTCTGGAGACAGACACGGCTTATGAGGTCATCATCTCCGACGACGGTGTCGGTTTCGATGTCAATGCACCGAAAAAGAATGACGGGCGATCTCATGTCGGTATGGGAAACACGAGAAAACGGCTCAAAGAAATGTGCGGTGCCGAGATCGTCATAACCAGCGAGATCGGCAAGGGAACTACTGCGAGAGTGATAATACCAAAGGAGGCTGCAAATGAGGATACTGTGTCTTGACGATGAACCTCTGGCTCTGAAAATGCTGGAGCAGGCCGTAAAGGAAGCAAAACCGGATGCTGAAGTCTCGGCTTACAGAAAACAGGCTGATCTGCTCGAAGAAGCGAAGCAGAACGGCTGCGATGTCGTATTCCTCGATATACATATGAGAGGGATGAACGGGGTCGAGCTGGCAAGAGAGCTGAAAAAGGTCAACCCGAAAATGAATATCATCTTTGTTACAGGATTTTCGGAATATGCCGGTGAAGCGATGAAGCTCCATGCCAGCGGATATATCATGAAGCCGGTGACAGCCGAGGAGGTAAAGCGGGAGCTCGGGGAGCTGCGCTTCCCCATAATCCCCAAGAGCGACGTCCTGCTGCGGGTGCAGTGCTTCGGGAACTTCGATGTCTTTCTTCCGAGCGGGGAGCACGTCCATTTTGCAAGGAGCAGATCCAAGGAGATCTTCGCCTATCTGGTGCACCGGCACGGCAGCTCCTGCACCATCAAGGAGATAGCCGCTGCGCTTTTCGAGGATGAGCCCTACGACAAGAAACAGCTCAACTATATGCAGCAGCTCATCCATGCTATGATGAAGAGCCTCAGGGATGTCGGCGCGGAGGCCGCTGTGGTTAAGGATTTCAATGCTCTGGCAGTCGATCCTAAGACGCTGGACTGCGACTATTACCGCTTCAAGGAGCTGGATGCCGGGGCGGTAAACTCCTTCCAGAACGAATATATGAGCCAGTATTACTGGGCGGATTTCCTCTACGACGGGGATCTGCTGTAAACGATCTGTCCCCTTGCCCTGCGGCAGGGGGATCTTTTTTGTTTGCTTCCCTTCAGGTATATATCTGAAGGGAAGCAATGTGCGGAACCTTGAGAAAAATCTATTAAGGCAACACCGCACGACCCCCTGTGCATCAGATGCGTTAGCCGCGGGTTGTGCGGTGTTGCCTTAAATCTGTTTCTGCCACATTTTTCATTCCTCCGGGTCTTTTCTGATCGGGTCCTTCTGATCCTGCCCGGCACCCCGCAAAAGAAATACCGAAGCCGGAACAAGTGGCCGGCTTCGGTATCGTTATTACTGTTCTGATCAAAGCAGCATTCGCTTGGGGATCAATGAAAGACATAACCTTTTTCAGCAAACTGTTCATCGACCCACTTGCGGACCTTTTTTAACTTGAATTCCTTGGCTATCTTGCCAAAGGATGCACCGATTTTATATATTCTGGGGAATTTTTCCTTAACGGAACTGAATAATTCTGCGGCTTTTCTGTCTATCTCCTGGCTGAAGATCTCGATCTCCTCCTGTATCGCAGTATAGGCAGCGTTGATCTCTAAGTTCTTGATGAGCTGGAGGGCGCGATTTTTGAACTGCTCTGTCCCTTTGGAAAGGATGATGTCAACCTTCTCCTTCAGCTTGCTTAGGATGCCCTTTTCTTCGGTATCGACCTTTTCGACCTCCTTAGCTTCTTCCGGTATCTCTTCCTGAGTATCTGATCCTGATGTGATATCGGAAAGTGGTATCTTTATGGACTGTTCGTAGATGTACCCCATATCGTCTTTTCCGTAGCCGGGCACGCTTACTATCGCAGGCACGGTCGTCGAAGCTGCCGAAGTCTCAGCAGGCATAGCCGCCGGAGCTGCCGAAGTCTCAGCAGGTGCGGGAGCAGGGGAGCTGTCCTTTGCGCCGGCGCAGGATACCATAGATACTGCCATTATAAATGCGATCACAGATGTTATAAGCTTTTTCATATTGAATACCTCCGAACAGTTATTTTTCCTGAGCATTTCTCTTGCTCTGGATATATATTACCATACTGAAAGGAGAAATAGTATTATATGTCGTAAACGGTATCATATCTGTCGCAAAATGACTCAGGCCTTTTATTTGATGGTATTGATTATGAAAGGCAGCAGAAATACATCAGAAAAGACCAGAAACAGCACCACAAGAATGAGCCAGAGCAATCTGGAATAGCTCCTCTTCTCCCTGGGGACAGCCGCCTCGGGAGTGGCAGGGGGCTGCTCTGCGATCTCGTCAGCCGAAAGTCTTTCTCCGCAGCTCCGGCAGAATTTAGCATTATCATCGGATCGGTATCCGCATTTCTTACAGATCATCGCATAGCCCCCATCCTCGTCAGGATTATTGTTGTCATGAACTCTGTCTCGCTGCAGCTTAGCTGCATCATGGCTCCGACCTTATCGAGAGTGTCTCTTATGTTTTTGACTCCGAAGCCGTGGCTTGAGCTGTCGGCCTTGGAGGTGTAATGCGAACCGTCGCCCAGGCGGGAGCAATCGACTTTTACGGCGGTGCTGTTCTTCATAGTGATGATCCGCTGATGCTCGGTCTTGCGGAAGGTCAGATCTATGTTTCTTTCGGCTCCGATGACTTTAACACAGGCCTCGACAGCGTTGTCTATCATATTAGCGAACACTGCGCAGATATCTATGGGTTTCCAGCCCAGCCCGCCGTCGATGACTCCGTTTACCGTGAACCGTATGCCTTTGTTCTCGATATCCGTCAGCTTTGAGGATATCAGCGCATCGAGCATATCGTCTCCCGTAACGATCTTAGGCGAGAATGAGGAAAGCCTGCCGTGAAGCTCATTGACATATTCCTCTGCCTCGGAATAGCTGCCTTTTTTCATAAGGGAAGAGATCACGGCAAGATTGTTGTTCATATCGTGCCGGAAAGCCCGGGTGTCCTCCTGGGACTGGCGGTAGGCGTTGGAGGCGGCGAGCTCGGCTTCAAGGAACTGCTCGCTTCTGGTGCTGAGCTCTCTGAGATAAGCAGTCTGCCGGGATCTGATTATTACAACGGGAAAGACAAGTATCAGGATGACCGAAAACACGATAAGCGAGCAGAAGATCCGGATGGGCAGCGCTCTTATCGGGAGGGATAAAATAACGAAGTAGAAATACTGCACCGCAACATAGTATATCAGAAATTTCAGAGTATCCGTTTTCCGCATCCTGAGAAATATTTTTTTTCTGACAAAGGCAAAATAAAGCCACAGGCTGAGCAGCAGGAATATCGGAACAGTTATCAGAGTGCCGAAACTTCTGCATTTTTCCGGCGAGAAGATATCAAGGATCAACACAATGGATGAGAGAAGAAAGGACAGCGCATAAGTACACATAAAGCAAACATTCGTTACTGCGAAGAACAGCAGCAGGCTCTCGGCATAATAGAGCTTCGGCATCCCGCGCCGATATGTAAAGATTATCGGCATAGCGATAAGAAGCAACACTATCATCAGCAGGGAAAATGCTGTGTTCATGCCTTTGCTGAAATCCGTTAAAAACAGCAGGATGGAGAAGATAAGAGACGATCCGGAAACAACACTTATGCAGAGCAGTATCCTCCGGCGGTCAACGACGATGCGGTCGTCAAAGAAAGACTTTATTATCATTGCCGGGGTAACGGAATAAAGCGAGATAAGCGCACAGATGCCGGTCATCAGCAGAATATAAACGACACGCATCAGAAAGCCTCCTTGCTGATGAATGACATGAAGGCGTCTTTGAATTCCTTTTCCTTTGCTCTGGCTATCGGCAGCTTATACCCGCCTGCGGCGGTCAGCTCCTTGCCGGAGACCGAAACTATCTTTGACAGCGAGACGATATAGCTGCGGTGAATTCGGAAGAAGCCCTCGGGGGTAAGCATCTGCTCGTATTCCCCGATGTTGGCTCTGAATTCATAGCTGCCGTTCTGAGTGCAGATTATAAGATTCTGATCCTGCGCTTCGATGAAAATGATATCAGAGAGCCTTACTTTCTGATCGGCGCTGCGGGATCTTACCCAGATGTATTTTTCGCTGTTCTGTTTTTTTATAACATGATCCAGCACCTCGCGGACACTCTCTTCTGAAGCGGGCTTTGTGAGATACCGCAGAGCATTAACCTCGTAGCCTTTGATTGCGTATTCGATATGGCCTGTCAGAAAGACTATGTAAACATCCTCGCTCTGCTCCCGCAGCTTTTTGGCAAGGGCTATACCGTCCATCCCGGGCATTTCGATATCGAGGAACACGATATCATAGCGTCTGGCTGCAAAGCTGCGCAGAAGGGAAGCTCCGTCAGAGAACTCATCGACTATCATATCAAGGCTTTTGTAGAGCCTGTCCACTATCGCAGAGAAGTCCTTTATAAAGCGTTTTTCGTCATCGCATATTGCGATCCTCATACTGATGCCCTCCTTGGTCTAATAATGCTCCCCCGACTGCCTGCCGGGAGAGCATTTATTCTATTATTCTGGAGATATTGTAATCGAGTCAGCCCACCTGGCAAAACGATCCTTGTAAGTATTTGTGCTTGAATCAGGACAATAGAAAACAAAGAGATACAGATCCTGGCCCTGATGCTTAAATTTTGCATATCCGTAACCTTTCTGTCCGTCATTTGTGAAATTAAATGTTATCACATCTCCGTCTTTAGAGATCTCTTTAAAATCAGTAGCATTGCTCAAACACCTTTTAACGCGATCCAGATTACATAATTCCTTGAAAAAATCATCTGTAAGCTTCGAGTTGACCTTTTCTTTGACCGCAGCAACCCTGGCTTTATCTTCTTCTATCGTAAATGTTCTGATATTACCGATTGGTTCATTCTCTACCATTGATTTATCGGCTCTGATCATGAAGTATCCGAAATCATGAAGTTCCTCTGTAACTATGTCGGGAGTATCGCCGACTAATTTTTTATATCCGCCAAATATGAACAGCCAAACAGCCAGCCCTATTGCAAGAGATACTAGTATGACCACGATAGCAGTGGAAAAGCTGATATTTCTGCCTTTAGCCTTTGTTGCTGCTGCGTCCCCGGCAGGCTGCTGAATAAAGGTCTGCTGGGGGGCGCTGTTGTTCAGGGCTGCTCCGCAGCCTCGGCAGAACTTGCTGTTGTCAGGATTTTCTTTTCCACAATTGTTACAAAACATATTCTTTTCCTCCAGTTAATTTATCTTGCAGGCAGCTTTGCAGCCTGTCGGTTTTGGATTTTACTTCTTATTTCTTCTTTCTGAACAGGCTGAAAATCGAATCGACCACGAACAGGCCTCCGACTATCAGCAGGGCAAGAGAGATCATGTCCATCATGCCGCCTACATTTGAATTATCGCTCACTTTTGTGAACAGGTCCGGTTTCAGCATCAGAACAACTCCGCCGGCTATCATCACAGCACCGATAAGGAAGATGATCAAGTGCTTTATGCCCTTGGAACCGGAGCCTGCCCGGTCTGCCTGTGCCTGAACATTGAACTGAGGTGCAGCCTCCATACCGTTCATTGCTGCTCCGCAGCCCCGGCAGAACTTGCTGCCGTTCTGATTTTCTGTTCCGCAATTATTGCATCTCATAGCTTTTTCCTCCAAATTTGACCATATATTAAATAATAGTATATATATGTATACTTAAATGAAATATTGTGTGAATGGACTGTAAACATACCGCTTTTTGACTAATTGACTATAAAAATCAGAAACATCAGCAAGGTCGCGACCGAAAGCGTACACACCGCGTAAATATCCTTGAGATTCTGTTTCCTGACCCGCATCAGTTCATACCTCCGGAGCCGGATATCATCCTCCAAAGGCTCGCCGCAGCGGCAGCAGCTCCCGGCTCTCGTGCTGACCAGCTTGCCGCATCGGCTGCAATAGACCATCGGCATCTTCCTTCACCTCCTCTCTCCTGTCTCTGAAAATATATTAGCATATTAACCTGACCTGTGACCGTTCCTGTCGTGAAGTGTATCGGATCTGTCGTGAACTGTCACCAGCAATATTTTGTCGCCGCAGTCGGTAGCTCGCTGTTGACATCCGGGCGGCAGAAGCCGGTATAGCAATACTGTTTGTCGGCATCGGTAATATCGGTGGTGTCCTTGCCCTTTACTGTCCTGTTGGTATCGACGGTCAGATCGACCTCATACCATCTGCCTTTGAGGTAGACAGCATTCCAGGCGTGGGTGTCGTTTGTCAGAACCACACAGGGGATACCGTACTCTCGGCACATTATCGCATAGATGCTGGAAAAGTCCAGACATACTCCGGTATAGTTTCTGGAAACATAATGCTCGGGATAGGTGTTGCCGTCGGCATCCTTGTATCTCTGATAGATCAGTACCCTGACCTTATACTCATCGTAGCTGAGGTGAGAGGTCATCCAGTCGTGAAGGTACAGCGCCTTGTAGGCCGGGTCATGCTCTTCCTTGCCTTCAAGTATCTTATGGGAAAGGTCGATCCAGTACTGGGTATCGTCATTGTTTACGGGTGCCGAGAGGGGATAGTGCCGGCTTGCTGTCAGAGCCTTTTCGGGGGTAACGCCCTGCCTTTCCAGGAGGTCAGTAAGGTCCTCGTATCTTTTGGACTTGCTGCTGAAATCTTCATAGTTGAGATGCCTTTCACCGTTGCAGAGGAAGAATTCGCAGTCCTGCGGGTCGTTCGATGCGCAGTTGACGAGAAGATACACAGAAGCGGCCTTCTTTTCATTTCCGACATTGAACTCGCAGCTTATTTCGTAAAAGCCGTTCAGGAAGGCTGTGTCCCGAAGGTCGGCCGAGGCTTTCGCCCTCGCAGCGTTTGCCGAAGAAGTCTGATAAGGCACATAGACACTCGGGTCCTCATAGCGTATGGTGATGCCGCTGCACATATTGCTGCCGGCAGCTCTGACTGTCAGAGTTTTGTTATCGGTTATCTGCGCCTCGATACCTTCGTATGCGGCGACAGTTAGCTCCTGGCCGTTCACCCCGAAGCCTGACACTGCGCTGCTATAAAAGTCATAAAAATACCAGGAATCGTATTTTGTCATATTAAACAGTTTGCCGGATTCATTGGAATCGTTCTGGATGATAGTGTTTCTGTTGATATCCTTCAGATAGGGGTGGTTGATGAGCCTGTCCGCAGCGGCAGGTTCCTCCGCCGGAGCTTCTGTGGCAGGCAGGGCAGTAGTTGTAACAGCCGTTGTAGTTGTTGTGACCGCAGGAGCTGTTTCGGCTGGCTCCGGAGCAGCGGTGGTTGTAACTGACTGTCGGGGGTTATCCATAAAGAGGCGCTCCATCAGTCCGGCTTCCTTATTGCCGGAAGTGCAGGATACCATTGTGGCGCTCATCAGGACAGCGGCTAATAATGCTGATATTTTTTTCATTTTTATCCCTCCGTTTTTGTTTTCTGTGATGATGATATCACAGAAAACGCTCAGACGGGGAGTTGTGTCGTGAACGGAGGAGTAAGTGTCGTAAACGGGAGCAGGAGCATAAAAGTGCAGGCAAAAGAGAGCTGCAAATAATAGTATAAAATGTGCTGTCTGGTAGTTGTTTACAGCTCAGCGGCTCCGGGTTTGTGCGATCTGACGAAATCAGATTATTTTCTCAAAGCATATTGACACGGTGTCAGAACAGTGTTATAATGATTATAGTGACACGATGTCAGAATAAAAAGGAGGAGTCATAATGCCGAAGGGTTCACCTGAGCTGACAGCTTCGCGCAGGGAAGAGATCGTTAATGCCTGCGAAAAGCTCTACCAGAATATGAGCTTCAAGGAGATAACTATAAAGGATATAGGCGCAGTTACATCATTTACAAGAACGTCTATCTACAACTATTTCCAGACTAAAGAGGAGATATTTCTGGCTCTGATGCAGCGTGAATACGAGCATTGGGCAGAGGAGATGGACTCGCTTGCTGCCGGGAACGAAAGTATGTCTCCCGGGGGCTTCGCAGCAGCCATCGCAAGCTCTCTCGAAAAGCATGAGCAGCTTCTGAAGCTGCTGGCGATGAACCACTACGATATGGAAGAAAACTCCCGGCCGGAGCGGCTGACGGAATTCAAGGTCGCTTACGGCGCATCTCTTGATGCGGTAAGAGCCTGTGTCGGAAAATTCTTCCCCGACTGCGATCGAGAGAGCTTTATTTTCGTATTCTTTCCGTTCCTCTTCGGAGTCTATCCTTATTCTGTAGCAACACAGAAGCAGCTTGATGCTATGCGTGAAGCAAAAATGGAGTTCAGGATGCACAGCATTTATGAGATAGTCTATTCCTGCGTTATGCAGTTACTGGGAGGTGCAAAATGAAATACACCAGACTTGGCAATTCAGATCTGAATGTTTCGAGGATATGTATGGGCTGTATGGGTTTCGGTGATGCAGCAAACGGACAGCATTCCTGGACGATCGACGAGGAGCACAGCCGTGAGATAATAAAGCGCGGGCTGGAGCTTGGAGTCAACTTTTATGATACGGCTATCGCCTATCAGTCGGGAACAAGTGAGCAGTATGTCGGCAGAGCGCTGCGGGACTTTGCAAAGCGTGACGAGGTGGTAGTCGCAACAAAATTCCTGCCGAGAACACCTGCGGATATCGAAGCCGGCATCACAGGCCAGCAGCATATCGAGCGGATGATAAACAAGAGCCTTGATAATCTCGGAATGGACTATGTTGACCTTTACATTTACCATATGTGGGACTGGAATACGCCGATCTACGATATCCTTGACGGGCTGAACAAAGTCGTCAGGGCGGGAAAGGCAAGATACATCGGTATTTCAAACTGCTATGCCTGGCAGCTTGCCAAGGCGAATGCGCTGGCTGAAAAAGAGGGCTTTGCGAAATTCGTCAGTGTGCAGGGGCATTACAACCTTATCTTCCGTGAGGAGGAGAGAGAAATGGCTATGCTCTGCGCGGAGGACAATATAGCTATGACACCCTACAGTGCCCTTGCCAGCGGCAGACTCAGCCGACTCCCCGGCGAGACCTCGAAGCGAGCCGAGGAGGACAGCTACGCAAAATTCAAGTATGAAGCAACGAAAGAACAGGATGAGGTCATCATCCGCCGAGTTGCAGAGCTTGCCGAAAAGCACGGCGTTTCAATGACAGAGATATCTCTTGCGTGGCTGCTGACAAAGGTGGCTGCACCTGTGGTCGGAGCAACAAAGCTCCATCATATCGAGGGGGCAGCAAAGGCAGCAGAGCTGGAACTTACCGATTATGAAACAGCATATCTTGAAGAACCCTATGTGCCTCATGCGCTGGCAGGCGTTATGGCACAGAACAAGCCGGCAAACAGAAACGAAAAACACGTATGGTCAACGGGAAGTCAGAAATTATAAGGAGGATTCTTATTATGAAAAGCTTACCAAAGATCGCCCTCGGAGCATGGGCCTGGGGCAACGACGGAACATTCGGCGGCAGCCTGACGGCTGAAACTCTCCGCCCGATCTTCGACAAGGCTATGGAGAACGGTCTGAACTTATGGGATACAGCTTACGCCTACGGAATGGGCACTTCTGAAAAGGTGCTTGCAGGCTTTGTAAAGGGACTGCCGAGAGACAGCTATATCATTTCTGACAAGTTCACACCCCAGTGTGCTGACAGTTCCTCTCCAACGGCCATGAAGGATATGATCGAGATGCAGCTTGGACTCATGGAGCTTGACCGCTTCGATATTTACTGGATACACAATGTCTGGGAGGCTCCAAAGTGGACAGAGGAGCTTGCAAAGTATTTCGAGGGGAAAGACCATGCGCCGATGATCGGTGTTTCAAATCACGACCTTGCGGAGATAAAGCAGGCAGCAGAGATCCTGAAAGCACACGGCTTGAAACTCTCGGCAGTGCAGAACCATTACAGCCTTATCAACCGTTCCTCAGAGGATTCTGGCATTCTTGACTACTGCAAGGAAAACGGAATTACTTTCTTTTCCTACATGGTACTGGAACAGGGTGCGTTTTCGGGCAAGTATGATACTGCTCACCCCATGCCCGCAGGCTCGGCAAGAGCGGAAAGCTATAACCCCATTCTTGACAAGTTAGAAGTTATGAACAAGGCGTTTGGAAAGATCGCTGACAAATACGGTGTCGGTATCGCACAGATACCTGTTGCGTGGGCTGTTGCCAAGGGAACGCTGCCTATAATCGGTGTTACAAAGGTCAGCCATGTTGAGGACGCTGTCAGGGCAGCAAATATATCTCTCACTGCGGATGAGGTAAAGGAACTTGAAAGCGTTGCTGACGGCCTCGGGCTGAATGTGATACGCTTCTGGGAAAAGGAAATGAAATAAGCAGGTGATATTTATGAGAAAACTGATATTAACAATTATGGCTGCAATGAGTATGTTATGCTTTACTGCCTGCGGAAATGCCGACAGCAGCTCCGCAGCAGCCGATCCTGTTTCACAGGCAGGAGCCTCAAAGCAGGAAACGCAGACACAGAAGTCTGACAGCGGCAGCGGATCGGTACAGTCGGGAGAAGATAAGACCCTTCCCGCACAGACCGGTGAACAGCAGCAGGATAACGGGCCTGAAAAAAGCAGCGACAAGGACACGATAGTTGTATATTTCTCTGCAACAGGGACGACAAAGAGAGTTGCGGAGCGTATTGCTTCTGCCGCAAATGCGGATATCTTTGAGCTTATCCCCTCCGAGCCTTATTCAGACGCCGACCTTGACTGGAATGACAGGAGCAGCCGCACGACGATCGAAATGAACGATCCCGATGCCCGCCCGGCTATCGCAAACGATACTGTTGATCTGGAGGGTTACAAGACGGTGTATATCGGTTATCCGATCTGGTGGGGCGAAGCGCCGAGAATGATGAGTACATTTGTTGAGGCGCACAGCTTTGAGGGCAAAACGGTCATCCCGTTCTGCACCTCGGGCAGCAGCCCCATAGGCAGGAGTGGCGAAAACCTTGCTTCACAGGCAGGCAGCGGAAACTGGCTCGCAGGCGGCAGGCTCAATGCAGATATCTCCGAGAGCGAGATACAGGAATGGATAAACGGAATGAACTGACGAGGAGGGACTGTTATGCAGGCTAAGACCGCAAACATGATCAAAAGGATAGTTGATGCAGTGCTGACAGTCCTTCTGCTGCTCCTTATGGCCTTTCAGGTCACGGGGAATATGCTCCACGAATGGCTGGGCATCGGTATGACGGCAACTCTGATACTGCACAATATCCTCAACCGCAAATGGTACAAGGCGCTGTTCAAAGGAAAATATACGCCATACCGAATCACAATGACGGCTGTGAATACGCTGCTGCTCATATCGATCGCAATGACGGCTTTCAGCGGGATGTCCATGAGCGGCCACGCTGTGCCGTTTATGTACGGGCTTATCAATGTAATGACCGCCAGAGAGCTTCACCTGGCGATGTCCCACTGGTCGTTTATCCTTATGGGTCTGCATATCGGTCTGCACATCAAAGCTATGACAGCCAGAATGCCTGATAAGGGCAAGCTGGTATTCAGGATCCTCCTGACAGGCATTGCCGGTGTAGGGCTGTGGCTGTTTTTAAAGAACGATATCGCAAACTATATTTTTTTCAGGACACACTTTGCGTTCCTTGATTTCACAATGGCATCCTGGCTGGTCATCCTGCAAAACCTTGCAATGCTTTTGTTCTTTGTCCTTGCGGGCTATGTGCTTTCAGAAGTCACACAAAGGGGCAGGGATAAGAAATACTCTCCGAAGTCGCTCCTTTGGCTCGTCTGCGCGATCGTGACAGGTGTTGTGATGTTTTTTGCGCTTAAAGAGAGCACCGGCAGCGGCTCGGACAGCGCCGGCTGGCAGGCTTCAAACAGCAAAAAGCAGAGCAGCACGGTGAGCTCTGCTGACAAAAAGGGGACAGACGGTAAACCTGCGGCGATTCCAAAAGCCGCCGATGACGGATTTATCCTTGTTGAGGGCGGCAGCTTTGATATGGGCAGCCCCGATACGGAGAACTGGCGGATAGATGACGAAAAGCTCCATGAAGTAACTGTATTGTCTTTTTATATCGACCCTTACGAGAGCCTGCAATCTGATTACGAAGCGCTCATGTGCGATGACCCGAGCACCTTTGACGGTGACGGCCTGCCTGTCGATAATATCTCATGGCTCGAAGCAGTGCAGTATGCGAATGCAAGAAGCAAGGCATCAGGGCTTACCCCTGCCTACACGATCGCTGACGGAGAAGTGATATGGGACAGGTCGGCAAACGGCTACCGTCTTCCAACCGAAGCGGAGTGGGAATATGCCTGCCGAGCGGGAACGGAAACTCCTTTTAATACCGAACATTCTCTCAGCGCTGATGATGCGAATTTTTACGGGCATTACCCCTATGAGATCGAAGAAAACTATTTTGACGACGAGGTGCTTGAAGCACGCCCGGGCGAGTACCGTCAGAAGACAGTAAAAGCCGGCAGCTTTGAGCCGAATGCCTGGGGGCTTTACGACTGTCACGGTAATGTCAATGAGTGGTGCTGGGATTATTACGGCGAATATGATCTGTCAAAGACTAATGATCCCACAGGCGCAGAAGCAGGCACTCGCCACGTTTACAGGGGCGGCGGCTGGAACGACTTTGCAAAGAATATGCGAAGCGCCTACCGCGCCGCAGGCCAGGCGGATATGAAAAGCTATAACCTCGGTGTAAGGCTTGTCAGAAATGCAGACAATGCTCCTTCCGGAACTCTGACGGCGAAGGAGAACATAAAGGCCGGGAAGGGCGGTAAAACTCTGATCGCATATTTCTCCTGGAGCGGAAATACAAGAGGCATCGCCAAAAATATCAAGGAGCGCATCTATGCCGATATCGTCGAGCTGACACCTGTTGAGCCCTATTCCTCAGATTACAATACCGTCCTTATGGAAGCGCAGGAGGATCAGCACAGGCAGGCTCGTCCGGAGCTTAACGAGCAGATAGACAATATGGAGCAGTATGACACGATACTGCTGGGATATCCAAACTGGTGGGCTTCGATCCCGATGCCGATAGCTACGTTCCTTGAAAGCTATGACTTTTCCGGAAAGACGATAATACCTTTCTGTTCGCACGGCGGCGGACGCTTCGGCCAAAGCCTTACAGCTATCGCAAAGCTCGCCCCGGATTCGGTCATCGGGGAGGGATTATCCGTGCATTATTCCGGCGGCAGCACACTGGATGATGACATATCCGAATGGCTGGACAAAAACGGTATAAGCACAAAATGAGCTGAGGGAGGTAAAGCATGAAAATAGTTATACTTATGGCAAGCCCGAACTCAAAGGGTTCAACAAGCATCCTTGCGGAGCAGTTCAGGAAGGGTGCGGAGGAGAGCGGACACGAAGTTGAGATGATAAATGTATGCGAGCTGAACATAAACCCCTGCACAGGCTGTGTCGCCTGCGGATATGAGGGCGACTGCGTTCAGCGGGACGACAACGGGCTTATCCGCAAAGCACTGCTCTCATGTGATATGGTGGTGTTTGCAACACCGCTATATTACTACGGGATGAGTGCTCAGCTCAAGGCAGTAGTTGACCGCTTCTGCGCCTACAACAGCAGCCTTAACCGCAGACATCTGAAGTCGGCTCTCATCGCTGTTGCCTGGAACTCGGAAGATTGGACATTTGAAGCCCTGACCGCACATTACAGAACGCTGGTGCGCTACATCAATTTCGAGGATATGGGTATGATCCTCGGATACGGCTGCGGAAGTCCATCCATGACAAGGGCGAGCAGCTATCCCGAGCAGGCTTACAGATCAGGCAGGTCATTATAGTATATGCGCTCCTATGATCCCGGCAGCTCCTGAGAAACAGGCAGTCAGGAGGGGAGTACAAAAAAGTGCAGTCCGCGGGGGGCTGCACTTTTTTGATGCATTATTGTCTTACCGGGGAAATCTGCTGCCGGACCCATTCAGACAGGGCAGATGGCAAGAGATGGTTCAAAGAGAAAATGTGCGGGAGGAAATGGTTTATGGCTGTGCAGACTTCAGGGCGTCCCGATTGTATGGAACGCCCTGAAGCCTTGATAATGCTAAGTTTTAGCGCTTTTCAGCCTGATGCTTTTAACGCTTCCTCTTTTGAGTTACGATTATCGCACCGAGGAGGATCACAGCGGCGCACATTACAGGTGCTGAACTGCCGGCCTTGGGGTTGCTTGCATCAGAGCCGTTGTCTGCTTCCTTGCCGTAATCGTCAGAGCCGCCGGCTTTGAGGATCTTATGAAGCTGATGGAAGCTGAAAGCGAGAAGCTGAGAAACTCGCTGAACGACAAGTAATAAGAAATAGATAGCCCCCGCATACCGTTTGATGTGCGGGGGCTTTTATTATCTGTTGGTCTCTTTTTTATCGGTGCGGCCGAGGAGGTAATCTATGGAAACATCAAAGTAATCTGCGATCAGGATAAGTGTCTTATAGTCAGCTTCTCTTTCGCCGGTCTCGTATCTGCTGATGGTATTCTGATTGACATTCAGATCCATAGCCAGCCGCTGCTGGCTGACACCTTTTTTCTTCCGCAGTTCCTTTAATCTCATAGCTCCGTCCTTACTGTCATCAATTTTCACAAAATCTCTTGACATTATTATACCACTATGGTATAATAATTATATCCCATTATGGGATATAATATAAGGGGGTTGAAAATAATGTCCAAGACAGCAACATTCAATGACAGTGAAAAAGATAAAGCTCTTGTAAAACGAATCGAGAAATATCAGAAAGATAAAAAGCATAAGCACTTTATTGATGCTGTGAGAGAGCTTTGCGAGACCGGGCTGGATATTGAGAAGATAAAGAGAAAGTGAGGGAGAGAAACTATGAAAAGAATAATATTGATTTTATTGCTTGCATTAAGCACTTTTCTTATGAGCGGGTGCGGAAGTGCTATCAACAGTTTGAATGATGACGAAAAACTGATATTTGATAACTTAACGAATAACATCAATAAGTTTTTTGATCCTGCTTCGGTACAGATTATAACTTGTAGTGACCCTTTCCTTAACGAAGAGACCGCATTTATTTCGACAGATTTTAAATACTATTTTTGTCCATTAGTTGGTCATCCAGGTGTTGATTCATGGGTTGAAAATGAAAATTACGGAAAAGAAAAATGTGTAATGATACAAATAACTGCTAGCGATAAAAACGGAGGTAAGAGTTCTGTCGTATACTGCTTATGTTTAGATGGAGCTGATAAAGGAGATATGTATCAACACAGCGAATGGATTAATAAATTAACAATAGATAGCAATTCTGGTGATATAGCAAGTGATAAGATGGCACAGGCTATTACAGGTTTATTTTTTTCAGTACTAAAATCCCATGCTAAATCTTTATTAGGCTGTACATTAGCAGATGCTGATGATGATTATCCTATTTCACAAGGCTCTAACGTAGACACAGGTAAACTAAACAATGCTTTAAAGGAATACTTTGAGAATAAAGGATGGATTTGATTTCTATATTAGCTAATAATCTTAAGGACACAATGAATAAACCATAAACACGCCGCCCCGAGAGGGGCGGCGTGTTCGGTCTACAGCTTCTCTTTCAGAAGGCTGACTGCTTTTTCAAGGACGCTGTCACGCCCTTCGACATATTCGGCGAGGCTTCGTTCTATCCTGATGTCGGGGGAGAAGCCTTTGTTGTAGATATCCTCTCCGTTCTGAGCTAGGCACCTCATCGTGCATATACGAAATGAGCCGCCGCTTTCAAGCGGTATGCAAAGCGGCTGTCCCGATGAGCCTGCGGTGTTGCTGCCGATAAACACTGCATCGGTGTTCGCTTTCATCGCATCTACAAAATCCTCACCTGCCGAGAAGGTGTACTCGTTCATAAGCACGGCAATAGGTCCGTTCAGCTTTCCCGGAGCGTGGTTCTCGGTGCTTTCAGTCACGCTCTCGAAATAAATATGCCGGCTCATTCTGTACGCCTTTATGCTTTCCTCGTCGGAATACTTTTCTTCAAACTCGGCAAGAGACAGATCTTTCAGATCATCTCTGAACACCGACCACGCCTTGTATGTAGGCTGATACGTCTGCATCTCGCCGCTGAAATTCTGAAAATCTCCGTCAATGAACATCGCCGCGATCTGGTGTCCGTTGAAGCTGTTGCCGCCTGTGTTGCCACGAACATCAATTATGTATGCCTTAGCTTCGGCAAGCTCGTCGAAGTGTTTGTAAACTGCATCCGGCATCGAATTGTCGGCAAAGGAAAAGAACTTCAATACCGCAATGCCGTCTTCGGTAATCTCACACTTGAATGAGTCTCCGCTGACTAAGAGTTTCCTGCCGGTCTCTGCTGCGGCGGGAGTTTCGGCGTACCATTTTATCTTTGCGGCATCTTCTCTGGTGAGCGTGACATCAAATTCTCTGCCGTCCTTCTCAAAGGTGAACGAAGCGCAGCTTCCGGCTCTTCCGTACATCAGCTCGATCATTGCATTATTCCCGCAGGCTGCTTCGTTTGCGTGCCAGATATAGGGGTAGCAGTTCTCTTTGACATACTCCGCAGCATCTTTTCCGTCTATCCTTTTGACTATGCTGTAAAGAGGGATAATATCTTTATATTCCTCTGAAACGCATATGACAGCGATATCTTTCCCGAATCTGAATAAATATACAGGAAAAGCCGAAAAATACTGCGCATCCTGCCAAACATACTCTGGGAAAGATACATCCGTATGCCCGTCGCAAAGCAGGGCGGCAAACCTCCTCAGTTCACGGTAATACTCATAGGCATCCTTTGCCGCCAGAACACGAGGGAGTGCTTTTTTGTATTCCTCATCCCAGTCGATATCGACCTTATCCCAGAATGCAAAATTATATTCGGCTTCCTTCCACAGCTTTGACAGCTCGTATATTTTAAGTTCGTCTGGTATTTTATTCATAAATGAAGCCCTCACACTCGGTTAAGGCAATACCGCACAACCCCTGTGCGTCAGATGCGAAGTCAGATTTTTCGTCAGATTGCCTAAATTTGACACAGCCTTGCTGACGCAAGGCAAGGAGAATTTGGGTAATATGACGGAAAATATGCAAGCAGATGACGTGCAGAGGCGTTAGCCGCGGGTTGTGCGGTGTTGCCTTAATAATTTGGTATTATTATATCACATCCTGTGCTTTAATGTCAAGCCGATCCCATTGAGAGTAACAGGAGTTCCTGACAACGCTGTATATGTGCTACAAGGAGCTTGACAAGCGGTTTGCGGTCATCGGCAGCCGCAAGGTGACCAAGCAGGCAAGAAACGGAAGAAGTCCGCTCCGAACACGGAATACCACAAAGGGCATTACGATGATAGGCATTGTGGGTGAGAGCGAGCGCCTTTCGGGAACAGTTATATCAGATACGGTGAAGCGGAAGCCGTTTTGAAATTAAAGCCTTAGCCGACAATGGCGTGAACGATCATGCAACGGATATGTACCTCGATTACATCAACGGTCTGTCCGATGACAGTGGAAGCGTGTTCAGATCTGTCAGAAAATAGGAACAGCGCATTGGGACCTGTCGCCCAATGCGCTGATTTTTCTGCGGATATGCTGTTTTCAGTTGTTTTTTTCTTCGTCTTCGATGATGCTGTCGGTCACGCTCTGCTGTTCTGCCGGGATGTCCTGCGCAGGCTTCTCACTGTCATCGGGCTTTTCGTGATCGGGATCATCGTCGGTCATACGAACATCCTTTGTCTCTGAATAGAAGTTGATGATGATAGATGTTATCAGCGCCACCACAACGATGCCGTAAATCCCCAGCACCACCGAAAGCACCCGGCCTATCAGTGAGGTCGCGGTGATGTCTCCGAAGCCGATAGTCGTAACTATCGCAAAGCAGTACCACAGCGCATCGCCGAAAGATGACATTGATTCCTCAAAACTCATCAATACCAGCGAAAATGATACGATAAGTATGAGCAGCCCGAGAAAGACCTCGGCTGCCATTGAGCGGATAAAAATTCGCTTGAGTATGTCAAATCTTATCTGCGACATTGAGATCCCCAGCAGGCGCACAAAGGTCTGTATCGTTATGCCCAGACTTATCAGGATCAGGCCTTCAAAAAGAACCGGCTCATTCTCTCCGACAGCTGCTTTAGGCACGAGCATCAGCATCAGCGACGCAAGAATAAAGACAACGTCTCTGATAATAACAAATGCTTTTCGCCTTTTGATTATCGAGACGACACGCGAATATATCAGCGAGATGCCGTAGAATACATAGAGCAGCCTGACAGAGGTAACAGTATCCGTAATTGACATTGTGATCCCGCCCGCGAGAAATATGGCTGCAAGACCGGTATATCGTATGAACTCCATTTTGTCCGTCGGTTTCATTCGCATCGCTCTTACAATGTCGGATATGCCAAGCGAGGCGAATACCACCACCACCGTATATTTCAGTGAAACGGCGACACCCGAACCTGTGAGCAGTTTTATCGAAAGTATCATCGCACCGAAAAGCATAAGCACTTCATCGGTCTTGAGTCTGCTGTTTTGGCTTATTTTCATAAACTGGTTCCCCTTCAGGTCAATGTGCCATTCATTGAAAGCTTCATATACTCGCACACGAAATGGAAAACTCCGTCGATATAGATCAGCGCAACACCGGCAACGCCGACGAGCGGCACTGCAAGATCAATGAGCTTGTTCTTATGCGTTTTTGTGTAGCTGAACAGCAGGATGACAGGAATGATGATGATCATTTCAAAGGTCTGTCCGATACCGCTGCTGAAAATTACCTCCAAAGCCTTCAGCATCTGCTCCTCAGTGGGGACAGTATATCCGAGGTTGACAAGGTGTAACGCTGTCAGAAAGATAAGCAATATAAAGTCAAGTGCAGAAAATATCAGTATATTCACTGCCAGCTTCTTTGAAAAGCGCAGAGAATTGTGATTTGTTTTCAGATAGGCTTCATAATCCTCATGGGTCTTGCCTTTTTTCAGAAACTGTGTCTCGGTGACCTTGAAATAACGTGCTATGGCAATAAACAGTGCAAAGGTCATCGGCGGCTTGGCGGTCAGAAATGGGAAAATATAGGTCGGAAGAACTAATACATGGGCAGCGGCAAGTGTTTTCAGGCAGCCGCAGGCGATCTCATAGCCTATCGGCAGAAATATCAGTGCGCGGAAAAGGTATATTTTTTTGCCCTGAAAATACTTCTTTGGATTATAGTTGATGAAAAACATAACAAGGGTACAAAGCGTCAGGTCGATAAAGATGTTGAATGAGATAAATCCCGTTGAGCTTTTAGCAATGGTTTCTTTTATCGACTCGGCGGCAGCCGCGTGTGAACCTAAAAAGGCCTCTGCACCCGTCATAATGAAACGTTCAAACACGATAAAATACAGTGCTGTCAGTCCGGCAGCGATAGCGGCATTTGTGATTATCGCAGTTTTATAGTTGCCCCTTCCGTTAAGGACAGCCGCAAAGCCGCTGATAAGGAGCAGCGGCACAGACAGGTTCTTGCCGGTACTCAGTACGGAGGAAGCAGTCTGAAAACCGCTCCCTTCGCCGTAAATGATAACATACATACCGCAGATCGTTCCGATACAGGCTAACATAATAAGGAACCAGCCCAGCATTTTTAAGTAGCGGTATGAGAGAAAGCCCTTGTATTTGATGTCGTTTTCGGCGGTTATCTCGTAAAACCGCGGTTTGCGGCGGGGCTTATCCTCTGCCGTTATGTCAGATGTCTCTGCTGCTTCGGAAGCATCTGCTGAGGGAGCAGTATCTTCGGTATCCTCGGCAGCTTCAACGACCTCGGTCAAATCGGATCTACTGTTCTCTGTCATTATACAAAACTCCTTAAACTAACAATATGTATATTTTACCGTTTGTATTATAACACTTTTTGTCAATAATGTCAATAGCTATACTAAGCTGAGTGTTTCAGCATCTTCATACATATCATATAGTTCAGATAGACGGGATACGGCCGGATCGCTTTGTGTGTGAGGTCAATGCATAAGCTGCTGCGCTGTCAGCTTTCCTCAACGAGCTTTGACTTTAAATTTATAAGTGCTGTGTTCTTCGGTGCCGTTTTCGTCTGTGCTGTACGAATCCAGATCCTTTATCTCAACGGTATCGCCCAACTTGACGCCCAGCTGACCGGCATAGCCCTCGCCAATATAGACCTCGTCTGCTTCAGGCTCCTCGCCCAGACCGCTGATGCCGGTGTAGAGTTTGAAATCACCGTATGCAGCAAAGCTTATAAGTGCTTCCTTTTTGCCGTTGACTTCGGTGTTGATATAGTGCTGATACAGATACTCGCAGTCCTTTATCTCATCCAGGCCCTTGATGAATTTGTCGGCCTTCCCGGTATCGCAGCCCAGTTCGATCACTGCATCCATATTGTAGATATCGGGATTGTAAAGCTGCGATATAGACATTGAAATAATGAAGATCGCAATAGTTATCGCAAGCTCGACGAGTTCTTTGAAAGTAGAAAAGCCGGCAGCGCATAACTGCCGGTTTTGTTCTTGCCCCTATTTTGACACCCATCCTGACACCCATACTTGTGATATTTTGCACACTTTTACGCACGGTTACAACACAGAGCCAGAAAAAGTAAAAGTGCCTCAAACCACGAAAACGCGCAGTTTAAGGCACTTTTTGGATGGTCGAGGTGACGGGACGTTGAACAGTGGCTTCAAGTCTGCGTTTCGACAAAAAAATCTCGCCAACATTCCGGACGAAGCCCGAAATATTGCCGAGATTTCTGGTCGAGGTGACGGGACTTGAACCCACGGCCCCTACGTCCCGAAAGGCTATGAACAGATGTTCTGATTTAATGCTTTCTGCCAAAACGCGCCGTGTTGCGCAGTTTCGTGCGAGAGGATTTCAAGTGTTTTGCTGTGGTCTGGTGCAGTTTGCTGTGAGCGTGGTGTCCTGGTAGTGTCCTGAGAAATCAGTCCCCGGCAACTGCTTCAATCTCCTCAACAGTCGTAACTGTAAGCTTCCTCGAATTCGTCTCATCGGGCAAGGCATAGGCCAGCGTCTGAATGTCCCAATGCCTTTTGAGCAGATAGATTTTCGGCTCTGTATAGAACACGGCATAGTCGGATCTGTACTCCTCACCGCTGCCGAACAAAGAGGGCTCCGCATCAAGGACGATCATCACCTCTGCGCCCTCCTTGACCTCTCCGTCGTTGTAGTAAGTTGGGACGTCACAGGTGGTTTTGCCGTCGGTGAGAAGGACGGAGGCTCTGCCGTCCTTGACAGACTGTACGGTGCCGAAGAAGCGGTAAAGGTCAGCATTGCCTCTGCTTTCAGAGCTGACTTCGTCTCCCTCATGTATTATCGCTTCTCCGATATAGCCGGGTATCACTTTGTCGTTGGCACCGTCGTTGAAGAGGTACCCTGAAAAGTAGATGCTGTCCGAATAATCACCGAGATCGGCTTTCATGCTGTTGTCAAGCTCATTGAGATCGATCTCAAGCTTATAGAATTTGTTCCCGAGCTCGTAAATGCTGCCCTCGATACGTTTCAGATAACAGACACATTCTGTCAGAGGAGCCGACCCTTTATTCCCGCCGAGCTCGTACAGCGTGGAAAAATTGATCTCAATAACATTCTTGTCGAATACATTACAGTATTCTACGGCAGCCTTATCTTCACTTAGCCTGATATCCGCCTTGACGGGCAGCCCGAAACGGTTGTTGATGATCTTTTCGGACACTGTCTTTTCTTTTGATCCGTAGATGTGATCCGAAAATGCGCTTCTTTCGAGCGTCACCGTGAGCTGTTCGCCTTCGTATTCATAGGTTAGGTTTTCGCCGTTGTAGCTTATAACGTCAACAGTTTTCAGCTTCGGCTTTTTTTGTCTCATCGTGGTCGTTGACGCCGCCGTTTCCGCAGCGGGAGCGGTCGTGGTCACAGCCTCTGTGACCGATACCGGAGACAGACTTTCCGCTTGCGACGGGCTTTCGGTATCCGTACACCCGACAAGCGAAACTGCTGCGCACAGAGCTGCAATATACGCTTTTATGCTCATGCTTCTGCCTCATTACTTATCTATCGTTATCTCGCCTGTCACAGCATTGACCTTGACGTAGTTGTTTTCCATCCCATTCAAGGTGTTGACCGTGTATGTAAAGCACCATGTCGGTTCATATCGGGCAGGCTTGACTTCACCGTAATCAGCATTGATGCTCTCGTTTGCCTTAGAGTCGTTTGTCCTTGCAGGCCCGGTAGTTTTCAGACAGTAGATCAGTCCGACCTTTTCAAAAAGGTAGCTCGAATTGGGGGCGAGCTCTTTCTCGAGAGTATCCACCGCTGCCGCAAGAGACATTATCTGCTCCTGCTTTTCGGCAGTGAATTTCCAATCGCCGCAGGTATAGTTGACAAATCTGACATCATCTATCCCATAAAGATCTATCGAGAATGACATAGGATTATATGACGTTATCACTTCATAAAATCCTCTATCCTGCACCTCAAACAGCGGAGTGAACTGAGATTCGATCTCGACCCCTTTATACTTGAATCCCATTGTTACTCCCGCAGCATACTCATCAAGATCGGCGTTGTAACATGTGTAGAGGCTCTCCGGGAATATCTCAAGGTCATTGAAATGCCCTTCAAGCAGATAGCTGCTGTATTTCACAGCAGCATCGAACAAATCTCCGACTGTACGATTCTCCGTTCCGACCTCGATCGTAACATTATCATCCGTTCCCGGATAGTATCTCTTATCCAGCTGATAGTCGTTGCTTCCGAGCGGAAGACTACCGTTTTTTCTGGAATTATCCGGGCTTCCGTTTACATATACGGCAAGATCGTAGTCATTCAGACCCTCGGAGTAAACAAATCTTCCTTTCTCGGGGTTTGTGATGTTTTTCTCATTATACTTCTCGCCGAAAAAGCGCTTGAAATATTCCTTGCTGTCAGTCTCATCGTTTCTGTTTTCGCGTAACTCGGGCAGAATGCAGTAAACCTCTGACACCACTGCCGGTTCTATCTTATCCGGCATAGTGAGCACATTCCCGAAACTCTTGCCCTGCAGGTCTTCATAGCCGTCCCAGGCCTGAGAGGGTGCAACCATTTTTGTTATCTCTGTTTCTTTGGTATGCTCTTCGTTGTCCTGAGAAGCACATGAAACAAAGACAAAACAGAAAAAGATAATACTCAGCAGCGATATTGGCTTTCTCATAATTGACTAACCTTTCACAACACATAATACACATTTAAGCTTATGATAGTTGAAATATCATTTATCTATCGTGATCTCGCCTGTCACGGCGTTGAGCTTGATATAGTATAACTTTGATCCGTCTGACGTATTAGTATTGACGGTGAACACCCATGTCGGGACAAAGGGCGGGTCAACGACCTCACCGTAATCTTCATCTATACTTGCATTGATGATCGGGTCGTTTTCGTAGATAGGAGCAGTTTTTTTCTTGCAGTACAGCAGCTCCACCCTGTTGAATTTGTATTTTGAATTCGGCGCAAGTTCACGTTCAAGGATCTTGACCGTTTCTTTTAACGGGATCATCCCGTTCAGCGTTTCGGCTCTTAGTTTATTATCCGCCCAATAAACGCTGAGGACGCCTATGTCGTCTATCCCGTAAAGGTCAAGATCAAATGTTGCCGGAACATAGTAAGTTCCGACAACATAGAACGATTTGCTTACTCTTTTATCGAGAGGTGTAAAACGGTATTCCAGAGGGATTCGTTCATATTTCAAACCGATCGTTACATCTGCTGCATAATTGTCGGTATCAGAATTATAAAAATGTATAAGATCAGCTGCATACAGTTCACATTCCTTAAAATGTCCCTCAAAGATATTGCTGCAATACTTCAATGCAGCATCGCATATCGCACCGACAGATTGTTTTTCTTTACCGATATCCAGCAGTACATCCCGATCCTTTGTAGGGATGTACCTGTTTTTAAAGCTGTATCCGGATGTGGTCATGCTCAGCGGAACAGCTCCGTTTTTTGATACTGTACCCGGACCGTGCCGGAATACCGCATAATTGTCGCTTGACTTTTCTGAATATGTATAATCTCCTTCTGGCATATTAACGATACATTTTTCATTATAATCATCCCCGAAGACCTTTTTGAAATATTCTTTGCATATATCCTTATCGGCCTGAGCTTCATCTTTTTCGGCAAAGATGCTGTAAACATTGTCAACTGTAGTGGGCTCTATCTTCTCCGGCATAGTGAACACATTCCCGAAGCTCTTGCCCTGCAGGTCTTCATAGCCGTCCCAGGCCTGAGAGGCAATGACCTTTCCTTCTTCAAGCTCGATTTCCTTGGTGTCGGTACTGTTGTCTTGTTCGGAGCAGGATGTGCTCAGGATCAAAGCTGAAAGCGCAAGCGACAGCAGCGATATGTTTCTTTTCATTTTTCTGACCTCCTGAAAAAAATGGGTGCGGAACACTCCACACCCATATAAACGTCAAAACACCCCGATTTGTGAGACCTGATCATTCCAATTCTTCAGTTTTCAGCGTTTTGCACAGTTTGAGCAATTCGTTCTTGGGCAGATCGCCGGTTATGAGGAAAACATAACCTTGCTGATACCATACCACAGAATAATGATTCTGGCCTTCGGCCTCGCCGAACATATACTGTATGCCGTCCTCCTCATACAGAGACAGCGTCATTTCATCAGGGAAAAAGGCATCTTTATATGCAGAAGGAATAAACTGATAGAAATGTATAGAGTTGCCATCATCCGGAGCATCTACCCAGATCTGTACCGAGGCAAATAACATATTGTCGCAGATCACTCTTGTGTACTCCTTCGGGATGCCGTCCAGCGTATAGATCTCATCGAGGGACAACTTGAGATCTTCGACAGAGCCGATATTGAAATTCACCGTTCTGCCGCCGTCGGAGTCCTCGGCGGTGTAGTTCCACTTCATTTTGTTGGTCATACCGATGCAAAAGCCTGCCGCAAATATCGCAGCGATGATAAGTGCGGCTTTGAGTCTGCCTCGCAGGAAAGGCTTGCGCTCCTTCCCGATGATACCGCTCATCTTAGCCTCAAAGCTCTCGGAAAACTCAAAGTCCTCGGGCAGAGAGAGTTCCTCGGCCAGCAACTTTGTTTCACATATTTCTGCAAGTGCAGCACCGAATTCTTTATTATTCATTCCTGCGTTCCTCCTCCAGCAGCTCGCTGAGCTTCTGACGTGCGTGATGTATGCGCTGCCTTGCGGCATCTGCGGAAATGCCGAGTGTGCGCGCTATCCCGTCGTAATCAAGTTCGAGTTCAAATCTGAGATACAGTATCTCGCTGTCCGTATCTGCGAGCAGACTGATACAGTGGGCAAGCTCACAGCTGTCACTGTCGGGCAGATCTTCGGTCTGAGGTACAGCTATGGTTTCCTCCGAAAAGCTTATCTCCTCTGTACGATTCTCACGGCGCAGCATATCTACTGAGACGTTCCTGACTATTATAACGAAATAGGACTGCAATTTGTGAGACGGCAGATTGTGAACTTTCTGAAAACATTTTGCAAGCCTGAAAAAAGCCTCGGAAAGCGCATCCTCAGCCATCTGGATATTCCCCAGAAGGCTGTACGCCTTGCTCATCCCGAGACGGCGGTTCTCGTTATAGAATTTCTCAAATTCCCGCCTGACGGGCTCGCTGTCGATAAGCGCCATATAAGCCGAAAGCATTTCATCACATCCCTCGATTCGGATATCGTCAGGTTTTATTTTATCACAAGGTGCAAGGAAATGCAAGGGCACTTTCTCAGATCTCATTTTGCTTTTTCCTTTTCGCTGATAAAGAACACACTGAAAATATGGTGTAAACGGCAGTCCGCTTTGGAGCCTCACAGGGCGGATATTTTGTAAAAGCCAGCATCGCATCCGGCAGTCCACCTGCCTCGCCGTTGGCGGGCTGGCGACCTGCCGAAGGCAGCTGGCTCGGGGGCGGCTGCCCCCAGACCCCCGCTATGGCGTAAGGAGAAATGCGGAGCCGAACCCCGCAGCTGATATTTTCATCAGCTCTATCCCCCGGTAAAATTGCTAACAAGCTAACAGAGCTATCCAAAGGTCGCATATGCGTTGTTTGCCCTGTTAGCTTTTTGTTAGCACAATTGCAAAGTCACCCACCACAACTCCCTGTGTGACCTCGACAGCCAAGGTCGGACAGGTAAGCGAATGAGAGGACAGAACGCCACAGTGCGCATTTGTGACCGCCTGTGGGAGAGGTTATGGCGAAAAGGAAAAAGCAGAGGTAATTGTCACTTTGGAGCGTAGTCCGAGGGCTTGTTTCGGTAAGCGGGTTAAAAATCGGACGCATAAGCGCCCGATCATTCACATCGGACGGGCAAAGCCCGCCGATTTTGCGAGGTTTGCGGGGCTGAAATGCAGCTCGAGTGTGTACGCACATTTTGGAAATTTGCTCGAGGGTGGGAGCGCAGATGAGCTGAAACTGTCGTGAAACCGCCTAGTTTGGGGCTCGAGCGAGGGTGCATATGCCGAGATGATAACTTTCTGTGTTGTGAGTGGAAACTCTTTCTCTTCCGCTGGATTTCCGTTTGGTTCTATGGTATCCTTTGACACAAAGCCAATCGGAGATTGGCTTGGAAAGGAGGTGGTCGAATGGCATACATCGAACCGAGGACTAACAAGAAAGGCGAGATAATCTCGTACAGAATCAGGGTGAGCCGAGGATATGATGACGAAGGCAACAGGCTCAAGCCGTACTTTATGACCTAGGTGTCGGAGAAAGGAATGTCGAAGCGGCAGATCGAAGCGGAGGTCAACCGTCAGGCGGTGCTGTTCGAGGAAAAATGCAATATGGGCAAGGTTGCTGACAGCAGTTTGAAGCTCCGCGACTTCATACCGCAGTACCTTGACACCGTATCCGTCACGATGTCTCCGACAACGCTGCATTTTTACAAGCAGGTCATCAACAATCACATACTGCCGAAGCTCGGCGGGAAGAAGCTGACAGATATCAAGCCACTGCACGTTCAGCAATTCATCAAGTACCTATCCGATCTTGAAGCTAAACACAAATCACCGACCAATGATTCGGGCAAGTTGTCTGCGACAACGATCAGACGTTATCTGTGCGTGCTGCAATCCATATTCCGGCTTGCTGTGAAGCTCGACATTCTAACGGTCAATCCGGCGAAAGCAGAGAAGCTGACCCTACCAAAAAAGGTCGCGCCGAAGATAGAAATATTCACCAAAGCCGAGGCCGCCGAGATGCTCAAATGCTTGCAGACCGAGCCGCTTGCGTTCCAGACTTTCATACAGCTTGCGATCATAACGGGAGCAAGGCGAGGTGAGCTTGTGGCGCTGAAATTCAGCGACTTCGATTACGTCAAAGGTCAGGTGACGATATCAAGAGCGGTCATCAAAGTTGACGGCAGCGGCTATCAGATCAAACCGCCGAAGGATTACGAGGTACGCACAGTGACGGTAAATCAGCACTGCATCGAGTTGGTAAAACAATTACAGATAGAGCAAGAGCGAGAGCGCAAAAGGCTCGGCAGCAAATGGGCGGGTGACGAATGGCTGTTCACCAAGTGGAACGGCGAGATCATGAACGTGCAGACACCCACTCGGCAGTTCAGCAAGTTTCTTGAACGCCACGGTTTGAAGCACCGAAAGCTGCACAGCCTGCGGCACACATCGGCAACGCTCCTGCTGTACGGCGGCATCAACATTCGGCAGGTCCAGCAGCGGCTCGGACACTCGGAGCTCGAAACGACACAGAAATATCTGCACCACCTGTCCGAAGCGGATGTCGAGGCGGTGAACGTACTGACCAATATGATCGAGCCGGACGAGCGGAAGGATATTGATGTCTCGGCATAGCGCCCGGAGCGTATGCACCAAAAAAGCAGGGCGATCCGAAAGGGTCGTCCTGCCGATTTTGAAAAATGGAAATAGTGTCCTGAGTAGTGTCCTGAGCGTGACAAAAATCAAATGCGCCGTCTCAGCCAAACGCTGAAACGGCGCATTTACGCGATTTGCTGGTCGAGGTGACGGGACTTGAACCCACGGCCCCTACGTCCCGAACGTAGTGCTCTACCAAACTGAGCTACACCTCGAAAGCCACTATAATATTTTATCACTTGTTGCCGCTTTTGTCAAGGGGTATTTTGAGATTTTTCTTCATCAGCTCGATTTCTTTTGCTTTTGGGCTTGATTTGCCCGGAAATATGTGGTATAATAAAGAATAGTCTGATGGACTGAGACTATATGCCGGCCTGTTTTCCTTGCGCCGGCTGAAGGAGATATTATGATGCTTCCGATAAAACGTACTATCGCTGTGCTTGCCTGCGCTGCGCTGTTATGCGGCTGCGGGAATGTCATCGGCTCGGACGATGGCGCTGTTACAGTGACGGAGAAAGAGTCCTCCGCTGTTACCGTTTCATCTGTTACTGTACCGACAGAGACAACTCCTGCTGAGACGACAGCTCCTGTCACAGAATCGGTGACAGATACCTCTGCGGCGACCTCTGCACCAAAGGAGAGCAGCACAGAGTCTTCAACAAAGGCTTCATCAAAGACCGAAACTACAACTACTGCCGCCCCCGCTCCGGTCGTTACTACTGCGCCTGTTGTAACTACACAGCAGCCTAAACCGCAGACGACTAAGCCTCCGGCTCCTGTAGTGACAACTACACTCCCTCCGGCTCCGCAGCCGCGCACCGATCTCCCCAAGAACGAGATCGACCGCTTCTTTGCACAGTCGGTGTTCATCGGTACGTCCGTAGGCCTCGGCCTGAAATCCTATATCGAGTCAATGGGCAAGGGTTATCTCGGTGATCCGCTTATAATCGCCCAGAACTGCTATGGCCTCTATTATGACGAGGGGCAGAACGGCGTTCAGTATATGCTCAATTATAAGGGCGTCACCGCTCCCGCAAGGAATATTATCAAAATGACAGGCGCCAAATATGCCTTCATTCAGGTCGGTACCAACGATATGTTCGCCAACGCCGATATGATGGCTCAGAAATATATCGCTTACATCAACGGGATCAAATCTGTAAACCCCGATCTTATCATTTTTATCGAGGCACTGACCCCGATATACAAGGCAAGAGAGATCGGATACCTGAACAATGCGACTATTGACGGTATGAACGCTAATATGGCCGCCTACTGTGCCAAAACTCCCGATATGTATTTTATCGACGTCAATACTCCTATCAAAGGGGCTGACGGCGCCATAGCTCCCCAGTATTGCTCGGATAAATATGTGCATCTGACAAACGCAGCGTATAAGATCTGGATGGATCGGGTAGTAGCAACAGTTTCAAATCTGATCGCTCTTGAAAAAGCAGCAGAGAATGCTGTCACAGCTTATGAGTCCGAAAAGACCGTCGAGACACAGCAGGCCGCCAAGACCGCTGTCGCAGCGCTGGACCTTTCTGCTCTCAAAAATTCGCTTAATGCCAGGATCGCAAAGATCAAGCCTGAGAAGAAAAAGGTCGTGACAGAGCCGGAGCCTGCCCCGGAGCAGGAGACCGATACAGGTTCTTCAGAGCCGGAGCCCGAGTCTCAGCCGGAAAAAACGGCTGATACGGAAGAATAAGAGAACAGCCCGTTTTGCAAAATGCAATGCGGGCTTTACTTTTGTTTGACAATGTGCTATAATACCCCTTGGAGATGATCGTATGAAAAGGATACTAATCGTCGATGACGATATACATATAGGCGATGCTCTTGCGGAGCTGCTGTCAGCAGAGGGCTATGCAATATCCCGCGCTTATTCCGGGACAGAAGCCCTGTATGTCCTTTCGGAGAGCCAGCCGGATCTTGTGCTGCTGGACCTTATGCTCCCGGGGATGTCAGGGGAGGAGCTGCTCCCGAAGCTGGGGGATGTCCCGGTCATAGTAATGAGCGCCAAGGCCGATATAGCCGACAAAGTCGGGCTTTTGATGAACGGCGCTTCCGACTATGTCACAAAGCCTTTCGATTCCCGGGAGCTCATCGCAAGGATATCTGTGGCGCTGAGAAAAACAGCCGGGCGGGAGAGCGGCAAGCTCTCGGCCTGCGGACTGGAGCTCTCTGCCGATATACTCACTGTTTCGGCCGGGGGGCAGGATATCCGCCTTACCAGAACAGAATGTGCTATCCTGAAGCTGCTTATGCAGAATGAGGGCAGGCCTGTGGGCAGGGGAGCCATACTGGATGATATCAGCCTGGATACCCCCGACTGCACCGAACGCTCCCTCAAGCAGCATATATCAAATATCCGCAAAAAGCTGCAGGCCGCCGACGGGACGGACCATATCGAGGCTGTCTATGGCATAGGATTTTTGCTGAGATGATCTTGACAAAATCTTGACCTTCTCTTTACCGGTTCCTTGACCGCAGGGGTGTATGATGTTTTCAGAAAGGAAGGATATGCTATGGAATATGTACTGAAAACAGAAAACCTCTGCAAGAGCTACCGGAGCCATCAAGTGCTCAGGGATGCGACAATGAATGTCCCCAAGGGCTCTGTATACGGCCTTGTCGGGAGAAACGGCGCCGGGAAAACGACCCTTATGCGCCTTGTCTGCGGATTGCAGACGCCGACTTCCGGGAGCTATTCCCTTTATGGCGCAGCCTATAATGACCCGTCTGTCAATTCCGCCCGCAAAAGGACCTGCGCTATCATTGAGGCTCCCTCTATCTATCAGAATATGACCGCCAGGGAAAACCTGGATGTCCAGTTCTCCCTGCTGGGGATGTCCTCCGGTAAAGCCGCAGACGATCTGCTTGAGCTGGTCGGTCTGACAGATACCGGAACGAAAAAAGCCGGGCATTTCTCCCTCGGTATGAGGCAGCGCCTCGGGATCGCCGTAACACTGGCAGGAAACCCGGACTTCATCCTGCTGGATGAGCCCATAAACGGCCTTGATCCTCAGGGCATCGTCGAGATCAGAGAGCTTATCCTCAAGCTCAACCGCGAGAAGAATATAACCGTCCTCATATCCAGCCATATCCTTTCGGAGCTCTCGCTTCTGGCTACCGATTACGGCTTTATGGATAAGGGACATATCATCAAGGAGATCAGCGCCAGGGAGCTGGAACGCAGTATGCGCAAGTCTATGCGCTGTGTGATCTCTTCCGCTCCGGGATTTGCAAGAGCGGCCGAAAAGCTCGCTCTCGAATACGAGATAATCTCCGACAGCGAAGCCCTGCTCTTCGGCAATACAACTGTTACCAGTCTGGTAGAGGCTTTGTCCTCCGAGGGCTGCGAGCTTATTACAGTAAGCGGGAACGACGAGAGCCTGGAGAGCTTTTTCCTCGACCTGATCGGAGGTGACGGGAATGTTTAAGCTCCTGAAAACCAACCTCCGCCATCTGACATTCAGACGGATCTTCCTGCTGGCTGCTGCGGCAATGCTCTTACTGGGCATCGACGCCGGTCTCAGCATGAGGCGCAATAATTTCTTCACCTCCGAGGATTTCATCTTCGGAGTCCCCATCGTAGCGGGAGTCGCTATCTTTATTATCGCCCGCGAGCATTCCGACGGCACACTCCGTACAAAGCTCACTATCGGCTACACCAGGCCGCAGATCTTCTTCTCCTTTATCATCTCTTCGTTTATCTGTATGATCGTGCTTTTCCTCTGCCTGATACTGCCGTTTTTTATGATCGGAGGCATTTCCTTTTCGGAGATCATGCCGGCAGGGAAGATAGCTTTCGTCTTTTTTGTGATATTTATGGTCTATGCCGCTGTCTGCATCGGAAGCGCAGCCATAGCTCTATGCTTCTCCAGGCTGGTAGTCATTATCGCAGTTACCGTTCTGGCTGCGCTGACAATGGCAGGAGTCGGAGGCTCTGCCGCCAGAAGGCTCTCCTATCCTGCTACTTTCATGGAGCATGAATACGATGCCAGGCTTGATGAATATATAGCTTCAAGGGAAGTACCCAACCGGGAATATGTTACCGGCTTCAACAGAGATATCCTGCGGACCGTATATAAGGCCAGCCTTTTTACACAGATGAGGGGAGTCGATGACTATGTTTCGGTATTCCTCTATCGAGGCGCGGATGTTCCCATGGAGCAGTATGTTGAGATCTGCAGGAACGATACCACACTGGACGACAGCGATTCGACTATCCTTGCTATCCGCAGCATATATCAGTTCCCGCTGTTTGCCCTGGGCTGGATAGCTGTCTCGCTGGCAGCAGGCATCATAGTATTCAGAAAGAGAAATATCAACTGAGGAGGCTTTGGAATGGTATGGCTCATCATCGCGGCTTCGGCTGCCCTCATAGCTTGTCTGCTGCTGGTGCTGAAGATCGCTGCAATGCGGAAAAGCGTTGATGAGATACTGTCCTGCCTTGAATTATCCCGCAGCAGCGACACTAATTCCGTTATCGGGATAAGCAGTTCGGATAAAAAGCTCCGGGCTCTGACCGACCTGCTCAACAGCCGTCTGGAAGAGCTGCGCCGGGAGCAGCTAAGATATCAGAACGGCGACCGCGAGCTGAAAGATGCCATAACCAATATCTCCCACGATATCAGAACGCCCCTGACAGCTATTATAGGATATCTTGATATTATGGAAAGAATGCCTCGGAGCGGGGAGGATTCCCGCTGCCTTGCAGTTATCCGAGAGAGAGCCGAGGCTATGAAAGAGCTGACAGAAGAGCTCTTCAGCTATTCTGTCATACTCTCCGAAAAGACCCGCTCCGAGCCGTCTGACACAGATATAGGCAGAGCATTGGAAGATAGTATCATGGCTCACTATGCTGTCTTTACCGAGCGGGGAATAGTTCCCGAAGTCAGCCTCCCGGAAGAGAAGATCATAAGGAAGGTCGATCAGAAAGCCCTCTCAAGGGTGCTTGCGAACCTTCTCTCCAACGCCGCAAAATACAGCGAAGGAGATCTTTCCGTTGCGCTCAAAGCTCCCTGCGTAATGACATTCTCCAACCTTGCCCCATCTCTTTCCCAGACACAGGTCGAGCGGCTCTTTGACCGCTTCTATACCGTCAAAACAGCAAGAGGCAGCACCGGCCTCGGCCTTTCGATCGCCAGGACACTTACCGCCGATATGGGAGGCAGCCTTACAGCCTCTCTGAACAACAGCAGACTGACCATAACTCTCTCGCTGCCGGAATGACCTGACCTGCCTGGCCGGCCTCTGCCTTTCTGCACTTGCAGCTGCCACAAAATAAATGAATGACCGCCCCGCAGCATAACGGGGCGGTCTTGTTATAGGCAATACCGCACAATCCCTGTGCGTCAGATGCACAGTCAGATTTTTCGTCAGAGTGCATAAATTTGACGCAGGCGGGCTGACGCCCGGCAAGGAAAATTTGTGTGCTATGACGGAAAATATGCAAGCAGATGACGTGCAGAGGCGCAAGCCGCGGGTTGTGCGGTGTTGCCTATATTGTCTGCGGCTCAGCGGTTGTGCCCTGACAGGATATCTTTGATATCAGCCTCCGCCTGTGCTCTTAGTCTGGCGCTTGTCAGCTTTTTTGTGATCTGTATAAGCTCGCGGTATCCATCGCTCCCGGTGTCGATGTCAACGGCGGAAATGTCCGTCCCATTGACTGCAACGCCGAAGTCACTCTCCAGACGTTTTTTTATCAGCCCGCCTATCTCCGCATCCAGCTCCGGCAGCTTCCTTTCCAGCTGTACGACAGGTATGCCGTACCTCTCAGGGGCGTTTGCCACAACGCTCTTGACATACTTGGAAACAGCGCTCCTGATCTGCTCGCTGAAGCGTTCAAGATCGAATTCGTCAAGGCGGTGCAGCTCGATGAAACGGTCATAATCCTCGATGTGGAAGGTTATTGAGCCGCGAACTGCCACAGGCACCGAGAACTCGGTGTATGTCGGGTCAAAGACATCAAAGTAAGGAACTCCGAACCTTACCTGCACCAGCTTTGCCAGATTGATGAAATACACTTCCGCCTGGAAAGGGGAGCCCCCGCCGCAGGCAGCCGTGATCAGCGGAGCAAGCAGCGGCAGATTGCCTGTCGAGAGCTTCTGGCTGAAAGGCCCCCAGACATAATCATGGCTGCCCTTGCAGACGAACACCGCCAGCGAGCCCTCCCGCACGGTCAGCACAGCCCCCCAGCGTATAGCGTTCTCTCTGCCGGGCCTGCCGCCCCGCGGCCTCCATTTCCAGATAAGATAATCCGGCTCGTCGCAGCGGACAGCGTCCCGCAGACCGGCTCCCGGGTTGAAAATGCTCATAGGATCACCTCGCTATCTCTTCCTTTTTGAGTAAAACAATGCCGGTATGCCCAGCAGATATATGTTGAGCAGCACCCATCCGATCTTTGCTCCCACACTCCATGAGGAATACCCCCGCTGTGCTTTTTGCTGAGTGTACCGGACTTTCAGCTCCGGGTGCTCAATGAACTGCTGCTCACGCTTTGCGCTGCTGCGGACAGCAGCAAGGATGATACCCGCTATCAGCATAAATGACCCGGCTGTGGATATTGGCTTGATATTGATGAAGAACAGTATTGCTCCCAGCGCTATCAGCAACGCAGGCAGCGCGATTATCAGATCCCTTACTGATACCGCCTGCTCTGTCTTATGCTTTACACTTTGGTAGAGCTCCTCGATCTTTGCGAATTCCTTGCTGTCTTTAAAAGCGACAGAGGCTTTCTGATAGCAAAGCTCGATCTTGGCATACCAGGCCGCCGCAATACCGTTCTCGTCCTTAGCATAGCTGCGCTCGCTGTAATTTGATACTGCCATGAACATGAATTCGTAGATGTCTTCTTTGCTGTTGGGTATCGGGAAGGTCTTTATCAGATGTATCTTCTCGCTGTCGCTGCGCGCTCTTTCCAGCTTTTCAAAAAGCTGACTGATAGATCCGGAAGGTTTGACGTCTCTGAATTCGTGCCCGCAGCTAAGGCATTTCGGAGTGAATGAATCCGCTGTGGCACCGCATACAGGGCAGGAGTAGATAACTCCCGCAGAGACCGTTCTGCGTGTGCTCTGTCTGCCCCGTGTCCTTATCCGTGTCCCGCACTGCTCACAGAAGCTCTCGCCCTCTAATACTTCAAAACCGCAATTGGAGCAAAATGCCATATCTGCCACCTCCCGAGCTGTGTTTTATATACCCATGCTCAAAGTCACTTCTATCTTATTGAAATGCCTTTTCAGGAAATAGGATAATGCTGTGTCTTCTCTGATCGTTTCGGTGATCTCTTCGCAGACGGAAGAGTCATCGCTTTTGTAAAATTTGAAAGTGTGCACGCCCTTGTCCATGCTGATGTAATAGTCTTTTGAAATATCGCTGTTCCTTACTGTTCCGCAGTAGATATCGTCTGCGTAGACATCAACATCGTACTTGGAAAAGAAGGCGTTGATCTCTACGTTCACCAGCAGATAGACCTTGAACTCTCCGCTGCCCAGATTTTTGGGATCGGGAGCTTCCTTCGGCTTGGATAATGTCGCTTTTGCGGTCACGGCAGGGTAAACCTCAGTTTGCTGAGCTGTATCCGCTGATGACCTGTTCTCTGTAAGGCCTGAGAGGCTGCACCCGCACAGCATCAGCATTGCCGCCAGTATGATACAAAGTTTTTTCTTCATAGTTTTCTCCTCCTTGCTGTGTGATAAAGGGATCTGTCCCTATGCTCAAAGTATACCACACCGCCGGGAGGCAAAATAAAAACGGATTCCAAAAAAGACCGGCCCCGCAGAAGTGAGGCCGGTCGAAGTTATTTTATAAGTTCCAGCGATTCCGGGCTGGGGTGTCGGTGTATGCCGTCGTCCCGGTGCCTTTCGTTGAGGTCATCAAGCTCATTGAGAAGCTGCCGGCATTTTTCCTTGTCTCCCTGCTCGGCGTAAACATCGAAAAGGCAGCAGAGCAGCTCGGCATATTTATCGATGTATGTCAGCTCGCCGGTGTGCGCTTTACAGAGCGCTGCGGCTTCATTCAGCTTTGCCGCTGCGCTGTCATAGTCGCAGAGATAGAACCGGCTGTTTGCAGTAGGGATATACAGCGTGTCTATCCGTTCTATGTCGGTAGGAAAGACCTGTTTTGCAAGCTCTTCGGCTTCGGAATAGAGCAGGGCTGTCTGTTTTGGATCGGGCTCTGCCAGAGTGTAGTACCAGGCCTCGACCATACAGAGATAAAAGCGGTTCTCTTTGTCTGTGATAAGGGGAGCGATATTGTCAAGAAGCTCTCTTGCCTCGGAATGATACTCCGGATCGGAGCGGATCAGAATGGCTGCCAGCGAGAGGATGTACTTTGCAAGATACTTATCCCGCTTCGGGTCGGAGGAGAGCCCCGCATTTGAAATAGCATTATCGATAGCATCTGTCAGCTTGTCCTGTATCTCCTGCTCTTCGTCTGTGCAGGCTGCATAAGCGCCCTGGAGCAGGGCTTCATAATAGCTGGCTCTCATATCCCATAGCATAGCATCCACGAGGCTGTCTGAGTCCGAATTTTTGTACTGTTCAGCCTGAACAATGATACGATGTATCTGTTCCGGGTCGTTTGTGCCCTCATAGTACGCTATAACTCCCTTGTGCCGCTCCATTATCTCGATATCCGGGATGTCCTTCCAGGGGTGGCTGAGCATCGTTTCCGCGATGACAGGGTGCAGCTTGACTCTGCTGTCAGAGCAGAGCCAGCCCTCGGTGTCCAGCTTCCGTAGGATCTCCGGGTCCAGCTTCAGAAGGCGCTCGGTAAGCTGCGGCTCAAGCCCGCGTGCATCCAGCAGAGCCAGAGTTTTCATAGTCAGCAGTTCGTCAGAGGTCATCCCTCCCGAATCGAACAGCGCTGTGATGATCGCAGCGAGAGTACCGTAGACCTCCTCACCGTCCTTGTAGTTGCCGATCTCTTCGGAGGAAAAGTTGGAAAACCCACGGCTTCGGATAAGCTCCTGCGCTGTGCGGATGTCGATCCTTCCCGCAGCGATCTGGCGTGCGATCAGCTCTGATACGAGAGTGTGCCCCTGGATACGCTTTATGATCTCCGAGAAGCTGTTGCGCTCGTCTTTGGACATTGCCCGGCCGAGATTGAGTGAGATCAGCTTCATCAGTGCGGTGTCCGCTATTGCGCCGACCTCCAGAACAGAAAAGCTGTTTAGAGGCGGGCGGCTGCGGGTCAGGATAAGAGTGTCGTATCCGCAGTCCAATATTTTGGACAATTCTTTTGTGATGCGCCCTGTGTGGCCGTCAAGGATGAACAGAACTTTTTTCTCCCCGCAGATGCGCCGCAGATGTGTGAGCTTCCTTGTAAAATAGTCACTCTGCGGTTCGCCGTCCCGACGGCTGACTGTGCTGAGCTGGAGCTGCATATCGTCGCAGAAGGCGCGGACAATGCCGATGTCGGTTTCAAGGTAGATGATAGCTTCGTAATCGGCCTTGTGTTTTCGGATATATGCCTTTGCAAGGGAGCTTTTCCCGATACCTCCTATGCCGGTGATGAACAGTACATTATTGGCTTTCAGGCTGTCTGAGATGCGGCAGAGCTCTTCATCCCTCCCTATGAAGAAAGGGGGAACACCCGGCAGCCTCGGGATTATATAGTCTCGCTTTTCAAGCTCGGCAGAGAGACGTTCAAGCAGCGCCGAGACCTCTGAAATGTCCTCAGACCTGTTGGCGGGAGAGGAACGGAGAGTGCAGCGGAACAGCCTTGTGAACAGCCCGCAGATCTCCGGCCTGTCAGTGAAGCGGCGGTGATCCTTCGGGCATTCGTCAAAGGGGTATCTGGAAAATCCCCGGTGCTCCCGGTCGGTGGAATGTCGCCCGAAGAGCAGATAGAACACCAGCTCTCCCAGTGCGAAAATGTCAGCCGAGCTGCTGATCCTGCCCGCAGCAAACGGGCTTCGCTGCTCCGGGGCGCACCATTCTGCGGTGTAGGCCAGAGGCTGTGAGCCGTCCAGCTCGCTGAGCCTGCGGACACTGTCAAAATCAATGAATTCCACAAGCTGGGTGACAGTATCGTCCGGCGAGTTTTGCAGGATGAAGATATTTTCCGGCTTGAGGTCGAGACAGATGCAGTCCGCCTTGTGATAATATCCCACAGTTTTTGCGACGGTCAGACAGAGCGCGATATACTGAGGAAGAGTCAGGGAGAGCTTATCGAGAGTCGTCCCTCCGAAGCAGGCAACGTCGATGTAGGCAGTGCCGTTCTCTTCAAAAATGTGGCTGACGGGCGGGGTCTGATTCCCTAGCGAGGACATCTGCCTGATCTCGTTCTGCATCCGCCCGGAGGCGAGGAAACGCTCACGGTCTCCTGAGATACATTCCTTCAGGATGCATTTTGAAGTCAGACCGCCTTGCCTGCATTCTGCAAGAAAGGCAGCCGCATTCGCACCCTTTCCAAGCAGTTCGATAACGGTATAGTCCCGACCGTCGGCGTTCAGTACAGAGCCTTTTGACAGCATTTCACCGCCTCCTTTCTGTTCTATGATAGCACAGCTTTGAGCGGAATTATAAAAATCAATTCCGATCGTTTATCTCGTAGAAAGTAACTATCGGGTCAAGCGTGTTCGCGCAGCTCAGCAGGATGTAGTCGAAGGGGTGCCCCAGGTATATCGGAGAGAAGCCGCAGAGTTCGAGCTGCTCGTCAAGCTCTTCATAAAAGTCCAGAAAATTGGACTCTATTTCTTCTGCGTCCATATTTGACGCCTCACTGTAGAAGTTTGAAAAGTGCAGCAGCATCAGTGTCTTGCGCAGAGTCTCATAGGAAGCTGTGCTGCCGTTAAGTATCTTTCCGAGAGTGACATCATTCGGCAGAGAGGAGGTATACCTGCCTGGAAGATCAAATACAAATCTGCCCTCTGTGTCTTCCTGGTATTTGTAAGAGAGCAGCTCAGCGATGACATTGCTGTTGAGCCTGTTCTTGGAGACGATCTCTTTTGAGATGTCTTTGCGCAGCCGTTCCTTGACCCGCTCTGTTTCCTCGATGATCTTGGCTCTGGCCGTCATGAACTGCTGCTCGTTGCCGTAGCAGTGGGCGGAGAGATATTCAAGAAACGCCGCATCATCATCGGTAGATATGATCGTCTGAAAGATCTGAGCTGTGGCGGTGTGGGCATTTTCCTGTGGTACAAAGCTTTGCGATCCGTCAAGCATTCTTGCCGCTTCGGAGTATGGCTTGCGGTGATAGATACAGTAAAGAAAGACCGCGTCTGTCCGGCTCTTGCAGCCCCAGGGAAGTGTAAGGAAATACCGCCGGAAGAAATCGGCGGTCTGCTCGAAGTCCATTTCCAGGGCGAAGCAGAGCTCATAGTTGTTGCGCCGGTTGGAGATACCGGGTATTGTCCCCCGCACCCATTCAACTACTGTCCGGGGGCAGTTTATACCGAGGATGGTCTTGTATCTGCGCCTGATCTCCTCCAGCATAAGCCCGGTATCATCCGGGGCGCAGGCAAAACCGAGAGCATTCAGACGCTCAGACAGCCCTTGCAGGAAAATGCTTTGCTTCTCCAGCCCGACAGCGTGTGCGGCGATCTCTGCGGCCTCGGCGGGCTCCCCGGGAGCGGAAAGATCAGGTCCGTATGTAAACATAGAATCAGCTCGCTTTCTGTAGTTTTACGGTCGGTTTTATTATATCCCAAGTCTGCTGCGGTGTCAAGATTCGCTGTCCTGAAAAACAAACCGCATATCCTCTCCGTCTGCGGCATAGGATATGCGGTATTTGTGTCATATTATCTTCTTTACTCCCGGTATCAGCTTCAGCAGCTTAGTCGCTGCATAGGATAGTACGGTTACTCCTGCAGCGATCCCCAGCAGGGTAATATAGCCGCCGTGTTCCATAGGCTTGAATTTAGCTGCTGCGAAGATGACCTTGAGAGGTATCAGATGCAGAAGATAAATCCCGAAGGAGCAGCTTTCCAACTCTGCTGCGACCTTGTCGATGAGCGCGGGCGATCTGTCCTTGCTGCACATCAGCAGACCGTATACTCCGATAGCAGTGATCGCTGTCAGGACGAAAGAGTAATTGTTGAGCAGGGAAGCAAACTTTGTTTCGTGGGTGGTGCTGTAAACTGTCAGACCGACTGTGCTCCCGGCTCCGATGAGAGCCATCAGCATCGAGGGGATGAGCCCCGGCTTTATGAAGCCCTGATGCATGGCGTATCCAAGGAACAGATACAAGGGGTAAACGCTGCTGGTGCAGATATAAAAGGCTATGTTTTTATCGCTTCCGAGGAGGGTATTCGCTGTCGGTATCACTGAGAGAAACACAGCGTAGACCACACAGAGATAAAGAATATCCCGCTTGCTCGCAGCTTTGGTTATGAGCTTGTAGGCAGGCATCGTCAGGTAGAGCGCGATCATCAGGTAGAGATACCAGATATGAGGCCAGCCGCCTCCGAAGACCGTAGTCTTCAGAGCTTCCGCAAATGTCCCGCCGGAAAAGTCCTTCTTTATCAGAAGAGCATCAAAGCAGGAGAATATCAGCGTGAATGCCAGCAGAGTTATGCACATCCTGAGTATCATCTTTCCGAAGAGCTTTTTATATGTCAGCTCTCTTTTCGGATCCAGCAGCAGAGCGCCTGTCACCATAACGAAGCAGGGGACAGCCCATGTGGTAAGGTTCCGCACAGACATCAGCGCGGCACGCTGCCCGTCGGGGAGAGCTTTGCTGTAAGCCGAATAGAAGGTGTGCAGGATGACTACCGCGACAGCACTTATCGCCTTGATGCGGCTGAGATATGCTATCCTTCCGCCGCTCAATTGAACAGGCCCTCGTCTCCGAGGCAGCCCTCGTCAGGGTCTCCGGGCTCTTCGGGCTCGGTCTGCTCAGGCTCAGTCGCCGGGGGAGGAGGCGGGAGAGTCTCGGCCTCTGTGGGCTGGATCATAGTCTGAGTATAAACAGGTTCGGGCTGAGTTACGACAGGCTCAGGGTCGGCCTCGGTAACTACAGGCTCGGGAGCTTCTGTCTCTTCGGGAGCTTCGGTATCCGGCTCTGTCTCGGCTTCGGTGGTCTTGGGAGCCTCTGTTGCCTTTTCGGCTGCGGCAGTAGTATCGGCAGGAGCTGTTGTTGCAGCCTCGGCAGATGTGGCTGCTGCCGAAGCGGTGGTGGCGGGAGCAGCTGTTGTCAATGCCCCGGATGAGTTTTTATCGTCTCCGCAGCCCGCCAGCATAAGTGCGGCGAGAGCTGCGAGAAAAATGATCTTTGCTTTCATTTGCAGTTTCCTCTCATTAATTCATTACTGTCCCGCGGATGTATTTCCATGTGCCGGACTGTCCGTAGGTTATAAGGTATCCGTTCCTTCCGGTCTCTTCAGTGAAGTCCGGGTCGCAGACATATACCTTGCCGTTAACTGTGATCTCGCACCAGGAGTGCGGACCGTAGGCGCCGCTCCTGAGAGGCACCTTGCCGGATATCTGCTCGCACTTGTAGCCGAGAGTCCTTGCCATCTCGCAGAACATTGCAGCCATTACGTAGCAGTTGCCCTTTTTGTTGGTGAAGCCGAAGTCCGCATAGAAGGTGATAGGATGATCTGCGTCCTGAGGCATATCTGCGGTGTGGCCGTAATACCTTGTGGATGCTGCGAAAGCAAACGCAGACTTAAGATTCCAGCCGATCTCCTTGAGCTTGGCGGCTGCGGTGGGGTACTCGTAATAGGGCTGGAAGACTATGTTCCAAACGAGGCTGTTCTTATAGTTCTGATAATCCTTTTTCGGGACAGAGATCTGTACCAGCAGCATCGATTTGCCCTGCTCCGGGTTCTTCTGTTCGTTGCGGTTGAGATTGAGAGTCAGGGATTTATTCTTGTTGTTGCCTATCGCAGAAACAAATTCCAGCTCGCAGGTCTTGCCCGCTTTCTGCTCAACGCTTTTAAGTATCAGTACATTGTTCTTAAAGAATTCTTCGTTGTATTTTGCAGTATACTTATTTACAAGCGCTGCTTCGTAGATAAATGAGACATATCCCTTTAGGTCTTCGGCATTTGTTGCGACATATTCAACAGGATACTCCTTTTCGGGCTCAGGCTGAACGGGCTCCGGCTGTACCGGGTCTGCGGGATCGGACGGGTCTGCCGGATCGGACGGGTCTGTCTGATCGGACGGGTCTGTCTGGTCGGAAGGATCGGCAGGGTCGGAAGGATCTGCCGGGTCAGCCGGTTCAGAGGGATCGGCTGGTTCAGAGGAGCCTTCCGTGCCCTCAGGGGCAGGCTCTTCGCCGGTACCGGTGGCAGTAGACTGCTCCTGCTCGGCTTTTTCTTTTTCAAGGCGCTCCTGCTCCAGTCTTTCCTGTTCGAGACGCTCCTGTTCCAGCCTCTCTTGCTCGAGACGTTCCTGTTCGAGACGCTTCTGTTCGGCTTCGGCTGCTTTGTCTCTTACTCCGCTGAAATGCTGGTCGATGACAGCATTCGCTGCCAGTTTATTCTCGACGGGAACGGTGGTGACAGTAGTAGTCTTGACTGTTGTGGGAGTAGTTGCCGGAGGCAGAGTATAGACAGGGCGGGCGATCGTAGCACTCGGTTCTTCATTGAGATCGAAGGCTTCGCCGTAGCCTACTTCCGGGTCTTCACTTGGGGGAGGCGCAAAGGATTCCGTAGTGGTCTTTTTAGTGGTGGTTTTCTTTGTAGTCTCTGAAGTTGTCGTCTCCGTTTCCGAGGTCGTAACGGCAGAAGTCTCTGTCGGAATCGTCTCGGTAGGTACCGGAGCGGCAGTAACAGTTGTGGTTACTGCGGTCGTCTCAGCGGGGAGCTCTTCAAGGTTGCTGTCGGTATTGCCGCAGGAGCCGAGAGCTATCGCTGCCCCGAAAAGGACGATCAAAAGTGCTTTTTTCATTCTATCACCTTTTTTGTATTGTTTTAGGGATACTTTTTTAATTATAGCACTATCTCCCTGGTTTGTCAACATTTTGTAATAAATTGGCTGCGGTTTTCCCGGAAATTTCCGGCACCCTCTTGACAATCCCGGGAAACTGTGCTAAAATATCTCTGTGATAAATGCTAAGACGGAGAGAAGTACCAAAGGAGCTCGGTCAAAGAGAGTGCGGGCAGGTGAGATCCGTACACAAGAGCCTTTGCGAATAACACTTCCGAGCAGTGAGCTGAAAGGCAGCAGCCGAGTAGGGGAGACGTTTTACGCACGTTAGCGCGTATGAGAGATCGCAGGTCTTGATATCAGATCACACCTGCGGTAATTCAGGTGGCACCACGGAAGTTTAGGCTTTCGTCCTGTATACGGGACGAAAGCCTTTTTGTTTATCAGCATATAGCTGGGAAGGGAAAAGGGAAGATCATTATGAAACACACAGACATCAAGCAGTTGTTCGCGGATAAGTCTCTGCTGGGGCAGAGCGTTACCGTCTGCGGCTGGGTAAGAACATCCAGAGATTCAAAGAACGTTGCCTTTATCGAGCTCAATGACGGCACTACTCTCAAGCATATTCAGGTCGTTATCGACAAGGCTTCGGATATTGCGCTGGACGAAGCGCTGAAGCTGGGAACATCCCTCAGAGTTGTCGGCAAGCTGGTCGAGGGCAGGAACGAGACACCCGAGATCAACGCCGAGAGTATCGAAGTGCTGGGTGTTTGCCCTGCCGAGTATCCTCTCCAGAAGAAACGCCATACCCTTGAATTCCTCCGCACTATGCCGCACCTCAGAGGCAGGACCAATACCTTCAACGCAGTTTTCCGCGTAAGATCGACCGCCGCTGCCGCTCTGCATGAGTATTTCCAGAGCCGCAACTTTGTCTATGTCAACACCCCCCTCATCACAGGCTCCGACTGCGAGGGCGCAGGCGAGATGTTTCAGGTAACAACTGTCGGCTATGACCCCTCGATCAAGTCTGAGGAGGAGTATTTCGCCAGCGACTTCTTCGGCAAGAGAGCGGGCCTCTCTGTATCCGGACAGCTTGAGGGCGAGATGGCCGCTATGGCTTTCGGCAAGATCTATACCTTCGGGCCTTCATTCAGAGCAGAAAAAAGCAATACCCCCCGCCATGTCGCAGAGTTCTGGCATATCGAGCCGGAGATAGCTTTCGCAGAGCTGCCGGATGTCATCGAGGAAGCCGAGGGGATGATAAAGTTCGTCATCCGCCGTGTGCTGGACCGCTGCCCGGATGAGATGAAGTTCTTTGACCAGCATTTCGAGAACGGCCTTATCGACAAGATGGAGGAGCTGATCTCCCACGATTTCGGCGTCTGCACCTATACAGAGGCTATCGAGCTGCTGAAAAAGAGCGGCAGGGAGTTCCAGTATCCCGTTGAATGGGGCTGCGACCTCCAGACCGAGCACGAGAGATATATCTCCGAGGAGGTATTCAAGAAAGCTGTCTTCGTAACAGATTATCCCAAGGAGATCAAGTCTTTCTATATGAAGCAGAATCCCGACGGCAAGACAGTTGCGGCTGTTGATCTGCTCGTCCCCGGTGTCGGAGAGATCATCGGCGGCAGCGAGAGAGAGGCAGATTACGATAAGCTCCTGGCTGCTATGAAGGAGAGAAATATGAGCCTTGAACCCTATGCTGATTATCTCGATCTGAGAAAGTTCGGCTCCGTTCCACACGGCGGTTTCGGTCTTGGCTTTGAAAGACTTATAATGTATATGACCGGCATAGGCAACATCAGAGACGTCATCTTCTTTCCGAGAACTGTCGGGAACATAAGGTAAAGAGCTATGAGAGAGATCGCTCCCGACGAGGTCAGCAGGCTCGAAGAATGTCTGAGACAGCTTGCCGAGTATCACAATGAGGTCTCGGTCAATTTCAAGGGCTGCTTTCCGAAAAAACCAGTTCCCGAGTCTCTGGCCGCTTTTGAAGAAGCTGTCCGCAGCGGTAAGTCAAAGATTGCAGTCATCGAGGAAGACGGCAGGGTAGTCGGATTCAGCAAGACAGACCGCATCGGTGTCGAGGGCCATATTGATATACTGATCGTGCTGAAAGAATTTCGCGGAAAAGGGTACGGCAAACAGCTTATGGACTGGGCTGTGGACAGCCTCAGACAGGACGGCGCCGTCAGGATCGAGATAAGAGTCGTTGACGGCAACGACGCTAAGGCTTTTTATGAAAAATACGGTTTCCGGACCGTTTCGGAGATACTCAGGTCAGACCTGAAATGAGTTTGATACGAAAGGAATGATACTATGTCGAAAGGACTTATAATACCCGATGGCTACAGATCGGCGCTTACCCTCAGGGAAACACAGCACGCTATCAAATACATCAAGGATGTATTTCAGCAGACTCTCTCGTTTGCACTGACCCTTGACCGTGTCACTGCGCCCCTGATCGTTACCAAGGCCAGCGGTATCAACGACGACCTGAACGGGGTCGAGCGCAAAGTGGATTTCACCATCAAGGAATTCGATACAAATGCCGAGGTAGTGCAGTCTCTGGCAAAATGGAAGAGAATGGCTCTCTACCGCTACGGCTACCGCCCCAAGGAGGGCATCTATACCGATATGAACGCTATCAGGCGTGACGACAGCGTTGACAATATCCATTCCGTTTTCGTTGACCAGTGGGATTGGGAAAAGGTCATCACCCGCAGCCAGAGAAATATGGATTTCCTGAAGGATACCGTGAAGTCTATAGTCAAGGCGATAGTTTATACCAAGCGCAAGGTCAGGCTGAGATACCCTGTCCTGAAAGGCGAGATCTGCGATGAACCTTTCTTCATCACCAGCGAGGAGCTGCTCAGAATGTACCCCGGCAAGACCCCGAAGGAGAGGGAACAGCTCATTACAAAAGAGCATAAGACAGTCTTTCTGATGCAGATAGGCGGAGCTCTTTCCGACGGCCAGCCCCACGACGGCCGTGCTCCCGACTATGACGACTGGCAGTTGAACGGCGACCTGCTCTTCTGGAACGATGTTCTTGAGGATTCCCTGGAGGTCTCCTCAATGGGCATAAGAGTCGATGAGAAGTCGCTGGCTTCACAGCTCGCTGCCGCCGGAGCCGAGGACAGAATGAAGTTCGATTACCACAAGATGATAGCAAACGGCACGCTCCCGCTGACTATCGGCGGAGGTATCGGGCAGTCAAGGCTCTGTATGCTGCTGCTTGAAAAGGCGCATATCGGCGAGGTCCAGGTCTCAGTATGGCCGGAGGATATGTCAAGAGCCTGCGCCGAGGGCGGTATCATCCTGCTCTGATGCTCCGGATGCGGCCGGACTGAGGATGCCTTTTCGGCAAAAAATGAATATCAAATCGTCTCATCCTGCAAAAATGAGGTTGACAAAACGAGACGATTGAGGTATAATCAATAATAGGGAAATATGTATTTTCCAATGTATTTTTTGAGAGGAGATTTTTATATCATGGCTAGCTTGACCAAGAACCCTAACGTTAATAAATGGGTCGATGAGATGATCGCTCTTACCAAGCCGGACAGCGTTGTCTGGATCGACGGCTCCGACGAGCAGCTCCAATCCCTCAGGGATGAAGCTCTCAAGACCGGCGAAATGGTGCTTTTGAACCAGGATGAGTATCCCGGCTGCCTGTACCACAGGACCAAGCCCAACGACGTCGCCCGTGTCGAGGACAGAACATTCATCTGCACCAAGACCAAGGAAGATGCAGGCCCGACAAACAACTGGATGGATCCGGACGAGATGTGGAATATGCTGGAGCCGATGTATAACGGCGTAATGAAGGGCAGGACAATGTATGTCATCCCCTATTCCATGGGCCCCATCGGTTCGCCCCTTGCAAAGGTCGGCGTTGAGGTGACTGACTCTATCTACGTTGTCCTCAATATGGATATCATGACCCGTATGGGCGCCGATGCCTTTGAGAACCTCGGCGATACCTCCGACGATTTCGTAAGAGGTCTCCATTCCAAAGCTGACGTTGATCCCGAGAAGAGATATATCGTTCAGTTCCCCGAGAAGAATACCATATGCTCCATCAACTCCGCTTACGGCGGAAACGTTCTGCTGGGCAAGAAGTGCTTTGCTCTGCGTATCGCTTCCTTCCAGGGCAAGAACGAGGGCTGGATGGCAGAGCATATGCTCATCCTCGGCGTTGAGAAGCCGGACGGCGAAGTCAAGTACATCACCGCTGCTTTCCCCTCTGCCTGCGGCAAGACCAACCTGGCTATGCTGATCCCGCCTAAGTTCTACACCGAGCAGGGATATAAGGTATGGACTGTCGGAGACGATATTGCCTGGATGAAGCCCGGCAAGGACGGCAGGCTCTATGCCATCAACCCCGAAAACGGCTTCTTCGGCGTTGCTCCCGGAACCAATGCCAAGAGCAACTTCAACGCTCTTGCTTCCACCAAGAAGAACGCTATCTTTACAAACGTTGCTATCAATCTTGATAATATGACTCCCTGGTGGGAAGGCCTCGACAAGAATCCTCCCGTAAACGCTGAGGAGTGGAAGGGCGCTCATGTAAACGGCCCCGAGTATGTTGCAGGCGGCGAGAAGCTGGCTCACCCGAATTCCAGATTTACCGCTCCCGCAGAGAACTGCCCCTGCGTATCTCCCGAGTTCAATAACCCCGAGGGCGTTCCCGTAATGGCTATGATCTTCGGCGGCAGAAGAGAGAAGACCACTCCGCTGGTATATCAGTCCTTCGATTGGGTACACGGCACTTATGTAGGCTCCGCTGTTTCTTCCGAGACCACCGCTGCCGCTACCGGCGCAGTAGGCGTTCTCCGTCACGATCCTATGGCTATGAAGCCCTTTATCGGCTACAATGTCGGCGATTACTGGGCTCACTGGCTCGAAATGGGCGAGAAGCTGGGCGACAAGGCTCCTAAGATCTTCAATGTTAACTGGTTCAAGAAGGATGCCGAGGGCAACTTTATGTGGCCTGGTTTCGGTGACAATATGAGAGTCCTCGATTGGATCATCAAGCGCTGCGAGGGCACAGTTGATGCCGTTGAAACTCCTATCGGATTCCTGCCTAAGCCGGAAGATATCAACCGCTCCGGTATCGAGGACGAGGTATCTCTCGACAGGATGAAAGAGCTCCTTGCTGTTGATAAGGATCTCTGGAAGGCCGAGATCAAGGAAATGCGCCGTTACTATGATGAAGACATCAAGGCTAAGGGCGGCCGTATCCCCGACGCTCTTTACAAGGAGCTCGATATGATCGAGGAAAGACTTAACAAATAATTCCGGATCCCGGTGATAAGAAAGAGCTTTCTGCGGAAAGCTCTTTTCTTTTTGCCCAAAGGAAAGAAAAATTGATAATAAATTATAGAGATTTATGGAAAAATATCTTGACAAATTGTAAACGGCGATGTATAATTACTGTGTATCATTATGCTTATATTCTTTGTGGAGGGGATATATATGAAAATGAAAAGGCTGATATCCGGCTTTGCAGCGGGCGTTCTCTGCGCTGTTGCTATGTCCTGCGCTACAGTCGGAGCCGCAGACACAGTCAAGGAGTATACCGGGCTCATTACTACCGAACAGGGAACCGGTGTTGCCGCTACAGCTCGGAATGACAATTCCAAAACACTGATAATCAATGGACAAGCTACCATTGAGAACGAAGACATCATTTCCTACAACGCTACCGAGTTCAAGAAGGTCCTGGAGATCAAGGACGGGGCAGCTATCCCGGCAGCGACCTTTAAATATGAGGTTACCGCTCCGGCTAGTGATATCAAGGCGACCTTCGATAACGACGGTAATCCCACTACTCTCGGTGTGTTCAAAGGCATAGGCACTGATAAGATCGTCTATAAGTACGAGAACGTAAATAACAATGCCTTCGTTACAAATGCTGTTTCCGGATATGTTACAATGGAGGACTTTACCATTAAATATGAGCCTCAGGTCGTTGTGCTTCCTGCTAATGCTGGATCCACCGGTGGAAGCAGCCTGAAAGGCGCTGATGATAATGTATTGATAAACAATATCAACAAAGCTGACGGCCTGGCGGGTGTTGATACCTACTACGCTATCAAGACCGTTCAGATGGATTTCACAGCGTGCGGCTTCAAGGAGCCCGGTATCTACCGATATTACATCCAGGAGACCGGTGATAACGTCGGCATTATCAACGACTACAGTGTTCCGGATAACAGCAACTCCGATGAAGATCCTCCGGTCCCGAATACCATGAACTGCTGGCGTACACTCGACGTTTATGTCGAGGATGCTACATATACCGTTCCCGGCGCACAACAGACTGACCCCGGAACGAAGGTCAACGCTCTTAAGATCGCCGGCTATGTAATGTATGCCGGTAAGCAGACAGCAGGCCCCAAGGCGGGAGTTGCTTCTGTTGCTCAGACCACTGCTGCGCTTATGGAGGACGGCCTTGCTCATACCAATCCTTCCGGCAACGGCGCTGCTAACGGTGTTGAGATCGCAGGTGCGGTCAAGTCCGAGGGCATCAGAAACCTTTATAATACCGGCGACCTCTCTTTCGAGAAGATCGTTACCGGCAACCAGGCTTCGAGAGACAAGTTCTTTAAATTCACCCTTACACTCACCGGTGATAACGCTGACAAGATCAAAAATACTGCTGTCTTTGTTATAGACGAAGAGAGCACTATGGCAGTGGTAAACGGTTGGGCAGATGGAGCTGAATATCCCAACGATGTTACTGCTTTCACAAAGGGCACTATCTTTGCTGCAAATAATGCGACCGTTACTAACGGTACCCAGAAGATCAGATACGTTTCAGGCGCCCAGCTCAAGGAAGGTTACAGCTTCTACCTGCAGGATGGCCAGAGGGTCATCGTTAAAGGTCTGCCTTACGGTGTAGGCTATGAGCTCCAGGAGGTCCAGGACGATTATGTTCCGTCTGTCGAGCTTTCAGAAGAAGAAGGTTATGACTATGTGACCAAAGACGGTGCGAATGATCAATCCAAAGTTGAGGCTTCTCTGAATGTGGTAACAGGCAACGATCCTACTGCGACCATCGCAGATACCTGCATCAGCGGCGATGTAGATATTACATTCACCAATGAGCGCAAAGGCACTATCCCCACAGGCGTTGTTGTTTCCATCGCAGCTCCCTCTGCGGCTGCTGCTGCACTGATCGGCGTACTCGTTGTTCTGCACGTTAAGAAGAAAAAAGAAGACTGAGTTTTCTGACTAAATAATTCGACCCGCTTCGGATACCGAGGCGGGTCTTTTTCTACCCCGAAAAGCCATCCCGGAGCTTTTCAACAGCGGATTTTTCTATCCGTGAGACATAGGACCGGGATATCCCCAGCTTGGCTGCGGTCTCACGCTGGGTCATGGGGCGCCTTCCGCAGAGACCGTACCGCAGCACGATAAGGTCACGCTCTCTCGGGGTCAGCACCTCCCATACCAGCCGGTACAGCTCCTGTGAGGCCACTTCCAGCTCGACTTCGTCGTCAATGCAGTTCTCGTCTGCGATGACTTCGATAAGAGTCAGCTTGTTGCCGTTTTTGTCGGTGTCGATCGGTTCGTCAAAGTGCACATCCCCGGCGCTTTTGCGCTGGGCGCGGAAGTGCATCCGTATCTCATTCTCAATACATCTTGAAGCGTAGGTCGCAAAGCGGCTGCCTTTATCACAGTTGAAGGTCCCGACAGCCTTTATCAGGCCGAAGGTGCCGATGGAGAGCAGATCGTCCTGATCCTGGGATCCGGCATAATACTTTTTTACAATGTGTGCGACAAGGCGCAGATTGTGCTCGATGAGCTTGTTCTTAGCCTCCTTGTCGCCGGCTTTGAGACGTTCAAAATACAGCCGCTCCTCTTTGGCGGAGAGCGGTTTCGGGAAAACAGTCTTGTTGTCAAAGTGCAGGGCAAAGAACAGAAAATGCTTCGACAGCAGCGAAAAAAGTAGTTCAAGCATAGCTATGCCTCCCGTAAAGATAGTCGGTGTTTCGCCGTAATACAGGATATGCCGGACCATGCTTGTATAATGCACAAAAAATCACATAGCCAAAGGCCAAATATCGGCTTTGCGCTGTAAATATTTTTTAGGGGAGCTATTGAATTTGTCGCAGAAATGTGGTATAATTATTTATATATTATTGCGGAAGGATCTGACCAGAGCTATGATGCGTCCAAAAAGGGTCGCGGCTATACAGGACATTTCCGGTATCGGGAGATGCTCGCTGACCGTTATCATCCCCGTGCTCTCTGCTATGGGCGTTCAGGTCTGTCCTATCCCGACAGCAGTTTTATCAGCGCATACGGGCTACGGAGAGTTTGTTATGCACGACCTCACCGATTTTACTATTCCCGCGCTGGAGCACTATAAAAAACTCGGAACAGACTTCGATTGCGTTTACAGCGGGTTCCTGGCTTCCAGTGAACAGATAGATCACTGCCTGGAGTTCTTCGCCAGCTTCAAGGGCGCTATGAAAGTAGTAGACCCTGTTATGGGAGACAACGGCAAGAGCTATCAGACTTATACCCCGGAGCTCTGCTCAAGAATGAGCGAACTTGTTGCTGTGGCGGATATCATTACCCCCAATCTGACAGAAGCCGCTATCTTGCTGGGAGAAGAGTTCCCGGCAGGGGAGATCGAGCCGGAAGCTATGAAGAGCTGGCTCACAAGGCTCTCGGAGATGGGGCCTCAGACAGTCGTTATTACCAGCGTTCCTCTGAAAAACGGCGGGATATGCTCGGTTGGATACGAAGCAGGCCGCTTCTGGAAGGTGACAGGCGAATATGTCCCTATAAGCTATTCCGGCAGCGGGGATATGTATACCTCTATCCTTATAGGCGGGCTCCTTGAGGGAGACAGCCTGCCGGCTGCTATGGCAAGAGCAGCAGAGTTCACCGAAAGCTCAATAAAAGAGACCTATAAGCTGGGGACTCCGTGGACAGACGGCATAATGTTTGAGCCTATGCTGGGCAGGCTGATCTCCGGAAACGAGCCGACAGGCTATACCGAGCTTTAAGGAGGAGCCATGCACCGCTTGAATATAGTCCTGCTGGAGCCGCAGATACCGCAGAACACCGGGAATATCTCCCGCACCTGCGCTGTTACCGGCGCTGCGCTTCACCTCATCAAGCCCTACGGCTTTACGATAACCGATAAGCAGCTAAAACGTGCAGGCCTCGATTACTGGGATAAGCTCGATATCTACGAGTACGAAAATTGGGACAGCTTTGCAGGCAAAAACGAAGGGCATTTCTATTTCTTTACCACAAAAGGCAGGAATGTCTATTCTGAAAAGATCTATCCCGAAGAGGGGAGCGTCTATATTGTCTTCGGAAGAGAAGACAAAGGGCTGCCGGAGGAGCTTCTCTATCAGCACCCCGACTGCTGTGTCAGGATACCGATGCGAAACGAGCTCCGAAGCCTGAACCTTTCAAATTCTGTGGCGATCGCCACCTATGAGATACTGAGACAATGGGATTTCCCCGACCTCGAAAGAGAAGGAAAGCTCACAAAATACATTTGGTAAGGGCGGAGCCCTTGGCATTGAGAGATAAGGAGAAAAATATGGCTAAGATCAAACTTTTGACGGATGCAGCTTCCGATATATCGCCGGAATATGAAAAAGAGCTGGGGATAAAGGTCATCCCGTTCAAGGTGACTATCGGAGATAAGACATATACCAGCGGAGTCGATTTCGATAACAAAAAGTTCTATGAGATGCTCGATGCTTGCGACAGTGTCCCTGTTCATTCTCAGATAACTGTGTTTGATTATGAGGAGATCTTCAAGGAGATCTATGATGAGGGCTATACCGACCTTATCAACGTTACGATAAACAGCAAGGGCAGCGCTACCTATGACAACGCTGTTATGGCTGCACGTAATTTCTTTGAGAACTATCCCGAAGCAAAAGGCCGCTTTAACATCTACAATATCGACAGCGAAGGATATACCGGCACCTACGGCTATCCTCTCATACAGGCAGCGGGCAAGATCAAGAAGGGCGTTCCTGCCAAGGAGATCGTTGCCTATATCACAGATTATGTTAAGAACTGCGTTATCTATTTCGCTATGTATACTCTCAAATATGCCAGAAAGTCCGGAAGGATACCTTCCGCTGCGGCTTTCGTCGGAGAGGTCATGGGGCTTCGCCCGATAATGCGTATCCACGATCACGAGATCAAGACTCATACCAAAGTCCGCGGTGACAAGGCTGTTATCCCGAAGATCCTTGATCTGGTCTCCGGGGAGATCATTCCTAAGACACCTTACTGCATAGTTTACGGCAGCGATGAAAAAGCGCGTGACGAGCTTGCTGCCGCACTTACAAAGAAGCTGGGCTATCCCCCTACAGAGTTTTTCCAGATCGGCGCGGTTATCTCTATAAATGCGGGCCCGGCAGTTGTCGGCGCGATATTCAAATCTGCCAAGCCGTAAAGGATCGGAAATAAACGCTGCTGCACCTTAACAGAATAACGAAAAATAAACCGTATATCCTCCCGGACCAGGGGGGATATACGGTTCTTTGTTTTTTCTGATTTCTGAGCCTCTCAGGAGGTTATCTCTGTCGCTGCTCCGACATAGGAGAAAGACCAGAGCTTTCCGTCGATCTCACGCTCCTCATCGACCACAGGGATACCCGGCTCATAGCAGTAGTATCTGACATTGTTCCAAGTGACCCAGCCCCGTCTCATTGAGCCGTCTTCGCTGAAAACGTAGCGCTTGCCGTCAACATACTGCGGCCCTCTGAGCAGACCGCCCTTGTATAAGCAATAGCGCAGGCCGTCTATGGTCTGCCAGCCCTTGCGCATCAGATGATCCTTACCGAAGTAATAATCGACGCCCTTGATCCTCTGCCATCCGGTGACTGCCTTGGCTTCATCGTTGAAATAGTAGGTCTCATTCGGCCCTGTGGAGACCCACTGCTCCATAGCGCCGCCGGCTCCGGTCATATAGTAAAGGTCGCCTTCGTTCTCAACGAAGCCTCTTACCAGCTTGAAATCCTCTCCGAAGAAGAAGTATTTGTTCTTGATCTTGTTGAGCCCTTTGACAGCATAGCCCTCTTCGTCGAAGTAATAGATATCCTCGCCGTCCCATCTGAAATCGGATTTGACCCAGACATCGACCTTGGTGCCGTCGCTCTCGCCGTAGCGCAGACGGTCGCCGTCCTTTATGAGCCCGCTTCGGAGGGAACCGTCGGGATTAAAATCATAATAGAGCCCGTCGATACGCTCTTCGGCAGTGCAGCAGACTCCGGAGATGCCGGCGTAGTATTTTTTTCCGCCGTATTCACACCAGCCGTCTTTTCTTAGCCCGGTGACTTCGTCGAAGAAGAAGATAAAGCCGTCGATCTCGGTAGGACCCTGAGCCATTTTATGATCCGGCTTGAAATACATCAGCCCGAACATTTTATCGCCCAGCTTTCTGTAAGCATCCCGGGCAGCCTGACCGTTCTTTGTATTATAGCTGTAAAGTATGTTCCAGAGCCTGGTCTGCTCGCTGTCGCTGAGAGCATAAGTGTAGTCGGTCATAGACTTCTCGTATTTATCCAGCAGCTTGCAGTCTGCGGCAAAGGTCTCGTTCTGTTTCTTTTTGTCGTCGGGGACTTCATATAGATCGATCCAGCCCGTAACAGCGACATGGGTGATCGGGTCGAAGTAATAGACATCATCGCCGTCCATAAGGAAGCCTTCATGGACAATGCCGTCCTTGCCGAAATAGTAGGTGTTCCCGGTCTCCGGGTCGGTATACCATTCTGTGCGGAGTATACCGTTGTCATCAAAGCTGTAGTAGTTGTCGTCGATGAGGACCAGCCCTTTAGCAAGGCCGTTTCTTGTGTAGTAGGATTTGTTGCCGTCCTCGTCCATTTCCCAGCCCTCGGTGAGGACGCCGTCGTCTCCGAATTTATATTTTGTATCTCCGATAGTCTGGATTCCGGTGACCATATAGTAATTTTCACCGAAGTAATAGGTCTTGCCGTCGATCTCGCGGAAGCCGGTCGCGAATGCACCTGTGTTTTCATCGGCATAACGGAATTTGCCGCCTTCGTTTCGCCAGCCCTTGAGGACAGCGCCTTTCTCGCCGAAGTCATATTCTCTGCCGTCAATGCGCTGTTTGCCTGTCAGCAGATGCCCGTCAGCCCCGAAGTAGTAGGTTATCCCATCTATCTCAAGGGGGCCGGTCGCCATATCGCCGTTGGATTTGAAATAGTATCTGGCGCCGCGTATCTCTGCCCAGCCGGTGACGAGCTTGCCCTCAGAGTCGTAATAGCGGTTGTTGGCTGTATCTCCCTCGAAGCCGTTTCCGGGGAAGCCATGGTCGTCAAAGAAATATTCGTTGCCGTTGAAATCCTGGAGCCCGGTACGGAAAAGTCCGGAATCGTCGGCAAAATAATATTCCTCGCCATCGAGAGTGACGCGCCCTTTCTGAAGGACGCCCGAATCGTCAAGATAATACCTGCCGCCGTCGTAATCCTGCCAGCCCCGGAGCATATTGCCCTCGGAGTCGAAGATATAAGTAGTATTGTTAATGAGCTGCATCCCTGTGACCTTCTCGCCGCTTTCGGGAGAGATATAGTAGGTATTGCCGGAATGGGTATGCCAGCCGGAGGAATAGTAGGCATCGTAATAGAGGTAGCCCGCCGAAGCCGCACCGATGACCCCGGTGCAAATAAGTGCGCAGAGGGAGGCCGCAACTCTGCTTTTTCTGTTGAAACGCCTTGCAGACCTGGCGCGGGTCTTATGACCTTCGATACTCACGGGGCACACCTCCTTTAAAAGAAACTTTTATTATTATACCATATCCGGACCGATTAGTCAAGCGGCGCAAAGCTTTCGCTCATAGTCCATGGACTATTGCCTTGTGCGGAGCCGTACGGAAAGACGTTCGCTGCGCTCACTGTTTCCTGTGCCAGCGGGCTAAAGGGTTTTGTCGGCGCGGCATTTTTGTTGTGCCGCGCCTTGCCGGAACTGCGTTCCAGACGAGACTCTGTCTCGTGCTCTGCAAAGGGGACGCTGCCCCCCTTGACCCCCTGCCAAGGGCTGGCGCGCCCTTGGATGGGCGCAATGTTGCCCGCTTAGTGCGGTGCAGTACTTGTTCTGTGACCCCGCCGCTAACAACGTCCCGCCCCTCTAAAGGAGAGACGCCGCTGAACCTTCCGGCATCGTCGCAGGGCGTAATGACGACCCCGCAACGACAGCAAGCGACCAACGGGAGCGCCGCGGTTCGGCGTTAAAAAAAACGGAAAATCGCTTCGCTCTTTCCTGTGCCAGCGGGCTAATGGGTTTTGACGGCGCGGCATTTTTTGTTCGTCCACATAAAAATGTAGGGAGACCATACTTGGTCTCCCTTTGTTTTTGTTGCTGTGCCGCGCCTTGGCCGGAACTGCGTTCCGGACGAGACTCTGTCTCGTGCTCTGCAAAGGGGACGCTGTCCCCCTTGACCTCCTGCCAAGGGCTGGCGCGCCCTTGGATTGGCGCAATGTTGCCCGCTTTGTGCGGTGCAGTACTTGTTCTGTGACCCCGCCGCAAACAACGTCCCGCCCCTCTAAAGGAAAGACGGCGCTGAACCTATCGGCAGCGTCGCAGGCCGTAACGACGACCCACCACCGGCAGCAAGCGACCACCGGGAGCGCAGTGTTTCGGCGCAAAAAAAGGGGTTTACTTTTGAGAGAAGGTATGGTATAATATAGATTGAATTATTGTTGGGAGAGAACTGTATGGATCAGAGTAAGATCAGAAATTTCAGTATTATAGCACATATAGATCACGGCAAGTCTACCCTTGCCGACCGTATCCTCGAGCTGACAGATACCGTCGCCCTCAGGGATATGGAAAATCAATTGCTGGATAATATGGATATCGAGCGGGAGCGCGGGATCACTATCAAGGCCAGAGCTGTAAGAATGACCTACCACGCCGATGACGGCCAGGACTATGTCTTCAACCTTATCGATACTCCCGGCCACGTAGACTTTAATTATGAAGTATCCCGTTCATTGGCTGCCTGTGAGGGCGCTATCCTCGTCGTCGATGCTTCCCAGGGTATAGAGGCTCAGACTCTGGCTAATACCTATCTCGCTATCGAGCACGATCTTGAGGTGCTGCCTGTCGTCAATAAGATCGACCTGCCTTCCGCAGAGCCGGAGAGAGTCTGCGCCGAGGTCGAGAATATCATCGGCATCCCCGCTTTGGATGCTCCCAGAGTCTCTGCGAAGATGGGGACAAATATCCGCGAGGTGCTGGAGCGCGTTATCACCGATATCCCGGCTCCCAAGGGAGATGAGTCCGCCCCTTTCAAGGCACTGATATTTGACAGCTATTATGACTCTTATAAGGGAGTTATCGTGTTCGTCCGGGTAAAGGATGGGTCTATCAAGGTCGGAGACAGGATCAGGCTCTTTGCAACAGGCGCAGAGTTCCAGACTACCGAGATCGGTTATATGGGAGCAACGGATCTTGTGCCCGTCGGAGAGCTGCACGCCGGAGAAGTCGGATATATCGCGGCTTCTATCAAGTATATCGGAGATACCCGCGTTGGCGATACTGTTACAGATGCCGACCGCCCCTGCGATGAGCCCCTTGCAGGCTATAAGAAGGTCAACCCTATGGTGTTCTCGGGAATATATCCCGCCGACGGTGCCAAATATCCCGACCTCAGAGATGCTCTGGAAAAGCTGATGCTCAACGATGCTTCGCTTTCATTTGAACCCGAGACTTCTGTTGCGCTGGGATTTGGCTTCCGCTGCGGATTCCTAGGCCTCCTGCACATGGAGATCATTCAGGAAAGACTTGAACGGGAGTATAACCTCGATCTCATAACCACCGCGCCTTCGGTTATATATAAGGTCAACCTTACAGACGGTTCAACTGTATATATCGACAACCCCACAAATTATCCCGACCCGGCTGTCATCGCTTCTGCTGAGGAGCCTATGGTCAAGGCGGATATCCTCTCCCCCTCGGAATTCGTCGGGAATATTATGGAGCTCTGCCAGGAGCGGAGAGGTAATTTCAAGAATATGACATATCTCGATGAAACGAGAGTCGAGCTCCATTATGAGCTCCCGCTCAACGAGATAGTCTACGATTTCTTTGATGCGCTTAAATCCCGCACAAGAGGCTACGCTTCCTTTGACTATGAGATGATCGGATATGCTCCCTCCAAACTGGTCAAGCTGGATATCATGCTCAACGGCGAGGTAGTCGATGCCCTTTCCTTTATCGTTCATACCGATAAGGCCTATCCAAGAGCCAGAAGGATAGCCGAAAAGCTCAAGGAGAATATCCCCAGACAGCTCTTCGAGGTGCCGATACAGGCAGCCATAGGCGGAAAGATCATCGCCAGAGAGACAGTAAAGGCGATGCGTAAGGACGTTTTGGCAAAGTGCTACGGCGGCGACATCACAAGAAAGAAGAAGCTGCTGGAAAAGCAGAAGGAGGGCAAGAAGCGTATGCGCCAGTTGGGTACCGTCGAGGTCCCGCAGGAGGCATTCATGTCTGTCCTCAAGCTGGATGAATAAGGAGCAGTGCAATGGCTACACTCACCAGGAAGAAAAATCTTTTTGAAAAACTTGCTCCGCTCTGGGCGCTTCTCGGTATGGTCATTCACGTCGGAGCCGTATGGTATGTGTATTTCCACGATCTCAGTTCTTATAAAGCGATTAATAATTACGATTCGTTTCTCAAATATCTGATCTGGGCGGCGATCATCGTCGTCGCTGTCTGGTCATTCGTCCCGGAGGATATAACGGCGATAGTCAGGCATCTGATGTTCTGGCTGATCTCAGGAGCGATATGTGTAGCAGCGTTGTATATCTATGTTAACAAGTATTTTGAGAACGACTTCGCACCGGACAAGCTCATGTTTTTCGACAATATGGATGATATAGAGGAAAGACTGAAAGCATACAGTGTCCGGAGCCGCAGCGACTATAACGAGTATTACCTGACATTTGCAGTCAAATATACTCTGGGGCTCTGCGGAGCGATCGCAGCCTTCTGCGCGATAAAGTATAAGATGTCGTCCAGCGGCTGGATCAAAAAACATACCCTGTGAAAAATGCAAGGATATTGTCTGCTATCGTTCACGAAATATCTGTTGACATTTCTCCGCAGGATGTGCTAAAATAGGCTTACGGATAGTTACAGGATCTCTTGAAATATTAAACGGAGGGATAATATGAAACTGAAAAAATTGATGCTCTCGCTTGTTTCGGGAGCTCTCGCCTGCACAATGTTCGCCGGGTGCGGATCCGGCAGCAGCTCGGAAAGCGACAGCAGTCAGGCTGCCGATACTGTTACCGATGCGCAGACGGAAAAAAAGGAGGAAACGGCTGAAATGGTAGATGTTAAGCTGCTTGGCAGAACTTATCTTGCCGACGACGGAAAGATCTGGCTCGGGCTTTCGGGAACAGGTGTCGATTTTGAATACACGGGAGATAAGCTCTCGCTGTTTATGATCGGTAATCCCACCGGCCGCGACAACGGCTCCAGAGTCGGCGTTTATGTAGACGGGGAGAGGGTCAAGGATATGATCGTCACCGGAGACGCCGAGATCTTTGATATCGACGGCAAGGGTTCGACCCCTGTAAATGTAAAGATAGTTAAGCTCTCTGAGTGCCCTCAGAGCTGCTGTGGTATAGTCAAGATCAACCCCAACGGAGGAACTGTCAAGGCAGCCGCCGACAAGCCCCATAAGATCGAGATCATCGGAGATTCCATAACCTGCGGCTACGGTGTCGATGAGAACGACCCGCTGTCACATTTCACTACTCCGACGGAAGACTGCACAAAGAGCTATTCCATCAAGACCGCAGAGCTGCTGAACGCTGATTACAGCCTGGTATCCTTCAGCGGATACGGCATAGTTTCCGGCTATACCGAAAGCGGAAATAAAGTCGCTGATTCGCTGGTGCCTCTCTACTATGAGAAATACGGCTTTACCTACGGAGCAGGCTTCGGAGCAAAGAAGCCTCAGGATATGGATTGGGATTTCAGCAAGTTCGTTCCCGATGCCGTAGTTATAAATCTCGGCACCAACGACTCTACTTATGCCAAAAATGACGAGAGACGTGAGGAATACAAGCAGGGCTACATCAGCTTCCTGAAAACTATCCGTTCCAAGAATCCGAATGCCAGGATCTTCTGTACTCTGGGTATCATGGGCACATCGCTGAACAAGACCATGCACGAAGCTGCCGAGGCTTATACTGCCGAGACAGGAGACAATAATATTTCAGTTTTCGATTTCCCGGAGCAGAACGGCAACGCTGACGGTCTCGCAGCAGATTACCACCCCTCCGAAAAGACTCATACCAAGTCCGCTGAGATGCTGGCTGAATTCATCAAGAAGGAAATGGGCTGGTAATGACCTGATAACAAAGAACACCGCCTGCCAAAGCAGACGGTGTTTTTCTTATCTGAACAGGCTCTCGAACTCATTGACGCATTCTCTGTTGTAGGCGTCGTAGTCGATGCCGAGGCATTTGGCTTCGCCGCTATAGAGCTTGCAAAGGCCGTCGTAAACGCCTTCTTCGGAGTTTTCGACGAGGGTGCCGCCGTATTGCATAAGGAAATTGTGCGGTCCCTGAACATCGGTAGATGCTATAGGAAGGCCAAGTAGATCTGCCTCAAAGAATACCATCGGAAGCCCTTCATAGAAAGAACTCAATATGAAATAATTGCAGGCTTTGATGATGGGATATGGGTTCGAGACATTAAGCAGCAGGATAACGTTGTTTTCAAGGCCGAGCTCATTAACTCTTGCTAAAAGCTCATCATATGCGTTCTCGCGTGAAAGACCACCCATTATCAGAAGACGTGCGTTCTTGTGCTTCTTGCAGAAATCATTGAATGCACCTACGAGTCTGTTGTGTCCTTTTTCGGGGGAAAACCGTCCTACACTGATGAATTTCGGGTCATCGGAGCTGAGAATACCATACAGCTTGTCTTCCGCGATCGAACAAACAGTATAATCATCAAGCTTTGGCTCCATCTGTGCTTTACGGAGAATGTTTACAGTATCGATCGTATTGCGAACGACAACGATATTGTCCTTTGTGCCGGATATCTTTGCGGTCGGTTCTATCAATCCGTCAGATACTACTGCAACCTTGTCATAGTTTCTGTACGCATATTTCAGTACATCTTTTCTCTGGGTCTTGCGGGTCTTGATCTCATCGAGCATATTACTGTGAACGAAGATCGTCCGCTTGCAATTGAATTTGCTGTAAAGCATTATAAGATCGTTTTCATATCCGCAGAACTGGATGACCCAATCAAATTTCACATGGCCGTAGCTTCGTTCGATATTCTGCTTGATCCTTTTGTCGATCTTGCTTGAGTAGCGCTTGGCAGACATGAGATTCTTATTGTACAGTACTCGCGGCACTCTGTCCTTGAGAGAAAAGGTCTCTGTCCAAGCCACAGAGCAGAAGCGGACTCTGGGGTCAAAATCCTTAAGCTGATCTCCGTTGTTCTTTGCCTTGTGCTGACAGAAGGAAACATAATAATTCCGTTTGTCAAGGTCTATGTTTGAAAGCAGAGATTTAAGAGAGGCTGTAAGTCCGTTTTTGGCAAGGTTTCCGGCGTATATAAGAACATTTTCTTTGCCGTTGCCGACTATTATTTTTGCTTCAAGACCGTTTTTGTCTCCGAAGACCGTAAAATCACTTAACAGCTTTGAAGCCGATGCATTGTCATAGCGGCAAAACTTATCATAGAAAGCGTTGTCATCATAGTCGATGCTTTTGTTTCTCAGCTCACTGAGCAGTTGATTGTGGTCATACACCTTAGGAAAGGGGAGATCGTCGAGAGAAAGATACATACCACGGTCGGCAAGATAATCCTCTCTGTCGAAAGCAAACAATACGATCTTCTTCCTTGTGCATTCAAAATCAAAGAATACGCTGGAATAATCGGTCACAAGAACATCGGCGCAGTTAAGGAAATCATAGGTCTCATATCCTTCGGGGAACATACGGATATGCTTCATACCGCCTGTTGTGATGCCGGCTTTTGCGTGAGTAGCCATCGGGTGGATATTGACGAACATTATCTCATCATCGGTCAGCAGCTTGTCGAGCTCGTAGAGATAGTAAAGCATATATGCATCAGCTTTTGAACTGCCGATGCTTGTTACTGTTCCGCGCCAGGTCGGCATATAGGCATAGATGCGTTTGTTTTCAAGTTCAAGCTCTTTCCTGACCTCGGCAGCCCTGGCCTTATCAAAAAAGACCTCATTTCTCGGATATCCCGCGAGGACAGTTTTTGCACTCTTGGTTAAATCCTTGAGCATAAAATCCTCTACCATCTTCTCCTGCGTGAATTCATTAGGGTAGAGAAGGAGATCGGCTTCAATCAGATTCTTCTGAACGTTTCCGAAATTCACATCGTTATGGATACTCTTGCCCATTGCTTTGAGGGGAGTACCGTGCCAGGTGTTGAGATAGACCTGTTCTTTTCGCTTGATAAAATAGTTGGGGAAGGTCGCATCTGTAAAAAGGAATTTTGCCGAAGCAAGTATTCTGACGTAGTCATCAGAAGCATATGTAATGATTTGAACATTTTCGATCCCGTAATTGTCAAGCAGATTATTTATCTCTTTTTTGTAGCGCCCCCACGACGATACATACAGCTTCATGCCTGAGTAACGCTTATTGGATGCGATGTATTTTAGCAAATAAAAAATGTTTCCATCCAGCTTGGTCGAATTCTGCGATTCAAAGAGTATGGCTTTTTCATCTATCGGAAGCTTGTCATAATAGCTGATATACCTGGCTCTGGCACGCCAGAATTCGTTTCGCATTTCCTTGAAAAAATCGTACGTGTATTTTGCAGGGCTTTTTTTCATTATTTCTCCCCCTTGGTCTCAAGATCTTTCTTTATCTGCGTGGTGGAGATCTCGGGAGTCCTGGGCAGATAAACTACCTCGCAGTAATCTTTGAGAAAATCGAACTTGCCCTGCCAATCGTCTCCCATTACGAAGACATCGGCCTGATAGAGCTTTACATCGTTTATCTTCTGCTCCCAATTCTCCTCGGGAATGACCAGGTCCACATAACGTATCGCTTCAAGGAGCTGTTTGCGCTTTTCGTAGGAGAAATAGCATTTCTTGTGCTTGCTGTTCCAGTTGAATTCATCTGTCGAGAGAACGACGATGAGATAATCACCCAGCTCTCTGGCTCTCTTGAGAAGATTTATGTGCCCGTAATGCAGAAGATCGTATGTGCCGTATGTTATGACTCTTTTCATTTGATCTCAATCCTTTATTATAGTATAGTCATATATAATGATTATACCATTTTGATTGCGCTTTGTCAACACCGGAAAAAAAGGCTGCTGCCCGGCGGCAGAACAAAGGGAAGATATGAATTTTTTTAACAAGACTTAACAGTCTGTTAGCAATAAATTCAGCACGTTAATGCGCTGTTTGTGGATTATAGATAAAAAGGTTTGACTGTTTTGCAACATAATAGAAAAATATGAAAAACCTAAAAAAACCGCTTGACAAAGGGGAGATAATGTGATAGAATAATAAAGCTGTCGGAAATGACAGAAACAGCATCTTGAAAATTGAATAACAACACGAAACCCTTGGAAAATTCTTTTGAGGAGACTCGGAAGAGAGATGTCGGGTACGACAAAAAACATACAGTCAGTGAGAAGCTGAGCGAGAAGGATAGCAAGAGGCGGAAGCCTTTTGATATACAACTTTAATTAAGAGTTTGATCCTGGCTCAGGACGAACGCTGGCGGCACGCTTAACACATGCAAGTCGAACGGAGTTATTG